>JAABUQ010000090.1_pt1 | contig 175218 bp, 50 predicted proteins | sample 5560001 | NCBI WGS metagenome assembly JAABUQ01 (sample SAMN10711888, study PRJNA513371) | rock metagenome | isolation source: Antarctica rocks | place: Antarctica: Victoria Land, Finger Mt nord | collected 2015-12-18
GTATCTTATTATATGTGAGAGATTCAAGATAAAAGCAATAGTAATAATTGATATTATTGTTGTTTTCGCGATTTAATTAATCAATTTGTTGTAACGATTGCATCGAACGTTTGCGAACGTCTTGCTTGTCGATGCTAAAAACATTTAACTTTATCGAATATCGCAATATTAATAAATTTGTAATTAACATCACATATAGATAGTTCTCTCGTTAACTTCTTTTAATTTTATTTAATTTACAAATCTTCGAGTTGTTTTATTTTTGTTTTAGATTAAGAGTTAATTATTAAATTGCATCTTACAAAATACTTTTCTAAAAATCTTGCAATAGTTAATAATTGTATATGATTTTTAAAATTTACAAGATATTCTTTGTCTTAAAGATTCTTATTATAGTATTAAATTAAAATATAAGACAAAAGTTTTACAAAAACTTGAACTACTTTGTTTGCTTTTTTTGTCGATTTCTTTGTCTTAATATTTCGATATTTTTTAATAATTTTCTTTATAGATTGTAGATCGATTAATCGAAGATTATAATAAAGATATTTGAAGAAATCTCAAAACTTAAAGCTTGCAATTTTAAGGGAAATTGCAATATTAATAGAATTGAAACTAATAATTGTTTTTAACAAAGTCGCAAATTAAAATCGATATATTAATCTAATATTCTTTATAAAATCGATTCTTTTTATAATTTTTTTTCGAAGATTCTTTATATTATGCGATTTGTTAATTATAAAAAAATTACAATATAAATAAACAATCTTCTTTGTTTCTATAATTATCTCTTTCTTTTTTTGAAAACTATATATATATATAATTTTATAACTTTACTTTCTAGACGTAACTTTTATAAATTCTAAATTATCAACAATCAAATAAAAATACTTGTCGAGAATAAAGTTTTATATTAAATTAATTAATTAGTAGATATTTGTTTTAATAACTTAATAGTAAGATCTTAAACAATCTTAAATTTATCTTTTAATATTTGCGATAATTGTATGTCGAAATTCTTAAAAAGTTTGTAAAGTTCTATAAGTATAATATTAAGACTTTTGAGATTAACAAATATAATTATAGTTTAATGTCAATTATTAATATTGATTTTTAAGACAAGAAAGACAATAAAATTGTTAATAAGACAAACTTTGTAAAACTTAAAATTTAATTAATAGAGATATACGTCTAATTAAAAGTAAGAAGTATTTGCTAAAAAATAAAGAGAGAACTTCGATACTTTAAAAGAGCAATAAAGACAAACAACAAATTTTTGCTTTTATTTACTTCGAATTTTTGATTATTAAAGTTATAGCTAATATCGAAAGACAATAGCGACAATAATCTCTATAGTTTGCATATAAGCATTGTTAGTTTTTAAGTTATTTGTTAGATTAACAAAAGTTATCTTTCTTAAATTTATTTTGTCTTCTACAAGCTCTTTATATAAATTGTCTTTATTTGCGTTAATTATTTCGATAAAAAAGCAATTAATTATTGCTAATAAAATATAAGTAGTAGTATATTTAACAAGTAATACTTGACTTTACTATTAATTGTAATTAAAACTATAGATACAAACTAAGCAACGCGTAATCAAATATTACTAATCAAATATTTGTATAACTAGAAATTTTAAGTCGCTTTAGATTTAAGATTTGCGTTAGTCTTTATATACAAACGAGAAAATAATATATTAACTCGACGTTTATATTCTTAAGTTAATTATTGTCTTCTTTAATATTCTTGTCTTGCAAATTCTTATTATTCGATTTCGACTTTTTAATATTAATAATCTTTACTTTTGTATTAATTTCTTTAATTAAAAACTTAAGTTTAAATAATTGATTCTTTTCTTTGTTTAAAGTATTACTAATTATCTTTTTTTTGCTTTGTTTTTCTTAATTTTCTTCAATAAAAATAAAGAAATTGTTAATTTCTTTTTATTGTTAAGCTCTAGATATTTAAATGCGAAGCGCTTCGAATCTAGAGCAATACAATGTCAATTCTAAGAATATAAAGTATAAAGAGTATTGTAATATACTAACTAGTTTTGCTAGTTTTCTTCGACAACTTTGCTAAACAATATAGTAGAGTTTTTGTTAACTCGAAAATGTCAAAAGAAAGAAAATCGAACGAATTATTTTTAAAATTAATATTAATAAAAAGTCTTTGCGCTTTTTTTATCCTTTAATTGGATTACAATACAAAAGCAAGAAATTAATTTATCTATATTGTCTTATATCTAGACTAAAATTCGAAAATGATTATTGTTTATTTTTTAAGCTTAATAAACTTTATTGCGAAAGTTATTGTCTTTAACTAGCTTATATAATTTCTTTAATATAGTATATATTAGAATCTAATTTATTTTATTTATAAAGATATTGCGCATTTGCAATTAAACAATAAAAGAACTTAAAAAAAGTTGCTCAATTGCAAGTTAATATTAAAGACAACTATAAAGAGCTATTTAGTTGTAAGTTTGTATAAAAGTATAAATATTTTTATTTAAGACAAAATACAATTAAATTTGAACTTGTTTAATACAAGTTATAAAGCAAGCTAATAAAGAGAGAACAAGACAAAAAAGAATAGAGAGATAAATAAAGAACTAGAAGAAGCAAAGAAGAAACTTGTTAACGCAAGAAGCTTTTAGAGATTAGTATTGTAATTTTGTCTTTTTATTCTTTTTGCAAGTTCTTCTCTTATTACAACTTTCATATCAAAAGTATTGACGTAAATAATTATATCTTTACTAAGATATTTAATTAATATAAAATAATTAACAATCTTTATTGAGTTTCAAATTTTTTCTTATAAAATACAATTAATTTTTGTTTGCTTTTAAGTAAGTATTGTTTTAAAATAAAATTGCGCTTAATATACTTCTAGAGTAATATTGTGTTAACAAACAAGTTTTGAGACTTTGTCGAAGAAGTTCTTAATAACGTCTAAGTAATTAAGAAAGTACGCTTTCTTTATATATATTTGCGTTTAGATTTTTGAAGTTTTGTCATAATTAAAATTACAGACAAGCAAATAAAATATTATTGTAAGTTCTTCATAGATAAGTAGATTGATCGCATCGGGTTGAGTCATCAAGTTCGAGTTAAATCCTCAACTCGTTAAGATCTAAGTCGAGTTAGAATTTCGATATCGAAAAGTCGATTTGAATCACGATGTTAATATTGTGTATTTGAGCTAAATTACGATATTAATATCGAGTATCAATCTAAATTTTTAACTTGACTTGCCAAGACATAAAGCGATTTAGTAGTAAAATTTGTAGACATAAATTGTGTGTTAAATCTTATGATTTTTTTCTTAAAATGTTGCATAGTAATGCAATTAAATAATGCATTTGATTTTTTTGATGTTTGTGTAATAACTAGTTTAAGATTATTGCAATCTCTCGATTAGCTTCATTGTTATCAAAAAAAGTACATGTTTAAACAACAATTTAGTTGACACATTTGTTAAAAAAAGTGTATGATCAAACAACAATTTCGTTGACACATTTGTTCGAAAACGTGTATAATTAATGTATGTAGCGAAACAATACGTTTAGTAAATAATGCAACAAGATAATGCAATTAATAAATTATATAGTTGAATAACTTATATTCTTGCTATTTATTCTTAATTTCGATCATCTAAATATGACGAAAACATTTTAATTTTAAAATTTTGAGTACTACGACGAATGTTTATTTTCTATTATTATTATAGTGGATTTCTAAATTAATTATCAATTGTGTTATTAATCGTATATTTTTTTGCTAAATGATTTTACGCTTTGCGTGAATAACAAGTAGATTGTTGTCTACATTCATAAAGTAGAACATTAGTAAATGTCGTAAAAAATCAACGATAATGCAAATAAGTAATGCAATTACTAAAAAAAAATTTAGTTAAAAACGCTTTAATAGTTTTCTAAAGTGTTTTCAATGTCGAAGTCTAAATTTTGTAATTTTTATTACTTAATTCGTTCTTAAATTTGTTGTTAAAAGCTTCATTTTAAAGAATTTCTCGCATTAGTCTTTCGAAAGATCTCTTAAAAATTAATAGATTCGTAGACTTTTAATATTGACGAATTTCTTTTAGAGTCACAATCTTAAACTTAAATTTACGCTTCTTCTATTGTAAAAACTTAGTTAATAATAGCTTGTTGCATTACTTGTTTGCATTATTTTTTAAATTTTAGACGTCGTACTTCTAGATAGAGTCTTGTCTTTGCTTTTGTTAATTTCTTCATCGTCGCAATCTCGTGATATGATATTATTACGAATTGATTCTTTAGTTTTTTTATGTTTTGCGTTGAGTATATTAGCAATTCGCAACAAAGAATACATTACTCGAATGCATTATTTGTTTGTTTAATACGCGTCATTATAAAATCGTAAATAAAAAGTTGTTCACATTAATTATTTGAAAGAATTGTATCAACTTAAAGATAATTGAGTTAACAAACAATAATGTGATTAAATAATTAAAATAAGTGCTTAATTATGTCGCAATATAAGATAAGAAAAATGACTTAATTAGAAGCAATAATGTGGTAATTGTGATAATTTTCAATTGTGATAATATTAAATAAAGATAAGATTCTTAATTTTAATTTTAATTTTAAGCGCAAAAATTCACTTTATGATTGCGATACTTTTCTTTTTCACAAATTATACATTAGTTAACACAATCTCTAATCACTTATTGCATAAATTCACATAATTAAATAAGAATATTAATTTGCATTATTTGTATACATTATTATAAAGACTAATCGAAAGCGCAAAATGTCAATTCTTTTCACTCTTTCTTAATTAATTGCTAGTCGAAATCGTGTCATAATGTGAGACGCAAGTCAAAAACTATTGTACATCAAACAAAACGCAAATTAAATAGCTTTTTATAAACGATTAACAAAGCTTAGAGTTACAAATGTTTATTAAAAAGCGTTTAAAGACAAGCAAATAAATATAAAGAACAATGTTTAAGACTTAATCACTAATGAGCGAGTTAAAAAAAATTCATAGTAATGCATTTAAGTAATGCATATGTGTTCAAAAAATTAATTATATAATAGTTGAATGTTTCGAAACAAAATTAATAAAATTAATAAAAAAAAAGAATGCTACGAAGCAAGCAATCATTAATGCGATAGCTATGAAGATAGCATTTGAAAGTCAACATTTGAACGTAACAAAGTCTACTTTTATTGATCAAGTATGTATTGTGTTTAATGTAAAAAATAAGACTAATATACGTGTTAAACTACTACGAATTACGACGAATTTAATATCAATATGTCGAAATACATAATATTAATTATTCAAATCATTTAGCAACGTATTTTGCATTATAAAGAACTAAATAAACTAAAAGCAACTTAAGATCTAAACGTAGTCAATGAATTTAACAAGTTTGTGAACACATTTTCTAGCGACAAAAATGTCGTAAATCGTGAAATACTTAATTCTCTCAATTCGATTAATAACGAATTGAAGAAATGATTAAAATAAATAATAATAGAGTTGAAGTTAAGTACGAAAAAGTCAAAGATAATGCAAAAATAATAGAAAACAAATATAAGTCGTCGAAGTATAAAAACGAAGATAATGACAATAAAAATTAAGTTAAGCATAAGATTATAACGATCTTAGACTAGTTAATTAAAATGATCGAAATTAAGAATAGTTAACAAGAATTCAAGTTATCTAGTTATGCAATTTATTAATTGCATTATTTTGTAACATTATTTATTAAACGCATTGCCTTGCTACATACATTGTTCGTACACTTTTTTTATCAAATATATTTATCAAAAATGCATTATTTATACACTTTTTCTAACAAATATGTTAATCACATCATGCACTTTTTCTATCAAATATATTAATTAAAAGATGCATTATTTATACACTTTTTCTAACAAATATGTTAATCACATTATGCACTTTTTTATAAAATATATTAATTAAAAGATGCATTATAATAATGCATTCAAATTATCTAAAAAGTTAAAACTAAATTATTAACTTAACTTTTTTAGTTAAAGAGTTCGACAATCTTGTTCTATATAATCTCATTAAAGATTGCAAAAAAAAAATCATTGTATCTTAAAAAGAATTTGAATTCTCAACTTTTTAACTCGCGATAACAATGACATACAATCTACGATATAATCTTAGATAGCACAATAATGCTCTTATAGATTATATCGTAGATAATGTGTCATTATTATTGCAAATTGAACGCGCTATTATTAAGTTATCGAAACTTTAATATTTAAGAATATTATATTTAAAAATATATAAAAATCTAATATTTCTAAATATTTAGCATAATTCTTAAAAAATTAAATACATTAATTTAATGCAATATAAGTAATTTAAAGGCATTACTAAATTGCATTACTAAATTGTATTATCTTCTAATTATGTTATCTTAAAACATATATTAACAATGCAAAATCTTTAACAAATATAATGATATTAAATCTCTAAATACTAATCAAATGCAAAACATCTTACAAATCTACTCTAAAAAAATTATTAAATTTTTTAATCGTTAAATTATTGTTTTTCTCTCTTCGATAAATGTCTTACGCTTCGATAATAATCTCTTTAGAATTTAAGTTTATAATACGATTATAATATTTAAGAAGCATTATTTGTTTAATCGATTTTAAAATCATTTGTGATCAATTTTATCGACAAACTCTTCTAGTAAAACTAAATGTTCTTTCGATGTTTACAAAAAATATTAAATACAAAAGAACGTCTTTAGTTATTTGAGCTAATTTTAAGAAGTTCAAGACGTTATTTTTTTAAAACTTTCATATTAAAGTCTTTTTAACAATGACGTCAATGCGAAGATATTAATCGTTCTTGTTTAAAAATAAAGATCGACGTTGATTTCGTTAAAAAAGAGTTCGTATAATTATCGCAACAAACCATATAATTATTAACAAATAAACGATTACATTATCAATTTGCATTATCTTGTTAATTTCGCTAATTCGTTGCGTTTCGATTTTTGAATCAAGCTTTTCTTTTAAAGTGTCATTGTTGCTTGCATTGTTCGTAACAACATCAAAAAGCTTATTTTTAATATTATATATGTTCAAGATTTTAAGAAGTTCTTGCATTAAGTAACGATTAATATGTTTAACTTAAAGAGACGTAAATTTAATAAGATATTCACGATATTAAAATGCAATATTTATTCAATATATTAATACTTCTAAATAAACGATTTTTTAAAAACTAGATTATGCATTTAACGCAATAAATATACGTCGTAACTTTTTTAGATCTTGCTTTATCTTAATACAAATGTTATCGTATTTTAAGAAAATCATAAATAACAATTTAGTGCGATGCACGAAAGTAAAATCTAGACGAAGCATTTGCAATAATTGTCGAAAATGCTTATTTTTAATAATTCGAAAAAATAAATTTAAGACAACAAAGATTTTGCACAATATTTGTTTTTAATTTTGTTAATTAAATTAAGACGCTAAGTTGATATAATTTTTTTTTCTATTAATTTGTTAACTTTACATTATTTATTTGCATTATTAAATTAAACTTATACGATCAAAAGCTAATTCGAGCTATGAAAGAGAATTAGATCGTTTTCGTTTTTTGCAAACAATTGTTTTGCGATGTTTAAGCATATTGATCGTACTAGAGTCACTCATAACTATAGAATAATTTAGAATTTTGAGGCAATTTTTGCATGCTATCTTAGAACATTCTTTTAATGTTAAGATCATTTGAACAAATATATTTTAAACATTAAATTATTTATTTACTTTAGTGTTCTTAGTTTAAAGTAAATTTAAAATTTTTTTAAATCTTGTTTGTGACACTTTTGTCAATAGATGTTTGTAATTATTGTTGTTGAAATTGAGCATTAATATCAAGACTTTACTTAACGTATTCGTTGTTCTCTCTTAATCTTAAAAGATAACTATTTTGACAAATTTTATCGATCGCTTCTTGAAGAGCTTTTTTTTAAGAAAGAATTAATTAATATCTTATGAGCTTTGACTTGCGAATTGATTAGAATGAAAACTACTTAAAATTAAATTGTGCAACATCGAAAAACTAGACTCTTTCTTAATCGAAAATATTAATAAATTGTATACATCGTTAGTATTAGACATTTTGCAATATATTTTGCAAAGAATAGCAATCTTGATGACAACAATAAATTATTTAAAGATAAACACTAGTAATGCAATAAAATAATGCAATAAAATAATGCAATAAGATAATGTAGATAAGTAGAAAATAATAAAGAAGAAAATTGTTTTGTTTTTGGCGCATAAATCTCTCGAAAGTCGTGACGTAATAAATTCAAAAATAGAAATTCTTGACATTATGACAACATTTTCAATTGTTTAGCGATTCAAGTCGATGACTCAAATCGAGTTAGAAATCAAGTTGATATCAAGTTGAGTCACGATGTTAATACCAAGTATTTGAGTTGAATTAGAAAGTTGATATCGATTCTCGATCTAACGATCAATCTATAGATAAGTTCTTAATAGTTAAACTAATAAAAAAATAATAAGAAAGAAAGAAGTAAACAATAACATCCAAGATTATTATCAAAAATCTAAGAGCTTAATAACGTAAAATGCATGCGTGTTGAATTTAATTCAATAGTAGTAATTTACAACGCGCTATTATATAATTTATATATCTAGACAAGATGTTAATCAAATTTGAGTCAAATTTAAGTTAATTTTCTAAATATAAGAACAAAAAAAAGATCAAGTTGTCGAATTATAATATTTATATTAACAAAGAGATTGTTATATATATATAGATAGAATTTGAGCAAGTTAAGTTACATAAAGTAGAGTCTAGAAAGCGAGAAGTTAAATTGTCGAACTATAAATTTGTTTATTTGCGAAAAGTATGTTAAAACATATATATAAGTTAAATTTGAGCTAATCTAAGCTAATATAGACAAGTTCTAATTTAAAATTATTTATAAACAATGTATATTTATAAAGAATTGTCTAAGATGCACGCAATAATAGTTAAACAAAACAAATAAAATTACAGTATATATTACTAGAGTTACAACAAAAATTATATTTCATAATATTAACTATATATTTTAACAAAACAAAGTAATATAAACTATAAAATTGTTAATAAAAGAACATTGCTATTGTAATTAAGAACTAGCTATTAGTTAATCTTAAGCTATAATAGCGATATTTATATCTTAAAGTTAATAGTCGCTTTCTCAAATTGTCAATATATCTAATTTCTTTAATCTTACATTACTTGTTTGAAAATTCGACAACAATTGTATCAATTCTAAATATTAAAAAAAAGATCTTAGCTATATAAATGCTAAAGATCTATATTATTTTGTTTTTATTTTACTTAAATATTCTATTATATTCTATTGTCTTCTAAATAGCTATATATGCTTAAAAACAATTATTCGATTATTGATTTTTTACATATCTTTTACGCAAATTCTTATAAAGTATTATATTTTTTGTTAGCAATATTAATCTTCGAGAACTTCGAACGCAAGAAATAAATTAATTTGAAAAACTATAGAAAGATCTATATAATAGCAATACTAAAAATTAAAAAAAGTAAAAAATCGATTTGTAAAAGATGTAAATTAATTAACTAAAATTAAAAATATAAGCAAAGAGTTTTCTAAATATTAAGAATTGTATATTTAACAAATAATATATAGAGACGCAAGAGAAAATCGAAATAATTGTAAAGAAATAGACAAAAAACTTTAATACAATTCTTGTTGTAATATTAGCAAACTAACAATTTGTTATTGCTAAGAATATTATCTTATATATTAGATTCGAAAAAAAAACAAGAACTAAAATTTATTTATATATATTTAAGCTATAATTAACAAATATTAATATGTCTTCCCAATTAAACAAGATTAATATATTAATCTCTACAATATATAGCAAACGCGCTTAAAAAATTAATAGTATAAATATTGTAATATATCGAGAAGATTTAGAGAATATTAATTAATATTTATATAGTATAACTATTTTAAAGAAAGATTACAATACAAAACATTATATTGTAAAAGTAAAAAAATTAAGTTTAAAGAAAATAAAGAAGTTGCTAACAAAGAATAAACTTTGTTGCAACAATAAGAAAGTATTAATATATAATTTAATAAACAAGTAGAAATAATGAACAAATATCGAAACGCTCTTGTTGTATTATCTCTCAAATATTTTTCTAATTAATAATTGAAAAATCTTTTCGACTTTAGTATTAGAGCTTTGATTAATTTAAAAGACGCAAAAACATAATTGTTTTTATAGTATCAAAAATATTAAGCAAAAGATATCTCGAAATTAAGCCTTATTAACTTTACGTTCTAAATTAATTTTAATATCGAATTATCTTGTTAAGAGTTTTAAATCTTTTAATATAATAATTATACTTTTAGATTAAAAGTTATTGTTGCGCTCTATTTCGATATTTGCAAGAATTAATTGTTATTATTCGAAATAATTTTTTTATATTAATGTCGAAAAGCATTAAGAAGATAAAAACAAAAATAAAGAGAAATTTTGTCAAAATAAAAAGATCGAAAAGATGTAGAGAACTAATAATATTTCTTTTATTAATTAAATATCTTAATTATCAAAAGTCGAAGCAAAGTTGTTGCATAAAAAAGACACAACAATATTAAAACAAATAGAAATAAAACTATTAAAAATTATAAATAAAACAATAGCAAAAAGTAAAATATACGAAATCGAGCAAAGTATAAGAAAGATTGCTTTAAAGAGTGCAACAAAGACAAATTTCAAAATGCAATTTAGATATACAAGTTAAACAAGAAATATTATAAAGACTTTGTGAAAATATTTATATCGCAATCTAGTATTAATAGCGCAAGAAAAATAATTAATCTTAAGAGAGTAAAAATTCTAGTAAATTTAAAAAAAAAGTATAAAAATTATTAGTAAGTACAAAGATTCGAATAATTTTAAGAGTTTACAAGTTAAGTATATAATCTTTAATTTTATTGTTAATTGCAAATTAATATTATATATAGATTTGTAAATCTATAAAACTTCGATATATACAAGTATTAAAGCAACAAGAACTAAATAAGCAACTACTATATTGTTAAATATAATTGTCGAAAGAGTAAGCTAAACAATATAATTAAGTTGTTAAAACTAGAATATTTAATATTCAAATATTAATTAACAAGATATTTTCAAATACTCTATTAAGAGAAAGAAAAATGCAAGAACAATTAATATACCAATATTATTTATTTAAATAGAATACGTACAATCTTTTGCTATTTTAAATTGAGCTTAAATCGAGCAAGAATTAACTTAAGTTAAACAAGAACTAACTTAAGCTATATTATTAAATTATAACTATATCTCTCTTTTGCTATTTTTCGATACAATAAAATATAAGATAAGATAATATATAAAAAGATAGCAAAAAATAAAATGTTATTTGTAAAAGATATTTCAATACATCTAATAATAATTGCTCGCAAACATTAAATAATAAATATATTTTATTCAAGCAAAAATTGTTTTTTTGCTTGTATATCGAGTTTTATTCAATTTATAAGCTTTGTTTTAAATTAATTTAATATTTCTAATTCTCTTGTTCAATAAAATCGAGCTATAAATAGCAAGAATTACAAGTATATTTAAAAATAACAACAATAAATTCAATGTAAAAATAATAATATTTTAAAAAGAGATTTCGAAGATATTGCAAAAGTATCAATATATATTTGCTAAAAACAATAACAATATAAAGATCAATAATTAATAATATTTAAATTTGAGTTAAACTTAAGTTTTCTATATTGTTATTTCTTAATTAATTAGTATTAATTTTAATACTAAAGTTTAAAAGTATTGTAAACAAGAAATACGCAAAACAAGAAAGCAATATAATTAGTATAATATATATTATAGTTGCATTATATTTGACAAAGTTTATTACAATAATCTATTTATACTTTTAGTATAAACTTTTATTAAGAAGCAAAATCGAAAGTTTGTTATTATTAGCTTTTTGTTATAGAATTATAACTTTTACAAAGAGAGCAAACTCTTACAAATAATTTTTATCGAAACTTTTTTTGTATATTAATTCTAGTAACTTCTTCGTATCTATAAAATGTTTATAACAAAAAAGTTAAGCAAATCCTAACAATTATTTCTTTTACTATTAATATAATACTATAAAAGCCCAAAACAATATATTAAGAAGCAATTTAATTATAATAAAGAATAATTTGCAACTTGCGTCGCTCTTTACAAAGCATAGAAGTTAGAAATTGAATAAATTGCTTCTTAAAGCGTTGCTTAAAGTATTTATTCGACAAATTAAAAAAGTTCTAATACTTAATATATTAAAATTAATTATACTGTTAATCTAAAATAAAACTAAAAGTTAAATACAATCTTTGTAATATATAATACTCGCAAAAGCGCTAATAATATTTTACTTAAAATATTTTAAGAAGAATAGCAATAATATTTATATATATAAAGCTTACAATATATCTATATATATTTAATCTAGCTTCGATAAAGGTTCGATTAAACTTGCGTAAATTCTATCTATAATACAATAATTAATCGAGTGCAATAATAATATTTAAAAGATAAGTAACAAATCAAATAAAAGCTTCTTTTTTATTAACTATTATTAATTATTTTTTGATATATATTAGGGATTACTAAATCAAATGTATAATGTAATAAGTAAAGTAATTGTTTTTTTGTTGTCTCTTATCTATCTAAGATGTCTGAAACAAATATGTGAGATAATTGATTAAATAGGCGATTTTAATATCGACGCTAAGTCTAATTAGGCAAGAGTGTTGAGCAAATCTTATACGATGCATAGAATTCGTAATAAATGCTTATCTTTTCGAAAAAAGATTACGTTCTCGTAATTATATTATTAGATAACGACAATAAAACTTAATTAAACAATAAGACATATAGTAAAATACGCAGTCTATTATAGTATCGAGTATCAAAAACGCTCGCATGCAAGACAAGAAAATATATAACTTGTATGTTTATCTTTTTCGAAAATGCTTGCGACGACAACAAGAACAATAGAGAATTATCCTCAAAATTAATTAAGATAACGACAATAAAATATTATCGTTTTAATGTAATCTAAATAACAATAATAGTTTATAAAAAGATTAATATAGCGACGTTATTTAGATATCTTTAAGATCTTTCTTGAGTCGATTATTTTAAAAGCAAATCTAAAACTTATCTTTTTGACATTCGAAACGATAAAGCGAAGCATTTGATAACTATCTAATTAACGCACTTGTTGCATTTGTAAGACAATCGAAGAGAATTGCAAAGACGCGTCGATTTTGATAGCATTAACGCGTTTTCTCTAACGATTTCCACGAGTTTGAAATAGATAGTAATGCTCTTTTGTGTAGAATCCTTGATATTAAATATGCGAAATAGATCGTCTATTGTAAGATACAATTTAATATATATAGATAGCGATTTCTAACAATATAAAATTGTTGTTGACGATAATTGTAATATCGATTTTGATAATAATAATCTTAAGACAATCTTTGTTCAAATAATTAAAGATATAGAAGACAATGTTAAAGATGTCTTTAAGATAGAAGATATCTTTAATGTAAAAGATAATGCAAGCAATGTAGAAGATATTTTGAGAGTTGTTTCGATACATGTTATTGCGAACACAAATATCTTAGTAATAGACAATTTCGTAGATAATATAAAAGACGTATCGCTGCTAATAATAGTAGAAAAGAAGCATATAGAGAAGATAACAATCTTCTTTGCGTAATGCTGTAATGCTATAGCGCTATCAACGCGCTAGCGCCTCAAAGTATAGCAGGACACGTAATCTTAATTAACTATAAAAGTCTCGAATTGCACAACTTCTCTTTCTAATTAGAAAGCAAAAAGTAGACTTGCACGTTATAGCGAATATTAGACAGAAAGCAAGCTTGTCTCTTGTTGTTCTTCAACAATTGGTCTTACTATTATCTACTTTATATAGTTGAGAATAGTAATAAAAGTCTATTATATCTTACGTCTTTATAATCTTAGTGCGTCGACAAGTAGTAAACGCACTTATATTTTACAATTCTAATTGTTTTATCTTTCGAAGAGAAAGACTCGAAGTGTAATAGTATTATATCGAATTAAAACAAACTTAAGTTATAACAATTATCTAACCACTAAATTAGAATTCGAGAGATTTAATTTTTTTCGAGACAACAACTGCTTACAAAATGTCGACAAAGATAATTGTTATTAATATAATATTAACAAAGATTATAAATTAAATACAATTAGAACTTCGACTTTATATTAGTAAATTAGAACGTTAATAACAAAAATTTAGGATTTGCAAAATGTTTAGCAAACTTAAGTTATAGCAATTGAAGAAACAAATTCTTAAGTTTCTTAAATTGCTATTATATTGTTATTGATTATATTTAAGTTTCTAAAACTCGAAAAGCTAAAATTATACAAGCGTTTAAATATAAGTAAATATATTATTTAATTTCGCAAAACCAACATTAATATAATGCGATTTTGAATATATTTTATTACAAATAAGAATAAAATTCTCTATTATATATTATTCTTAAAAAATATTATTACGCAATAGTATTTAAGAATAAACAATAGCGCTAAATTAAAGAGCGACATTTTTAAACAATTTAGAAAGTTTCTATTAAATTTGATAGCTAATTCTACTAATTGTCGTCTTCTTGTCTATAAAAGATAAGAGAACGCTAAACAAAAATTAGATTAAAAGATAATCGTCTTTAAAAAATATCTAAATAAGCTAGAGATTTATCTATTGTTACTCTTAGAGAAGTATGGAATCTATATATTTTTAGTTAAACTTAAGTTAGACTCAAAAATAAAGATTTTAGATATTAATAATATATCAAATACTTGCAATAAGCTTCTAACTATAACTATTATATAAGAACAAACGTTAAATTGTACTTGCAAAGTAGACTTAAACAACTTCGACAATTACCAAGTTTAGTCTAATCGTCGAACTCGATTTCGCGGGGGAATCGCTGAGTAATCGGGCTCGGGAAGCTTAACTTTAAAAAACCTTAAATTTTAAAAAATTCATAACTTTCTTGTATTTTATACATATTTTATAAAAATTACGCCGTTTTATAGAGAATTTACCGTGCTTTTAAGCAAAAAAAGAATTACTTGATTTCGACTAGTCTACGTAGCGCAGTTAACTAATATAACTTCGGGTTGAACGAAGAAGTCTGTCCAAATCCTCGGGTTAGACAAAAAAAAGTGTCCGACCCGATTCACCGATCACACTAGAAATAATTGTCGAATATAATATATAAAAATATAAGCAAATATTATATCGATATTATCGATTTTGTTTTAATAACAATCTTTAATATTAGATTATTGTTAAATTCAACAAATAGTATTTTTGTATAACTTAGAAAAATAAATCTTGTTATTTATACAATATTTCTCTATTAGTTGTGCGCATATTTTAAAAGACATATAAGCAATATTAAGTAAAGTAAAAATATTAATATAGATTTTTATTTATCTAATAACAATATTAAGATCTTTAAGTTCTTTGTATTTAACTATACTCTTAGAAACTTAAATCTATAGTAAAAAGATACAAAGAACAAAAGATACTTTCGAAAACAATTATATTAATAGTACAAATTTCTATCTTAATCTATATTATATAGTAGAAGCAAAAGAGTTATATAGTTTACAAAACTTAACAATGAATTAATTACATTAATATTATGCAACAAAAAATAAAATATTTAACTTCAAGTATTGCAATTAAATATATTACAAAATTAAATCTAAAATATCTATAAGAAGTATTATAATTTAGTAATTTCTCTTAATTTATATAAAGAAAAAGCAAACAAACAAAATAGTAATTAAAGCGTTGTATACTTAATTGCAAATAATATAGAATAAGAAGTTTATAAATAATATATTTAAGATTAATATATTCTTAATTCTATTATAAAAATATATAAAGATATTTACTTTTTAAATAAATTTCTTTAATTTAGCGCGCAAGCTTCTTAAATTAATATTAGACTTTTATAGATAACAAATAATAATAGTTTAAAAAAATTGTCAAAAAGTTATATATCGACAATTCGGGAAACCGATCTTCTAAATTCAAGATGCTAAGATAGTTTAAGTAGTCAAAGATAAGTTCGAGAACAATCCGAAGTCTTCTAAAAAACTTGCATTTAAGAGATTAAAAAAGACTTAACAAAAAGTATAATTTTAATATTCGAGATACGCACAAACTCTCGCAATACTTCAATTAGATCTTTACTTATTACTTGTTTATATCATAGTAATTTGTATAACAAAATCGAACAATCTATAAGATTTCTACGCGAGAGTAATATATAGATAAAAACATCTTCTATAGTTGCGCAATTAATTGCGCGTAATTAATTGCGCGTAATAAATAGTGCTCGCAAATTGCACTTAACAAGTCTTAACAACACAAATAATGTTCGAGTAACGGTTAACATATTTCTCAAATTTTTGATAATACTTAAGACTTGCTCGAAGTTAACTAAATTTATTGATGTAGCTTTAGAACTAAGATATCGACATGATAATCTCAAGAGTCTTAAATTGCTAATAGAAGAGAGTTATTTCAAACTATTAATATATCATAAATAAAAGTTGTATTGTAGCAAAGATTTCAAATATAATATTTGTTATAAAGATCGAAGCTGCTATTTGTATAAATATTAAGAAATATATAGTTATTGTTATCTGAATTTGTTAGATTAAATTAAGTTAAATTAGTTTATGTTAAATAATTTACTACTATCTTAAGTTACTATCTTTTCTATTTCGAGAAAATTTTTAAATAAAATCTATATTAAGTAAACTATATATATTGTTTCTTGCTTCTTAATAAAAATTGCGCTCTTAAAAAACTATTTATTGTAATATTGCTATTGTTATCTTAGACTATTTAAAACTATTTTCTATTATAAACGACTATATCTTATTATATTCTTATAATAACTTAAATATTAGTTTAAATTAAATTAACTAAATAAATAATATAATAGCTCGATTCTTCTCTTTATTCTTTATTGTATTTGTAGATTACTTAAGATTTTTTTGCTATATATCTTCTATTAATTGTCTAAGCTATCTATTAAGCTTGTAGTTAAATTGAATAGACAAATAGAAACTTCATATATCAAGTATATATACAACTATATAGCTAATAACTATATTTTATTATCAAAGTTATAGACGTCTTTGCAATCTAATACGTGTATAATTTTTTCTGTTGTCTAGCAATAAACAAAGTCGAATTTGATTATTTATTAGCTTCTAAATCTCTTAATAATGCAACTTTAATTTCTGCTATTTTTGTAATTGTCGAAAGAAGATATTTGTATAAGAGAATATTAAAGTATTGACGTTAAGCTGTCGTATACTATTTACTTCAAGATTTGCAAATTCTTCTTAAATGTTCGAATTGCATATTAATTGCTTAAAATTTATAATAAAAGCAAGATCTTTAAGTTAACAATAATACTCAATCTCGAATTTAGAATTAATTGTTACTCGATTAATTAATATTATATAGTTAATTAACAAAGTATCAAAATGTATAATTGTTATAAAATAAAGCTTAAGACGCGTAAATATGTTGTTGTCTTTTTATATAAAATTAGTTGTTTCTAATTAATTAGATTTCTAAATACAACAAATATGTTAGATATTAATATAGAGTATCTAATTCTTTAACAAATATTATTAAATTATATATATCTTTCCTATTTGTTAATCTTAATTTGTATTTTCGAACAATATTAGAAGATTAATTTAGTTACAAATTAGATTAATCTAATTTAATTTAATTTTCTATTCTTAGTAGATTGCTTTATAGCAAGCACTATAATATATATATCTAAATAAAACAAGATATAAGAAAGCAAAAGAGTGTTTATATATAAAAGCGTCTTTGCTCTTTATTGTAGCAATCTTATTTTTTTTTCTTGTTTGATATATACTTACTCTTTTCGTTTGTTTTGTATAAGAGTTATTCAAATTCTTAAGTTGCTATTGTTATCTCTTAATAACAGTTATCAAAATTTATATTTCTTTTTAGAATATACTCTATTATAGAAGCATTTGTTGCTTATAAACTCTTGCAATTGCAATTTTGCTCTACAATAATTAGCGTATATATTTAAAGACTTATCTAATAGCAAATTTATACAAATAAACATTAATAGAGAACTTAATATACGTAAATCTTGTTAAGACAAAAGAGAAAGATTTATTGCTATATTATATAGACGTTCTAAGCAAAAGAACGTCAAATTTATGTTCTCTTCTTTAAAAAGAGCAATAGAATAACTTGTTTTTATATTTGTTTAACTTTCTTTTACAAGAAGAAACTTCTTAATTGTATTGCACATAAAGTTATTATTATTTATAGTAATATTACATTAATTTATAATATTGTTCGATAAGATTTTGTTACTCTCGAAATCTTATTTAGACAATTTAACAAAAATTTGATTTATTAGATTGTTAAGCAATAGCTAATTGTTTGTTCGTCTTATTGTATTTTATCTTTTAGTATAAATAGTCGCAATATTAATATAGAAACAATTTAGTATATGCAACAATGAAAAAGATAGAAACAATGATTGTAACAACAATATAAACAATAGCAACAATTAAAATAACTTAATTAAGATTTTGTTTATTAGACTATTAAAGAATAGCTAATTAATTGTTTGTTTTTTATATTCTTTAATATATTTTGTTGCAATATAAGTATAACGTAACGAGAATAAAGATAGAAACAATAATAATAGTAAAGATAATAACAATCATTAAAACAACTTAATTAAGATTTCGTTTATTAGATTATTAAACAATAGCTAACTAAATATTTGTCTTAGTCTATTTTATTTTTTAGTATATTTTGATGCAATATCGATATAACGCTAATTTAGTACTTAAGACAAGAATAAAAATAGAAAGAGAAAGAGAAAATATAATAAAAATAATAACAACAATTTACAAAGATATCTACAATAATTTTATAATACTTTTTGTTCGATATATCTAAATAATTGTATAGATTGTATCTAAAACGTTTCTATTTTTGTTTAAAAAATCAAAAGAGTAAATATTTGCGTCGACAATTGTAATAGCTTTTGAACAAATAAGTTTTTACCAACAAGAATTGTTTTTAATATGTTAGATATATTATCTTCTTCTATTGTAATTGCATTTTCTAACTATAATAAAGTTAATACTCTATACTTATTTACAATTATAAATACTAATAGTACTTAATTGTTTTCTAATATTTGTCTGCTATAAATTGCAAATTGTAATCGGAAGCAATATAATATTCTTAATAACGCTTTGTACTAATAAGATTTCTATCTTACTATTCGATACAATAAATAGTAGAAGCAAGAAATTTGTAATAGCAACTTTGCAATTAATTGTTGCATTGTTACTTCTATCTAACAATCAAAGATATTAAAATTAACATATTTCTTAATTCTCTAAATATAATAATCTTTTGCGCGTTGTTAATTAATGCTAGTTGTAAGAACTATAAAGATTAATATATCTAATCGATTTTAATTTACTAAAAAAGAGTATTTTACAAGTATTAGAATATTTAGATTCTTGTTTAATATTAAAGACTTTGCACAATTTGCTCTAACTCTATTTATAGAATTTCTTAAGTTTATTAAAAAATAAAGAACAAAGTATAGTAAACAACAATTAAGAAGATTATGCAACTTTGCTCTTTTAATAATTTAACACTCAAGAAATAAAATTCTTTAATATAGTATTTACTCTTATAATAGATACAACAATAATATAGAATCTTGTCGAAGAAGGTAGAATATCTTTAATTGTTTATTAATAATAACAAATACTAACGCAATTAATATTAAATAAATAATAAGATCCAATAGAACTAGATTGTATTTTAGCGCAATTATATTATATTCTAATCTAATCTTATTAACTTAATTTAATCTTATCTAATTTTAATTTAATTTTATTTGTTCTAATCTTATATAATTTAATCTTTAGTTAATCTTATCTTTATAGATTCGAATAACTAGCGCGCATTGCAAATTTATTTATTACTTCTATCTTATAATTTAATTCTTTTTTTTTGCTCTTAATAACAATATTAGTTATAGTAATCTATTTAAGTTGTATAATAACTTTGAAATAATTAATATGCTTTTTATTTAAAACTTAAAAAACTAATTAATCTTGTAATTACTATTATATATTAAAAGAAAAGTTGTAGCAAATCAAGTCTATAATAAACAACTTCTTCAAACTCTTAAATATTACTCTTAAAAATTAGATTAAAGTATCGAATCTTATAAATGTTAAAATTCGAAAAGACAAAAGAAGAAAGTAGTTAACTATACTTGTAAATAATCTATTAACTATATAGTTGTCTTCTTCTAATATTAGCAAATAGTAATATAGTATAAGTTAAGAAAGCAATAAAATAACTTAATATACAATATTTGTATTAATTTTAAAAGACTATTCAAAATAAGTTAACGTCAAATATTAGATTGTTTATATTAGCGCAATTACTTATATTATATTCTTTTGCTTTCTTATACGTTTTGCTATTTGTATTGCTCTTGATTATCTTATTTTTTACTCAAATTGTATTATCTTATTTTTAGAACTTTTTTACGTATATCTCTCGAGTACTTGCAGTAATAAATAGAAATTAAGTCGAACAATATACTTTCTTCTTTATTAAAGCTCTTTTAATTAATAAATACACAAATTTTTTTTCTTTGTTAATTTAATAAGTTCGATAAAGTTTTAACAAATTCTTTGTACAAATATATTTAAGTGTTGTACAAAATATAACTTAAAATTGTTTCTCGAATACTTTAACTTTAGATTTAAAGAAATTTTATTATAACATATATTGCAATAATCGAAGAAAATAATCAAATTTAAGACAAAGCAATATAATAGTTATCGATAATATTCTTCTATTAAGTTTGCGTAATAGTAAACAAGCTAACAAATTCGAGAGATAATATTACTTCTAGACTAGAAAATACAATTAATTACTTTAATTAAACTCTTAAGTATTGTTTATAACAAATATATATTCTAAGCTTTCTTTTTAAACAACAAATATATATTTCTAAGCTTAAAGTTTAAATTTGAAAAAAATCGAAAGTAATATAAAGAAAAAGATACAAATATTAATAGTAACTACAACAACAAAGAAGAATTAAAAAAAAGAATTGCAGCAAAGAAAAGCAAAAAAACAAAGTAAAAGATTGTCTAAAAATAGATTGAGACTATTGTTACAACAAAGAACTAAGAAAAACTTGTAATTTCTACAAATAATTAAAAAGAAAAATTCGAGATCTCTATAAACAATTAGAAAGAAAAGCTTAATATTTATTATAGAACAAAGTTTTATTGAGACAGAATTGAGAAAATAATCGAGACAACAAGCTTTAGCAATCAAGCAATAGTATAAATTATATTTAATATTCTTGTAATAAAGAAAATTGCTTATTTTGTTACTAGACTTTACTATATAAAGCAAACAATTATCTTTTCTAATATTAATAAAATAGATTAGATTAAGTATTACAAGTTGTTCAAATATAAGTTTATTAAGATTGTCGAAAGAAATATATCGCAAAATATATAGCTAATAAGAACAACAATTAAGCTTCACTACTAATAGAGATTATATATAAACTAATAGTTTAAAACAAAGTAATAAACAAAAAATAAATTTCTATGCAACAATATACAATCGCGAAAGATATATTATTTCTTAACTTAAATTGTATGTTAAAATAGATTAATCTAATATTGTTAGATTTTAAGAATAATTATAATATAAATTATAAGTCGATAAATTGTTATAACGCATTTTAGAAGATTGCAAAAAAGAATAACTATACAAAGTATTTTAGACTATTAATAGCAAACAAGTTATAGTCTATCAAGACTCGATATTTTATATAAAATACTTTAGACATTTTATATTTTTGTGTTAAAAGCTTTTTTACTTACAACTTTAAATATATTCTCGACAATATTTTGTTAATTAGTTCGAAGAATTTATTAAATTATTAATAAAACAAATTCTTTCAATAATATAACAAGAAATATTATTTTATACTATGCATAAACAATTGAATCTAATATTGCAAAATTAAGCTCTTAAAAGAAAAACAATTAATAAACAAGTATTTTTAATAGATATTACTTATTTTAGACAAAAGATTAAATAAAAATAGCAATAATTTTTTTGTAATTTCAAAAAACTATATTTAGCAAAAATTACTTAAGAAAGACAGTAAAGATAACTATCAAATATAAACAAAAAAATAAAGAAAACAAAAAAAGCAATAAAAATAAAGATTCGATAAAATATATTTTGTTAACTACAAAAAGAAGTATTATCTTGCAATATATATTTTAAAATAATATTGATCTTAATACTTGTAAATTCGAAAAGATTGCTTGCTAATTAGAGTTTAGCGTCTTGCTACAAAACTCTTACGTTATCTAGCGAGCAATCTAACTTTTCAACTACAATATAAATCTTTTGTTGTTCTCTCTTTTAAAGATTACAATCTTACTATTATGCAATCTTTCGACTTAATTCTACGACTTTTGCATTGCGAAGATGAAACAATTTGCGCTTTTTATTTAATCGATATTCTCTATAGTCTATTGCTTTCGTTAACTCTAATAATATTTGATAAACAAGAGAGACTTGCTTATTAACTATACAAAGCGATTGAATCTTAAGTTTACAATCTAGATGTATTGGAAGAGCTATAACAAAGCTTTTGCCTAATATTAATGCGACAAAGTTGTAACGTATTTAATATTGTTTATCAAGTTTGTTAATTGTAATCGAAATTCAATATATCTTGAAATCTCGTCTATAAACAATAGAAAGCAATTGAATCTAGAATTTGCAATCTAGATATATTAGAAGAGCTATAATAGAATTTTAATTCAATCTTACTACGACGAAGTTGTAACGTATTTATTGTTATCTACTATTTAATCTATCTTAAAATCTTATTTATAAAAAACGAGAAACAATTGAACTTAAACATTGCGATTTGAGAGTATAGATAACGTTTTCGTCTTATTTTTAAGTATAATGCGACTTGCTTCAAATTTAAGATTTAATAAGAGACAATAGATCTTGATTGTCGAGAACAGGACGCATCGAATTAAGTAAGACGACAAAGATCGTTCTTTTTTATATATCTTATTCTATATCTTCAATCAATTAATTCTAAAGCTCTAAATCTTAAAGCAATAGAAAGTAATAAAGTCTATCTTTATAATGCGATCGACTTTGGATGTCAAATTGACTAAACAAATAAGAACAATTAGCTATAAACAACAAAAAAGGAAAAACTAAGTTAAATTAAAGAAGACAAAGATATTAATCAATTCGCTTCGCTTTCTTTTCAATTAAAATTCTTAAGAGATTGATTTTCTCTTTAATAATAACAACTTTGTAATACGATTGTTAAATCGAATTCGATTTTTCTCTTAGCACAATTAACTATAACAATCTCAAGCGTTATCTTACTATTTTAATCAATTCTTTAACTATTGAAGTTCTTTACTCTTATCGAGATTTATATTAGTTCTTATAGCGTATAACCAATATTATTAGCGATCTAAAATAATAATAACTTATTAATAATTTAAGAAGTTAAGAATAGATTTAGCGTTGTTTATGCAAGTACATTCTTAATAACTTGCACAAAAAAAGACTAAAAAAGTAATACAATATATTAAGATTAAATGCAAAAGATTTACAAAGAATATTGACTTTGCAATAGAAAGTAGCGCTTCTTTGTCAATTAATATAGTTAGTGCAAAGCAATTTGTTAATTAATGTTTATCTTATAACTCGAATTATTTTAGCAACAACAAATTAAATAGTATTAATATCTTGTTCTTGTTTTAATTTAAGCTCGATTAAGAAATTGTGCAATTATTAATATAAAATATATTAGCAATAAATACAATAAATAATAATGCTATATCTTATAAATTTTCGATGTTGAAAGATGCTTAAAGAATATTTTAATCTTCGATTAATATTGATTTTGCAATTAAAGAAAGAAAGTTTATTGTTCTTAATAATAAAAAGTATTAAATAGTAAAGTAAGAGAGATTATATATTTACGAAAGCGAAATCTTCGATATATATTAAGATTTATTTGTAATTTACGAGATTAAGATATTTATATTAAAATCTAAGTATTTTGAAGTTAGCAAGCAAAAGTTAAGAAGACTTCGAAAAAGTGTGTTTTCGCAATTCTTTAAGAGATCAATTATCTTAAAATCAAGAAAACTATTATAGAAATGGTAGTATCTTGTATTGCAAATTATAAAAAAAGAATCAATACAAGTAACAAGAATAAGATTGTGTGAAAAACAATATTTTCTAGTACTAGAACTATCTTGTATTAAAGTATATTTAGAAAAGCTAAGTATTAAAAGCAAATTGTCTTAATTATTAATTAATAGATTAAGCTAAAGTTTGTTTATCTTAATTGCATATCAACAATTCGAGAAACTAATCTCTCAATTTTAAGATGCTAAGATAATTCGAGTAACTCGAGATTAATCTCGAGAGCGCTTAAGAGACAATAGAAAGCTTGCATTTAATGAATCAAAAAAAATTAACAAAAAATATAATTTTAATGTTCGAGATACGCACGAACTCTTGCAATACTTTAATTAGATCTTCGCTTGTTATTCGCTTATATTATAGTAATTTGTATAACAAAATTGAACAATTTGTAAGATTTCTACGCGAGAGTAATGTGCAAGCAGAAGTATCTTCTATAGTTGCGCAATTAATTGCGTATAGTTGATTGCGCGTAATTGATTGCGCATAACTAATTGCGCATAATAGATAATACTCGCAAATTGCGCTTAATAAATCTTGATAATACAAATAATGTTTAAGTAACGCTTAAGATACTTTTTAAATTTTTGATAATACTCAAGATTAATTCGAGATTAACTAAATCTATTAATGTAGCTTTAGAACTAAAATATCGATATAACAATCTTACGAGTCTCGAGTTGTTAATAGAATTTCTAAAAGATTATTTTAAATTGTCGATATACTAATAGCGAATACAATTGATATAAAAGATAAAATTGTTCGCATTAAGATCGCGAAACGTTGTAAAACTAATCTTGTTTATTTATAAACAAACATAATATATATTCTTAATATATAAAAGTTAAGACTTGTGTAACTTCTAGCGTAATTGTTAGATCGAGTTTCAACTCGATTAAGTTAGCTCGCTCAATTCTAATTCTTGAGTTAAGCAAATTTTCTAGTTTAACAAAATAGAACGAGCGAAGAATGCGCGTTAAATGTTTAACTCAACTTACTCGATTACGTAACATTACGTAACGCGCTAATTATATGCGATTAACGTAAATCTTGCGCTAGCTCAATCGAATTAACGTGAATTCTACGCTAGTTTAATTAAATTAGCGCATAGATAAGATAAGATAAGCGAATGTTAACGCGACGAAGTTAGCTTGAGTTCTTGACATTGACTTAACGAAATTCAATTCTAGAGTTAAGTTCGCGTCTTGATCTTGATTCAATCCTACGAGACTCAAGAGAATAAGTCGAGTTAAGAAAAAAGTGTTCGATTCGATCTAACGATCACACTAGTAACTTCGACGTTGCTAGAGAATAACTCTAGAACTAGTAATCTCGAAATAGAAAAGACAAAAATTCTAGATATTAAAGAAGAATAATAAAAATTCACTTTAATTAACGCGATTTGTTCTAGAGACTTGTCTCTATAGTTTAAATGCTAGAATTTTAACATATTGTCTAGCGACAAAGAATAAGATAATCTAGACAACTTTAAATAAGAGCTAGCGCAATAATCTTCTACTTGCGAGTTAATTATTAACGTTGTTTGCATATCTCAATTATTTATAGCGTAATCGTTGGAGTAAATTTCAATTCAATTGAGTTAATTCGCTCAATTCTAATTTTAAGATTAGACAAATTTTCTAGCTTAACAAAGTAGAATGAACAAAGAATGCGCATCGAGTGTTCAATTCGATTTATTCGATTACGTGATGTTACGTAGCGCGCTAACTCGATTGAGCTAGCGCAAAATTCACGTTAATCGCATATAACTAGTGTAAATTCTTGCGCTAACTTAATCGAGTTAGCGCGTAGATAAAATAAAATAAAATAAGCGAATGCTAACGCGACGAAGTTAGCTTAAATTTATGACATTGACTTGACGAAACTCAATTCTAGAATTAGGTTCGCGCCTTGACCCTAACCCAATTCTACGAGACTCAAGAGAGTGAGTCGAATTAAGAAAAAAGTATTGAATTCAATCTAACGATTACACTAATTATTTAACAATTTGTCTAAATATAAAGATAAAGATTGAGAGCTTTTAGAAGTTTGGAAATCTTTAATAAGTTAATATTGTTAAACAATCTAAGAATTGTTAATGTTTTAAAGATTCTTAATGTTCTTGAACTCAAAATCGAAGAATACAATATACTTGATAAATTTATTCCTTTAATCTTAGTTAGTTTGTTTAAGTATAGAATAATAATAAAGAATTTATTGCAATCTTAATAGAAGATAACTAGTTTATCAAGTCTTTAAAATTAAATACGAAATAATAATTGTTGTAGCATTAAATTATTAAGTAGACATTAATATTAAAGCGAGCAACTTCCTAAGCTTTTTTAAATAGCGTTAATCGTTGTTTTCGAAACAATTCTTTCTTTGAGCGCAATAAATTGTGTTATCTTATAATATTGTCTTAAAAGTCGAAACTTAACTATATAAGACTTCTATTTATATATTGTAACAAAAGTAGATTAGTCGCTTATATATAACTTTATTCGCATTTAATAAATTCTAACTTTAGTTTTAGATATACACAAATCTATTATAACAAAAGTCGCAATTTTGTGTTACTAATATCTAGACTTTGTGCGAGATCAAGATTAGAATCTTGCATTACTTGCGAGAATTTAGAAGTTTAAGTCAAGCTTTATAAGAGAATATCTTGATATGTTTCAATATTGCGCTTGTAGATACGTCTATTCTATATAGCAATTATAATCTACTTGCGTAAAATACGCACACATTCTCTTAAAATATCAAATTCGTCTCAAAAGTAAAGTTTGTTCAAATCGACAAAATCTAATATTTAAATCGAAAAACATAATAGTTTGACGCAATTGTACAACTAGTAAGCAATTGCAAACATTTGTACGCATTGCGAATATTAAAACTTTATGCGTCAAAATATAATTTAACTCGATAAAGATTTTACAACTTTGTCGAACTTTAAGAAAACAAAACAAGCTCTTCGAGCAAATTCTATCTCGACAATACTAATTTAAGTACGTAGAATAGATAGATCTATAAGATTTGCAAAATCTTGTAAATATCTTGATTTCTATTAGCTCGATTTGTCTCTCAAAACGCAAATGTTATTATCGATTAATTAAGCGCGCGTTATTGTAGTATTTAATCTTAGAACAATTAGATAATCTAATTGATAATAGTATATAAGACAATGTTCTAAGATATCTTAACTTCAATATTACAACATAAATTTCACTCAAATATACAATATTATCGCTAAAAATATACTTTTAACTTTGCTTTCTTTTTATATACTTTCGATTATATCTTGCTAGATTTAAGATCGAACATTCTTCTTAATGTTTAAGTACTTAATATATTTATTTCTCTTTTAACAACGTACTTTCTTTTAGCTCTTTAGTTATTAATATTTTCTACTTCTTACTCTTTATTAATTTGCAAGTATAATTTGTAATTTAATGAATATTAAATTTCTAATTGAGATAAGAATTCGAGCAAGTATGTTCTTTACGCTTTATATAATTTTCTCAATGTTCTTAAGTCGCTTGAGCTTTGTCGCGAATTTGCTAGACTTGTCTCTTTATACTTTTTGAGCTCTTTATAATTTTATTAACTTTATAACTATTGTTTAAGCACTAATTTATATACTTATTTTTGTGTTATACAACGTTTTACGATTGAGAAATTTGCTTTACTTCTATAATTTCTTGATATATTAAATCTTCTCGATTTACTAATATTACTTTAGATCGATATAGTTATATATTATCTTTTGCTTCTTATATAAATTCGCTTATTTTTTTACAAGCTATTTCTTAAGTTATATTTCTTGTTTGCTATACTTATAATAATTGCACTTTGACGTTACTTAATAATTAAGTTTACTTTTACAAAATTCTAAATTATTATTGTTACCCTAATCTTTGTTATTACAATCTTGTTACAATATAATTAACTCTTATTTTGTTAATTCTCTTAAAGTTACTTATATGCAATATTACAAAGCTAATAACGCAATTTGTCTAAAAATCGACATTCGTCGATTATAAGATATATATGCGAGACAATATATTTATATATAAATATCTTTTTGTAGCTTCTAATCTCTCTTTTAAAGCTATCTCTTTATAACTATATAATAAAATTAGAACTTATATAATCGAATTGAGAAAATATATTTCCTTATTAAATCTAGATACAAGTTTATTCGAAAGCTCTTAAAATATTTAAATACTTTTGCTTTGCATATTTGAGTAGATAATTTGTACAATAAAACTACAAATTTTGAGAATTTTAAAAGCGTTTTAATGTTCGCAAGTAACATTGATATAATTGCACAAATTCTCTATATTAAGAAACTTCTTGCAAATATTAAGAGATTCAAAGTTCGAATACAAAACATTTTGCTAGTATAACAACTAGATAACAAGAGTAAGTTACTTTTTCTATTATTGCTTTTAAGACTAAAGCTCTTATATAATCAAGAATAAATGCAAGAGTAAATAAACTATTTTCTTAATAAAGACAGAAATCAATATATTAGTTAATTCGATTTCTACAAGCTAGTTTGCTAACAAGTATTAGATTTTGCGCATTATATTATGTATATTGTATAATTTTAAATATGCAAAGATCTATTACAACGCTTCTTAAGAATATAATTAACACTTAAGTATATATAAATATTACAATTAATTGCATCTTAAGAAGCTAATCGAACGCGAAATTGTAAATAGACGTAATTAATTGCTTGTTACAAGTAGGTATATTTCTATTCTAAATAACAAAAATCTTACTATTAAATAGCTTCGATTAAGAGCGACATACAAGATTATATTCAAGCGCTAGTTACTAGATATCTTAGACGAGACGTTAGACTTGTATATTTAGCATTTTGTTTTAAAGAATATTAAAGATTTTGGAGATTTAAAAGATTAGAAGTAAGACATTAAGATCTTGCTTAAATACTTATAGTTCTATATCAAATATTAGAGTAATTTAATAATTATAAATATATACAATAATCTATCTTACAATCGAATGCATCTATAAATAAAAGTTATCTTAGAATAATATTTATTCGATTTTTAAGCGAGCTCTTTAAAAGACGTTATACATATAATTATTAAGCGTAGATCTTCTTTCTTATCTTGATTGACAATTGCACAATTAGTGTTTCTTATTTATACTTTTGCAATTAAATAAAATTAATTCTTTAAGCAAGATTAATCGATAATAAGTAATACTTTTATTCTCTTAGAAGAGTTTAAGAAGCTTATTGAACATTGTTGTAGACTTAAATTGTTACTCGAAAAGTTTTTATTGTATTTTTTTTCTTTCTTTTTTTATAATTTATACTCGATTCAACATCTCTGGAAATCTATGTGAGACTATATGTTTTGATCAAATTCTAATCAATCACAATTTGACGAACAATCTAACTTCTATCTCTTAGATCGTAATTAATTAATTCAATAATCTTGTCATTTTTTGCGCAATTGCGCTTCTTTCGTTTATATTGTAATATTTATATACAAAGAAATTCTTTTTTAAAATGTAAAGATCGTGTTAATTTATTATTTACAAAAAGAAAACTTTGTATATTGTTCGACAATCTTAAATTTACAAAATTTGTACACATTAAAAACGAGAACTTCAAGAATTTACGTATAAATTCTCTTTGTAAATTGCGATTATGTAAAGATTGTTTTTTAATGCGTAGTATTTTTATTTGTGTCTATATAATCTTAATACTTAAACTTAATATTAACTCTTTTTTGTACACTTATATACGTAGCGCTTGTAATTCGAGACGTAGCGAAGACGTTGTTTTCGACAAAATTAAATGTTCTTATTGTTGTCTATTAAAGTAAACGAAATTTCTTATCGCTTAATTTCGAATGCGCAATTGAGCGTATATATAATTAAGACAAAAGATAATTGCAATTAATTAAAATACGTAATCTTAACGCAATCAATTTATGTGCAACAAGAATTTTCGATCTTCTATTCGTGTAATATATGCGTATATAATTTTTTTCTAGTTTTTCTAAATTTATACGCACAACGTTTCGAGACTTTTTTGCGATATTTTAAAACACGTTTTTTGTAATTATAATATAACAATTATTATAACAACAATCGATGCGTACAAGAAATAATAAATAATAATTATAAATAATCTTGCGTGTTTTCGATTACACGTATCTTATTATATGTGAGAGATTCAAGATAAAAGCAATAGTAATAATTGATATTATTGTTGTTTTCGCGATTTAATTAATCAATTTGTTGTAACGATTGCATCGAACGTTTGCGAACGTCTTGCTTATTGATGCTAAGAATATTTGATTCTATCGAATATCGCAAAATTAACAAATTCGTAATTAGCATTACGTACAAATAGTTCTCTTGCTAATCTTTTTATTGTATTTATTTTATCAATTCTAGTTGTTTTATTAAGAATTATTTTGCTAGAGAGCAAGCGTTTAAAGTCTTGTGCAATAACAAGAATAAAACTTCGCATTACAATAAAGTAGACTTACAAGAGAAGTTACTTCTCTTTATATTGAATACAATTAGACGTCTAGAGAAAAATTCTCGAATATTTAGATATTTTGCGAAAGAATATAAGTCTCGCTATTATAGACTAGACAATTTATTACAACATATTAAAAGCTTAAGTAATAATAAACACAAATATATAGTAAGCAAAATAAAGAGTAGATTTTGCAATAGATACGATAAGATCTTAAGTAGATAATGCGACTATATACGCTATATGTGTAGTAGACATTCAAATGTAAATTTGAACGTTTGACAACGCTAGCAATATATTCTTTTATGCTTAATTATTGTCTTTATCTTATTTATATAAAGATGAAGATTATATTTTGTTAAGCAACAAACAATTATCGAAAAGTAATATAGTTACAACTTTTACATATTACGATTTTCTCGATTCTCTATACTTAACAATTGAGTATCAAGAACATATTGTTAACAATAACGTATTTGCAACATTGCAAGACTCGAGATATTAAGTTGTCTCTTATAAAGAAGAAACATATCTAGTCTTCTATAACAATTGTTTCTTTAACGTCTTATTTAAGAAGCTTTTTCAAGAATCTATTTTGTTGGAGTTAGAAACAAGTCTTTTTGATTAAATAATAAAAATGTAAAATTTTAGTTAATTGACGTTGCGAAGATTCGATTTTATATTATAAAGATCTCTTCTTTAGTGCAATCTTAATTTGTTGTCTCGAATATATTAAATGAATATTTTTCAAGCTAGAGTCTTTCTTGATTTGCATAGCTTCTAGACAAATATTGTATAACAATTACATATACGTCTCGAAAAAATCTCTTTTTTAATCGAGAGATTGTTTGTTCTAGCTAGTAAGTGCAAACAAAGTTATACAACTAATTAGTATTTTGTAACAACAATTGACAAAAGCTCTTACATATTGTCTTTATTCGCTCGAATCTTCTTTGTAATGTCTATATACTTGTCTTTGAGATTCTAATTTACTTCTATAAATATTATAATCGTATTAAGAAGATTATTATTAAATTATAATATATTTTTCGTTAAAAAGAAAATAACAATCGAATAATAAATTATTTTATTAATTCTTTTAAAGTAAAATTGCAAAACATTTTGCATTAGATTTATTCTTAAGCGTTAAATAATATAATGTTAATTAAGAGTTCTATATTATTAATATATATATAGAAAGCAAATTCGAATACAAAATAATGCAGAAAGATAATATATATATTAATTGTATTGTAACGCAACGTAATTACTTGTTAAATTATTTCGAATTCGAGAAATTTATTATTGCGATTATCGCAAAGCATTTTCAAAAATAATGTTTATTTTTTATAATTTCGAGATTCTTTATCAATTGCTTAATAAATTCCATATTTTTCTACTAGATAGTAATTTGTTTCGCGTAAATAACGACGAGATTAAAATTTATATAGAACAAAATTTTAATAAATTTTGTAGAATTTCGATAATAATGCAATAGAGCAATACATTTATTTTCGAAAAATAATATAAAAAATTCTTCAATAATCTTTTGAAAAGCTTTTAATGCTTTACGTTAAATTCGATAATTGTCTTCAATTTATTCGAAATGCATCGAATTTGCGATTTTCTTATTTATTAGAATCTCTCTAATTAAATGCGCAAAAGACATCTTAGAAATCAAGAAATCAATTAATTTCTAATAACGACAAATTTTACTTAGTGCAACAATATTCGATTTTTATATGCGTTTTTTTCGCAACAAAGTATCAATATATTATAACTTCTTATATTGTTAATTTGCCTTATCTTTTGTACTTCGATTGCATATTAAATCTTTTTCTTATCTCTATCATTACTAAAAGATTATTTCGATTTCGCAATATAAGTTTATTTTGTTGTAGTAAATTTGTTAATAAGAAGAGATAAATATTTAGTTGCATTATTAATATATATTATTCTTTTAATTATTATATATTATAATTAAAGATTTTGCAATTTAATAAAAAAAAAAAATTCATAGAAATAATGTTGAGTAAGAATTTTTTTTCGAAGTTAAATAAAGTAAATAATAATTATTGTAATTCTAATTCTAATCTTAATATTTTTATTACTTTTTGTTAAATCTTTTTTCGAAATTTAATTATTATCGATTTAATTCAAATTTTTTTGATCAAATTTTTTTTTCTTATTTAATTTATTACTCTAAGCAGTTTATGCAAGCTCTATATTATTAATATTAATGCTATATTAATATAGCGTTAACGCAACGTTCGCTTTGTCTTGTCAATTACTTTTTATTAACAATTTATTATACTAAGAAAATTCTTTATTCGAGAACTTTATAAATTTAAGTTTTCGTCTCTTCTCTTGTTCTTCTCGAGCTTTAACAATGTCGTAAATTGAAATTAATCTAATAGCTTAATAACTGAAATTATGCGCAACGTTGCGATAACGTTATTGTATATATCTAGCAATTTTCTTATATTTATTGTGTTTGTTATTCTTTGTAATTCTATTCTTTTTTGTCTCTAGTTAGAATATACTAGCAATATGTGCTCTATTGTTATGCGTTCGCGATTGCAAGCGCAACAAGAACTTAATACTTTAAATACTTTTCGCTCGTAAAGAAATTGATTAAATTAAATTTTATTTATTTTAAGTTGTGTTAGCAATGCATTGTGCATTTTAAGACAATTGAAATATAGAGTTAAATAATTAATCGAAACTTCGAAAGTTAGTTTTTAATAATAAGTTCTATTTATACTCTTTATTTATATTTTTTTGAAGCGCTTCGAACGCAATTATTTATATTTTTATATTTTGTTTAACTTTTATTTCGTAATTTGCTAGCGTAATACTTGCAATTATATTGTATCTTTTCGATGTTTTTGTAAAGTAAATTAGTTTATATTTTTGCTTTGCAAATTTTGTTTTATACTTTTGCATTTATTGTTATATCTTTTATATGTCTTTAATAAATTTTAACAATTTTATATTGTTAACTTGCTATAAGTTAAAATATTAACGTTATTTATAAAGTTTGTAACGTTAACTCGTAGTTTAATATTGTTGTATATATCGACAATTCGAAGTAATTCTCTAGAAATTCTATTAGAATTATCTAAAGAAAATTTGCACTTCTAATAAATAAAATAACAAATAAAAGTTAATAAGCAAGATAAAATATTTATTACTTATTAAATGCAAAGACATTGCAAACTTTTATAGTTAATTAGATAAATTAAAAACAAAGATCAAGAATCTTAAGATATCGATTAACAACTACTTTGTTATCAAGACAATCAACTTTTTTAATTAATAATTTGAAATCTAGATTATCTATCTTGTACAACAAGCTCGTAATAGCGAAAACAAGAAACTACTTAATTTCGATACAATTTTTCAAAATCTATAGTAGAAAGAGTATTGTCAAAAGATTTGAAATAAACAAATTAATCTTGCTTGCAATAACAAAGATTAGAATTAACAAGAACAAGAACAAGAAAAAATTAAAATTAAAATTAAGACTATCAAGATTAAAATTATAAAGAGAACAACTATATTGACAATTAAGAAGCTAGTAGAAAACTTAAAGAATCTTAAGAAGAACAAGATTGTAATTGTAAAGATTGCAATAGAGACAAAGATCGAAACAACAATAATTGTTAAGAACAATCTCTATCTTCAAAAGTATATAAAATTTGCAAATACTGTTATAAGAATATTATATACAACAATTGTAATAAAGTAGATTATAAATAACAATATTGCAAGCAAATATATAAAGAAAATTGTTAAAACTCTATAGAGAACGACAATACTAGCAATATTATATTTATTTACGATATATTTGTAAGCATAATTAGGAGTCTCAATTACGTCGACGAGATATTTATATCTTCTTCTTCGCAATCTTCTTATTACAAACTAAAGATTAGTTATCTTATTGTCGTTATTTCTAACATTGTGTAAATTGTTAACTTAAGAGCAACAATCTATGTCTTCGAGAATCGAAATCTGTTTAAGAATCTACGTTATAATTATGCAAACAACGAAATAGCAAATAAATTTGTTCTATCGATCAAAGATATAAGTAAATGTCTAATTCAACTATCTAAAGATAGTAGTTTAACTCTTATACAAGTTCTATTCGTGACTAGCATTAAGATCAATCTTATTAGCGTAAAAGCTTTAGGAAATAAGAGCATAGAATGTTATTTTTCGTCTAGAAGATTTGCATATCTTAACTATAAAAACTAGCATATAGTTTTTGCGAACAACGTTAAGCAATAATATTTAATAAAATTCGAAATATTTAAAGCAATAAGTCTATATAAAATTATAGAGAAAGAGCAAGAGAATTTTTACACATTTAAGATAGTTAAGAAGACTATTAATATCAAGATATAGTATTGTCGTTTTGTATATTTAGATTATTGCAATATTCTATATAATACAAAGAAGATTATTAATATAAAGATTATAAAATCTATATTAAAAAAGATTTGCAAGTCTTATTTAAAGATTAAATAGCAAGTAGAGTTATTTAGATATTCTATATTAAAAGCAATTACATTTCTTGATAAAGTATATATTAATATTGAAAGCTTGTTGCTTGTTATCTTTTGCAACAATTGTTATTTTCTACTAATTAAAAATAACGTCTTTGACATATTTTTTATTTATATTATAAAGACAAAGAATAAGATACTTTTACATTTTAAAAAGTTTCGAATATAGATTAAAAAGTAAACAAGTTATACAATTAAGCGTATGCGAGCAAACGACAAGTTAGAAAGCATTGTCTTTGTTAACTAGTTTAAGAAGACTAATATTTAATAAGAACTATCTATATCTTATACGCCTAAATAAAACAATATTATTAAAAAGAATATATATACAATTGTTAATTTAATTTGTGCAATCTATAAAATCTACTAGATATTGATAAGACTATAAGATTATACTATCGAAGTTATTGTCTATATATAAAATAGAATTATTACAACGTTGTTTTGCAAGCTCGAAACTATATCTTTTAAAATAATTAATAAAATTATGTCAAATATCTTAAGTTTAAGAATACTAGAATGTCGCTCTTATATGTATGTGTTAAAGATAATAATAAGACACAAATTTAATAATTGCTTCCAGAAAAACATTCTCGTAGAATACAAAAATTTAATTAGTAAAAGATCTACAATTCTAAGATAAAACAATTGCATTTATTACGCGATATGCACTTTAATAAAGAGACTAGCTATTATACGTCTAATTTGGCAACTTCGAAATGCAATAAAAACAATAATAACAAAGAAACAAGATATATTTAAACAAAGAAAAATAATAATAAAATAAGAGCCTCTTAATATTTCTAGAATATATATTTTACTTTTGTAGATACTACAAATATTGCAAATATCAATAATACTAAAGAGAAAAAATAGAGCAATTAGAATAATTAGTTTATATTAGATTAAGATATATTAAGTCAAAATAAATTAAATTAGAATAAAGAAGAGTTTCTTTTAAGAGATTCGATATTATTATCTATTTTTTTATTTGCATTATCTATATTGTCGTCTACTTCTATAGACTAGACATCTTCTAAACATATATATATTAAAGCATCTCTATTATTGCTCTTTGATCGAAAGATTAGAAGCAATAGAAGATTAAATTGTTCTAATTATAAGAATTTATATAGACGCAACAAATCTAAAGATTATATATATATAATACGCGTGTTTAAGACACTATCTATAGATAACAACTTAAATCTTAGTAATATTAAAGTATCAAAGATATTAAATTTATTGATTACGAAATTAAAATTCTATAAAGAAGCTTGTCAATTATTAGAATAGCAACATTAACAAAAAATTATAAAGGTTAAAATTGTTTTATATATTAAAAACGACAATTAAGTGTTTACAAAATTATTACACAATCGATATAAAATTATTAAAAGATAAATATTTAAGATTAAATATAATCTTAATAACAATATTCTTAAATACAAAATACAATAGATAATTTACAATTATAAGCAAATCGCTAGCATAGACTTTATTTCTACTTAAACAAAAGTAATAAAGTCGACGTTCTTTAGAGCTCTATTTGTATTGATAGAAGTTTGTAATCTCTATATATATTAAATAAATGTAATTATCATCTTTCTTTACAACTTTCTAGACAAAGTTATTTACGTAAGTTAATCTAACAACTTTATTAAGAATTCTACTTTAGTATACAAGTTGCGAAAAGCTCTATATAATTTACGTCAATTATTTTATATTTAATACAACGTAATTTAGAAGTTTTTAAAGAGTTTAAAGCTAACTTCTATTGTTGTCAATTTCTCTATCTTTGTATTCAAAGATAAGAATATCTATATATATATTTATGTTAATAATATATTGCTATTTAATCTTGACAACGTCTACTATAATCTATTAAAAATTATTTTAAAATACGATTTAAAATAAGCGATCTAAGCTCTATTTCGTATTATTTGAACATATTTATTATACGTACAAATAATAAAATTAATCTCGATTAAATAACTTATTTGCAAACAATTTTATATTGCTTTAAGATGTCTAATTGTAAGACGTTGTCAATTTCTATAGAATTAAGATTTTCAAACATAACTATATCTTTAAAAGAATTCTACAAGATTAATATTAATACTATCTATTAATATATATTGATAATAGAATTATTAATGTATGTTATAACAATAATACAATCGAGTTTGAGATTTATATTGTTAATACTTTCTTAATATTGTTTTAATTTAAATTCGACATATATTAAAACAATTACACGTATTCTTAGATGTATTAAACAAATATTGCACTATAGTATTTATTACAAAAACAATAACAATCTTATAGAGTATATTAATGCGAATTTTGTCAAGACAATTGATAATTGTTGTTCTACGAAAGAATAAATCTATTTCTTGTTTAGTAATTCTATATTATAGAGCTTTAAATAATAGAATCTTGTTACGCAATCGACTTGTAAAGCTAAGTACATCGCTATCGCGAAAATCGACAAGAAGACAATATAATTGCGCTCTTTATTGTTTTAATTGCATGCAATTTCTAGTATTTCGATTCTCTTATATGCGAACAATTAAGAAGCAATTGTCTTAGTCTCTAATCTAGAACATTATTGTTGCATAAAGTATATCGATGTTCGATATTATTAAATTCGCGAGACAATCAAATTAGATCTTATCTATCTAGAATACGTGTCTATAAAGAACATAATTGCAAACAATCTTACTAAGACATTATTGCCACTAAAATTCTAGAGGTTTCTAGACATGCTAGATATTTTGCATTAGATAAAAAACAAGACGTTTTATAGATAAGATATAGAAGATGTTTTCGATCGAGAATAATCAAAATGCTAATTGACTAAGAATTAGATAGATAGATCTAGTTATTGCTCGTCTATTTGCAATTAACTAGTTGCAAGGATATTATATTTAGTAAAAGTGTTAGAATTAATAAGATAAGATTGTCTCTTGCGAGATTGTTACTCGATTAAGTTAGAGTCTTAGCGCTCTCCTGTATATTAGTTGTCTTACAATTATAGATTTTTATAGCAAGCAATACAGATGTTATCTGACTCTACTATCTGCTTCAAGTGAATTAGCGTCGAGAGATAATTGTTGTCGATAATTTGATCGATAAGCTTGCAAAATAGCATCGTAAATTAAATCTTGTTATCAAGTTAATGTTAAAGAAGAATAAGATTGATTTTGCGCATATTTTTTAATTCTTGTAAAAAATTGCAAGCTTCTAATATATGTAATCAAAGATTCTATTTTATCTATTTAATAACGTATTTGACAAATCAAAATTTCAAGTATTTGACAAATACTCTTTATCTTTTGATAGAAGCATAATCTTTATCTTTTATAAATCGAAAGATTCTTTGAATAATAATTGAGCTCAAATGCTTCTCTTCTATAATATCGCGCACGTACATAATTAATCGATTATTAATAATAATATCGAATAGTTGTTTTTTTACAAAGATAATTATTTTTGCGACAATAACAAGTACAAGATTTGCTTTAATTTGAAGCGATAAAAACTCTTTGTATAATTCGAATATATTTGTTAAATTACAATAATACGAATGTCAATTATAAATAATATTTTTAGCACTTTATTATTTACAACTTCTTATATTTCTTCGAAAATCGATCGAAAACAATTGATTGCAATCTAAGAAATAATTATTTGTAACAAGAAAGATTTTTAGAAATTATAAATCAATAGAGAGAAATAAATAATTTTTCGTCTTTTAGCGATCAATTTAATATCTTCTTGTTATAAATTGAAAACAATATTTGAACTTTAATCTAGAATAAGCATAAACTTATAGATTATAATTTGAAATATAACGCATTCTTCTCGTTTCTAGACTAGTGAAATTTACGCTATAAAGGATTCTAGACTTTGCTAGATTCGAAAGAGAGATTAACTAAAATCTAGAAGCGATCTATCAAACAAAGAGATTAGAATTAGAGCGATAATCTCTTTTCACACTCTTATAAGTCTAGTAAATAACGAGATTGTTTACAATTGCTCTATTAGAAGTTGTATTTGCATTTAAAATTTACTAAACACAATTAATAAAAGCTAGAATTAACTAGATATATCTTGAATATTATAAATATAATAGCAAGATTAGCTAACAACTTACGATATGCTAACTTGTATACGTCTCTCAAATTAATAGATTCTTAGTCTCGAGCATTCTATTCTAAGAAATATTATAGATTGCAACATAAAATAGCTAAAGAACTTGATAGTCGAATTCTATTATTATTCATTGTGCGATATATTTACTTTAAACAATCTAATTTATCTCTTCTTTAATTGTAATGCTACTCTAGTTTCTTATTTAAGAAACAAGATTTATATCAAATTAAGTAGCAACTATGTAGAGAATTATAACAAAATTCTTCTAATACTCGACAAACGTTACAAGCAAATTGTTAAATATATATTAATTTGTAAGTTTGAGCAAAAGCGCTAAAAGATTTTTCTTGTTGTCGTATTTATATTAAATAATAAGTTAAGATATAACTTATTTGTCAATAATTATGTTTTATTCGAAAGTTTTTGTTAAGTAACAAGTGTTAAGCAAATAATATTAAAGAATTTGTCAAATTTCGAAAATAATTTATATAGTTAACTTAATCTATGTTATCTTATAACGAATAAGATTATTAGCAAAGAAATATCTAATAAACTTTATATATTGAAAGACTTCTTAAATAAAGATCAAGATTATTTGTTTCTTGATATCTAGACTAATTGTCGAGTCAGATTATAATATTATTCCTCTAGTTCGATCCGACGTCAAGATCGAGTCGCGACGATTTTTTGGAATTAAATCGCTCAAAGAAGTTTAACGCGCTTTGCGCTAAAATACTTATAGTAATCGACTAAACTACTTTAAGCGATTTGATTCTTCGAATTTTTTTTGATTCAAATCTTAGTATTTGCATATAATATTTCCGGATTAACGCGATTAATCTATTGATATCGTATTTTATTATCTTCAAGATATACATTAATTAAACGATTGTCAATAAGAATCTTGTTAACTTGTATTTTCGCAAACGCAATAATCTTAGCAACGTCGCTTGAAACTTAATGTTGATCGATTCGAAGATACAAAAAATTAAGAATATCTTTGTATCTATTTGAATCTAGATAGCTTTGCAATTGTTAGAGTATTAATAAAAGAAAAGTCTTAATAATCTTCGATAACTTAATTGATTTTTCTATACTATACGTTTGAACAAAATTGAGTTCGAAAAATTAGAATATATATATTCTAGTCGAGTAAATGTTCTTAAGCATTATATAGACGAGCGTTTTGGAATATTAATTGCTAATAAGTTTTAGAGTCAATAATATTATCTAATCTTAACGTAGTCTATTAAGCAACGCATAACCGAGAGAGTTAGGATTAACTAAACAAAGAGACTAGACACAAAGCGTCGAACGCAAGAAGAAAGAAACTTTACGTTAATTATTTCGTGACAAGACTAGTCTATATTTTTTCGTAAAATTCAGAGTCTTTCGATCTTGAAAAAGAACGTTAAAGTAGTCGAAGTAATATTATCGAATAATAGCGAAATCTTTATAAAGACAAAGCAACTTTAAACGTTGTTTAATAAATCAAGATTTTTTGTCATTCTAATATATAGTTACAAGAGAGCACTCTACAAATTAAAAATCAATAAATCTCTAGTTTAATATAACAATTCGAAATCTTTTATTGCATTAATCGAAAATTGTTGTATTACAACTCTACTTATTATTAAGAGATACTACGTCAATATACAAGAACTTGCTTATTGTTTAAACTATCGTCAAAGACAAAACAAACAAAGAAAAATTGTTATAACAATTGCAAGTTACTCTAATTAAATTATAACATTATGATTTAACAATATTATATAATGTCTTAATTTGTCATCGCAATATATTATAACTTTGCTAAAGAACGCGATATTGTACTTACGATAGATATAAAATAATAAAGCTATTTTGAGAATTCTAATAGATAATATATTAATGCTTATTTGCTTTTAGATTTAATTGTAACTTACGCAACTAACGCGATATATATAGCGAAGACTTATTATATATTGTAATCTTATTACGCATTACAATTATATTATGCATCTTAAGCATATTATATACTAGTTATCTTATAAATTCTAGCTTTATCCGATATCTTGACTCGTATAATAAGTAATATGATTGATGTATACGCGCAAACGACAATAATCTATATACTTTGTTGCTTAAAGAGATATTGTCGTTTACTTTACTTGTTAATAAATTGACATGCTTAAGTTTATGTAGATTATTAATCTTGTATAGATTGATTTAGAATTGCAGAACAAAACTAAGAGATTTGCTCTTTTGTATTAGACTTTCGCGATATAATTAAGAATTTACGATTGTATAACTCTTGATGCTAGGCTTTATCTATTGTATAATTTACTTTAACGCACAATAGCGAGAAGCAACGCAACTAGAATTGCTCGATAATTTTCGATTAATATTGTCTTAAATAATATGTTTAGGAAATCTTATCTTGTAAGCTTCGACTAAGAAAGTAACGCAAAATATCGATTTTGTTATACAAGTTATTGAAAGAGGATAAGAAAGTTAATCTTTAAATATAAACAAGAAAGACTAATAAAAGAACATAATCGATATTCTAGAAGAACGTCTTAGCATAACTTAAATATTACAATATATACTCTATTTTTAGATGTATTCTACGCGTGCGTTTTTAATTGCTAATTAGACAATAGCATTATTAGCTTGCTCTTTCTACTAAAGAAAGTACTTTTACTCTTTGTTTCTGTTCTTTGCATTATTATGTTTAATCTTATATTTATCTTAATTAGTTATCTAGCGTTGCTTAATTACGTTGTTAGTTACTCTTAAGTAAAACAAGTCTCTATAGTTAATTTAGATAGCAAATTCTATTAAGTTGCAAGTTTCTCTTGTAGCAACGATTTGTTATTGCTATAGCAAGTAGTTTGATATAAATCAATTAAAATAGTTCTTTGCATCTCGATTAGATTTAACAATCAAAATATAACTTATTTTCCCTTACTTGACGATAAATTAGCGCAAAATATTTTTCTTACAAATCCAATTTGCATAATATCTTAGCAAACTTATAATTAGACAAAGAGCAATCTAGTTCTACAAATGTTAACTAGATCTTATATTGCGCTTCGTTATTAAGAGAACAATTATGTTATTTTAACGCCAAACAACTCTTCGAGCAAGCTAACATCGAGTACAATTTCGATCTATAAAACGATAGTTTTACAATCTCAAGATACGATGCTAAAAATTTATAATATATAAGATGATACAAATCGAGACAAAAACAAGAGAAGAAGATTACTTATTAAATAAGATTTCGATAATAAACAATATTATTAGATCAACGATAATCTTATATTAAAGAACATTAACAACAATATTTTTATGCTTTCGATTTAATTTAGAGGCAAAATCTTTAATGTGCGACTATAATAATTTTGTCGCTCGATATTGTTTCTATCAATATATATACGCTATAGTAAATATAAGATTGATTTATAGCTCTTAACACATTAGATTCTTTATTTAACAAGACTTAAGTATATATAACATGTCTTAACATTGTTATAGTTTAAATAGTCTTATGTTTAATTGCAAAGAGTAATAGAACAATAACAATAAAATTGCATCTCAAAATCTACAAAGCTTGCTTCTAGTCTCTTCTTTATTAATTTTTAAATCTCTTTTGTACGCTTCTTCTCTTATTTATCGACGTTTAAGTTTACGTTCTTTTTCGACTACATTAATATAAGTTATAGAGTAAACATTCAAGTCTTTCGTAGATTAATTTGTTAATAGAATAGAATATAACAACGCTAAAAGAGAGAAAAAAAGTAATAAAAGAAAACATGATATTGTTATTGTATTGTGTAAAAAGATTCTTATTATTACAAGTTTATATAACAACAAGAGCAAAGATTATAATAATCAAAACATTCTTTAATTATTTTCGCAAATAAAATAAATTATTTCTTCATTGCTTGTTCGTTCTTAGCATTGTCTAATTTCTTAATAAAAAACGTAAGTTGTTTCTTCTTCAAGTCTCAAGATTGCAAATTCTTAGACAATATATATAAAATCTTTTACTTCTAGTTAGTTTTGACAATAATTATAAGATTAGCTTCTTACTTACGATTTAATTTATTAATAATAATAATAATTGTCAATTTATTAAGCAATAAATAAAATATCGATTATTTCGACAAATAATAACAACAATAGATTAACGAGAGAACTATCTATACGTAATGCTAGCTACGAATCTATTAATACTACAATATTTAACAAAGTTAAATGTTTTTAGTATTGACAAGCAAGACGTTCGCAAGCGTTCGATGCAATCGTTACAACAAATCAATCAATTAAATTGCAAAGACAACAATAACATCAATTATTACTATTACTATTATCTTAAATCTCTCACGTATAGTAAAATACGTATAATCAAAAACACGCAAGACTATCTATAATTATTATTATTTACTTCTTGTACGCGTCGATTGTCGTTACAATAATCCTTATATTACGATTACAAAAAACGTGTTTTATAATATCGCAAAAAAGTTTCCAAACGCTATGCATATAAATTTAGAAGAGCTAAAAAAAGTTATACACGCGTATATTACATAAACAAAAGATCGAAAGTTTTTGTTGCATATAAATTGATCGCATTAAAATTATGTGTTTTAATTAATCGCAATCGTCTTTTATCTTAACTATGTATACGTTCAATTGCGCATTCGAAGTTAAACAATAAGAGATTTCGTTTACTTTAATAGACAACAATAAAAATATTCAATTTTGTCGAAAGCAACATTTTCGTTACGTCTTAAATTAAAAGCGCTACGTATATAAATATACGAAAAAGAGTTAACATTAAGTTTAAATATTAAAATTATATAAATACAAATACGAGTATTGCGTATTAAGAAACAATCTTTATATAATCGCAATTTATAAAGAGAACTTATACGTAAATTCTTAAAGCTCTCGTTCTTAATATGCACGAATTTTGTAAATTTAAGATTATCGAACAATATACAAGATTTTCTTTTTGTAAATAATAAATTAACACGATCTTTACATTTTAATAAAGAATTTCTTTGTATATAAATATTACAATATAGACGAAAGAAGCGCAATTGCATAGAAATTAACAAAATTATTGAATTAATCAATCACGATTTAAGAGACAAGCGTTAGATTGTTCGTTAAATCGTAATTAATTAGAATTTGATCAAAACATATAGTCTCGCATAGAATCTTAAAGATGTTAAATCGAGTATAAATTATAAAAAAAAAAAAGAAAAAAACAACAATATTAACTTCGCATAGCTTTTCTAACTCGTAAATCTTTTTTATCAAGATAATTTTTCGTTTTCGATATATCTCTCGCACGCTTCTTGGTTGCTTGACTCTAAGACGTTGTGTTGCAATTTGTTGCAATTTGCTTTTTGTCTTAAGTTAATTTGATTCTAAGTTAAGAACATAACTTGATAAGTAGTTTTAATATTTCTATTAAGACAAAATTGTATTTAAAAATAGCAAAGTAATCTTTAAGCAAGCTTAATATACGACAATATAATATAGACGAAGTAGACTTAATAGAAGTATTAAGTTTAAAGCAAAAAAGATAATAATCAATTAAACTATTATTGCTTCAAGAATTTTCTAATAAGTAATTAATTTTATATAAGATTGTTATATATACTAATCTTATAAATTGCGTCTAATTTATATTGTTATAGAAAATAATTTTTCCTAATTAAGTAAAGATAAGCTAAGAGAATCTTATAAAAGAAGATATCTTTTTCAAGATCTCGAGAGATTACTTGTAAGCGCGTAAATTAAAAGTAATATATTTAAACCACAATTAATGCTAGACTAATCCCATCGGTTCGAAAAATCGAGTTCGGTTCAAGAAATCGAATATTCGATTTGAATTGAATCGAAAGTCTTGACGATTGAATTTCTAAAATTAAAATCGATAATTCGATTCGATTTCAAAAGTTGAATCGAAAATCGAATCGAATCGTTAAGACTATTATTTTTAGTAAATTTAATTATTTTTAGTAACAATTAATTAATAATTTAACAAAAATAATTAATTAATTTAAATTAATTAATAAATATATTAGAAACTTCTTTTTATAAATGCATTACTACTAAGCATTATCTAGTAATTAATAAGAAATCTAAATTTATATTTGATTTATATTATTTTTAGTATTCTTGGCATTCTTGGCGAATCGATTCGATTTCTAATATTGGAATCAAAAATCGAATCAATTTTTAATTCGATTTCTAAAGTTGAATTGTCGATTCGACTCGATTTTAAAGTTAGAATCGAACATCGAATTGACGATCAATCTAATTAACGCATTATATTGAGAATTTGTTTTTATAGAAAGTTTATAACAATTTGTGCACTAATAAACTAGAAATAGTAAAGATATACAAAAAGCTTAATAACAAATTATTATATTTTTACAAAGTGTATTTAAGCGATATAATTCTTGAAATATCTTAAATCTTTAAAAATTAATTTAACGCAATTAACATAAGAATATAAGCAATAAATGTTATCGCTCTTTTGCAATTATTTAATATAATAGCGTTGCAAATGTTGCTTAAGCAAATAGCAAATAGTAAAATTATAGCAACAATTGTTGTTTGCTAAGTCGATTCTATTTAGATAGAAGAGATATTAATACAACTTATATCGCAAAGAATACAACTCGAATATTATAGACTTCTTTTCTCTTAACTTATCGCTTTTATCTTTGATATTTTGATCTTCGCAATATTTGCTTAAAGTACAACGTTCGCGTTGCTTACATAGAGCAATCAAGTTATTAATAAATAAGACTTATTAATTTGAATTTTTCTCGAAGAAAAGTATAGACAACTTCTCGAAAAACAATGTCTCTTCTATTCGAGATATCTTTAAAAACGTAAGTTAAGATTGCTTATAAATAAGTAACAAAATATCTATTTTAATTATTGTGTTACTAAGTTGTCGCTCGATATTGTTAATTGAGACTTGTCTATTATAATTTTGTTGCGTTGCTTTAAGAAAAAAGTCTTCTTCGATACAAATAATAATTACAAGAAGATGTTAAATTCGAAGATATTTTGCATAAAGCAACAAACTCTTCGTCTTCGTTTTCTTTAAGATGTCGAAGTTATTATAAATTTCCTTAAATAAACTTTGTCGAACAATATACAAATCTTAAATAATTTTGCTATGTCTTACTTGTTCTTGTTGTTAATTATTAAGCTTTCTAAATTAATATAAATTTTGCAAACAACTTATGCGATTAATTGCTTAAATAAGCAATTAATTAAAATTATGTTCAAAATAAATAATTTAAGCATTATAGCGAATTTGACGTAATAGATAATTTTGTTCCAACATCTCGAAATTGATATAATTTATTACAATATTGCGAATAACATTGTTAAATCTATTGTTATTTAAGACGCTTGTTAGTAGCTTAAAGAGAAAATAGAGCAATTCAAAATATTATTAATAGCGTTGTTAATTGTTCGACGCAAGCAATAGATTGTAAGTATTTTTAAAAAGCTTAGATTTTTGTCAAAACGCTTTACTCAAGCATAATAAATCTAATAAAATAGACTTTCTCTTGCAAAGATATAAGCTTTATTTTCAAATTCTCAATAAAACAAAAGATTAAAATTAAGAGCTTCTTCTCTTTTTACAAGATTAACGTATACTTGTTGTTAATAAAACTTAAATCGAAAAGAAGATTCGAAGACGTTAAGTCTCGAATTACACAGACGCTATTATAAAAGACGAACGCAATAAAGTAAGATACAATATAAAAGATCGAATTATTATTTACATTAAAGATATATAATATACTAATAGAGAATTTAGTAATTGACATTAATTATAATATCCTAAAGAAACTTACAATCTCTTTCTTTTCTCTTAATCTTTGATCTTGATTAATGTTATTCGAAGCATTATAATAGAAAGTTTATTGATAAGATTGCGTAACAAGAATAAATTTAAATTACAATATTCGATTATCAAAAGAGTTAAGAGTTTGAAGTCTATAAAAGCAATTGCTAGAAGTATAAACGTTAATTGTACGCGTTGCAACTTTGCAATAAATATATTCGTATTATTAAGTTAATAATATTGAAGAAACTCGAGAAAATCTTGAGCATTTAAGATAGATTTGATTTCTTTGCAATTGTTAAGTTAATACTCTCGAGTTAAGTTAATCTCGATAAATTGTACAATAATTAACAATAGTTACAAAATATTATAGCGACAAGATTAATTACAAAAATATTCTTTAGTACTTTGAATTTTATGCGCGTACTTGTTTAGATAATATATACTTAACTTAATTAATGTCAATAGATTAAGATTGAACTAATCTTCTTAACTTGATATTTTTTTAACATTTATAGTAGGAAATTCTATATATAAGTCGATTTACAATTGCACATTTCTTTATAAGAGTTAAAAGAAGAATAACGAGAGTAACAATACTTGCATGAATAAATAAGCTTATTATTTAGAATTGTTCAAATGTTACTTACTTCTTTTACAACATAATTAATCAATTAATATAATATTGTGTTTTATTGATATAAATTTTGACTTAACGTGATATTTTCTTTACGTTCTCGAAACACTACTATAGAAAGTTAACTAATTAGTAATATCTTGTAATACTTCTTGCAAGCAATAGATCTTGCGACGAGTTATTATCTAGTATCAAAATACAAATAAGAGAATTTTGTTAATATACAAGTAAATCAATGCAATAAGAAGTTAAACATATTTGAGAATATAATTTAGAATAGAAGATTTTAAATTTCTATAATTGGAAGTAATAGACGACAAGCAATCTTTCAATCTTAAATAACTTTCTCGCTTAGCAATTAATTGTTAAATTTGTAACAATTTAAGTTGATTATAATAATAGATATTAACAAGAATAAGTTATTCGAATATTAGAGAAGAAGTGTAAAAGAGATAAGATTTCAAGAGTATCTTAATATAAAAGAAGCAAAAAGCAATAATAGTCAACGTCGCAAACGTAAGCTCTTTTTCCTTAAACAAACTTTTAAGAAACAAATTCTATCTAGAGCAAAATTTCGAATCTTTTACAATTAAAATCTTTTAAAGATAGATAACTATAGCAAATTCTTAACTCTTCTATAAGTTCAAAATTACAATGATATATATTAGAAGATAGACAATAATGCAAAGAATATTAAAGAGCAAGTATAGACGTTTTCAATTAAATAACAAAGAGTTTTCAAAAAAGACAAGTCGAATTATTAGAAAATAAGCAATAGTATCTAAACTAGAACGTCAAATTAATTAAAGTAATATGTCGATTGTCTTAAGCTAATTAAAGAGTTTAACAACTTAATCTTAAGATACTCAACAATTAAAATAATTCAAAGTATTAAATATTAAGTTTAAAATGTTATAAAAGAAAAGATTAAATATAATAATACAAGTAATTTAAAAGATTGCAATTGTTATATTAATAGTTGTTCGATTATATATAATATACTAATCGATTAAGAGGTGCTTTAAGAAAAGACAACTTAAACAAATATTATTATTGTAAAAATTTAATATAATAGTTAGAGTATATAATATTTCGATTTCTAAACTCGAATAATTAATAACAAATATAGAGATTATCGAAGTAATTGTATTTAAAGAGTATACAATATATATAATAGCAATAAAGAGCGAGAAGTCTAATTATATTAAAGAAAAATAATATTGTCGATATAACAACAATCGACGCAAAGAAATATAAGTTAGCAATATATAGATTGCAATTCTGCTCTTTGTTTTTTGCGCTTACAAAGATTAATATAGAGCAAGAGTTATTATTAATTAATATAGAGATATACGTCAAATATTAAAATAATTTTGTTGCGTATAATAATTTATATATTAAGTATCTTAAAAAGATTATAAAGCTACAATATATAGCAACAACTATTAATAACAAGCAAAGGCTAATATTTAAATTAAAGTTTCTTATATTTATTAACTTCTTTATAATAGTCTTGCTTGCAAACAAGATATATTTAATTAAACTATCTATCTTAAGAATACAAAAAGAAGAGAACAAACAAAGATAGTACGTTAATATACTAACAAATAACTAGTAATTAAATTGAATTATAAATATATATTAAGTTATTTTTAGTCTAATTTAAACAAGAAAGAACACGAAGTTTTAAAGAGAATCTACTAAGAAAAGAAGAACTTAAATATTATAGAATTGCTAAATAGATACAACTCTTGTTAAAGTACAGTACTAGGACAAAAGTATTCGCGAATCTCGCTCCCACCTAAAAAACACCTTCCCATTTGCATTCATTGTATATCACGCAAAGAACTAGGAAGCTACATAATTTAGATAGTGATTTGCACTCAATTGACAAGTATCATCCCAAAATTTCTTAGTTCTAATACTTGGTATACCATCCCTCGGACGCAATAAGTGCTTTAATCCTCCTTTCCATACTCCACACTAGATCATGCAAGTAGTCCTTATCTAACGCCTCCCACGCCTTATATAATGCATCAAATAAGGCCTCTTTGATTCTATCCTCATCGCCAACCACGTCGTTTATATGGGGGTTGACTTTATAGACGTGTTCTTTGAGTAGAAATCAAAGGTGCTCAATTGGGTTCATATCTGGACTATAGGGTGGTCATTCCATGACGTTTATACCATGTTCGCGAAACCACAACGCCATCGCTTTTGCTATGTGTATAGGGGCGTTATCTTGCATGAAAATAAGACTTGGTTGACAGACACTAAGGAGGTTATCGTCGAGTATGTTGAGGTAGGACTTGGCGAAGTATCCATGTTTCTTCGCCTCAAAGTCACGCTCTAAAGCATAGAGGTTTGAGCGTTCTAAATTCTAAAAACAAGCTCACACCATGATGCTAAAGTCGTGTCCTTTTTTGTATGGTTAAATCATGACTTTATTTCACTTTTGTGAAGGCGTACGAAAGCATCATTGACGTCGTTTGCTCGTGCCTCTTTCGACGAAACATTCGTCGCTTCATATAATCTTCGTCCAATCGTCAAAAGTCTAATGTTCGTGAGCCAACGCCCATGCGTAACGTTTGCCCGCAATCTTAGGCGTCAATAGAGGTCTTTTTTTGCATAGCCAATTGGTAATACCCTTCTCTTTTAGTATGCGATAGATGATTTTAGTGAAAACGTTGATCCTCGTCTTTGTAAGAAGATTTTTGTAGGTAATCTTTGAATCTAAACGCACAATTTTGATGACATGACGTTCATCACGTAATGAAAGCTTTTTAGAACGTCCTAAACGAGGTTTAGATTAATCGTGGTGTTGCCAAACGACGACGTTGCAAATGCCTCGAACGAAGCTTTCTAAGATCCCATGAAGACGTTGAACCTTTGATGGCGTCAAATCACCACTAATGGCCCCATGAATTAGTTCTCTTTGATAGAGGGTATATTCCTGTTTTTGAACGCGATTTGAAGAAATTGGACCTAATGGACTGCGAATCATCGTGTGGTAGTTGAAGAAAGTAGGTGGTTTGGAAGGGAAATTTAATGCGTGACGCGAATTTCCGCGTTTTCGCGAAAACTTTTGTCCGGGTACTATATATACTCTTGTTAAGAACTAAAATTTAGATAGAGAAGATTAAATATTTACTATAAAATTGCATATTAAGTTCAATAAAGAACTTTGAATATCAAAACATTAATATTGCTTTGTTTGAAAGAATAATTGCTAAATAATTTAATATATAATGTTAATATTGCTAGAGAAGAAGCTAATCTCTATTTAAATTAGTATTAAGTCTAAAATTATAATCGAAACAATGCAAGTCAAAATTACAAAAAACAATTAAATAACTTTAGTAGCAACAATAAGAGACTTTTATACAAGAGTATAAAGTATAGATTTGTAATTAAAAATTATAAATTTTAGAATCTAATACTAAGATTGTTATAATTTTATACTATAAATCTTGCTTTAATTTAAGAAAAACTATCTTTAATCTAATGCAATTTAATCTAATTTAATTAAGTCTAATATAATTTAATTGAGTCTAATCTAATAGAATAAATTAATAATTAGCAAAACAAAAATTCTATATATAGAATCTTCTTAATATTACTCGAGCATTATAAATATTGTTGAGTGTAAATTATTTTGTTCGAGACTATATTTAATTTAATTATAAACAACAAAATTAAATTAAATATTGTAGATATCTTAAAGCAAAGTACTACAAATAGTATAAATAAAAGATTCTATTAAAAGTATATAGAGACTCGACAACTTTATATAGTAGAATAAAGTTAACTTAATATCTTTGTTTGCTAAATTAGTTATGCAATAATTATTGTATCGAGTCTAAGTCTCGAAGAAGTAATTGTATTTAGTTTGTAAATTAAGATTATACAATATTAACTATAAATATTATTAAAACAAGATTATAGTATTGACAATAAATATATATTATCGATTGTTTAAGTTATAATAATATTATAAGTCTAGCGTCGACTAGCGCGCATTAAATCAAAATCTTACTTAATTGTTTTAATCTAACTTCTTTTTTTAATTAGCAAATATTATTTGTTCTAGTAATTATTTTAAGTTGTACTTTTACTTAACAATAATTGTTGCATTGTAATGCTATAACGTTATCGACACGCTAGCGTCTTAAAATATAATAGAATACGTATATTACTATCTATCTTATATAATTAAGAATAGTAATAAAAGTCTATTATATCTTACGTCTTTTATATTTTAGTGCGTTGACAAATAGCAAACGCACTCGTATTTTACAGTTTTAATTATTATTTTTTTCGAAGAAAAAAACTCGAAGCGTAATAATATTATGTTGAATTAAGACAATTTAAGTTATAACAATTATTCGATTACTAAGTTGAAGTTCGAGAAATTTAATTTTTTTTTGACAACAATTGCTTACGAAACGTCGACAAAGATAATTGTTACTAGCGTAATGTCAACAAAGATAATATTTCAAATACAATTAAAACTTCGACTTTATATTAGCAAATTAAAACGTTAATAACGAAGATTCGAGATTTGTAAAACGCTTAGCAAATTCAAGTTATAACAATCGAAAAAACAAATTCTGAAGCTTCTCAAATTACTATCGTATTGTCATCAATTATATTTAAGTTTCTAAAGTTCGAAAAATTAAAATTATACAAGAGTTTAAACGTAAGTAAATATATTATTTAATTTCGCGAAATCGACATTAATATAATGCGATTTTCGATGTATTTTATTAGAAATAAGAATAAAGTTCTCTATTATATATTATTCTTAAAAAACAATGTTATTACGCAATAATATTTAAAAACAAGCAACAACGCTAAATTAAAGAACAAAATCTTTAAAGAATTTAGAAAGTTTCTATTGAATTTAATAATTAATTTTGCTAATTGTCGTCTTCTCGTTTATAAAAGATAAGAGAACGCTAGACAAAAGTCAAATTAAAAGATAATCATCTTTAAAAAATATCTAAATAAGTTAGAAATTTACTTATTATTACTCTTAGAGAAGCATAGAATTTATATATTTTTAATTAAGCTTAAGTCGAACTTAAAAGTAAAGATTCTAAATATCGATAATATATCGAATACTCGCAATAAATTTCTAACTATAATTATTATATAAGAACAAACGCTAAATTGTACTTGCAAAGTAAATTTAAGCAGCTTCGACAATTAACAAGTTACAAAAGATTTTAATATCTCTTTAAACAAATTTTATCAAAATTGTTGCTTAAACAAGATCAACAAGTTTATTAAAAGCGAAAAGTTCTATACTTTTAAAGACTTGTCGACGTTACATAAGCAAGTTTACAAAATTAGTAATGCGAATTATTTGAATCGCGTTAAATGCTTTAAATATTATAAAAAGAAATATTACAAAAATAAGTATTTTAATAAACATAAATAAGACAAGTCTATTGTTGTCGCTATTACTACAATCGATGCCAAAAAAATTAAGCTTTGTCAACGTCTCGCAAGCAAAGCAAAAAAGATAAATAAAGACAATAAATTTGATTTTAGTAAAAGATTGAATTCGATTTCTTAATAACAAACGTCAAGTTATAGATTTAATCGACTTAAAAACTAAGCTAAATTTTATTAATTATGTTTACGCAATGCAATAAGAATTGCAATTTACACTTGCTATCTTATTAATATCGAATTTTCTTAATAACGATAATTGTTATTGTTACAACGTCTATAAGTTGATCTATTATCTAATTGACTCGTAAAATTAATATCGAGAATGCACTATCTTATTTTACTTAATTTTATATATAAGTTCTAATTTTATATTAAATATGTTAATGTTAGTTAAGCAAAACATATTAATTGATTCGAAGATACAAAGCTAACAATTCAAGATTACAAATAACAAATTAAAGATAATTAATTTCGAGCAATTTGTCTTAAATTTCGTTAAGTATAGCACAGTTTATATTATTGTTTACGCTAACGTTACGAAAACGTTAAACAAAAAACTAGCGAAATCTAAGATTTCTAAAAAGTTAAGAAATCTAAAAGATGTTGGTAATAATAAATTAATCGAAATTCTATTAAAATTAAAAAGAGAAGATTATGTTATTAAGCTTTAGAACGACAAAGAGTTATCTTTTATATCTCTTTATAATCTTTTATCGAATAAGTTGACAATACTTTAACAATATCTCGATAATGCATTAGTTAAAGATTAAATTAAGCATTTAGTTTTGTCTATAGACATCTTTTCTATTTATATTAAAATCCAACAATAAATTACGTTTATGCGTCGATTATAGAAATCTAAATACAATTATTATTAAGAATCGTTATTTATTGCTTCTAATTACGAAAACGCTAGATTGTCTATGCAAAGCAAAGCGCTTTATTGTCTTGAATTTGAAGAATGTCTATTATCGCATTTGCATTAAACGCAATAATAAATAGAAGACGACGTTTTGTATACGCTATAAATATTTCGAGTATTAAGTTGTGTTATTTGAACTAGCAAACGCATTCGCAACTTTTTAGATTTATATTAATAAAATATTGCGAGAACTAATTAATGTAACTTGCGTAATTTATATAAATAACATACTAGTATATAGCAATAATTCGACAAAGCACTAACGTTATATTGGATAAATGCTAAAACGTCTTTGCGAATATTTGCTATACGTTAATTTAAAGAAGTGTAAGTTTAACATTACAAAAATTAAATTTCTAAATTTTATTGTATTCTTAGAAAATATATAGATAAATTCGAAAAGAATTAAAAAAGTTAAGAAGTAATCTAAATTAAAAACTTATTGTAAGCTTTAGATATTTTTGAACTTTGTAAACTTTTATAGACGCTTTATATATTATTATTCGAAAAAAACTATTTTTCTTACCAATCTATTGAAAGAAAGTAAGAATAACAAGAAATTTAATTTTTTTGTTTAATCGAATAAAGCAAAGCAAACGTTTTATTAATTTTGCGATATTTTTATGTCAACTTTACTACTTTGTTATTATAATTCGAACAAGAAGATTAGAGTAAAGACTAACGCGTTTAACTTTGCAATCGCGAGCATTCTAAGTTAAAAAATAACAATAAAAATTGACATTCAATAACGTTCTAATCGCGAAAAATAATTTTAACAAAGCAAAATTATAAGATATATAATTAGAAATTGCTAATTATTGTAATCGCTTTTAAGTAATAAAGATATTATTTAAAGAGCAATGTTTATCTTATTAAGATATAATTAGATTACGATAATCTTAAAAAGTTTATAAATCAAAAGAAGCTAAACTCAAGATAAGCTCGTTAAACGCTCAAGTTAATTGTCTATAACTTTAAAATCTTTTATCGTTCAAATAAGAAAAATTCGACAAATAAATTGTCGAGACGTCTCGATTATAAAAAAAATTTATTGTTGAATACAAGATTGCTATCAATATTGCAAAACAAATTAATATTGTTATTTGACAAAAATTTGCTAACGCAAAACAAACAAAAGATATCAATTAATTTAATTTTTGTATTTTAAAATAAAATAGCGTTGTTATCTAACAAAAAGTCGCTAACGTAAAGCGAATAGAAGATATTAGATAATCTAATTCTTATATTATAACTAGTAGAAGTACTTACTAGTAACGCGAAGATCTCGCGATTATAAAGTAGAAAGAAAGTTCTTAATAAATTAGCATCTTTATTTCAACTAATTAATGTACAAATTGTTATTTCAAAAAAAGTAATTAGAAATATGTCAAAGAAATCGTATAAGAAATCTTAGAAATTAACAAGATTCTTAATTAAGAATTTTTAGACTAAAGATACTTGAATCGAGAAGATTTGTGTGGAGATCAAGAAGTTACTTTGTTGTTAACAAAAGATATAATTTTTAAATTAAGAAAATCTTGTTAAATATAACAAATTGCTTTATATCTTAAAAAATACATGTGTTAAAACGAAGTAAATCTGCAAAAATTATAACAATTTTTTAACGAGATACTTTAAGATTAAGAAAATTTTAAATTTATTTTAGAGAAAGTATTTTTGACTTGCTTGCGCAAAGTAGATAAAAGCGTATGTTAGAACATAAAATGTTTGTTAACGTATTAAAATTTCTCGTTATAAATTATATAATAAGCTTCGATTCTTATCTATTGCAAAGAAGTTATAAAAGAGAATTATTATAAACTTTGTAACAAGTTTGTCGTCAAGCAAGCGTTATAAAATTGTGTATAACTTAATCTTTGTAATAGTTAATTGCTATACAAAAATAATCAAATATATATTTGTAATTATTAGAATCGATATCGTAAAACTAATAAAAGTGTTTTTGAATAAAATTGTTTTATGCTTCGAAACGTTAGCTAATATAGTAAGCGACAAAAGATTTGTCTTTACTAGTGTCTTTGAATTAATTATATGCTTTTATGCACGAATTAGCAGACAATTAAGTATTGTCTTTTATTCTTAGATAGATAACTTAATTGAACGACAAAATCAAATTCTTGAGTACTATCTTCGCACTTACGTTAACTCGAAATAAACAAGATAAACTAATCTATTGTTAATAATAAAATTTGTCTATAATAATAGTTATTATGTTTTAGTCGAAACTTTGTCGTTCTATTTAATATACAATTATTATTCGAAGATTTACTATAAAGTTGAGAACAACTTTATCGAAGAAAAAATATTATTAACACAAAAACGCGTAAAACAACTTTATAACTTAAGAAAAGTTTTAATAAAACGACTTAAAAACGCTATTACGCAATAGACGAAATACTATAATAAATAAAAAACATAAATCAAAGAGCTTTGTTATTAAAGAATTAATTATGCTTTCGATTAAAAATCTAAAGCAAAAGAGATTTAGCAAAAAGATATTACATAAGTATGTTAAATTGTTTAAAATTAAGAATAAAATTAAAACGCAAATTTATCGTCTTATCTTATTAAATATTTATCGAATTTATAATACTTTTTATGTTTTACTTTTGAAGTTATATTTGTATCGCGTTAACAACAAGTAGACGAAACAAATATTGCAAGCTTCGAAACTTATTGATAACAAAGTTTAATAAAAGATCGAAGAGATTTTAGACAAAATTAAGTTAAAGAAATAAATATAATATAAGATTAAGTAAATAAATTAAGACAAGAAGTACAATTAATAATTAAGAGAAGAGTTTTCTAATAATATTAGTAAGTTGCGAAAGAAGTTTAAAGAACAAATGCATAACAAACAAAAGCGAAAAAAGTAACACAAGGCATATTGCGACAACGACAATTATATTAACAATAATTTGCTTAATAAAATATCGCGCAATTGTCGTTGTATTGCTATTGTATTTAATTAGATTTACAATAAAAGATTTCTTAATTTTGTTATACAAGATATCTAAAATAATAAGATTGCTTCTCTTAATATAAATGCTTAAAAATATAATTTTGAATTTTGCGCGTTGTACTTTATTAATATTAAACAAAGAAAATCTATACGCGAAAGTACAACGCATTCACTTTGTCTTCTTTTAATTAACAATATATTGCAACAACTTAGCAAGTTCTCAATAATTTGTCGAATTTGTCTTAAACAATTACAAAAAATTATTAAATTTATTCGAAAATAAGTTGTCAAATTTTGCAAAGTTATTTGTAAATAAGTCTTCGAAATTATTCGAAGCATTTGCGTTTTTTTGAGAAAATTAGATTGCAAAAAATTTGCTTTATTCGATTTTTGTTATCTTTGTCGCAAACTCGATCTTGTTAGTTATACGCATTTTTGCGTTTTTTATTTTTTATAGACGTGTAAATAAGCAAAGCGCAAACGAAAATAAAAGGGTAATTTATTATATTATTATTTAATAATCTTGTTAACAGCTTAAAGTCACGAAGAGACTCAATCGCAAAATTGTAAAATTTTGTGAAAGAATCTTTCGAGTTTGTTCAATTTAGATTAACAACAAATTTAGAGACAATTTATCTTAACTCTATTTTTTTCGTCTTCGTTAACAATTTGTTCTTAGTCTTGTTTTTATTTTTTTTTCGAATTCTAAATGCATGTCAATATATTACACAATGTATTAAAATAGACAAAAAAAAGATAAAGAAATATATCGAAGAGTAGACGAAAATACTTATAATTAATACACGCTCTAAAAACAGATCGATTAATTGCTTTATTTTGATAACAACGTTATTTTAATTTTTTTTTGTTTTCTCGAGTTTTTGTTCGAGTTCGATTTAATGCTTTAGAGCATAAATTAAATTACATTCGAATTAACAAATACAAGATTGCGTTCGATTTGTTGTCGATAAAATAAATTTTTTATTACGTTGTTAATTCTTTATATTAAGAATAACACTCTTTTGCAAGCATTTTATTAATCTAATAATTGTATTTTCGATCTCGAACGTTTTACAATGTTTGTCGACAAGAACTTTTATTTAAATTCGAAAGCATTTAACGAACTAATAAATATTAGCAATTGTCGCATTGTAAATGCAAACAAAATATATTACAATATAATAATTTAATTTATAATAAAGAACTTTGCAATAAGTGCAAATACTTCTTTTTTCGCAAACGTATATACGCTTGTTTATGCAAGTTATATATAAGAGATTATTACAAACTATAATATGTTAATTCTTGTAAACAATAAAATGTCGAAATTACTTACTCTCTTAATCTTTCGACTTCTTAAAAGATAAAGATAAAGATATAATAATTTGATATTTGCATTATATATATAAGTCTTACGCATTATCGTCTTTGCGATAATTTATTTACGACAAAAAAGCAATTGCAATTAAGAAGAATATAAGAAAAAAGAAAGAAAAGAAAAGAGAAACAACAACATTTGTATTTATAACTTATTTAACATTTGCGCAACGCTAACTTTACTTTGAATTTTGTTTAGAATTTTGTCAACAACAATAACGAAGCAATAACTTGTTATAAATTATTATTGTTGTTATTACGTTGTTCTACAAATTAAGTTGAACTAAAGCATAAATTTATTTTTATCAAACAAAAGACTCTTTTTCTCTTAATTTTCGAAGAGATTTAAGAAGATTTTTAACAAGCTTTTGTAACGTTGACGCTTAATAGATGTCTTTGCTTTGTGTAAGATTAATATAACTTCTTATATTATTAAAAATTAGTACTTTAAGAGAGAAGATAATCGTAATGTTATAGCGTTATCGACGCGCTAACGTCTCAAAATATAACAAGGCACGTAATCTCGATTGTTTTTAAAAGTCTTAAATCGTACGACTCTTCTTTTTGATTAGAAAGCAAAGAGTAGACTCATACGTTATAACAAGTATTAAATAGAAAGAAAGTTCGTCTCTCGTTGTTTTTCAACGATTAGTCTTACTACTATCTATCTTATATAGTTGAGAATAATAATAAAAGTCTATTATATCTTACGTCTTTTATATCTTAGTGCGTCGACAAATAGCAAACGCACTCGTATCTTATATATATCTTTTAATTTAAGTTTAGAGCTTAACTTTAATTTATAATTAGAAAAATATATTAAGTAAAAGACAATAATTCTAAGTTCTATAACAAAAAATTAATTTTAAGAATTAAAGAAAATTATTAAAGTTCAATTTTAAACGCAGAATTTTGTAAATGTTAAATTTCGAACAAAAGACAATAAAGAACAGCTAGAAATACTTGTAAATAATCTAATAATCTACAATTTTATTTGCTAATTTTGTTCGAAAGCAACGCAATATAAATTTATAAAGTGTTTACTTAGTTTAGAATCCAATATGTCTATATATCTTAAAAGACTATTAAAAAGAAAACAATATTAAATATCGAGTTGTTAATATTAGTGTTGACAATTAATCTACTCTCTTTTGCGTCTCTATATACTTTGATATTTATATTAATTCTAAGCGTCTTATTCTACGTCTATAATGTTCTATTATATATTTAGAACGTTATTACGCACAATTTACAAATATTTGAAGTTCTCGATCGAAATTAAATTGTAATATATATTTCTTTTAATATTAAGAATACTCTAAACAACAATTGTGCAAGCTCTTCTATTATAGTATATAGATAGTTTAATCTTTTATTTGTTAAATTTTTTGCAAAGATTAATAGTTAAGTGTTACAAATAAAAGAACTTAAGATTTTTGTCGATTAACTAAAGATTTAAAATTAAAAAAGCTTTATAACACAATATAGATTGCAATAGAATTAAAAAATTATTCGATTTAATATAAAAGATACAAGTAATATTAATAAGATCTTTATACAAAGTTTACATAGTAACAAATAGACTAACAAGTCTAAAAAATATTGTAAATTTTAGAATTAAAAATATAACAAATTACTTAAGCGAGCTATTAAGTAGCACTTATTATAGATTATTATTTTTAGATATCTCTTTAGACAATAAATAATTATTATTATCTTTAAAGCTTAAACTTGTGCAAAAGCAAAAAAAGTATAGAGAAAACAATTTAAATAACAACTCGAACTATATAAACCAAAAAAATTAAAAGAGAAAAAGCACTTTAAGAAACAAGACAAAAAATTCGAGAAATTAACCATTACAAATTAGAACAAAATTGTCGAGTCAATTAATAATAAAGAGATAGTTAGGATTTTTGCAAACGTTTAAACAAATGCATCTAATATCTTTGCAATTAAATACAAAAATATATTAACAAATCTAAAATAAAATAAAATTTCGATAGAAAAAATCGAACAAATAACAAAGATAGTAAAATTAAGTAATTCGACTATTATATAAGTTATAATCGATATTCTTGCAATAAAGAAAGCAGCTTATTTTAATGCTGGTCTCTATTATATAAAACAAATTATAGTCTTTAACTATATTATAGAAGTTAAATAAACAATATATTGCAAGCTATTTATATACAAACTTATTAAGTCTAATAAGAAAAATGCGTTGGAAAAAACTAAATTAATAAAAGTAAAAGTACAATTTAATAAAACAAATATAAGTTGTATACTAGATATTAAAGATCGAGCGCAAAATCGAAGACAATTTTTTATATAACAATATAAAGTTAAGTAAGATATATAATCTCTTAACTCTTGTTAAGTATCAAAACAAATTAGTTTGACAAACTTAGATATTGAAGATAACAATTCTCTAAATTATAAGTTGTTAAATCGTAGTTATATACCTTTAATAAATTACGAAAAAAGACAATTATACAAAGCATCTAAAATTATTTACAAACAATAAGTCTTAAATTTCTAAAATTTAATGCTTTATTTAGAATATCTTAAGTGTTTTGTATCTATATATAAAGAATACAACAATACACAATTTTTAATCGACATTAGATAATATTTTAGTTATTAGTTTAAAAAAGTTGTTAGTTTATTAATACAAAGAATTCTTCAAATAATATAATAAAAGATTTTAAGTTATATTATAGATAAAAGAATATATTTAATATAAAGAGATTAAGATTCTAGAAGAAAAAAGACTTGTTAAAGTTAATCTTTATGTTAAAATATATTTGCAAAATAATTAAGCAAAAAAGAACAACAAACAAATCTTTATTCTTACAACGTCAATATTATATAAAATCTATATAAAAATATTAACAAAGATAATTGCTAAGCATGAGTAAACAAAAGAAAATAAAGACAATAAAAATATAGAATTAATCTATATCTTGTCGAGTTTGTAAAGAAATATTTAGTAAAAACAAATTATTTGAAACAAATTTTATCTCGAGCGCAAATACAATTTTTCTATTATTCGAATCTTTAAAAAACTTAATAACTATAGCAAACTTTCGACTTTGTATTAAGCAAAAAAATATTATTAAATATTGCGCAAAATTAAAAGTAAAAACAAGAATATTAAGAAGCATACAATTATTTTAACAATTAAATAATAACAAATTACAAAAAAAAAAATTAGTTTACTAAGATATAAGTAAGATATCTTAAACTTAAATCTCGAATTAACTTAAATAATACGTAAACTATATATAGATAATAAAATAAAAAATTAATTTCAAGTTGCAATACTTAACAATAAAGATAATACAAGTACTTACTATAAAATTTAGAGTATTGCAAAAAAAGAGTTTGTTAATAATAATACAAGAGATTTAGCAAATTGCAATCGATTTGTTAATAATTATTCAATCTTATATAATTAAAAGATTCGACAAAAGTCGATTTAGAAAAAGAATATTTAAAAAAATATTAATATTGTAAAAGTTCGATATTATATTAAATTTACGAAACAATTTAATTTTTGAATTTAAATTAACAATTAATATAAAGATTGTCGAGATTGTTATATTTAATAAATATATAATTTATATAAAGAAATTAAGAGCAAATAATTTAATAATATTAAAAAAGAATCGACTTGCAGATAAAACAATAGTTGATATCAAAATATATTAGTCGACAATATATAAAATATGCGTTTGCTTCTTATTTTTTATATTAGCAAATATTAGTATAAAGCAAAAGATAATACTAATTAATGTAAAGATATTTGTTTGTTATTAAAATAATTCAATTACGTTCGATAATCTATATATTGAATACTTTGATAAGATTATAAATTTTAATACAGAACTTAAGTATATTGTTGCGATTATTAAAAACAACTTAAAGTTAATTTTAAAAATAAAATTTCTTATATTTAGCAACTTTTCGATAATTGTCTTTTTTATAAACAAGATATATTTTTTTATCTATTTGTCTTAAAAACGCAAAAAAAGAAGAATAAACTAAAATAATACATAGATATATTAATATACAACTAGTAACTAAATTGCATTATAAATAATAAGTTTAATATTATTTATTCTAAATTAAACAAAAATACTCGCAAAGAACTAAAAAGTATATATTAGAAAAAAAGAGATTCGAATATTTTAAAATTGCTAAACAAACACAATTCTTAAGCAATTATTAATATATATATTTTTGTCGAGAGTAGACTAATCGCGAGGAACCGAAAATGTTACGTGAGAGCGTTAAGATTTGGTTCCTCGATTTTTTTTGAAACCAAATCGCTCAAAGAAGCTAGCGAATTATCTAGAGTAGTTTAGTTTTTGGATTCGATTCCAAATTTTGACATTTCGGTTCGATTCGATTTCAAAAGTTGGAACCGAAAACCGAACCAACAATCAATCTAGTCGAGAGATAATATCTAGATTGAGACAATTAAATATTTATTATAAAGTTATATGATAAGTTGAACAAAAAATTGCAAATAGCAAAACGTCAATATTGTTTTGTTCAAAAAAGAAAGTACTTTGTAATTCGATATATAATATTGATGCTATTAAAGAAGAAAATAATATCTAATTAAGCAAACGTTAACTTAAAAATTATTACTAAAACAATAAAGATTTGCATTACAAAGAATAATTAAATAGAGTTTGTAAATAATAAAAAAGAAAAATTAATTAAAAAAAAGAGTTTTGTAAAGCAAGAGATTGTTAATTTAGATAAGAAGTAAGAATAAGATAATATAAGTAAATCTCTAAGTATTAAGCAATGCAAAGATAATAACTATAGTATTGTTAAGCTATAATTAATTTATTTATACAAAAGAAATATAATTTGTCTAACAATACTCTATTTTGTTCGAAATAATCTTTTGAAATTTTGCAAATCTCTTTATTGTTACTTGAAATAAAAATATAAAGATAACTTATATTACAAACCAAATTATAATATAAAGTGCAAAATTTTTGTTAAATAATTTCGAACAAGTTAGAAGCAATTAAATCAAATTAACTAATTATATATTAAGAAAAATATAAGAGTAACACGCTATAGAGAGACTAAATTAGTTTGTTTTGATATTACAATACTCTGAATAATTAGTCTAACTTTAGTCTAATTGCTTTTGATCTAATAGATTAATCTCTTGTTTGCGTTAAATCTTAATAGTAATTATCTATCTTAATTATATATATAACACAAATCTAAGCTTTCTTAATTGGTTATATATATAGAGTTATGATTTGCAGTTAAATTCTTTATATATATTTCAAAGCAAGCAAAATAACAAAAAGAATTAACAAAAAATAGCAAGACTCAAATATTAAGAAAATACAACTATTAACTTAAAAAAAAAGAATTAATAACTTTTAGAAGATCTCGAATAAAAAGAAATTAAACGCAATTGTTATTGCTATAAAGATATCGATTGTAATTTCGAAGATAACAAAGAAGACAATAAGTTAACTATGCATTCTTAGCAAAGTTACTGTTTAATTAATATATATTAACAAGTAACAAGCTCGAAATAAAGTTATTCGACAAAATATAAAAGATATCTAAGAGATTGATTTCTTCAAATACAAGCGCAAACTTCTTAAAAAATAGTTCTTAATACTATTGTCTTCTACTAATATATAATTTTTAGATTTTTAACTTTATTAAGAGTAACTATATTTTATCGAACAAGAGAGCAACAAAGAAAACACGTCTTAATAATAATTCTTTTGTAACAACTAATACTATAAGTAGTGCAAGTTACAGTACAATACAAATTTACTTAAATATTTTTGATTTTCTTTCAAACACAATATATAAGCAAATAAAAATAAATATATATTATAACTTAATACAATTATAGAACGTTACAAATAAACTAATTAAATCTAAGTTGATTGTAAAAAAGCAATATGAATTCTTTAACTTTGTATTTAGAAAAGAGACATTTTATAACAATAGCAAATAAAATATTTATTAATAGCAAAAATTTTAAAACAATATTACTTAAAGTCAAATATAGAATAGAAAATCTATACTATCGATATATTTGTCTTCGATTAAATAACGTACTTTAGACAATAATAGCAATTCAAGAATTCTAATTATTAAATTGTCGAAAAATATCTTGTACAATTGTAATCGAAATACAAGCTCTAATTATATTTTAGCTTAACTAATAGCAAAAAATTGCTATAATAATTATCGATTTAAAACTTATTAGCAAGACAACAAGTATATACTCTTTTTTTTGCAATCTTGATTTAAGAATAAAAAAAAATCTTTCCTGTATTCGAATTAATATAATAATAAATTATTGTTTTTCGATTTTTCTAAAGACAATAACACAAAGAAAATTAGTATTAACTTCGATAACAATAAGTATATATAAATCAATATTGAAGAAAGATCTAATAATAATTTCTTTAAAGCACACAAGCAAGTCTTTAAATTGATTAAATTACTTATAACAACTACAATATTATTAGATTATTAAAATCAAATTAAAAGTCTCTAATTCGAAAAGAATTTAATAATCTTCGATTATCTTATTTATCGAAAGTAACTAAATATTGCTTAGAAATTTGACAACAAATATTTATTTAAAAACGTAAATATTACTTCGATATTAAATAAAGCAAAACAGATAATTACTTTATTTCGAAAATAATTACGTTATTGTTAACTAACTAAAGAATATTCTTATAATTGTTTAATTAAGTCGACATCAATCAAATATATATATTAAAGAAAGTTCGAAATACTATTTACAACATTTACTTATATAACTTTGCAAATTCGAAAAAGATTATATATTATTATATCAAAAATATACTAACAACAAATAAATTCTTAATAGAAAAAAAAATTAAGAATTAATATAATTTTTTTAAGCAATTTGACTAATAGATATAGACAAAGTTAATATTGTTTTTATTTCAAATAATAGTAAAAACAATCTCGACTATATTTTTTTACAGTAGCATTATTAACTTGAGAATAAATCTTAAGTATTAAAGAATATTTATAATGTTTTTGTTAGTCTAATCAACAAGTTGAGTTTCAATTCGAACAAATTGATTTGCTCAATTTTGATCTTGAGATCGAGCAAAAGTTCTAGCTCAATCGAGTAAGTTAAACGCATAAGAGGCGTCGAACGCTCAATTCAATTTGTTCGATTATATAATGTTACGTAACGCGCTAATTATATATAGTTAGCGTAGACTTTACGCTAGCTCAATCGAGTTAACACATAGATAAGATAAGATAAAATAAGCAAATATTAACGCGACAAAGTTAGCTCGAGTTCTTAATATTAACTTGACAAAATCTAACTCTAAAATCGAGTTCGCGCCTTGATTCTAACTCAATTCTACAAGATCTAAGAGAATAAATCGAATTAAAAAAAAGTGTTCGATTTAACTTATCGATTACACTAGTTTTTGTTAATTGTTATAGTTTTTACAACTATCTTAATATACTAAGCTATTAAAGGTTGAATATTAGAACCAAGAAAATACAAAATTGTAAAATTAAAACTAATTACTTATATATTGATCGAGTTCTCTTAATTAGAGATTACTAACAAAAATTGATACAAATAGAATTAATAGTGCAAGCAAAAATAGATAATTGTTTGCAATACAAAACATTTTGATTTAATAATTAAAATAACAAGAAGATCTTATTTATAATTTAAGAATTACTTATTAATATCTCTAATCTATATATAAAAAATCTTGTTAATAGCAATAAAGAATAACAATTGCGTTAATATTATTTGCGTTAGCAAAATATAAAATATTAAACAATTATAAAAGAAAGCAAAGAGAAGTCGATTAAAATATTTTCTCTTGTGTTAATATAAATTAAGTCAAACTAACATAACTTGCTCAATTTAAGTTAAATAACAAATTATACAAAGTAGATATTTCTTGTAATTACTCCAGAATTTCTTAGAAGATTAATAAAGAAAATAGTGCAAAAATCTTGTTAAATCTTAAACAACAATAGAGAGTGCTTAAATAAGTTAGAAGATTTTGATAAAATTAAAAATATAAGTATTCGAGTTTTTACTATATTTGTTAGCAAAAATATAAACAACAATCTTAATAAAAACAAACTTGAAAGCTAATAATAGATCTATATATTAGCTCGATTATAATTCTTTAATTTTAAATTATAATATATATATTAATTTGCAATGCTCTAAAATAGACAATTAATTTATTAACAAAATATAACTTATTAATTGTTATAAATAGATAAATATCTCGAACAATTACAAGCAAATTAATTTTTCGAAAAGCAATAATTTAAAGAATTTGAATAATAATTATACAATATTTTTGGATGAAAATAAGCAATTAATAGCAATTTTTTTAATAAATATTTTAACCATATATTGTAAGATCTTAAAATACAATAGTAACGTCTATTTGTAATATACAATTAACAACTAAGAAAATAATAATTTGCTTAATTATAAAAATAAGTAAAACAAATATATTGTAACAATTGAAGATCTAATATCTTAAAAAAATATGCATATATAACAAGATAATTATTGAAGTAATAATAAGTAACAAAATTCTTAGCTATCGACAAAAACTAAGTATATATCGTAAAAATAATACAATAAGTTGCATAATACTATAGTATAGTTTAAAATTCGATATTGCGTTAATAAATTTTATTATATATAGATTATATAGCTAATAAGAAGAATAGTAGCGTTAACTACTTTTTTGTAACTTCGAGTATTATATATAGTGCAATAGCTACAAGAGATACAATAAGTTTGACTACTAAGAGTTACAACAATACTCTTAAGATATTAAATGCTCAAATAATATAATCTAATTTGATTTGCTAAATAGCAAGAATTTATTAAGTAATATAATTTAATTTAATTTACTAAGTAGTTAGAATTTATTAAATAATATAATTTGACTTAATCTAATTTAAAGCTAATTACTATTAAATAACTTAATATGTTTGAAATTCTTTTGCTATATAGTTTATCTAATCTATCTAAAGAACTAATCTAACTTAAGACTAGAGAAGATAAAAGATATATCAAAGTACTACAATATATATAAGAGATACAAGATTATAGATAAATTGAGCAAATATAAGTACAAATAATAAATGTGCATTTTAGTTTTAAATATTAGTACTATTAGTAGATATCTAAACAATATTTTGCTTTTAGAACAAATAAATGTTGACTTTTGTTAATTCTAGACTTTAGTACTAAAATAACTAATAGTGAGTTCAACTAAATGCAGATAAACTTTGTTAAAAAAATTGCGTTATCAAAAAACACAAAAGAGAAAGAAATTTCTAATTTTATTAATTTTAAGATAGAGAATTCTCACAATATTGTTAAAGAGGAGAATGATAATCAAGAAATTCGATATATAGTTTAAGAAAATACTAAAATATTAAGTTATAACTACTATAAAACTACTAATATTAATAATATTAGCAAAGAAAAGAACGTAAGTAATAAAGATTAAAACTATAATAACAAAGATAATAACAAAATTAAAAGCAACTCGAGTTAAACTATTTAAAATAATAGTACAACAAACAAGATTATTAAGATCTCGAACTAATAGCTTTATATATTTAGCTTAAAGAGCTTACTATTATAAATTGATTTATAATATATTATTATATTGCATTACTATATTGCATTACTATTTTGTATTACTATATTGTATTATTAAATCTAAAATATAAAACTAACATTTTCAACAAATTAATTATAAATTATAATAGAACTAATATTTTAACAATTCGAATCGATTTTTTGAATTAATTTTCAATTTTAAGTTTAAAATTAAGTTAAAGTGTTGATTTTAACTTTAGAAATCGAATTGTCAAGACTTTCGATTTAATTCAATTCGAATTATTAAGATTTAATTCGATTTCTTGAATTAAACTCGATTTCTCGAATCGACGCAATTAGTTTACTTAATATAATTTCTATTTCTTTAAATCTTTATCAATTAGTTTAATTAACAATAGCTTAATATTATTTAACTATTCTTTTGTTAGTTGTTGTTGCAATCAATTTGCAATATATATATAAAAAAATCCTTAACAAATATTTCTTATTAATAAGATTGTCTTGTTAATCGAAAGATATAATTAATTGTAATTATTGTAATTATTAATGCATATTTTAATAGATATCTAAATCGAAATATTGCTTCGATATTTAGTTTTTATATTAATCAAAGATTATTGAATAAGGTATTGTTAATATTTTATACTTATAATTATCTTATAATAGTATATAAATTCGATATAATTCGAAATCGATTTATATTATTATTTGTAGTATTGAAAACAAGTAGTTTAAAAGTTATCTCTCTCGTTTATCGACATTTTAACGTTAATAATATAGCATAAAGATAAATCAATATAATAATATGGATTATTGTTCGAATTTTTGAATTTAATTTGCGAAAACCAATATTATATACTCTACTATACTAGAAGACATTAGAGAGAAGATTCTACTAACTATAATGCTTACAATTTATTTCGATTGTCGAAATTAAATAGATGTAATCGATATAATATCAACAAGTAGTCGAGATATATTTAATATACTTTAGCGCAAACTATTACAAATTGCAACTAAAATAAAGACAAAAATAATAAAGACAAAGAAATTCTATAAATCTAAAAAGAGATTTGCGTTCGAAACAATTGCGATAACATTATTAACAATATAATATTCTTTAATCGAGAAGCTAATACTATTAATAACTCAATAATTCTTCTTCGAAGAACAAACGAATTAATATGCTTGCAATACTAGAGAGATTGAAAAAAATGACTAGTCGATTAGAAAGAACAAAAGAAGAAGAGAAACGCATATAAAGTGCAAATACATAGATAACTATAGCACAAGAATTGTTGTTAATTGCGTAGTCGAAAATCAATCTTAACATCGAGCAAATATTCTCGATGCGAAAATCTACTAGAGAGATAAAATTGATAGCATAAATTAAGAGAGATTAAAAGTTAAAAAGATACTACAAGATAAATGCAACAAAGATAGTAATATTAATATATAATAGTAACACTCTCGAGATATTAATATGGCAAAAGAATATATAAGAGATAAGATACTTTGAAGAAATAATAGTTTTTCGAGTAGGAAATAAGAACAATAAGAAAATTTTGAAATTAAACTAGATTGATTGTTCGATTCGTTTTTTTCCCAAATCTAGGAATCGAACCGAATTTCTAATTGTATTAGATTATATTTTAGTCTAATATAATTAGCATTTGCACAATATTTGTATTAGAAATCGAATTTGCATAAAATTCGATTCTTAACAATTAATCTAAATTGAACAACTTTTTAATTAAGAAGATGTTTAACGTAATAATATTGCGTCGAAATTGCGCTAAAGTAATAATATACAATATTAAAGTTAAGAGTATATCTAGAAATATAAAAAAGAAAGAGATAAAAACAATAAAACAGTTATGCAAAACAATATACCAAACACTAAAGATTAAGAAGATAATATAACTTACAAGAGAAAGCGACAAGAAAGAATATGTCTCAATTATTATATAAAAAAATTGTGCAATGACAATAAATAGATTAATTTAGCTAGAAGTTATTTACGAGATAAATATTTAAGTTGCAAAATATTATAATATAGAATATAGAATAAAGCAATGCATAAAATATTAAGAATACAAATATCTTATATACAAATACAAGAACGAACAACAATACGTATATTGCACGTAAGATTATTGCTTCGATCAATACTCTTATTAACAAAAGTTTGCTAAATAAAAATGCGAAGTTTGTAAGAGAATTTACAAGATATTCGAGTTCAAATATTCTGAAAGATAAGAGAAGAAATTAAGAATTAAGAAGACAACAAAAACAAAATTGTTGTATTATATTTTTAAGATAACAAATACAAATAAAATATTCGCTCTAGTCTTGATTACTCTAGAAGAGACAATTATATTTTGTCAAATATTAAATAAAAGAACAAAACAAAAGACAATTAGAGCAAGATATTTAATATTGACAAGTTGCATACAAAGTATTCTTGTAACAACAAGAAAGAATATAGTTTAACAATTAATCAAGAAGAAATGCTTTAACAAATCAATAAATAGTTAATTTACTTTAATAGAACAAAACAATAACAGAAAGATATTGTTCTCGATACAAAATATGCTCTTAATACAAAAGATAGAGATTTTGATATATATAAATACAAATAACGAAGAAAAATTATAATAAAGATACAAAACAAGTTTCGAATATTGAAGTATAGCATTTAGAAATCGAGAAGCAAGCTAATAATAGCGTTACTTCAATAGAAGAAAATATAATATTACAATATATTGATAATACAAGAGTTGTAGCAATATTATGCAAGAGCGGGAGTATACAATTCGAGTCGCGCAAACTTTATACTTATAGATAATAATAAATATATATACTTTTATATTAATAAATATATCGATAATAATAGTTGACATAATATATAGTATTCTAAAGATATAAAGACAATAACATTACAATTGTATTTCGAAAACAATATTATCGAATATAATCTTATTAATATTTATAAAAGATTAGCGAGAGAACTATCTATACGTAATGCTAACTACGAATCTATTAATACTACGATATTTAATAGAGTCAAATGTTCTTAGTATCGATAAGTAAGACGTTCGCAAGCGTTCGATGCAATCGTTACAATAAATCGATTCTTTTAATCGCGAAAACAACAACAACATCAATTATTATTATTATCATTATTATCTTGAGCTTTTATACATAATAAGATACGTGTAATCAAGAGCACGCAAGATTATCTATAATTATTATTATTTATTTCTTGTACGCGTTGATTGTTATTACGATGCTCGTTACATTATGATCGCGAAAGACGTGTTTTAAAATATCGCAAAAAGGTTTCGAAGCATTGTGCGTATAAGTTTAGAAGAGCTAGAAAAGAGTTATACACGCATACGTTACACAAGCAAAATGTCGAAAATTCTTGTCGCATATAAATTGATTGCGTTGAGATTACATATTTTGATTAAACAATTGTCTTCTATCTTGATTAATCTACGCTTAACGCGCATTTAAAAGTTAAATAATAAGAAGCTTCGTTTATTCTAAGATGCGACAACAAGAACATTTAATTTTGTCGAGAGTAATATATCGTTACGTCTTGAATTAAAGACGTTGCTTATATAAGAATACAAATAAGAGTTAACATTGAATTCGAACATTAAGATTACACAAAAAATATATATATAAAATTACGTATTGACAAACGATCTTTACATAGTCGCAATTTACAAAGAAAACTTAAGTATAAATTCTTGAAGCTCTCGTTCTTAATGTGTACGAATTTAAGAATCTAAGATTGTCGAACGACATATAGAAATTTCTTTTGTAAATTATAAATCAATATTATTGTTACAATTCTTATAAAGAATTTTCTTGTACGTAAATATTACAATAGATAATTTTTAATATTGAAGCGTCGCGATTTGAGTTTGAAAATCTAGTCGCGCAAAAATATATAGGACTCGCATAGATTCTTAGAGATGTTAAATCAAGTATAAATTAAAAAAAAATTATAAAATTTACAATTTGTCTTCTAGCAATTACAACAATATAATTAACAAAGAAAATCTCTCAATTATAGAACAAGCTCTACGCATACAAAATAAAAGCATTATTATAGAAAACTTTAATTTATATTTTTTTTAAGCGAGTTCTTTCTATTTTAGACAATATTTGTTTTTTAAAGCCTTATTAAATATAAATTAATTATTAGTTCGATTTTCGATTTCAACTTTTAAAATCAATTCGAATCGACAATTTATCTTTAGAAATCGAATTAAAAATTAATTTAATTTCAACTATTTTAGAATTAAATTAAATTAAATTGAGTCGATTTTCGATTTAAAAGTTAAAATTAAATCGAATTATCAAGAATGCTAAGAATATTAAAAATAGTATAAATTTAGTTTAAATTTAGATTTTTTTAATTATTTTCTAGATAATCCACAATAGTAATGTATAATATAAAAATAATCTAATTAATTTATTAATTAATTTAAATAGATTAACAAAATTTCTATTAAATTATCAATAAATTATCACTAAAAATAATAAAATTTACTAAAAATAGTAGTCTTGACATTTCGAATCGATTTTTCGATTTGATTTTCGATTTAACTTTTAAAATTAAATCAAATTGTTAATTTCAATCTTAGAGATCGAATTGTCAAGACTTTCGATTCGAGTCGAATTGAATCGTTAAGATTCAATTTAATTTCTCGAATCAAACTCGATCTCCCGAATCGACGCGATTAGTCTACTTAAATATAATATATTTAGTCGACGTTATACTAGCTTTTCTACGCAAAACTATATAAGAGATTATTAAAGTACAAGAACTATAATCGACTTATTGTTTGTTATAAGAGAAGTAACAAATCAATTGATATATTGTAACATTCACAAGAATATAAAGAACTTATTCGATTATTTATTAATTAGAACAATGTTAAATCTTAGAGTACAAAAGAAGTCTTATTGTTGTCTTAAACACAATTGAAAGATTATAAATATAAAGAAGTTCGTAAACATATTAAGAGAATTATTACTCGAATCTTTATCGAACAATGTAATAAAAAAAAGTAATATTAATAAATATACGATAGCATTACTTGAAGTTGTAAAGAAGAATATAAACAACTTTATACTGTAAACAAGATTATACAAAAGAGTTAAATCGAGATATATATCGAAGTGTATCGAGATAATTAAGAAAATTAGAAGATTGCATTATTAATATTGTATTTCTCGTAATTAAAGAAAGTATATTCGAGTATACAATAAAAAGAACAAATTTTTTAAAAGATACAAACAAGATAAATTTTACAATTAGATATAGACTTCAAAAAATATTATTAAGAATTTGTTCAAGATAGTTAAATAAGCAAGAAATGTGTTAACAAATATATTTATCAAATTTACAATTTTATCGCTTAAGATAAACGCAATTGTAACAACAACAATAAAGAATAAGACAAAAACAATATTTCGAGTTTATTTTTCTTCTTTATCTATAGTTTCGATTGATAATTTAGAGAGATTTTTCTATTTAATCTCGATAAAAAATAGCAAGACAATATCGAAATACAAAATAATAATAGCAATATATAAGACAGCTTTAGACAAGATATTAAAAATAAAGAAGATAACAAATTAAGCACTTAAATAGCTAGTTGATATTGTCTCGACACAAATTAGATTTCTATTTGATAAATATATTAAGAAAAAGATATAGTCGATTTGTTTTAACACGACAATTACAATAATGCTATACAAGCTAGAAAAGATAAATTACTCAAAACTATTATTCTTTCCATCTATAGTACTTTTCGATACAATAAACAACATACTAGAATTAATAACATTCGCGTTTTGAAAGACAGATCGAGCTAATAGAAATTAAGATATTTATTAGATTTTATAGATCTTACAGATCTATCTATTCTACGTACTCAAATTAGTATTGTCGAGACAAAATCTACTTAAAAAGCTTATTTTGTTTTCTTAAAATTTGACAAAGTTGCAAAATCTTTATCGAGTTAAACTATATCTTAACGCATAAAGTTTTAATATTCGCGATGCGCACAAAAGTTTGCAATTGCTTGCTAGTTATATAGTTGCGTCAAACTATTATATTTTTCGATTTAAATGTCAAATTTTGTTAATTTGAGCAAACTTTACTTTCAAGACAAATCTAATAGATCAAGAGAACGTGTGCGCATTTTACGTAGACAAATTATAATTGCTATACAAGACAAACGCATTTATAAGTGCAATATTAAGAAATATCAAGATTTTCTTTCGCAAAGCTTGACTTAAATCTCTAGATTCTCGCAAGTAATACAAGATTCTAATAATCAAATCTTGATCTCGCACGAAGTCAAGATATTAGTAACACAAAATTGCGACTTTTGTTATAACAAATCTATATATATCTAGAACTAAAGTTAGAATTTATCAAATGCAAATAAATATCAAAATATCTTTGTTATATTGTAAAGACATGTAACACTCTACTAGATACACAAATAAGAGCTAGAAGATAGCGTTTAATTAACACAATATTGCAACTAATTATAAGAAAATTTATACAATATAAAGCAATCAAAAGAAAAAAGCAATATCTTTGCTAAGTTTAAATATATCTAAAGTGTTCAACAATATATTGTATACTCGATTGCTTTACAATATAAAGAAGAGAAGAATTTTAACTTATTTACTTAAAAAGATAAAGAATTTTTTAAAGAAGCGTTGTAGTACTTTATTTATTAACAACTATACAATAAAAAAGTACAAAATTGATATTAATATATTGCAAAACTTCTTTTTGTTTTCGATTTTATATTTATTTTACAATACAAATCTTTTAAAGCAATAAAACAATATTAAATTAAGAGTTAGAACTATAGAATTCGTAAACAATATTAATATATTATCTAGTCTAATCGTCGAGCTCGATTTCGCGAGGGAATCGCTGAGTAATCGGGCTCGGGAAGCTTAACTTTAAAAAATCTTAAATTTTAAAAAATTTATAACTTTCTTGTATTTTATACGTATTTTATTAAAGTTACGTCGTTCTATAGAGAATTTAGCGTGCTTTCAAATAAAAAATGAATTACTCGATTTGAACTAGTTTAAGTAGCGCAATTAATTAATTTAGCTTCGAGTTAAACGAAGAAGTCTGTTCGAATCCTCGAATTAAACAAAAAAAAATATGTTCGACCCAATTCAACGATCACACTAATATTATCTTACAAGAAATTAATAAAATATAATTGCAAAATATTAAAATAAATATACAATAGATATAAGTAGTAAATATATATTTACAGCTCGAAGTTTGCAAAAAAGAAATACAAATTAATATATTTCTTGCGTACTTTAAGAAGATTCGATATAAATATTAATATAATGTTAACAAGATATAATATAATTCTTAAGTTTAATATTAGAATATTAGAAGTCTAACGTAATTCGAAATTCAAATAAAAGTCTCATTTTTTTTCCTTTTTTTTTATTTATATTCGATTTAACACCTCTAAGAGTCTATGCGAGAACTATATACTTTTACAATTCTTAAATTTGATCAATCACGAATATACGAACAACACTAGCGTCTATTTGTCTAATTATAATTGATTAGAATTCGCAATTATTATTTTGTTTGTAACGAATTATTATAACAATATTGCGTCTTCGTCTTCTATATCGTGATATTTATAATACAAGAAAATTCTTCAAACAAGAATTTTATAAATCTAAGAAGAGCTCGAACATCGCTAGCAATATTGTTGTCTAAAATTGACACAACAATTTGATAATCAAAATTATGCGCATTGTTGCAACGATAAACTTAATCTTGTCTAGCAATTGTCGTAAATTTGTAATATTAATTTCTTATTATATTTGTGCTCTTTCTTGTTGTTATTTAAGACAAGTTAACAAGATATATTTAATTGTTATAGGCTTTTAATTGTCATCGCAAATTCTTGTCATAACTCTAGATATTTGTTGTTTGCACAAAAATTAATTAAAATTAATTTTGACTATTCTTAGTTATATTAGAAATATATTATGCGATTTGAAACAATCAATATGTAGTTGCATATATTTATGCGTAATTCTAAATATAAGCTTGCAATACTTTGCGTTGTTTTTGTCTTTTAATTATCTTAATTGTTATTTCTTTCGAATCTTGTTCTAAATAAGCGTCTTTTTAACAACGAACTAGTCTAACATTTAATTCGCAAAAAATAGACGTTATTTATATATTTTATTAGCGACTTCGTTTACAATTTTGTTATTTTTTATATCTTTATGTTTTAAAATTCAATAAAGTTTTAATATAATGTTGCGACGTCGCATTGCATTACATGTTCTTTACGTTTTTCTAAAATATGTTTAATTTAATATTGATCTTATTTCTTTTATAATCTTTAGTAAAACTTAATTGTTAAAATATATCTTGTAAATATGTTCTCGCAAATTAGTAAACGTTTCGCAATGCTTCGTTAATTTTTCAATTATTCTTATAAGTTTCTCGAGTTCGTCGTAATGCGTAAGCGTTATCTTAACATTCTTTAATTGCTTCTTAATTCTTTAATTCGTCTTTATTAAGACGACAATAACATCTTTATTGCGATTCCTCTTGTCGAAATACGTTTTTTAATATTAATTAAACTTGTTCGCGTTGTGCTTTTTCTTAATTATTTTCTTGCTATACGCAATAACTATCTTAGAGAATTTTATTTATAAGACAATTATGTAAAATTATTGTCGCGATATTGTTATTAATTCGAATTTTATTTGCATTTATTTTTTCTCAAATTGCAAAAATATTATTCTAAGTTTTAATTTTCGTTCTCTTTTTAACATTAAGTTGTTGCGTATACGTAGTATTATTGCGTTTATTGTTTTGTTTAACTCTTGTACATTTATAATAATTATCGATTTCTATACTAGCTTTTCAAGATATACATCGATAAAAAATACGTTAATTTCGATTTGTAAAATTTTCGTAAACGTCGTCTTATAAATATTCGTAATATATCGAAACGCGCAATTCTATATCGATCGCAACTTCGAAATGATTTTTTTTCTTAAATTTTTAATATTTTTAAACGTATATTATGCGACAACATTATAAATTATTATTGACTTCTTAATAATATTGTATTTGCGCTTATTTATCCTTAACAAAATATTAAATATTAAACTTTCTATTATTCATGCGTCTTTGTGTTTAATTATTAGCTTAATTTTTATTTAATATAAGTAAGTTCTTTATCTTAGCTTTAAATTTAATTTAATTTTCAATATTTCAATATTTGATTTAACAATTATCTCGTACTTTGCTAGCGTTATATTAACGCTTATATCAAATCTCTTTAAAGTTCGCAAAAAATAAATTAATTTATGTTTCTTTTTCGCGAACTTAAACTCGTAACTTCGTATTTATTGTTCGCATTTATTATATATTTAACTTAGTACTTTGCAATTACGTTTAATTAATTTCTTATACATTAATATGTTAACGTTATTTACGAGACTTATAACATTAATTCGCAATTTGATGTTATTACATATCTTTAATAGATTCGCATTGTAAAACAAATATAAAATTAAAAAGAGAAAAAAAATTTGCGATATATTTACGCTCGCATTGCGCTTCTTTATTGTATAATTATTTATAATCAAAATAATACAACGTTTCTCTAAAAAATTCTTTATTTATTTGAGCAAATAAGTAAAAATATGTGTTTTCTTTATATTATAAAGCAATTAAATATGCGACACATTGTCGAATACGTCTAATATATTAAAATTAAGTAAAAATATTATTCTTTTCTTTTGATTGCTTTATATTGTGTAAATCTTTTTTATAATTAATTGCAATGTTATGTCGATCGAACGTTGTTTTCTAATTCTTATTTGTATATTTGATAAAATATTGTGCGTCTTTACGACGTAACAAAGACGTTTTAATATTATCGACTTCAATATTTTATTTAATGTATTTAATAGCGCAATAAGTCTAAAGAATAACGACTTAGAGTAATTTTTTTTTCTCGATTTGTGCAATATTATTGTAAATGTTTTTTTAAAATAAAACGATTGCACTTTTTTCTTAATGCATCTATTAAATAGAAATTTTCCTCAAAATAAAATAATGCGAATTAATTGTCGCAACGTACAATTAATTACATTGTTAATTTCTAGTATCTTGTCAAGAATTGTCTTGTGCATTGCTCTTATTACTTCGCGCTTCAATATCGTTTTATTGTTTTTTATAAAATCGAATAAGAGAATTCGTTTAAGTTGTTTACTAAAATTGTAAACAAAAAAGAAAAATTAAATTAAAATATCGTTTCGATCTTATTCTTTGTTGTCGTCGCAATATTTGTGTTAATTTGTAGTAATAATATAGTAAATTTGATTAACATTTTTATCGTTGCGTTTCTAATTTACTTTGTTATTTTAAAGAGACTCTTAATAATATTTTTCGAAGCTTTTATTTGTTTGCGAAATTTGTTTTGTTTGTGTCTTTTTAAAAGAATTATTCTTCTTATCGCATACTTAAATGTACGTCGTTTATTTATTAGAAATACGACATTGTTAACGTAATTTTTTAATTTGTTTAATTATCTTTGTGCACTTTGCTATTTATTTAAGTTTAACTTTTTTGTGTAATCTTGTTCACGAAATAAAGTCTTTAATAGTTTTTTTTAAAGTATTGAGCAAATTTGTTGTGTACTTACTAATGTCGTCTTTTTTTATTGAATTGTTTAATATTAATTCGAATAATAGATTTCTTAATATATTGTTAAACTTTTCTAAGTTTATAGCTTTTTAATTTTGTTTAAAGCGACGTTAAGACTTCTTTTGCGCTTAAAGATTTAGTATCGTTTTTATTAAAAAATAATTAAATAAGTTTTTTATCTTCTTGTCTATATCGCAATATATTAATCGATTTGCTATTTTTTCTATAACGAACGATAAATTGATTACAATTTAAGTGTCTTAATAATTTCTTATTATAATTCTTTAAAAGAGAGTTAGCATTGCATCGATTGCGCGCATTATATTTAACAAATTCTTTAAAAACAAATATTGTCTAAAATAGACAAAGCTCGCTTAAAAGAAATAATGCAAATTAATATTTCTTACAATAATACTTTTGCTTTGCATGCGCAAAGTCAACTTTATTATTAAAAAATTGCTCTTATGAATTATTTTATTATAATTATTTGAAAGAAAGTTGTAAACGTTATAAATGTTAACAAAATTATATCTTGTGTTATTATTATCAAGACATAGTTGTAGCGTTATTGTTTTTACATTTTTAAAATATTATATGTTGTGCTAGCTATTACTATTAATGCGTTTGTTAACGTAAAAATATGTTTTTTTGTCGTTATTTACGAACGTAAAGCTTATGCGTCTTAAATTATATATTTTCGCTCTAGCGTAATATCGTTACAACTCTTGTATCATTAATATATTGTAATTTTGTATTTTATTCTTTTGAAGCAATGCGATTATTATTTTATTTCTTAATTTGTAAACATTATATTGTAATATTTTGAGCTTGTTTTGTGTCTTTATTAAAGTTGCTTTGTGTAATTCTTAATATCGATATCTATTAGATTTTGCATCTCTTGCGTGAAAGATATATTTTATAACGATGTTATTGTTATTTTATCGTTATCTTGTTTTATTAAAGTGAACTAGCTATTTAACAATTCGTTAAAGCGTCTTCTCTTAATTAATTGTTAAGTTACACTTTTTTTTATTATTACGAGAATGTTCTACATGCGACTTGTCTACGTCGAGCAATTAATTGTTGTCGCTTCGCATTTTGATTTCTTCTTTAATATCTAATTAAATGTCGTTGCGCTTTTAAGAGTTATTAAGATAATTGTCGTTTCGTTCGCTTTTATTGTTTTAACGACGTAATATAGTAACTTTATTTTTGTTGTTTCTTCTGTTCTTAGTTTTTTTTCTATCTTTTTGAACACTTGAAATCGAATGCTTTATAAACATTTTTGCAAATGTTGCATTTTTATTTTAATAAGTTCAATTAATGCAAGCATTAATCGAAACGATAATCTCGCATATAATAAGCGCATTGTTGCTTATTCTTGCATTCGTATATTAAGTAATTATATTTTTTACATTTTATGTATTGCTTTATTTTGCAACTTGTATTGTAATATTTTGCTATCTTGATATTCGACTTATAAATTACGTCAAGTTAAATCAACTTGTTTGTTATCTTCGCGTAGTTTACTTATATTACGATAAAGACGTATTTCTTTTTGTTACTTTTTCTCGTAAATTAAATTATCTTATTAATTTTTAATTCTTAATACATAATTTTGCATAATTCTTTTATTCTTTTTGTTTTCTTTTTCTTTATATTCTTAAATATATTTTTTATTTTAATGTTGTATATTATTATCTTTCCGCGTTTACGACGCAAAATTGTCGCAATAAATACGTTTTTGATCTAAAAATTACTCGATTTCAAAGTCTTCTTGTTGCACTTATTATTAACTCTAAAGATTATTATTTTTTAAAAACGTTTTATTTCTCGTATATTTTTTCGCGCATTCAATGTATTAACAATGTCTAAATCGCGCGTTAATATAATTATTTTTGTTGTATTTATTTTGTATACTCTTTTCGTCTCTTTCTTCTTTTTAATTTACGTTATTAATTTTATCTTTTTAATTGATCGTTGCTTTAAAGATATTTGTTTAACGTTTATTTTAATTGTCGTTTATACAACTAATAACAAGCTCTATATTATGCTTACTTATATGTTTGCATCTTGTGTGTTTTTTTTTGATTTTTTTTACTTTTTTTAGTTAATTTGTTATCTTCTTCAATCTTTTTAATACGAAAATTATGTCGATTCATCTATTTTTCGCGAAGAATTCGTTGAATTTGCGTGTAAGTTTCTCGAAAAGAATGCATTATTTAATTAACGTCGTTATCGAAATTATTTCGAATGCGTTTTTTTTCTTAGATTTATAAAGCTTCTTGATTTTTATTATTTTCGCGATAATCTTTATCGCAATTTGTAATAAATCACGTTAAAATGCATTAAAGACGTCTTGATTATTTGTCAACATTGCGTCGATTACGTTTATTTAATCTTAACAATTGAGATAAATTGTAAGCGTTATTGTTAATAAGATCTTCTCTCTCGTCTCTTCTTGTATAATAAGATATTATAATATCAATTTTCGTAGACTTTAAAAAAAAATCAAAAGTTTTATTTACAACAAGTAAAGACAAAGTAAATAATTAGATCTAAGAGAATCTTAATAACAGAAAGTTTTATTTTCGATATATTGATAGATATCAAAAAACGTATATCGACAATTCGGAATAGATCTCGAGAAGTTCTATTAGCAATTCAAGACTTCTAAGATTGTTGTGTCTATATCTTAGTTCTAGAGTTATATTAGTAAATCTAGTTAATCTCGAGCAAATCTTAATTATTATTAAAAATTTAAGAGATACGTCAAGCATTACTTAAATATTACTTGTGTTGTTAATATTTGTTAAACGCAATTTGCAAATACTATTTACTATGCGTAATTAATTATGCGCAATTAATTACATAAAAAGAATTCTCTTAAAATATATATTGCTCTTGCGTAAAAATCTTACAAATTGTTCGATTTTGCTACTTAAATTACTATAATATAAGCGAGTAACAAATAAAGATATAATCGAAGCATTGCAAGAATTCGTGCGCATCTCGAATATTAAAATTATATTTTTTGTTAAGTTTTTTTTTACTTTTTAAATGCAAGCTTCTTGTTATCTCTTAAATGTTCTCAAGACTAATCTTAAGTTACTCGAGTTATCTTAGCATCTTAAAATTAAGAGATTAATTATCCAAAATATCAATGCAAGTATATTACTATTAAGAAGCTTGTAATAAATTACGAAGCAATTTTTTAATATATCTCGATTGTTATTAAGAATATAAGAAAAGAGATTATTAATAAATTGCAATCGATATAAGAACAAACGCTTTATTGTATTACAAGTATCTACAAAACAATATCTACAAAGATATTATAAATCGAGATTAACGTATCTCTTATTAATATTTATATAAAAAAATTAACGCAGAAATTAATAGCTATTATAAATATACAAGAATTTGAAAAAATTATTAATTTTGCGATACAAAGCATTTGCAACAGCTTGATATTAGAAAGAGAGCAAAAGTTAAAGCTTAGAATAATATCTTTATAGCTTAAGAAAAGATAAATATAAATTACACTCGAATTAACAACAATTTCGCGATAGCAATTATATATTGCAATTTCGTAAGTAAAATTTCTTAAGATAGTTATTGTTTGTAGCAAAAAAGTAATTAAAAAGAAGTATAACACAAATCGATTTAATCTATATTAATAAATCTACTCGAATAAAAGTAATTGCAACAAGAACGTTATCGCAATTTTAATAGAATTTAACTAAAAGATTAATAAGTATCTCGAAGAAGTCGAGATAATATTAACGCATTATAACAAACTCGAGAGGCTTATAAGAGTTGCAAAAAAATTAGCAAAGTATTGCGAAATCTTTACTAATTTGCGAGAACAAATTTACAACATATACTTAGATAGTTAGATTTCGCTCAAGATTATAAGAAAAGTAAAAATAATATTAAATTAAGCGCAATTAAAATATATATAAAGCGTATACAAAGCAATTCGACGTTGCAAAACAATATTGAAATTGCACTAAGTATTAGAAGACAATGATATAAAAGACAATAAGATCGCGAACAATATAGTAAACAAGATATACAAATAGCGTCTTTCTCTTGTTAATCAATTGACAAGCAAGCTTGTCGCTCGAAAGATATTTATTCGAAATAGAATTCGAAAAGAGTAATAAGACAAATAATTTAAAGACCAGAGTAAAGTCAAATATTGCAAAATTGTAATTAAAGTTACTTACAAGCATACGTAATTATACTTAGAACAATTTAAGTTATACAATTTATTGTTAGTTTAATTAAGAACAAAAAAGATAGATTTTAATTAAATTCTATACAAAAGATAAGTATTTAATATTACAACAAGAATCTGCGAGTACAAACAAGAGTATATAATAATTTCATATATTCTTTTGATATACTCTAGATAACAATCGAAAAAAGTTCAAATACAAAAAGATGTTAATACTACGAATTTGAGACAATTGTTAGACAAAATTAGACTTGTTGTCGCAATAATATAAATAGTTTTGTCGACTAATCTACTAAAATAGTTTTAAACAACAATATTATCGAAGATATCTAAAGTCTCTTAGATTTATAAAGTTCTCGCTTGAAGAATTTTCTTATATTACAAATATTACAACAAAGAGAGAGAAGACACAATATTATTAGAGCGCAATATTGCACAAAAAGAGTAGTTGTTAATTTTAATCAATAGCGATAGACAAGCAAACGCTAGCGTTGCTTATTAAATTGTAATTAATTGAAATTTTTTTAACTCGGAAATTTATAGTCTTGCATAGACTCTTAGAAGTGTTGAATCGAGTATAAATTAAGAAAAAAAAGTATAGCTTAAATTGTAGTTTGTATTGTAAAATAATTTATACTCTTAATTTTGTATTCTTCGCTAAATATTTAAAACATTTAATAATTACAACAAAGTAATATTAATTTTATAATTGTAGAGTAGAACTACTAAGAACAAAAAGTTGAATAATAAATTAATTGATATCGAATAACAAAAATATTAATTCTTCTCTTTTATAAATATCTTGATCGAAAAATTTGTTCAAAATAGAAAGATAAATACTTGACTTGGAATTGACATCGTATTTTTTACAAATTTAGAAAAATTCTTTCTATTCTTGTAGCATTGAATTATTCGATTTATATTTAAGAGAAAGTTAAGTTTTCTTTATATAATACAAACAATCAATTTAATAGAAATTGTAATCTTAATTAACTTTTGTTCTTTTATTAACATTGTTAACTTAATTAGAAGAAAAATCTTTGTTAATATTGCAAAACAATAATTTATTATAATATCGAAAAACTATACTTATTTTTATGCACAAGTATATTTTTGTATTATTTTCTAAATCTGTCGAAATAAATATTGCAACAACTTTTAAAAAGATTTTGACTAATTTAATAATAAAAGAATGCTATTGTATTAATACTTTGTATTGTTTGAAATTTAACAAAAATAATCTTGTAGACACGGCTTTCGACAATAAAGAATTTTTTTTCGAAGACTTCGAATTCTTGTCTTTCTTTCTTTCTTTCTTTCTTTCTTTTTCTTCTTATTATTCTTTGACTTTGACGTAGACGTAGTAAGTTTATTTATCTTATTTTTTGTAATTTATATTGCTTAGTAAGCTTCTATATTGTCTTTTTTAGACTAGTAGATCTATCAGATTTGTTGAATCTACTTGAACAAAAGTCTCGAAAAAATGTCTTCTAGATTTGCTAGAGTTACGTTTCCGAAATGCGAATGTAATAAGACAATAATAAAGACAAAAAGCGCAACAGATATTTTCAAATCTAGAAAGTAGAGATTAAAGTCTTAAATTGCTTAAACTTGTTAAATATTGATAAAGAATTTATAATCGATAATTTTTCGAGTAATATTAATGTTCTTAACCTAGTTATAGAAGACTAAATTATACTAGAAGTTTAATATATATTAGACGTCGTAAATAATAATATTTCGAGCTCTATTATTGTTGCATTTAATAGAGAGATAAATAGTTCTAATAATTATAATAGTTAAGATATTATTTATATCTCTTATAGAACAATAAGATATCGCTAAGTAGAATACAAAGACACTAGAATTTCTTGCTATATACTAGTCGCATTTAGTATCGAAGACTTATTTGCGTAAAAAACAATTAACAACAAAAGCTAATATAATGCTTGTAAATAGATTAGCGAGAGAACTATCTATACGTAATGCTAACTACGAATCTATTAATATTGCAATATTCGACAAAGTCAAATGTTCTTAGCATCGACAAGCAAGATATTTGCAAACGTTCGATGCAATCGTCGCGACAAATCGATCGATTCAATTGCGAAAATAATAGCAACATCAATTATTACTATGAGTATTATCTCGAATCTCTCATGTATAATAAAATACGTATAATCGAGAACACGCAAGATTATTTATAATTATTATTATTTATTTCTTGTACAAGTCGATTGTTGTTACAATAATTGTCTTATATCGCGATTACGAAAAACACGTTTTAAAATATCGCAAAAAAGTCTTGAAACGCTATGCGTATAAATTTAGAAAAGTTAAAAAAAAATTATATAGACGTACATTACATAAGCAAAAGGCTAGAAGTTTCTATTATACATAAATTGATTGCGTTAAAATTACGTATTTTAATTGATCGCAATCGTCTTTTATCTTAACTATATATACGCTCAATTGCGCATTCGAAATTAAACGATAAGAAATTTCGTCTATCTTAATAAATGATAGCAAAAAGATTCAATTTTGTTGAAAGCAACGTCTTTGTTACATCTCGAATTAAAAACGTTGCGTATATAAGTATACGAAAAAAAGTTAACATTAAGTTTGAGTATTAAGATTATATAAATACAAAAATATACAAGTATTATGCATTAAGAAACGATCTTTATATAATCGCAATTTACAAAGAGAACTTATACGTAAATTCTTAAAGCTCTTGTTCTTAATATGCACAAGTTTGAGAATTTAAAATTGTCGAACAATATATGAAATTTTCTTTTGTAAATTATAAATTAATATAATTTTTACAATTTTTATAAAGAATTTCTTAGTATTATAAATATTACGATAGTAACATAAAATATTAAAGCGACGCAACTTGAATTTGAAAATTTGATTGCGCAAAAATATATAGAACTCGCATAGACTTTTAGGAATGTTGAATCAAATATAAATTAAAAAAAAATTGCTTGTAAATAAAGACAATTCAAAAATTGCAAATAAGATAGTTATAACAACAAAGACAAAATAATAGTTGTAAACTATTGTTTCAATAATCTTTTACTTTTTATTATTGCTATTTTTGTTCTTGTTTTTGTTAAACTTAAACTTGTTTTTATTTTTATTCTTTCTAAGTTTAAACTTTTTCTAGTCTTCTTTTTAAAAATGTAATCTTAATAACGCTTATTTTTATTATTGTTTTAATTGTTTCTAAAGCTTAGAGTAATTCTCGAATATGTTCAATTACTAAAAATAGAAAAAGTTGAAAAACTAAATAATTATTTAGCGCTACCAATACTAGTTCAAATCGAGTAATTATTTTTTTCTACTATAGATTATAATGTAGACTTTAATACAGAAATAGAATTACTCGAGTTAAACTAGTACTGACGACGCTATTAATTAAGTAAGAATTGGGTTGAGCTCGAATTTTGATCCAAAATCCGACCCGAAGGCTACTCTACTAAAGCTATTGCTTTTTAAAATAAAATGCAACTTTAAATATAAATTCTAGCAATCTAGTTTCTAATATTCTATCTTGTTGTAACTCGTATATTTTTTTTGCTAAATATATACAAAGCTAGAGTTGTTAACAACAAAAAGAATATCTCTTGTAATAACAATTAATCTAGTAGTTGTTATTAAAATAATATTATTATTAGTAGCTAAAATATCTATTAAATTAATATATTAAGTTTTGTCATTATAAATATTAGTAGACAACTTTTGCTTTTAAATCTTATCTTTATTAAAGAACTTATACTTAAATACTTATTAATTAATAAAGAGACAAGCAATATTGTTAAGATAAATTAGATATTTGAAGATAAATTAACATTTATTTATAGCTAAATTATCTAAATAGATAGATAGTTTATTAATAATATCGCAAATTTTAATTTTGTAATTATTAATATTTTAGCAATTTGTAATCTTAAAAGACTCAAATTTGACAAAAATTCTTATTAAAATACTTAATTTTTTAATTTTGTATATTTTAACAATCTTCTAATAAGTCTTTTTAGCTAAATTAATCTTTTAAATATTATAATATAATTTTTTATTAACAATATTTTGAAGTGCATTTATGTACTTCTTGTTGCTAATATCTTATTTAGCTTATTTGTTAATAATAATATCAAGCAAATTAATAAATCTAATATTTGAATTAATATATTTTTAGAGCTTAACTTATTTATTAACTTTAAATAAATCTTGTTCTTAAATAAGAAAGTTTACGCTATTATTAATTTTAACAGTTTGTTTTAGAGCTATAAAAATAATACAAAGATACTAATAATTATAGTAGTATTGACGTAATTTGTTAATTTAGAGCTCTATTAATAGCTTGTAAGTAATAGATAATGTTACTAGTAAATATAGTAAAAATGCGTAATTGCGCAATAAAGATTTTAGTAAAGATATTCTAGCTATTAAATTACAAAGATTAAGTAAATTAATAGATCTTAAATTGAATAGCTAGTTTAATAGATACTCTTCGAAGAGTTTAAATAGAAAAGATAATTAAGTATATTTCTCTTTGTTAATATTGTTAAGTTAATTGATTTTGTTAATTACAACTTGAACAAAATCTTGAGAGATAAACAATTAATAAACTCTTAAATAAGTCTTATATACTTGTTGTTCTATCTTAAGATTATAACAAATATAGATAAAAATAAAATCAATAAACTTAATTCGTTTAATCAACAAAAGCGTATTAGTATCAAACAATTTCTAGTTAAATTGTTGTTTTCGCTTAATTGTAGATTAAGCTTTTTAGCTATTTAGAATTTAATTAAGTTACTTAACTTCTTTGTTCTTCTTCTTAATCTTAACAATTATAGAGATAGCAACACTCTTTTGTATCTTTGTAATTGTTAAATCGATTATTTTAGTTTTCTTATTTTAACAAGACTAAATACTAGTCTTTTTGATTTAAATCTTTTGCATTTTCGCAATTATTAAGATTTCTCTAATTCTCTAATTTAGATAAGATTAAGAATTATTTAATTGGAAGTTGCGTCTTGATATTGCTTTTAATGTAATTAATAAAGTTGTTTCGATTTTTAACGTATATTTGTAATCTAGTTTACTAGTTTGTTTTATATATCGTAGTAAGAGAAGTTAACTAGCATCTATTTTAGTTATTAAGCTAACAAACTAACTTGTTCGATTGTTAATAAAAGAATTTTCAAGTAAATATAAAAACAAAGATTAAAAAGACTAAATAATTTAGCTCTTTTATTAATGCGTTAAAACAAGATTTTGTTTTGCTTTAATAACGCATCTTTAATTGATTACTAATTATTTAATTATTCTAATTATATAATTGCTATTGTTACGAGATTTGTGTCTAATGCTCTTGTCAAATAACAAGAGAGCGTTTGACGTCTATCGATAACGTCTACTCTTGAACAATCAAGTATAACTTGATTGTCAACTTAGTTCTTAGAGAATCATCTTTACAATTATTATAGATGTTTGTCTTGTTCACTTGCGTGTCTTTTTATCTTGCCTAGTTGCTTTGTTTGCCTACCTATCATTCTTTATCTAGCAAATAATAGCTTCAACGTACGATTCAAGTCAATCGTTTGTCTAATTTAAACAAACGACATTAATCGTCAATTCTCTCACTTAATCTCGCATTTATTATTAGACATTGAACTATTATATTAGAGTCAACATTCGTTTGCGTTTCGCAATCATTAGACACTAAGTTATTGCATTAGAGTTAGCATTCGTTTGTCTTCGACAATTATTAAACATTAAGTCATTGCATTAGAGTTAGCATTCGTCTATCTTTCGCAATTGTTAAGCACTAAGTCATTGCATCAAAGTTAGCAAATCTATCTTTCGTAAATGTCTATCTAATTGTGTTAAAATATCTTACTTAATCAAACTAACTAATCTTGCTCTTTTCGTTCTTACTTATCAAATTTTGCAATTTTGCATTACTAAACATCAATATATCTCTTGCATTAGTAAGTCAACTAAACTAAGAATCAAGAAGCTCTTTAAACTTTTGTTTCGTTTATCTTTACTCGAATCAATAGATAGAACTTGTTGTTCTACTTAGTTTGTTCAATCTAGTAAAGATAAGCGAATTTGATTGATCAAATAAGCAATCGACAAGACTTTACTCAAACGAACAATTAATAAATTCGAAAAAACGCAATAGACAACTTTACTTGACACGATTGACAACGAAGTTTCAACGAAGAAATTATTATTTGTTATAGCTTACAATTAATCTTCGATAGAGACATTATTGTTTATCGTTCTTGATTATTAGATTTCGAACACATTATAATTTGTTATAGTTAACGTCTTTACTTCAAAAACATTATTGTCTTCTATATTAGATAACATTATCTCGAAGACATTATTAGAGTTGTTAGTAAAATAACTATTTGAACATCAAAACAAGCAATTTGAGCAAAAAATTTTAAATGTCTATCTTGATAACATTCTAGATTTAGAATCTTTTAGTTCGATCGTCGTCTTAGAATATCTCGACAAAGTTCTCGTCGTTTAACGAAATAAATTTGCGTTCTTAAGTATCTCGAGTCTTATCTTTTTATTTGCATCTTCTATCTTATTTACGTTTTTAATTAAATAGTCAATAATTAATTCTTTCGACAAATTAAGAAACGACAAAACTAACAAATTAAACGACAATAAATCGCGCAAAAACACATTAACGAACGTTGACAATTTACATCGTCGAAAGCAAGCTTTCTCTCTTGAAAAAGATAACATAAATTGTCGTTATTAATCTAAAATTAATCGAACGAATTTCGAAATAAACAACAAATTCAAAATAATAGATTTACGTTTTAACAATTCTTTGCAAAGTAATCGACAACAATTTGATCAATTTAACTTTGTCGCGTAATCGTATAATTTATAGTTTTTTAACTTATTTGACGTTAAGCAACATACTTAACACAATTAATAACGAGATATCAAACTTAATGTCTTACAATCGAATGCTTAGTCTACTTATTTTTCGCTAATTTAGTCGAACACAATTACGTTTAATAATATAGACTCGCAATAATAACAAAAACTTATTCGACAATCTTTTAATGCTTAAGTTAATTTAGTAGCTTTTGAACAAAGTTTATTTTTGCAATTTAATTTTGCAATCTTTGAGCAAACTTCGATCTCGCAATTCAATTTCGTAACTTTTGAACAAACCTTATTCTTTGCAATCTTCGATTTAAATCAATTGCGAGCTATGTTACATAAAGCAAATTGACGTTTTCTTGTAAAGCAAACATAACACTTGTCTCAAAATAAATCGACTAATTTTTGTCGCGTCTCTAAATACTTTAATAAGATTCTACAAAAAAATACAAAAAATTTTATTTTCTAGTTAATTTAAGACATTTAATTTAGACTTCTTTTATTTAAACGCTTTAAACAACTATAAGTTAGACAACATTATTTTCGCTTATAAGAAAACAATATACAAAGAAGTCTTTATCTTTGTCGAATGTGTAAATAATTACGCACATGTTGTTAACAAAGTTGTTGTTCGAAACAATCTCTCTCTTTGTCTTTGTAACTCTATTATAACATAATATTTTAAGAAGATAAACAACTTTAAACGTCGAACGTTTCGAAGTCTATTTCTTTTAAACTTTATCGATAAATTGCAAAATCGCTTTAAAATAAAAATTAACAAGACACTTAACAAATTGACGTTAAAAATCTTTATCGTCAAAGATATTAAAGACGAACAAGAAGTTACAAAATATTTGTAGAACATTATTCTTTATGCGCAATTAACAAGCATCGAAGAAATTTAAAGACAATTAATCTAAGTATAAAATTAGTTCGAAATAAAATTGCATTCTATTGTTAATATACTTATCGCATATATATTATTTCAAAACTTTATTAACGAATTTGACGCAAAACGCGAGATATAAAAGATAATGCTTGTTTATTGCTCTAATTAGCAAAACTCGAATTAATTGAATAGACGATTAGAAGAACAAATAGTTCATTAGTTTGCATTATATGTGTCTTGCTTAATTTATTTCTCTTGCATGTTCTTTTACAAGCAATTCAACTACGCGTATTTCTCTTAACAACAATTCGTAGATTACAAATATCTTAAATAATCTATATAGAATTTGCAAGATTTTAACGAGCATTTTCGTCAACTAATATAATATACGTCGACACAATTTTAAATATTAAAGTCTTTCGCAAAACCTATAGTTACAACGACGACAAATTCTTTTGCGAATAATTAGAGCAAAAACTTTTACTATTAAAATCAAAAAACGAAAGACAAACAAAATAACGCACAACAAAATTAAAACAATTATTGAAATAAATATTGCGAAGATTATCGCAATAACTATTAAAACAATTACAAACAAATAACAATTTATTAAGTTTTCGTCGTAACAATATATTACGCAAATTTTGCAAAATATATAGAATTTGTCTACTATTTTATGTTCTTCGAAGATCTTACAAATTATTATAGCGACTCTCGTGCAAGTACGATAGCATATTATATTGCTAACAATCAATTAAAAGAAACATATTATGTTAAGAAGAAAACACTAGTAATTACTTATATAATTGACTTGTTACAAAAGATAATTTATTAAACGAATGCAATATATGTTAAGTTAACATTAATATTTTTTTCTCAATTCTTTAAGTGCAAAAGTTGTGTCTTAAACTTTTTATTAAAAAACAAGCTTTTTTAGCACATTAAAAATAAACACAACAAGATATATTGTCGAAAATTTATTAAGACATTTTATGTTAATTTTGTCTTTATTAAGACAAGTTTTACGAACTTAGAGCTAATTAAGTTAAACGCTTTATTATTGCGTTAGAATAAACTAACTTTTAGACATTGACATTATGCAACATATTAAATAACATTTTTATAAGAAGACATCTTGTGTATTGTTTGCGTCAATAACGAATGCATTATATTATTAATCGACAATAACTTTTTTAGTAACTTGAGACTAAAACATCTTACAAGACAATTTAACGTCGTCGTATTTATGCGCGACATTAAAGACAATAAACATTTAATTAACAATTATCTTCAACTCTTAATATATCTTTAAGACAAAATAGACTACAAGATAGTTGTCGCTTACTTTTATTAAAAAATTTACATCGTAAAAAATCTAAGAGCAAGGCTATTACTTGAGATAAATATTATTAATTTTGAACGTATAATCGTTGACGCGAATAAGCGAAAACTAATTATTAAGAGTTGTCGAAGTCTAAAGATAAAGCTAAAAATAAAAGTCAAAAAATAACATTTAAATAAAGTAAGTTATTAAGATCGAAAGAAGTCTTGTAATTGTTACTTATTTTGTTTTCGAAATTTCAATAATAATACGAGACGAAATCTTATTTGACAAGAACTATCTTTTTAAATTGATTTTGTTCGACGCTTACTCTTATGTCGCAAACAAAGAAATATCTTTCGTATACGTTCGTAACAACCGTCTTGTGTTACTTCGCATCTCGCAATACGTAACGTTAAAACATCTACTAGAATTTAAGAAGCAAAACTATTATTAGATTAGCTCTAACAAAGAGAGCTAAGCAATTAAAGAAGATATTAAGATTGACATACTTAATAATAACTATTAGACAAATCTAATTAATAACGTTTATATTTACAATAATTTAATCGAAATTATTGCGCTTTAACGTCTTGTCACACAATTGCATGTCTTGTAAGAAAATACTAACAAAACAATTAATCTTATTAAGAAAAATTGAATGTCGATCTTATTAAATAGCGACTAAAATTCTACATTAGCGTCAAAGATAAAATACAAGATTTATTTCTTAAAAGAACGCAATCGCAAGATAATCAATAAAGAATTCGACAAATTGCATGTTCAAGACAAAATAATATAATCGATTAAATCCTCGTTGTTCGAATTTTTTATCTTCGTAATTTAATTAATTTTATTAGACGAAATTCGAAAGCATCGAGTAATAACTAATATTCGCGAACTAAATAGATTAATTATTACAAATAAGCATTCGATATCTATTTAGACGAACATTATAGCTCAAATTTGTAATCGAAGACACATAAGTTTAATAAACAAGTTAACTTTCTTTTCGCAATTTTTGATTGCGTTTAAAGATAAACATAAGTTCTTCTTTATTATTTATCGAGACAAAAAACAACTTAATGTTGTTATTATAAAATCCAAAAATTCGTTTATTTACGTTTAACAAATAATAAATAGAAAACTTCGTTAATTTAAAAACTTCTATCGTGTTTACATTAACAATATTGTCGTCTTCTCTTAATCGTTCGACACACATTTAGCTTATCTTACTTAGTTATTCGACAAATTAGTTTTGCTAAACGTCACGCTTAATCTTAAAAAGATCTATCTTAACTATTTTAATATTATTTTGTTAAAACAAAAAGTGAACGTCTTTGACTTGTTTATTACTAAAAAGCGTATTGTTGTTATTAAGACAATCAAATTTTTTAAAAATTTAAAGACGCTTAACATCTATTTTGATCTCGTCAATTATTAAAAAAACAAGATCGTCTAATACGTTTAACGAACTAACGTCTTATAACAAGAAAAAACTTGTCTTCTAAAGAGATTTTTTATTGTCGACGAACAAAAGCGAAAGACGTATTCAAGAAATACATATATTAAATACTTGTCTATTCTTTTTTAATTCTTTTATCAATTATAGCGATTCTTGATAGCTTCGAACTTCTTGATTTATTTTAACAACAATCGTCAATTATATATAGACTTAGACGTCTTTAAGAGACGCGAATTTAATGTCGAAATATATTGTGTTAAAGACGATTTAATTAACGACAACTTTAGACGAGACAATATTTAACATATTTTATTTCTATTTAAAATTCTTAACTTCGTCGAAATAAATTATTAATTAACTAAAATAAAAGTAACTTGTCTTGTATAAATAATACAAAAGATCAAACATTTAATAAAAGCGATCAAAAAACTTATTATAGTTTATACTAATTACTTGATTACAACAAGCATTGTTAAACAAATTATGTTATTTTTCTTATTAATTAACAAGATTAATCTTCGTCTCGTTCGTGTTTCGCAATATCTTTTATAGTTTTTATTAAACGTACGTTATTGTGCAAAAAGATTACATATAATTTCGAATGCATTGTTTAAACTTCTCGCATTTGAAGATAAACATAACAAGAACAAGTTATTGAGTTTAGATAAGATACATAACTTTGCAACAAATGTAAAAACTATAACTAAATTAATGCGACAAACTTTTAAAGAAAAGTTAAATTTGATCGATCAAGATACGATCGACAAAACAATCTTATTTTATTTATGTCTTGTTCAAATAAGTAAGATCTTTAAGAAAAAAACTTCTCGAGATATGTATTAAATTTATCAAGTAAATAGAAATTCTAACGACAATTTGAAAGTTATTTCTGTCTTCTAACATTCAATTTTTTGAAAAAGATAACTTACTTTACTTTACAAATTATGCAAATCGAAAGAAATTATATTTGTTTAAGAAATTTAAGACAAGAATCTTTTATTAGACGTACGATATAAATAGTTATGCTAACTTTACTCGCACTTACAAAACAATAATTATTAACTTTTATCTTCGCAAGCTTGTCTCTTAATTGCATCGATACATTGCTTATTGTTAAAAATGCAATTTTTGTCAAATAAAACAACATTAATTGTATAAGAATTTTAACTTAATTTTAAGTTCTTTCGTGTTTTTTTATACTATGTGCATCGATTTCGTCTTAAGATTGTTGTTATATCAAAGCTTCGATGCTACTTTAATAACGACTTGCAAATTTTTTTAAAAAATAATTTTCTTAAGCGATAAGACGACTTACATTGTAGCAAAGTAAACAAGTATTCTTTTTAATAATCTTGTTAATTAAGAAATCTCGAAAGCGTTTGTACACAATAAAGATCGCAAGTTTATGTCTAAATTCTAAACAATTATGTTTTAAAAGCTAAAAGTTTAATTTTTTGTCTTGATAACATATTATTTATAAACAAATAAACAAAGTAAACAAACAAATCAAACAATTAAGATAGTCTTGCGATATATAGCGATTAGCAATTCTAATCTAAATTAAATGTTCTTTTTGTTCGCATTTCGCGTTCGTCTCAATAATTTGTTTAGTGCGTCTATTAAACTATTATCGAATAAAATAATTATAAGCTTCAAGACGTATAAATTTTTGTTTCTTCTTAAATTTAACGATTTTTAGACAAATTAATTGCAAAAGAAGATCGTTAACGTTTTTAAAACAAAAGAGACAATTGCATAAGCTAACATAATAGTCAAAACAATATATAATAAACATTACAAATTTATTTAGTTTTCGATAAACAATATAATGTATCTCTGTTTTTACAAGAGTTATTTTTTGTTGTTTGTTAAATTATTTAAGTTGTCGATTTAACGCATTAAGTCTTTTAAGATTCTCGAACAAAAAAAGAATTTAACGTACAAATTGTATCTTTTGACAAATTGAAAAATTTACTTAATTATATTTATTACTTATTTTGAGTCAACGTTAGATAATAAAGATTTATACAATCGTTTAAAGTCAAATTATTCGAAAATTGTTATTAAATTAAATGTCAAATAACATTCTTATAAGATTGAAGCTCTTATTAAACATTGCATTTATTAATATAAGTAAAATTGTCTTATCTTGAAGTATCTTGTTCGATAAAAAAATTACAATGCTAAGTAAAATCAATAATATAACAAGAATTTACTAGACGAATTTGCGAATCTTGTTAACAATTACAAAACAAAACACGAAATGTTTATTTTCTTTATTATAAGACGTTTTAAAACAATTATTATAATATTTGAAGTAATTGTCTTGAGACTTCTAGTAAACATTATCGTTTCTATATTATTATTAAAGAAGCGCAATCGATCGTCTAAAACAACAAAAAACGCGCTTATATTTAAAAAAAGAGACAAATCGTCTAAGGTTAAGATTATTACAAATAGCAAAAAAGACAACAACGTCAAGACATTATCTTGATGTTATTGTTGTCAACGTTCAAGAATTAATAACAATAAACTACTCGCTCAAACGTAATATTAAACAATTATAATTCATTATTTATTTATAGCAAACGCTTTACAAGTTTTAGTTACAAAACGCAATTTATTAGAATATTAGCACGATTAACATTAATGTCAACAACATTATTAAAGCTTATTATTTTTTATTTTATCAACACGTATTTTTACTTACTATCGTTAATTATTATCTTTATATTATTGATAATAACATCTTTATTATTGTTATTGCATTGCAAAATTGTCTATTTGTTGTCGTTATTTAACAAGCAATTAATATAACTTTTAACAAGAAGAACAAAAATTCTTATTTTAATTAAAATGTCGCAAAAGCTCGCGAACGCAAAATCGCAAATTAGATAATCAAGAACAATCTCGCAAAAACGCTAAGTTAACAAGATAATAATAATTGGATTGCATTAAACGATAACAAACTAAGTTAAATAAATATCAAGTTTAAGAGCAATTTTCTTTAAAAGCACACTATAATAGATGTCGAACAACTTATTCGCGAGATGTTTATGCTTAACAACTATTTTATTATATTTATACTTCGCAAGAGCAATAACGTATCTCTTGCTTATTTAATTTTTAATCTCGAGATCTTAAGCGCAAAGACAATCGAAGACAAAATCGCTCTATTCTAATCTAAAAAAAAGATAAAGATCGACAATTATCTTATTTATTTGATAAGTTATACGTGTCTTATTAATTACAATGTAAGTTGTGTTGTTCGCATCAACATTACAACACAAGATCGCTTCGCTCTATAATTTGCAACTTTTAACAAAAACAACAATATTCGCATATTATGTAAGTCTTTAAAGTCTATCTTTATATCTATAAATACTGTTAATGTTTTCAAAAAGAAATATATCTTGCAAAATAATGCTAACGTCTAATTTATTTAAATTATTAATTCGCAAAAGAAATACAAGACGATTAAGATAAACAATCTTATATATAATATTATGTTTTACGACATATTGATACGTCTTAACAAATTGTTGCTTTTAAAAAAAGATTAAATCTTTGCAAACTACGAAACTTGCAAGTTTATCTTAAATCTTATTATGTTTAACTATTAATTTTCGAATTTATATTATAAGAAAAATCTCAAGATAATCGACATTAACAAGAAGACTATGTCAATCGAAACTTATTAAGCAATTAAATGTTAAAACGTAACTTTAATTAAAGCGCGAAAGACGCGAAAGACAAACGTCGATCAAGTTTTATTCGAGACAATAATTTTATCTTGCGAACATCCAATTTTGACGATAAAAGTAAACAAATCAATTTTAAAAATTTTAATCGACAAAGATATCTTCTCTAATTCTACTTTATTCTTCGTCTTGCAAAATTCAAAGTTGCTAAAACGTTACGCGAAGAAGTTCAAGACAATCAAGACAAACTCAATTATGCGTTGAACATCGTTTTCGAAAAATAAATTAATTCGCAAGAAAATAATTTCTAGACTTATAAATGTCTTAGTTATTAATTGTTAAGCAATTTGATTTGCGACAATTGTTAAACAAATGCTAAGCAAAATAACAAATAGCTCGAACGAAATAACGACGCGCTTTCAAATTATATAAGATAGTTGCAACGCTATTCTTAATATCGATCTTATTATCGTAATCGATATCTATGCTCTTCTTAAAAATATTATCGAATTCGCTAACAAGTTAGCTCAAATTATTAAGATTGTCAAATTGTTCGAAAATAGTTTTTAGAATAACTTTGCAAAAATTAAGTTAAACAAGACGTACTTAAATGCGAGAAAGAGCATTTATCGTTAATGCGACAAGAAGTTCTACGACAAATTAAGCATCAAGAAGAATTGATCTAAGATTATTTAATAACATAACGCGTAAACGAACAAGAACAACGAATTTATTACGATTGATTAGACTATTAAAATCTAAATAGAATAATAATTGAGTCTAGAAATCAAATAACGTTTGAATTTGCATTATAACAAGAGCATTAGTGTCTTTTCTTTTAAAAAGAACATGTGTTACAAGATTTGTGTCTAATGCTCTTGTCAAATAACAAGAGAGCGTTTGACGTTTGTCGATAATGTTTGCTCTTAAACAATCAAGTATAACTTGATTGTTAACTTAGTTCTTAGAGAATTATTTTTACAATCATTATAGATATTTGCCTTGTCCACTTGCGTGCCTTTTCACCTTGCCTAGTTGCTTTGTTTGCCTAGCTATCATTCTTTGTCTAGCAACCATATAACTAGTTCTTCGATCTTTAGAGCTTACTATTAATAAATGTCTATTAAAGATAATTAGCATTCTTTGATAGAAGCAACAAGTCGCAAATAAGATAAACTTAGTTGTTTCTACAACTTATGCTAGCTCTCTTTAGTAGAATGTTCGTATTTAGAATCTCTAAACTAGATATTAGTTATTTAATAGATAATTGAAGATTTTAGTTGTTCGAATAACTAAGCAATCGATTGTTCAACAAGTTTCAACAATCTTTCAACTATTGTTTCGATAGTATTTAACATAATATTGATATTTTAGTTCTTAAAGATTAATTCGAGTATTAAGACAATTAATTGTCAACTTCTATATATTAGAAGTTAACGAGAACTTAGCTAATAATAGTAATTGTAAATTTATTATTAGTTTGATTTATCAACTATACTCTAGATATTTTAATCAATAAGCAAATAAATTACTCGCTCTATTTTAGACTTATAAATTGTCAAAATAATAAATAGTAGAACGCTTAGTTACTATATAAGAGCTAAGAAACTTGCTCGACTATATATATTAATTAATGATACTTAATTCGATTACGTAATATTGGGTCAAATAGTATCGAATCAAATAGTATCTAGTACTAGACTAGATCGATTATAGTATTTCGACAATCTTAGACTATAGTACTATATAGTCTAGATATATTAACTAGTAAATTATATAACTCTATTTATTTCTCTATTATTATAACATATAGTATATTAATCGATTCTAGTACTTGCTAGTATTTAAATTAACTTTTTTTGAAAAACTCTTAAAGTTCTTTTATTTCTTCTTTAGCTTTTTTTCTATTTCTAAAATCTACTTTCTTATTGCTACTCTAGTTTTCTTTAGATAATTTAGAATATAGACTATATGTTTTAAATCTAAAATTGAGTTTTTATAATTAAAACTTTAACTTTTAGTATTCTTTTTTGTTAGACTTTGCTTCTATTAATAGTATTTGCAATTCAATATAATATATTCTAGTATTTGTATTTTTTTACCTTAATCTATATATCTAGAGCTATTTATTTTTTCTTGTTTAGTAAAATATTAGCAAAATTATTTATTCGTCTTTCGAGAGATAGATTAAGCTTAATAGATTAAGATTCTTCTAAGATTTGATAGATCTTACAAATCTAACTACTGCGCGTACTTAAATTAGTACTATCGAGGCAAAATCTACTTAAAAGACTTGTTTTGTATTTTCTATATTTAACAAAGTTGCAAATTTTTATTCGAATTAGACTACATTTTAATGCATAAAACTTTTATATTTGCGATGCGTCTAGATAGTTGCAATTGCTTGCTAGTTATATATTTAACTTAAATTACTACGTTTTTCGATTAAATAGTAGATTCTATTGATTCGAGCAAAGTTTACCTTAAAGACAAATCTAATAGATTATAAGAATAAATGCATATCTTATACAAATAGATTATAATTATTATACTAGATAGACACATTTATATATATAATATTAAAGGATATTAGAATTGTCTTTTGCAAAGCTAAACTTAAATCTCTAGATCTTGACAAGTAATATAAAATCTATTAATTTTAATCTTAATCTTGCAAAAAGAATAGTTATTAGTAATACAAAACTGCAACTTTTGTTATGCTAGATCTATATATATCTAGAACTAAAGTTAGATTTTATAAAATATAAATATTTGTATTCTAACTTTATTTATATAAAAGTTGCAAATATAAATTTGTCGATACTTTTTAAAGATTCTTTCTTTGTTTTCTTAGTATCTAATAATTCTAGAATATATCTAATATAATATTTGTTTTTATTAACTTTTTGCTATTTTGCTAGTTAACTTCTTTTTGCTTTATTGTTTTTTTGTTTTCTAAAATACAAAATTGTAATTATAGAGTCTACAAATATTATATTTGTTATTTTTGCTATTTTTTTAGTTAATATATTTGCTTTCTTGTTTTCGATAATACTTGTCTTAACTAGAATCTATATTATATATATTTTGTATTCTATATTGTTTAATCTAGTTAAGTTTAATCTTATTTAATCTTGGGTCTCTACAAAGTCTTAATTTCTTATTGCTAATTAATTGTTAGTAAAAATCTAGATATTAAAATCTTATTCTTTTAACTATCGACAAATTAAATTTGTTTGTGCAATTGCTATATATTTTATATTTTATATAATTATTGCTAGGCAAAGAATAACAATTAGATAGACAAACTAGCTAGACAAGATACAAAGATACACAAATAAATAAGATAAACATCTATAATAATTGTAAAAGTAATTGCCTAAGAAACTAAGTTAATAATTAAAGTAATACTTGATTGTTTAAGAGCAAACGCTATAAATAAACATTATACGCTCTCTTGCTCTTCTTGAAAGAAAAGATATTAACACTTTTGTTGTATTATAAGACTTATATATTATTTAATCTCTAGACTTTGTTATTATTCTATTTAAATCTTAGTATTTTATTCTATTGTAATAAATTTGTTGTTCTTATTTGCTTGCGCATTATGTTGCTAAATAGTATTAACTTAATTCTTTTCAATACTTAATTTGCAATAGAATTTTTCGTTGCATTAGCAATAAATATTCTTTTTCGCATTTAAATATATTTTGTTTATCTTAGTTCTTGCAAAATTATTTTGAAAACTATTATTTTCGAACAATTTAGTAATCTTGACAATCTAAGTTGACTTGCTAGCAAACTTAACAATATTTTTGAGAAAAGAATAGATATTAATTACGATAGTAAAATTAATATTAAAGATAATATTTCAACTATATTGTATAACTTGAAAGCGTATTTTTATCTTATTTATACTATTTATTATTTGATTTAGCATTTTATTTAGCAATTGTTGCAAATTAAGTTGTCTAATAATAAGTAGCTAAGATATCTATATATCTACAAATCGATTTTTTGCAAACTTATTAATTTTGTCTTAATTGTCTTAGATTTTTTCGCATAACATTTTAGCAATTTCGAACTTTATAAAACAAAAAATAGAGCAAGATTAAAAAAGATATTTTCGTTAATTAAATTTTTGAAATCAATTTGTTTGTAGACTAATTGCGTTGATTCGAAATCGAATCTTAACAATTTAATTCGACTCGAATCGAAAGTCTTAACAATTCGATTTCTAAAGTTAAAATCGACAATTCGATTCGCTTTTAAACTTAAAATCGAAAATCGAACCAAAAAATCAATTCGAATTGCCAAAACTATTATTTCTAGTAAATTTAATTATTTTTAGTAACAATTTATTGATAATTTAATAGAAATAGTTAATTTATTTAAATTAATTAATATATATATTAGAATTTTTCTTTTATAAATATATTACTACTATGCATTATCTAGTAATTAATAAAAAATCTAAATTTAAACTTAATTTATACTAATTTTAGTATTCTTAACATTCTTGACAATTCGATTCGATTTTAAAATAGTTAGAATTAAATCAATTTTCGATTTAATTTCTGAAGTTGAATTGTCGATTTAAGTCGATTCTAAAAGTTGAAACTAAAAATCGAATTAACAATTAATTTACTTGTTTGCTTTTATTGTTAAAGCTAGATATATGTAAAACAATATTATTTATTATAAATAAAGTTTAATTAGTCTTTGTTTTTTGTATCTTTTATGTTATAGATTGTTATAACGCATAAGGTCTGCTCGACACTCCTGCCTAATTAGGTCTAGCGTCGGCATCAGAATCGTCGTGCCAATTAGTTTGCCCATATATTTGTCTTCGACAGTCAGATAGATATAAAAAACAATCACTTTATTTATTATATTATGCATTTAATTTAGTGATTCCTAACAATTGATAGCTTCAACTATGTTGACGATTATCTATCTTCTATCGATAGGCCTGCTGCAATAGAATAGCATTGACGAGACAAAGTTTATTTTGCTTACGAAGCAATTTGCTTTATTGTCTGCAAAAGCAATATCTAGTTATTGTGCTAATATCAATTCTTGTGAAATATCTAGCTTCTGCGAAGCATCTAGTTATTGTCGACGATAAAGCATCTAGTTATCGCAGAGGATAAAGATATCTAGCAATCAATTGTATCTAGCTACTGCGTAGCATTATGAATACTCTTGAACGTCGCGAAGCTTTCTTTCGCAAATAATCTTTACATCTACAAAATCTATTATTGCACGAACTAGTCGAAGTAGATTTTATGTATGTATCGCAGCCTAATTATGCGAACAATACGTACTGTTGAATTTGCACAATAAGTCTATTTAATTGAAGCGAGAACAATAATTTGTATGAAGAATATCTAGAAAAGTTATTAGATTGTCTATGACTTAAGGAGCATGCTAGAAAGCATATGTGCAGATGTTGCTCTATCAATGTTGTCAGCAATATCAAGTTGCATATATATATTCAAGAATATTACGCAAAGAAGACGATCGAAATTATCTTTATCAATATTTCTATTATTATCGATACTTCCTCTACTTCTTTGCCTTCTAAATGAAGCCTATTTACTATTATTAGCATCGACACATCTTCTATCTTGTCTACAAAAGCACCTTTTGCATTGTCTACGAAATTATCTTCTATCTTGTTTGTTATTATTAGCATTTAGACATTCTTTACAAAGCAATCTTTATTGTTAAAAGCAATATCGCAGACAGTCTTTACAAAAGTATCTTCTATATTGTCTGTCAAAGTAGTCTTAAGAACATCTTCTACCTTGTCTTCTATATCTTTATCTACATGGGCAAATATTGCATCAAGAATACTTCTATATCGTCGCCTACCCCTCTACTTACATGGGCAAAGATTGCATCAAAATTATCTCGATCTATGTCTCGAAAATCTTGTCGAAAGACGATCAAGTTATATCTTATTATAGACGATTTATTTCGCATGTTCTATATTAAACGATTTTATCAAAAGAGCATTATTATCTATTTCAAACTCGTGGGAATCGACAGAGAAAACGCGTTAATGTTACTTAAATCGATGTGCTTTCTTAATATTCTTCTGTTATCTTACAAACGCAGCAGGTGCAAATGCATCAATTAGGCAGTTATTAAGTGCTTCGCTTTATTGTTTCGGCTTCCGAAAAGATAAGTTTCAAATTTACTTCTAAAATTCACTTAGAGAAGATCTCGAAGATATCTTATCGACATCTTTCTATATCGACCTCTATGAACTATCGTCGTTACACAAATTATATTGAAACAATAACATCTTGTCGTCGTTGCATTGATCAACCCTAACGATGATTCTCGACTTTTCTCGCCCTTGTCGTCGCAAGCATTTTCGAAAGAGATGAGCACAAATTTCTTTTGTTTGATATGCATAGCAGAGGCGCTCTAGCATTATAGGCGCTTTATATTTCGATTTACTGTATGTTTTGTATGCAAAGTTAGGTCTTACGTTTGTTATCTAATGGCATGATCACGAGAACGCGATCTTTTTTCGAAAAAGGTAAGCAATTGTTACGAATTGTCATAACGTATAAGATCTGCTCGACACTTCTGCCTAATTAGGTCTAGCGTCGATATTAGAATCGTTGTGCCAACCAATTTGCCCATATATCTGCCTTCGGCAACCAGATAGATATAAAAAACAACTACTTTACTTATTACATTATGCATTTGTTTTAGTAATCTCTAACATTTTGCGCTTTAATTAAAGTTACGTCTTTGCATTTAATTGTTTAAGAAACTTCGATTAATAGAATTTTTTTGTTAGTATTAATTGTTTTAAGATCTTTTTTATAATATAAATTCGAAAATTAATTGTTAAACAAAGTAAAATTTAAGACTAATTTGCAAGTTTTATAATTTGCAAAGATTTAATCTTTCTTTATAGATAACAACTTTTTAAAATATATTAACATAATATGAGATATAATATTATATACAAGATTGCTTCTTTTAATTGTTTTGTACTTCTTTTGCAAATATATAATCTAAAAAAACTAAACATTAATATTATCTTGCAAATCTTTTTTTTCTATAAAATAATAACAATACTTATAGATACAAAGATAAACTCTAAAGATATAGATAATATATAAATATTGTAGTTTTATTAGAAGTTGTAAATTACAAAGCAAAGTATTTATATATTATAATATTAACGCAAACTATAAAACTTATATTATAATTAATAAAATATATATAGGTAATTAATTAAATAAGATAATTGTTAATTTTTATTGTTTTTTTAAATTAAAATAGAGCAATATCATTTTTAATTATTTTTGTATTTAAGATATTAAGACTAAAAACTAGATAAGCAAAAGATATATTATTAGTTTTGTAAAATATATATATAATAAGATAGCTATTAAGTATAAATATCTGGCAAATAAGTTGCTTAACGTCTATTATAATATACTTTTAGAAGAAATTATGCTTAAGCTTAATATTTGTTTAATGTAATTTGCTATTATTTAATTAGCCTAATCGTCGGGCTCGATTTCGCGGGGGAATCGCTAAGTAATCGGGCTCGAGAAGCTTAACTTTAAAAAAATTCATAACTTACTTGTGTTTTATACGTATTTTATAAAAACTAGGTTTTTTTGTAGAGAATTTAGCGTGCTTTCAAACAAAAAAAGAATCACTCGATTTGGACTAGTCTACGTAGCGCAATTAATTAATATAGCTTCTGGTTGAACGAAGAAGTCTGTCCGAATCCTCGGGTTGAACAAAAAAGAAGTGTTCGATCCGATCCAACGATCACACTATATTTAATACAATCTAGTATTTATTATCTTGTTAATTTAGCGTTTTTGTAAAATTGTCTTTAATTATCTAATTTGCGATTTTACGTTTATAAGCTTTTACAATATTTTAATTAAAATAAAAGTTTTTATTCTTTTTATTAAAAATAATATTGTTTGCTTGTTATGCAACAACAATAAATAGATAATTTTGCAATATAATAGTAGTAATCAACATATTATTTTCAATAATATAAAAATAATAATTAACAATAGTAAGCAAAAATATATATTAACAAAATTAAAGATAATAAGCTTTAATAATATTGTTAATATTAATATTAATTATGCTAGTATTCTAACAAATTGCATCTTATAATTAAAACTTGTAAAATATCTGCTATAAATAATCAATAAATTATAATTGTTTAATATTATATTTAAACAAGTACTTTATTATTATTAAACTTAGATATTGACAACAATAATATCAAGATAATATTATAATAATATTGTCTTTCTTGCTATTTGTAGTAATTTTAATCTTAAATAATCTTTCTCTTTTCTTAAATTTAATAGTATCTTTTGCTATTTTAGATAATCGATTGCATTTCTTCAACAATAATAAACTTTTATATTACTAATATATTGTATTTTTTTTTCTTGAAGCAATGCTATTATTATTTTGCTTCTTAACTTATAAATATTATATTGTAATATTTGAAATTTATTTCGTATCTTTATTATAATTTCTTTTTTATATTTGTCTTTGTAGATTGATCGTTGAGTCAAGAATCGATATTAACTTTCTAACTCGACCCAAATACTCGATATCAACATCGTGACTTGAATCGACTTTTCGATATTAAAATCTTGACTCAACTTGGGTCTTGGCGAGCCAAGAACTTGACTCGAACTCGATAACTCGACTCGACGCGATTAGTCTATGTCTTCGTATATATTAAATTTTTTATCTCTTGTATAAAAAGCATACTTTGTAACGACAACAATATTACTCTATTATTAATTTGCTCTATTAGAGTAAATTGACTTTTTATTAACTTGTTAAAACGTTTTTTTTAGTTAATTGTTAAATAACGCTCTTTTTTATTGTTATAAAAGTATTTTGCATGCGACTTGCTTGTGTTAAATAACTTATTATTGCTTCTATTATCTTTTGCTTTATTTTCTTGTTTATAATTTAAATAAACAAGATTGCACTTTTTAATATTATTAAAATTAAAATTGTTGTTTTGTTTATTTCGATTGTTTTAATAACGTAATATAGAAACTTTATTTTCGTTGTTTTCTTAATTTTTATTTTCTTTATTTATTTTTTAAAGCATTTAAAATCGAATGTTTTGTAAACTTTCTTACAAATATTATATTTTTACTTGAAGACATTTTTTTAATAAAAATATTAATTGAAGCGATAATTTTGCACGTAATATACGCATTGCTATTTATTTTTGCATTTATATATAAAATATTTATACTCTTAATACTTTATGCATTATTTTGTTTTACATTTTTTATTATAATATTTTGCACTCTTTATATTTAATTCGTAAATTATGTTTAATTGTATCAATTTATTTATTGTCTTTGCGCAATTTATTTATATTACAATTGAGATATTTTTTTTGTCGCTTTCTTTTGTAAATTAAATTATTTCTCTAATTTTTAAACTTTAATATATTATTTTGCATAATTTTTCTATTATTTTTGCTTTTTTCTTTTTTCTTTTTTTCGATATATTTTTGATTTTAATATTGTACACTATTACTTTTGCGCACTTTTGACATATAATTATTGTCGTTAACATCTTTTTGATTCAAAAATTGTTCGATTTTAATATTGTTTTGTTACTTTCGTTGCTTATTCGAAAAACAATTATTTTTTTAAAACTTTTTATTTTTTGTATATTTTTTCGCGTTATTAGTGTCTTAATAATATTGAAATTGCGCGTTAATGTTATTATTTTCGCAACGCTTATTTTGTAAACTCTTTTTATCTCTTATTTCTCTTTAATTTACGTTATTAATTCTATCTTTTTAGTTAATTGTCGCACTAAGAATGTTTATTCGACGCTCTCTTAATTATTTATTTATTTCGTTAATAATAAATTTTTCGCTATCGTCGCTTATATGTTTGCTAATTGCATGTTTTTTCTTATCTCTTCGACTCTTTTTATTCGATTAATTGTTTTCTTTAATTTTTTCAATATTGAGATCAAGTTGATTCGCTCGTTTTTCGCAAGAATTTCGCTAAAACGTCGCGTCAACTTCTCGATTAAAAAACATTATTTTGTTAACGTTATTATTAAGATTATCTTGAACGCGTTTTTCTTCTTAGATTTATAGAGTTTTCTAATATTTATTATTTTCGTTTTTATGTTTGTCGCAATTTGTATTAATTCGCGTTAAGACGCACTAGATGTGTCTTAATTACTTGTCAATATTACGTCGATCACGTTTATTTAATTTTGACGATCGAAATAAGTTGTAAACGTTATTATTAGTAAGATCTTCTCTCTTATCTCTTCTCGTATAATAAAATAGTATAATATCGATTTTCGCAAGCTTTTTTTTTTATTTTGCAAAACTTTGACAAAGTCTATTGTTATTTCAATTAATATATTGTTATATTAAATTGATGTAATAATATTTAAAAAAAAACAAGTATTGTTAAGATTAAAATAATTAAAAAGAAGTTTAAAAAAAGTTTAAATTTAGAAAGAATAAAATCAAAAATAAGTTTAAATTTAACAAAAATAAAAACAAGAACAATAATAACAAAGAGTAAAAAGTTACTAAAGTAATAGTTTATAAATATTATCTATTTTTGTTATTATAGCAATTCTATTTACAAATTTTAGATTATTTGTTTTTATAACTATTATATTAGCTTTTGTTGTTAGTTATCTCTTGCGCAAATAAATTTTCAATACAAGATACTTGCAATATATGTTTAGAAACTCTAATATCTTTATATTTTACTTAAAAAGTCTTAGCAACTAGTTAAAAATATATAGAACAATTTATTAACTATAGATATTAAAAGTATTTGTCTATTTGTTAGATACAAAGACAAAAGAGTCTATTATATTACAATTTACAATATATAGTATATATTTAATTCTTTTTATAATTTAGTTTTTTATAGCTAGATAAAAGACGCTAGTATTGTTCGAAAGATTGCTAGCTGTATTTTTATTATTAATATTTAACAAACTTAAACAATTAAAGACTTTGATCTCTATTTTCTAGATTTAAAATTATCTATTGCGCTCTTTATTGTTGCTATTGTTTTATTAACAATTAACAAGAATATAATTATTATATAGCACAAATAATTCGATTATTTAAATAAACAAAATGTCTACTAGTTAATTTGCAAAGACGTCTTTAATTTTATTAACTTGCTCTCGAATAATACTTGTGTCTCTTGCATATATATAAAAGATTAAAAATATATTCTATTAAATTTCTTTTAAATTTAATTGCTAGAAAAACAATCTTATTTATATTGATATTATAGAATCTATATTTTTAAATAATATTTGCTATATTTATATTTAACTAGATAATAAAATTAAGTGTTTGCAAATAAAATATTTTAAGAATAAAAATAAAGTTAATTTGCTAACCTTTTTAAGTACTATATTAATAAATTTAAATATAGAGACAACAAATATACTTGTATTTGCGTTAACAACAATAGTAAATATACAAATAATTTTTTTTAGATTTGACACAAAGAGCGCAATATACATATCAAGTCTATAATTGCTATCTTCTCTAAATAAACAAATATATTGAATATTTTAATTAAAATTTAATACAAAAGATTAATATCATAATTAAAGATACTAGCTTAATTATAAATCTCTAGTCAAAAATTATTTAAACAATTAATTTATATTGCAATATCTTCTTTGTTGTTAAATATCTTATTATTTTTTTCGAAACAAGCATCGAGTATTATTGACATTTTGAATAATCAACTTCTTAATCTTAAGATACTAAGATAATTCGAGTAATCCAAGATCAATTCTGAGAGCGCTTGAGAGACAATAGAAAGCTTGCATTTGAAAGATCAAACAAGACTTGACAAAAAGTATTAATTTAATATTCAAAATGCGCACGAACTCTCGCGACGCTTCGATTACGTCTTTACTTGTTACTTGTTTACATTATAATAATTTAAGTAATAGAATCGAACAATTCGTAAGATTTCTACGCAGGAGCGACGTGTATCTTGAGAGAATTCTTTTTACGTAATTAATTGCGCGTAATAGATAGTGCTCGCAAATGTTGTTCGACAAGTCTTGACAACACAAGTAATGTCTAGATAACGCTTAACATATCTCTCAAATTTTTGATAATACTTAAGATCTGTTCGAAATGAACTAAATCTACTAATGTAACTTCAGAACTAAGATATTGGCACAATAGTCTCGAGAGTTCCGAGTTACTAATAGGGTCTCTAGAGAGTTATCTCGAATTGTCGATAATTTCTATAACTATAAATATATTTAACGTGTTAATTAACAAGAAGAAGTATTAAGAACTTTAATTAAGTATTAGTTAATAGAAGTTTTAGAATTGTATTTAACTCTTAATTCTAATATAATACAAGAGAGAGTATATCTATTGTATAATAAATAATAAAGACAAGATTTAACAAGTATTAAAAGTTTATTAATTAAATAATAAGCAAATATTACTTAACTTAAATGCAAATTATAGCAAAATTAATTACTAAAATAACAATACTTGTTTGTTTATAATTTTATTTACTTAATCTAATACTATAAATACTATTAATAAATTTCTAAATTTTATAGAAACTAAATTGAACAAGCTCTTTATAACAATATTATAATAACAACAAAAAATTGTTTTGCTTTTAAATAAAATTAAGAACTCTAGTAACAAGCTAGATACTAATTTATTTTACTAATAATTCTATCTTCTTTAAACTCTAGAAACACTATTTTTTCTAAATTATTCTTTAACTTTAAAAACAATACTTTCTTTAATTCTACTAGCTTCGATAAATCTTCTAAAGTTATTAAATTATTAAATATATTTTAAAATTTTAAAATATTTTAAAACCTAGATTTAATACTACAAAGATATTCGAAGCTTTAATTGTATTAAAATAAATTTACAAATTTTTTTACTCTATTATCTAAAATTGTATTATTAGAGTTATATAAATCTAAGATATATACTAAAGCTATAGCAAATATTTATCACAAAACAAATTAATAACTAACTAAATAAAACAAATTTAAACTTCTTAAAAAAAACAATATCTATATTGTTTGCTTAGTATCTAATAAGCATTCTATACTTTATAGTAAATAAATTTACAAGATTAAGCATAAAATTAATAGCAAATTTTTTTACTATAAAATTTACTAGATTGTTAGAAACTTTAAACAATGGAAAAGTCTAAATTATATTAAAAATTTTGTTATTATAATTAAGTCTATAAGCTACAAGACTATCTTTGTTTTTATTATTGTTAATAATTAGAATTTAAAGCAAACAAATATTGTAATTGTTTTTTTTACAAGAATATTAACAAAAAAATCAATATTAAGTTGCTTTACAACTTTAAGCAAAACAAAAAAAATTGTTAACTTAAAAAAATTCTCTATAAATTAAAGCAATTGTTCTAGATATAATATAGTACTCTTGTAGCGTTTCTAAAAAAGTATTACTTTTGTCTATTATATTTCGATTTAAGCGTTTTTACTAATAGCTTTACTATTATTATTATCTATATAGACAATCTCTTGATTGCTAATATTAACAAGAAATTTACTAATATTGTTAAGAAATCTTTTGTTAATTAATTTAAAATAATTAATTTAGATTCTATTTAATAATATTTAAAAATCGAAATTAAGCGCAATTTTACAATTTAAATTCTTTATTTAAGTTAAAAAGTATATCTAGAAAAGATACTAAAGATTTACAAAATATAGAAGTATAAACTAGTTGTTATCTTTATAAATATATTTAAAATATATATTGTCAACTCGAACTATATTGTCAATTCGAGTTATTATTATATCTATTAATCGATTATTAATTTTCTTATATACGCAATACTAGATATTTGACTAGATATTGCTTTTGTTGTTTTAATAATAAACAAATATATTTTTAATTTTATAAACACTTACTAGAAGATTGTTAAACAAATATTTTGTTATTTTCGAGATATTTTTAATCTTTGTTTTATCTTCTATAAAAGTATTTGTTCTTTGTTAATTTTGTAAATAATCTTATAACTTAACAATAGTAGACCTTTGCATATATAATATATTGTTAAAACTAATATACTGTTAGACAACAATAGCAATATTTCTAGCAATATTTTTTTGTATCTTTGTTACGTTGTTACTGTTTATTATATAACTTTTTAATTTTTTAATTTTGTTGTTATCTATCTTTGCTATAGCTTTATAGATCTTAAATAAAAATATATATTCTTTAGTTTTAAGATGTTGTTACTTGTTCGATTTAGATTAACTATTAACTCGATTTTCGATTCCAACTTTTAGAATCGAATTGAATCGACAATTTCAACTATAGAAATTAAATTAAAAATTAATTCGATCTATATATTTTAAAGTCAAATCGAATTAAATCGAATTAATTTTCGATTTCAAAAATTTAAAATCAAATCGAATTGTCAAGAATGTCTAGAATACTAAAAACAGTATAAATTAAGTTTAAATTTAGATTTTTTTTATTTTTTATTGTTTTCTTTGTTTTTTATTGTTTTCTAGATAATGCACAATAGTAATGCAATTATAAAAACGAATTTCTAATATATATATTAATCAATTTAAACAAACTAACTATTTTTATTAAATTATCAATTAATTGTTACTAAAAATTATAAAATTTACAAAAATAATACTTATTGTTACAAGTTCAAGCTTAGACAGACTTCGCTTTTAGAACTTTCGTCTTCTTAGCTTCGAATATACTACAAATAGTGTTTAGCGTCTTAACATTTATAATACTTCTATTTATTTTCTGTATATAGTTAGTTTTGCATAGCTAGTATTCTCGTTAATCAACTACATACTAGTCTGTTAGCTCTATTCTTTAATATAATATTAACTATCTCTTCAAAATCAATCAACAAATTATCTTCTAAAAATATTTAAATTTGCTACTTTAACTTTGTAAATACTACAAAGCAATTCTAAATATTAATTGTTAGACACAAAAGAAAATTAAGTCTAGTATAGACAATAAGCGTTCAAATATAAAGCGTATTGCAATACTCGTTAATATTAATCTTCAAGATACGTACTAATAAAAGAGTAAAATCTATTTAAATTGCAATAACGACACAACAAAGCAATCTTTAAATAGAAGAATTAAGCTATATAGATTAAAATGCTCGACAAGTCTTTTATAAAAAAAATTGTTAATAAGTTTGTTGCAAAAAGCATCGACAATTCGAGAAAGCGACCCTTGTAACACAATAACTCCATTGAGTCAATATCGACTCGAGAGAGTCTCGTGACATCTCGCGCTAGTCTATTGAAGTAATTAAAATTGTTTTGTAATATTTAGATTGTTTTGTAATTTATTTGCAATTTTTAGCCTAATCAAGTTAGTATTACGAATAGAATCAATAATTGAAAACGAAAAAAATTCTAAAAAAATTCGTTTTCAAATATTGATTCTATACGTAATACTAATCCGATTAGACTAAAAATTTCAAATAAATTACAAAACAGTTTCAATTACTTCAATAGACTAGCGCAAGATGTCACGAGACTCTCTCGAATCATTATCGACTCAATAAAGTTATTGTGTTACAGAAATCGCTTCTTCGAATTGTCGATAAAATTACTCGTAATCTTGAATATAGATGTTAGATTTAATTATCTAGACAGTTTGCAATTAGATAGTTGCTATATCTATTATTGCTAGTTTTTGCACTATTAATTTAAATTTGCATTTATTGTTCTCTTTATTCTACTACTTTAGTATAGTTTTCGAATATTATCGACAATATCTATATAATTTCTAATATAAGTCTTGTTTTCTATATACTCTTTAAGTTTTACTTAATTCTAGAGTTGTAAATATATATACGCTTGTATATAAATTGCTAACAAGAGACTTTTATATACTTTTTTTACTTTTGTTAGAAAGATGCTCGAGACTTAGAAGTTTTAAAATAGATTTCGAATTTTTTTTTTAAATTTATACTCGATTTAACACCTCTAAGAATCTATGCGAGATTTATATACTTTTGCGATTTTTGAATCTAATCAATCACGAATAGACGAACAACACTAGCGCCTATTTGTCTAATTATAATTGACTAGAATTTGCGATCGCAATTTCGTTCGTAATGCTTTATTATAATAACGTCGCGTTTTCGTCTTTTATATTGTGATATTTGTGATACAAGAAAATTCTTCAAACAAGAACTTTATAAATCTAAGAGAGATTCAAATATTGTTAATAATGTTGTTGTCTAAAATTGTTTTAGTAGATTAGTAAACAAAATTATTTGTATTGTTGCAATAATAGATCTTGCTTTGTTTAGTAATTGTTTTAGATTCGTAATATTAGGTTTTTATTGCATTTAAATTTTTTCTTGTTGCTATATCGAACATGTTAAAAGAACGTATTTGACAATTATGCATTCTTAATCGCATTCGCACGTGTTTGTCGTAACATCAAAGACGCGACGTTTGCATAAAAATTGATTGAAGTCAATTTTGCTCGTTCTTAGTTAAACAAGAAGTAAATTATATAATTTAAGACAATCGAAGTGCAATTGCATATGCTTATACATAATCTTTAATGCAATTTTGCGATATTTCGCGTTATTCTTGTTTTTTAATTATTTGCGTTGCTACTCTTTTTAAATTTTGTCTTAAATAAATGCTTTTTTAACAACAAATTCGTTCGTTGCTTGATTAATAAAAAGAAGAAGCTATTTATGCATTTTGTTAACAATTTTGTTCGCGATCTTATTATCTTTTATGCTTTTATATCTTGATATTTAACATAATTTTAATATTGTCTTACAACGTCGAATTATCTCGCATGCGTCTTGTGTGCATTTTAATTGCATTTGATTTAATGTTAATTTTATCTCTTTTATAATTTTAATTAAGACTTGATTGTCTAAGTATATTTTGTAAAGTTGTTGTTTCGAATTAGTAATAATTTTGCAATACTTTGTCAATTTCTTCGTCGCTCTTATAAGTTTCTCGAGTTTGTTATAATAAATTAATGTTATGTCGACGTTCTTAAGACGCTTTTCGATATTTTAGTTTGTTTCGATTAAGATTGCGATAACGTTCTTGTTGCGTTCGCTTTTATTAAAATAGACTTGTCAATATAAATTTAAGCAATTTGCGTTATATTTTCTTTTGACAACTTTCTTATTATAGATAATAATTGTTCTAGAAGACTTTATTTACAAGATGGTGATATATAATTGTTGTCGCAAAATCGTTATTAATTTCAATGTTATTCGCATTTATTTTCTTTTAAGTTGCAAAAACATTATTTTTAGCTTTAACTTTTATCTTTTTTTTGACATTAAATCGTTGCGTATGCATAATATTGCTATATTAATAATCTTTTCAAATTTTTGTGCGTTTATAATAGCTATCGATTTCTATATCAATTTCTTTAGATAAATGTTAATAAAGAGTACGTTAATCTCGACTTGTAAAACTTTCGTAAAAGTTGTCTTATAAACGTTAATAATACAACAAAGCGTTTGTTCTTGTATAAATCGCAACTTTATAACAACTTCTTTTCTCGCATTCTTAATAGTAAACGAGATATATTATGTAACGACGTTATGTATTATTATAAGTTTCTCTATCGCGATATATTTGCGTTTTTTGACATCTATAAATGTGTCAAAAATTGAACTCTCTATTATTGAGATTTCTTTATATTTGATAACTAGCTTTGTTTCTACTTGTTGCAAATAAACCTTTTATCTAAGGTTCAAATTAAATTAAATTTCTAAAACTTTAATATTAAACTTGACAATTATCTTGTGTTTTGTTAGTATTATATTGACGCTTATGTTAAATCTCTTTGAAGTGCGTAAAAAATAAATTAGTTTGTACTTCTTTTTCGCGAATTTAAAACTACAAATGCGTGTTTATTGCTCGCATTTGTTGTATATTTAAGTTAGCACTTTGCAATTGCGTTTAATTGACTCTTTATACATTAATATATTAACATTATTTACAAGACTTATAACGTTAACTTGTAATCTAATATTGTTGCATTATTTCAAGAGATTTACGTTGTAAAACAAGTATAATATTAAAAATAGAAAGAAATTTTGCAATATATTGACGTTCATCTCTCGCTTCTTTATCGTGTAGCTCTTAATAATCAATATAATGCGTTATTTCTTTAAAAAAATTCTTATTCAATTGAGCAAACGAGTTAAGACTCTTCTTTTTCTTATATTATAAAGTAATTTAATGTGGGATATATTGTCGAATGCATCAGATATATTTAGACTTAAAAGAGAAGTTACTTTTTTCTTTTAATTACTCTATATTATATGCATCTTTTTGATAATTAATTGTAATATCGTGTCGATTAAACGTTATTTTCTAATTTTTATTTGTATGTCGAATAAAGTATTATATGCTTTTACGACGTAACAAAGACGCTTCAATATTATTAATTTTAGCATCTTATTTAGCGTGTTAAGCAATGCTATAAATCTAAAAGATAATAACTTTAAATAATCTTTCTTTTCTAGTTTTCGCAACATTATTGTAATTGTCTTTTTAAAATAGAACGATTGCATTTCTTTCTTAATGCACTTATTAAACAAGAATCTTATTTGCTTCGAAACAACGCAAACTAATTGTTTTAGCGTTCGATTAGTTATTTTGTTAATTTTGAATGTCTTGTTTAGAGTTGCTTTATATATTGTTCTTATTATTTTGCGCTTTAATATAGTCTCGTCGTTCTCTATTAAAAATAAATAAGAGAATTTCTTTATATTATCAATCAAGATCGTAAATAAAGAAGAAAAGTAAGTTTAAAACATTGCTTCAATTTTGTTTTTTGCAATTGTCATTATTTTGATGTTCGTTCTTAGTAATAAAATCGTAAATTTAATAAATATATTTGTTATTGCTAGATTGATCGTCGGGCTAGATTATGATATCATCCTTTAACTCGACTCGACGCCAAGATTGGGTCGCGACAATTTTTTGAAATCCAATCGCTCAAAGTAGTTTAGCGCGCTTTGCGCTAAACTACTTATAGTAATCGACTAAACTACTTTAAGCGATTCGATTCTTCGAATTTTTTTTGACCCGAGTCTTGACATTTGCACGTGACATTTCCGGGTCAGCGCGACCAGTCTAGTTATTGCGTTTTTAATTTATTTTGCTATCTTGAACAAACTCTTCGCAATGCTCTTCGAAGTTTGCATCTAATTGCAAAATTTGTTTCTCTTATATTTCTTAAGAATCTTGTCTTTTTTATTGCATACTTAAATGTACGTCTCTTAATTACAAGAAATGCGACATTGATATTGTAATCTCTTAATCTCTTTAATTACGTTAGTGTATTCTTGCGTCTATTTAGATTTGACTTTTTCGTGCAATCTCGCTTACAAGATAGAATCTTTAATAATTTTCTTTAAAATCTTTAGTAGCACAATTGTGTATTTGTTAATACTCTTTCGTTTTATTGTAGCATTTAATAATAATTTAAGTAATAATCTCTTTAATATATTATTAAATTTCTTCGTATTTATAATTTTTCAATTTTATTTGAAACAATATATAGACTTTGTTTGCGTTCTAAGATTTAACATTATTTTAATTAACAAATAATTCGACAAGCTTTTTATCTTCTCGTCTATGTCGCAATATATTAATTGATTTGTTGTCTTTTTTGTAACAAATAACAAATCGATTGTAATTTGTGTTTCTTAATAATCTCTTATTATAGTATTGTGTAAAAGCGTCAACATAATATCGACAAAGCGCATTATATCTAGCAAATCGTCAAACAATAAATATTGTCTAAAATATAAGAAGTTCGTCTATAAAAAATAATGCAAATTAAAGTTCTTTATTATAATACTTTTGTTTTGTATACGCAATACTTGTTTTATTGTGTTAAGACTATTTTTATTAATTACATTGTTATAATTATCGAAAGATAAATTGTAAACGTTATAAATATTAACAAAATTTTATTCGATAATATTGCTTTCGAAGCATAATTGCATTGTTATTGTTTTTACGTTCTTGAAATACTATATGCTATGTCAATTGTTGTCGTTAATGCGTTTGTTAATATAAAAGCATATACGTTTATTGTTATTTACGAGCGTAAAGCTCGCATGTCTTAAATTATATATTTTTGTTTCAACATAATATTGTTACGACTCTTATATTACTAATATATTGTATTCTCTTATTTTTTCTTCTTAAAGCAACGCTATTATTATCTTGTTTTTTAACTTATAAACATTTTATTGTAATATTCGAAGCTTATTTTGTATTTTTATTACAATTTCTTTTCTATATTTGTCTTCGTATATATTAAATTCTTTATCTTTTGCGCAAAGAATATACTTTGTAGCGATAACAATACTATTTCGTTATTAATTTGCTCTATTAGAGTACATTAACTCTTTATTGACTTGTCGAAGCGCTTTTTTTTAATAAATTGTTAAATAACACTTTCTTTTGTTGTTACAAGAGTGCTTTGCATACGACTCGTTTGTATTAAACAATCTATTGTTGCTTTTATTATTTTTCGCTTTATTCTCTTGTTTGTAATCTAAACAAACAAGATTGTACTTCTTAATATTATTAAAAATAAAATTGTCGTCTTGTTTGCTTCAATCGTCTTAACAACATAATATAAAGACTTTATTTTTGTTATTTTTTTAATTCTTATTTTCTTTTTTTGTCTTCTAGAGCATTTAAGATCAAATGTTTTATAAGTTTTCTTATAGACGTTATATTTTTATTTAAAGACATTCTCTTAATAAAAGTATTAATCGAAGCAATAATTTTGCGCGCAATATACGCATTGTTATTTATTCTTGCATTTATATATAAAATATCTATATTCTTAACACTTTATATATTATTTTGTTTTGCATTCTTTCTTGTAATATTTTGCAATCTTTATATTTAACTCGTAAATTATGCTTAATTGTATTAGTCTATTTATTGTTTTTGCGCAATCTACTTAAATTACAATCGAAACATTTTTTTATTTATTATTTTCTCTTGTAAATTAAATTATCTTTTTAATCTTTAAATTTTAATATATTATCTTGCATAATTTTTTTATTATTTTTGCTTTCTTTTTCTTTATATTTTTTGACATGCTTTTAATTCTAATATTGTGAATTATTACTCTTGCGCGCTTTCGATATATAATTGTCGTTATTAACATTTTTTTAATTTAAAAATTGTTCGATTGTAATATTGTTTTGCTACTCTTTTTATTTTACTCGAAAAACAATTATTTTCTTAAAGTGTTTTATTCTTTATATATTTTTTTGCGTTATTAATGTCTCAATAATGTCGAAATTGCGTTAGTATTATTATTTTCGCAACGCTTATCTTGTAAATTTTTTTTATCTTTTGTTCTTCTTTAATTTATGTTATTAACTTTATCTTTTTAATTAATTGTCGTATTAAGAGTGTTTGTTTAACGCTCTTCTAATTATTTACTTACTTTGTTAATAATAAACCTTTTGTTATTGTCGCTTATATATTTGTTAATTGCATATCTCTTTCTATCTTTTTAACTCTTTTTATTTAATTAATTGTTTTTTTAGTTTCTTCAATATTAAGATTAAGTTAATTCGCTTATTTTTCGCAAGTGTTTCGCTAAAATGTCGCGTCAACTTTTCAATTAAAAAACACTATTTTGTTAATGTCGTTATTAAAACTATATTAAACGCATTTCTCTTCTTAGATCTATAAAGTTTCTTGATATTTATTATTTTCGTTTTTATGTTTGTCGCAATTTGTATTAATTTACCTTAAGATACATTAGATATGTCTCGATTATTTGTTAACGTCGCGTCGATTACGTTTATTTGACTCTAACAATCAAAATAAATCGTAAGCGTTATTGCTAGTAGAGCTTTCTCTCTCGTCTCTTCTCGTATAATAAAATAGTATAATATTGATTTTCGCAAACTTTTTTTCAAAGTCGAAGTTGTTTTAATAGTTTAGATTTCGAATTCAATAAAGTATAATATATAATTTATATAAGAACTAATTTCTAGACTTAGATTAAGTAGAAGTATCGAAATATTGTAATTAATCTAATTTAATATCGAATATTATTTAACTCGATATTATTCGATTCAACATTATATAATTGAACTAGATAGTATTAATTAATATATATAGTTAAGCAAGTCTTTTAGCTCTTTTATAGTAACTAAGCGTTCTACTATTTATTATTTTGATATATTGTTGCGTTCGAGAAAAATTAAACCTTTAATTTAATATATATTAAGCTAGCATATAATATTTATCTTCTCTAAATAAAATTGTATTTATATAATAGTTTAATACAATAATTAATTAGTAACAAAAGTTTCGATTTTGCATATTTTAAATTAATTTTTTTATTATTTATACTTGATTTAACATTTCTAGAAATCTATGCAAGACTATATGTTTTGATCATATTTTAATCAATTACAATTTAACAAGCAATCTAACGTCTATCTCTCAAATCGTAATTAACCAATTTAATAATCTTGTTATTTTTTGCGCAATTGCGCTTCTTTCGTCTATATTGTAATATTTATATACAAAGAAATTCTTTATTAAAATGTAAAGATCGTGTTAATTTATTATTTATAAAAAGAAAATCTTGTATATTGTTCGATAGTCTCAAATTTACAAAATTCGTACATATTAAAAACCAGAGTTTCAAAAACTTACATATAAGTTTTCTTTGTAAATTGCGATTATGTAAAGATCGTTTCTTAATATATAGTACTCGTATTTGTATTTATGTAATTTTAATACTTAAACTTAATACTAACTCTTTTTTGTATACTTACATATGCAACGCTTTTAATTTAAGACGTAGCGAAGACGTTGCTTTCGACAAAATTAAATATTTTTGTTATTGTCTATTAAAATAAACGAAATCTCTTATTATTTAACTTCGAATGCGCAATTAAGCGTATATATAATTGAGGCAAAAGACAATTATAATTAATTAAAACATATAATCTTAACGCAATCAATTTATGTGCGATAAAAACTTTCGATCTTCTATTTATATAATGTACGCGTGTATAATTTTTTTCTAGCTTTTCATACGCATAGCGCTTCGAGACTTTTTTGCAATATTTTAAAACACGTTTTTTGTAATCGTAATATAACAATTATCGTAACGACAATCGACGCATACAAGAAATAAATAATAATAATTATAGATAATTTTGCGTATTCTCGATTATATGTATTTTATTATAGGTAAAAGATTCGAGATAATAGTAATAGTAATAATTAATATTATTGTTGTTTTCGCAATTTAATCGTATAACAATTGTATCGAACATTTGTAAACGTCTTATTTGTCAATGCTAAAAACATTTAACTCTATCGAATATTGCAGTATTAATAGATTCGTAGTTAGCATTACGTATAGATAGTTCTCTCGCTAGTCTAACTTAATATTTAATATTATTTTTTGCTTAAATAAGTAATTTTTAAATTATAATTCGAAAATATATAAAAAATCTTAATATTAAATTAATTTTAATATTTATATTAAATTCATATTTATATTTATATTATATTTATATTTAAATTTATATTATATTTATATTATATTTATATTTAAATTTATATTATATTTATATTTAAAGCTAGACATATTTAAAAAGAGTATATATTTAAAAAAAAAATTGTAAAAAAAACATAAATATAGTTAACAATATATTGCAATTTTACAATACTTTTTGTCTTTAATTTAATTAGCTATAAAAATAAGTTATATATATATTAATTATATATATTTTATTTAATTACTTAAGTAACAATTTTAGTAAATTTATTACGATTGCGTTAAATAAATTAAACTTCTTTCTCTATTTTAAAATTGTTTTTGTCAAATATCTTTATAATATAATTTCTTATTCTAAGTATAGAATTAATATAAACAAGAGTTAATTTTATTACAAATTTTATCTAAATATAGAAATGAATAAAAGAAGTTTTTGTTCTACAAACTTATTAATTTAAAAGTAACTATTTTTTTCTATACTAATATAATTGCAAATTAATATCTTTTTTTTAATTCTTACTTAATTTAATACCTGCTATAGATCTATATAAGATTTTATATACTATTGTAGATATTGCGTAAGCGTAATGTCTCTTTTCTTAATAAAATTTCTATTTTTTATATTTTATATTATAATTGTTTCTAATATAAGAACTTTATAGACTTGTTTCTTCTCTACTTATTGTTTTTCTTTTTCTTTACTAAAGAATTTGTAATCTAAAATTAATTTAGTAGATTAATCGAAAGTATTATGCATATTGTTGCTATTGTTATACTAACAATTTCTAGAAGCTTTTTTAAGTTTGTAATATTTTTTCTTTATTATATTACTTTTTGCTTCTCTATTTATTTAGAATATATTAACAATATATATTTTATCAATATATAGTTTTTGTCGTATTTGTACGTTGTTGTAGCAACATTAAATACTTGTCTTTTATATAGAAATTAATTGAAATCAATCTTGCTTGTGCGCAATTGCATTAATAGTACGCTATCAGACTTTGTACAATTCTTGTATAATTTTATATAGCAATATATTATCTTTAATGCTAGATTTTAATAATAAGTTGTGTTTAATTTCTTTTTTTAGATTTTTCTCTATATTTGTCTAGCTTGTTTCTATATAAGTGTAAGTTGTATTACAATTTTGCATTATTAATACTTTAATAGTAAAAGAAATATATTATAAATATTGTTAACTATTTTGTTTGTTATTTTGTTTTTAAGTACTTTTGCATATTTTGTTATTTAATGCAATTTAAAATTATTTTTGCAATATCTAATATTTTTGCATGCAATCTATATATATCGAAGACATATTTAATCTATTGTTAATTTTATAGTTGTTATTGTTTTTAGAGAAATTTAGTTATTGCTATATATTTCGTATATTTTGTCTTAACAATTTTAATTTGTTATTATTGTACTTGCAAATTATTTTGATTTTGCAATTAGTTCTTCTAGCTCTCTATAATAAGTAATAGCTATAATTAATTTTTTAAGTTTTTGCTCTATTTTTTAATTAAACTCTATTATAACTATTATAATGTTGTCTTTATGTTGTTGCTATTCGAGTAAACTCTTTGTATTAATATAAAAACATTGTTATTGTATTATTTTATAAAAATATTTTTATTTATAACAATAATTATTTTCGATAATTTCATTTAAGAAGTTGTTATATACAATTAACTTTACTCTATTTTTGTTGTTTTAAGTATTCTCTTTATTTATCTTTGCTTTAATTAAAGAAATATTTTGTACAACTTTAACTTTTGTCTTTTTTTTAAATTAAATTATTGTAAATTCGATATATTATTATCTTGATAACTTCGTTTATTTTTTGTAAATTTATATTTGTTGTTAATCTTTATATTAGTTTGCGTAAATAGATATTTATCGATATTGTATTAATTATTATTTACAAAGTTTTTGTTAATATTATTTAATAGATATTAATAATTTATTTTAGTATCTTTTTTTGTATTAATCTTAGTTTGATATTAAAAAAAATTCGATAATTTTTTACTCTTTTAGATATATGTTATATAGTAGTTTTGTTACTAAGTAGAAATTGCGCTATTGCAAAGTACACTTGCTTTTTTATTATTATTAATAGATTTCAAGTAAAGCTAATAATTGTTTATATAATCTTTTATCTAATTATTAGTTTTATCTTAATATAATATATATAAAATATCTATTTTAGTTTAAAGTTTCATTGTATTTTTAATATTTTAATATATATTTTTAATTCTATCTAATATTTTGTTAACGCTATATTAATGTTTATATTAAATTGCTTAGAAATTCTCGAAAAATAAATTAACTTATATTTTACTTTCGAGAACTTAGTATTATATATATATATTTTTTAATTTATACTCGATTTAACACTTCTAAGAGTCTATGCAAGATCTATATACTTTTGCGATATTTGAATCTAATCAATCACGAATAGACAAGTAGCACTAGCGTCTATTTGTCTAATTATAATTGACTAGAATTCGCGATCGCAATTTCGTTCGTGATGCTTCGTTATAACAACATCGCGTCTTCGTCTTTTATGTTATAATATTCGTAATACAAGAAAATTCTTTAAACGAGAACTTTATAAATTTAAAAGAGATTTAAGTATCGTTAACAATGTCGTTATTTAAAATTGTTTGAGTAGATTAGCAAATAAAATTATTCGTATTGTTGCAATAATAGATCTTGCTTCGTTTAGTAATTGTCTTAGATTTATAATATTAATTTTCTATTGCATCTAAGTTCTTTTTTGTTGTTATATCGAACATATTAAAAGAACGTGTTTAACAATTATGCGTTCTTAATTGCACTTGTATGTGTTTATTATACCATCAAAAACGCGACGTTCGCATAGAAATTAATTGAAGTCAATTTTGCTTATTCTTAATTAAACGAGAAGTAAATTGTGTAATTTAAGACAATGGAAATGCAATTGCATATGCTTATGCGTAACTTCTAATGCAATCTTGCGATATTTTGCGATATTTTTGTTTTTTAATCATTTGCGTCGTTATTTTTTTTGAGTCTTGTCTTAAATAAGTGCTTTTCTAATAACAAGTTCGTTCGTTAATTGATTAACAAAAGAAAGAAGTTATTTGTGCGTCTTGTCAACAATTCTGTTCGCAATCTTATTATTTCTTATATTTTTGTGTCTTAATATTTAATATAGTTTCAATATTGTCTCGCGACGTCGAATTATCTCGCACGCGTTCTATGTGCGTCTTAATCGCATTTAATTTAATGTCAATTTTATTTCTTTTCTAATTTTAATTAAGACTTGACTATCTAAGTATATCTTGTAAATTTGTCGTTTCAAATTAGTAATAATTTTGCAATGTTTCGTTAATTTCTTCGTTACTCTTGTAAGTCTTTCGAGTTCGTTATAATAAATTAATGTTACGTTAACGTCTTTAAGACGCTTTTTAATATCTTAATTCGCTTTAATTAAGATTGCGATAACGTTCTCGTTGCGTTCGCTCTCGTCAAAGTAAATTCGTCAATATAAATTTAAGTAATTTGCGTTATGTTTTCTTTTGACAACTTTCTTATTATAGACGATAATTGTTTTAGAAAACTTTCTTTACAAAATCGCGATATATGATTGTTATCGCAAAATTGTTGTTAACTTTAACGTTGTTCGCATTTACTTTCTTTTAAATTGTAAAAATATTATTTTTAATTTTAACTTTCGTTTTTTTTTCGACATTAAATTATTGCGTATGCGTAGTATCGCTATATTAATAATCTTTTCAAATTTTTGTACATTTATAATAGCTATTGATTTTTGTATCAATTTCTCTAAATAAATGTTAATAGAAGATACGTTAATCTTAATTTATAAGACTTTTGTAAAAGTTGTTTTGTAAACGTCGATAAAGCGACGAAGCGTTTGTTCTTGTATAAATCGCAATTTTGTAACGACTTTTTTTCTCGCATTCTTAATAGCAAACGAGATGTATTACGTAACAACGTTATATATTATTACGAGCTTCTTTATCGCGATATATTTGCGTTTCTTGACATTTATAAATGTGTTAAAAATTAAACTTTCTATTATTAAGACTTCTTTATGTTTAATAACTAGTTTTATCTTTACTTGTCGCAAATAAGCTTTTTATTTAAGTTTTAAATTAAGTTGAACTTCTAGAACTCTAATGTCGAACTTAACGATTATCTCGTATTTTATTAATGTTATGTCGACGTTTATGTCAAATCTCTTTAAAGTACGTAAAAAATAAATTAGTTCGTACTTCTTTTTCGCGAATTTAAAATTATAAGTGCGTACTTATTGCTCGCATTTATTGTATATTTAAACTAGCATTTTGCAATTACGTTTAATCGATTCTTTATACGTTTATATAATGACGTCGTTTATAGAGTTCGTAACGTTAATTCGCAATCTAATATTGTCACATTGTTTTAAGAGATTTACGTTATAAAACAAGTAAAATATCAAGAAAAAAGAGAAATTCTACGATATATTAACGTTTGTTTCTTGTTTTTTTATTGTATAGCTTTCGATAATCAATGTAATGCGTCGTTTCTTTAAAAAAATTCTTTTTCTTATATTATAAAGTAATTTAATATGCGACACATTGTCGAATGCATTAAACACATTTAAACTTAAAAGAGAAACTACTCTTTTCTTATAATTACTTTATATTGCGTGCATTTTTTTAATAATTAATTGTAACGTCGTGTCAATTAAGCGTTGTCTTCTAACTTTTATTTGTGTGTTAAGTAGAATATTATATGTTTTTACGACGTAGCGAAGACGCTTCAATATTATTAATTCTAACATTTTATTTAGTGTGTTAAGCAATGTTATAAATCTAAAAGACGACAATTTTAAATAGTTTTTTTTCTTAATTTTCGCAACATTATCGTAATCGTCTTTTTAAAATAAAACAATTGCATTTCTTTTTTAATGCATTTGTTAAACAAGAATTTTATTTATTTTAAGATAACGCAAACTAGTTATCTTAGCGTTCAATTAATTATTTTGTTAATTTCGAATGTCTTATTTAAAGTCACTTTATGTGTTATTTTTATTATTTTGCGCTTCGACACAATCTTGTCGTTCTCTATTAAAGACAAATAAGAGAATCTCTCTATATTGTCGATCAAAATCGTAAGTAAAAAAGAAAAGTAAATTTAAACCATTGTTTTGGTTTTGTCTTTCGCAATTGTTGTTATCTTGATGCTCGTTCTTAATAATAAAATTGTGAGCTCAATAAGTATGTTTGTTATTGCGTTTCTAACTTATTTCGCTATTTTAAATAAATTCTTTGTAATATTCTTTGAAGTTTATATCTAATTACGAAATTCGTTTCTCTTATGTCTTTTAAAAATCTTGTCTTTTTTATTGCATATTTAAATATACGTCTCTTAGTTACAAGAAATGCTCTATTGACTTTATAGTCTTTTAATTTTCTTGATTACGTTAATGTATTTTTGCGTTTATTTAAATTTGATTCTTTTGTGCGATCTCGCTCACGAAATAAAGTTTTCGATAATTTTCTTTAAAATTCTTAATAGCGTAATTGTGTATTCGTTGATGCTCTCTCGTTCTATTGTAGCGTTTAATAATAATTTAAGTAATAGTCTCTTTAATATATTGTTAAATTTCTTTGTATTTATAACTTTTCAATTTTGTCTAAAACGACGTATAAATTTCGTTTACGTTTTAAAATCTAGCATTGTTTTAATTAACAAATAATTCGACAAGCTTTTTATCTTCTTGTTTATGTCGCAATATATTAATTGATTTGTCGTTTCTCTTGTAATAAACAATAAATCGATTATGATTTGTATTTTTTAATAATTTCTTGTTATAATATTTCGTAAGAGCGTTAATGTAACATTGACAAAGCGCATTATATTTAGCAAATCGTCGAACAATAAATGTTGTCTAAAATATAAAAGATTTATTTATAAGAAATAATGCAAATTAAAGTTTTTTATTATAATGCTTTTGTTTTGCATGCGCAATGCTTGCTTTATTGCATCAAGATTGTCTTTATTAATTATATTATTATAATTATCGAGAGATAAATTGTAAACGTTATAAACGTTAATAAGATTTTGTTCGATAATATTGTTTTTAAAACATAGTTGCATTGTTATTGTTTTTACGTTTTCGAAATATTATGTATTGTGTTAACTATTGTTGTCGATACGTTTATTAATATAAAAGTATGTATATTTGTTATTATTTACAAACGTGAAGTTCGCGCATTTTAAATTGTATACTTTTGTTTTAACGTAATGTTGTTACAATTCTTGTATTACTAATATATTGTATTTTTTTTAAAGCAACGCTATTATTATCTTGTTTCTTAACTTATAAATATTGTATTATAATATTCAAAGCTTATTTTGTATCTCTATTATAGTTTCTTTTTTATATTTGTTTTCGTATGTATTAAATTTTTTATCTTTTGCGTGAAAAATATATTTTGTAGCAACGACATTATATATATAATTTATACTTGATTTAACATCTCTAGAAGTCTATGCGAGACTATATGTTTTAATCAAATTTTAATTAATTACGATTTAACAAGCAATCTAACGTCTATCTCTTAAATTGTAATTGATCAATTTAATAATCTTGTCATTTTTTGCGCAATTACGCTTCTTTCGCTTATATTGTAATATTTATATACAAAGAAATTCTTTATTAAAATGTAAAGATCGTGTTAATTTATTATTTACAAAAAGAAAATTTTGTATATTGTTTGACAATTTTAAATTTACAAAATTCGTGCACATTAAAAACGAGAGCTTTAAGAACTTATGTATAAGTTCTCTTTGTAAATTGCAATCATATAAAGATCGTTTCTTAATGCGTAATACTTGTATTTGTGTTTATATAATCTTAATATTTAAACTTAGTATTAACTTTTTTTTGTACATTTATATACGCAATTTTTTAACTTAAGACGTAGCGAAGACGTTGCTTTCGACAAAATTAAATGTTTTTGCTATTGTCTATTAAAGTAAACAAAATGTCTTATCGTTTAACTTCGAATACGCAATTGAGCATATATATAATTAAGACAAAACACAATTACAATTAATTAAAATATATGATCTTAACGCAATCAATTTATGTGCGATAGAAACTTTCGATCTTTTGTTTATATAATGTACGCGTATATAATTCTTTTTTAGCTTTTCTAAATTTATATGCATAGTGCTTCGAGACTTTTTTGCGATATATTAAAATACGTTTTTCGTAATCGTAATGTAACGATTATCGTAACAACAATCGACGCGTACGAGAAATAAATAATAATAATTATAGATAATCTTGCGTGCTTTCGATTATACGTATCTTAATATACGTAAAAGATTCGAGATAATAGTAATAGTAATAATTGATGTTATTGTTGTTTTCACAATTTAATTAATCGATTTATCGTAACAATTGTATCGAACGTTTGCGAACGTCTTGCTTGTCAATGTTAAGAACATTTAACTTTATCGAATATCGCAATATCAATAGGTTCGTAGTTAGCATCACGTATAAATAGTTCTCTCGCTAATTAACTCTTTATATATTAAAATATTAATATTGTCTATAAATTCTATAGAGCTAATTCTTAGCTTAATTTTATTGTATATTTTTAACAAGTTTGCATTATAAAATAGATATAATATTAAAAACAATAAGAAGTTCTACAATATATTAACTTCTATATAGCGTTTTGTTGTTGTATAGTTATTAATTGTAATTATAACATATTAATTTTTTTTTATTTTTTTACAAATTTAAGAAGCAATTTAGAATTTTTTTTATATTGTGCAAGAGTCTATTGTATATTATATTGTTAAATATACTCTTATTATTTAAATTTAACAATAAAATTACTCTTTGTCTTGTATTACTTTATATTATATATACTTTCTTAATAATAAATTGTAGAATTGTATTTATTAATCTATATTTGCAAACTTTTATCTTAATATTTAATATTATATTGTTTGCTTTAACAATATTATACAAATATTTTAATATAATTAACTTATATATCTTTGTATTAAAATAGTTTTTCTTATTTATTTTTTGCAATATTATTGTAATTGCGCTTTTAAATTAAATTAATTTTTTTTAAAAATATCTTTTAAACAATAGATATATTTGCTTCGACATATTGTCAATTAATTTATATATTATTTTATTTGTATAACTTATATATTTTTAAACTTTATTAAATATTGTTTTATATATAACTCTTCTAATCTTATAATATATTAACAAGATATTGTTATTAATTAAAAATAAATATTCGAAGTCTTTTATATTTTGTATTAAGATTTTAAAAAATAGCAAACAATAAACTTAAAATATTATCTTTATCTTTTTTTGTATTGTTGTAACAATATGGAAAGTATTTTATTTAATGAAGAAAATTGTTGTTTAAATTAATATTTTTGCAATTAGATTTTTTATTTACTTTGCAATTTCGAATAACTTTTTTAAAAATTATTTTGCATTTTCTATAGTTTTGCAATATTTTTTATACTTTAATTTTCTAATAATCTTTGTTCTTTTTATTATATACTTTAATATGTTTTGTTTAATTGCTAACAATACAATAACTTTATTTTATTTATTATATTTTCTTAACAACTTCTATATACTTCTTTGTTTATCTTGCTTTACTTATTTTGTAAAACCTAGTCTATAATATATATATTTTAATAATCTTTTTTAGTATTTTAAGTAATTGCTTAATATATTTGTTAATATATATTAATACTTTATCTTTTAACTTAATAGCAATTTTAATGTTTGTTTTTTTAATATATTAACAAATTTTTTCCTGTCTGTTGTTTTCTAGTTATAATACAATTTTTGTATTAATTTTTTTGTACTTTTAAATTATAATTGTTTGTACTAATAAATAGTTTAAGAATTTTTTTATCTCTATATTAATTTTGTATTGTTTTAATTAATTTATAATATTATTCGTTATAAATACTAGATCTATAATTGTTTGAAATTCTTAATAATCTTGCGTAATTATATCTCTTAATAGCGCTAGCAATATATTAATATTAATTATTATATTAATTAGTTTGTTAAACAATAGATATTGTCTTAAATAAAATAAAATTTTCTAAATAAAATAATACAAATTAAAGTTTTTTACTAGAATACTTTTTTCTAATATATATAATGTTATCTCGATTTTTAAGAGACTTCTTTTTTTATAAACAATTCTATAATTTCTAAACAATAAATTGTACGTTTTGTAAATATATATCGTCTTGTAAATTGTTTGCGCATTGTTAATTTATATTTATAGTATGATAGTGTTTATATTTAAAATATTATATTAAGTATTAAGTACTGCTATTTGTTTTTTTGTTAATATAGAAACAAATTTTATTTCTATTATTTTCTAGCGCAAAGTTAATATTTGTTAAATAGTAAATCTTAGAACTTTTGTTATATTGTTAGAATTTCTATATTACTAAGATATTGTAATTTTTTATCCTTTTCTTATATAGCAAGATTACTATTATTTTGTTTCTAAATCTATAGATATTATACTATAATATTCGAGACTTATTTTGTTAAAATATTAAAGCTCTTTCTTTAATTTTTCTTGTATTTTCTAAAATATTTATAAGATATTTACTTTATTTGTTAGATTTTTAAATAAAAATATTATTAATATAGCTACTATTAAAGTTAACTTATTTAATTTTAACTTCTTAATTAAATAATTTAATATAGTACTTTCTAGTATTGCGACAATACTAAATAGACAATTCTTGTTTATTAAATATTTTTACTTTCTCTTTAAATTATTCTTTATTAAAAATTTCAAATTAATAAATATCTTTGTTTGTATTGTTAATATAATTACTTTAATTGCACTCTTGTTGCGCATAATATAACAAATTAATTTGTATTTTATAGCTTTTTTAATTCTTTTCTTTTTAATTTGTTATTTATAGTATTAAGAGTCGAAGACTCTATATATTTATTTATTTATTTTGTACTTCTATATATTGCAAATCTATTTATATAAACTAATTTCAAAACAATAATTTTGCGCGCAATAGATATATCTTGAACTATTTTTATATTTGTATATTTTATATTTGTAGCTTTAATATTTTAGATATTAGTATACTTTGCAATCTAGATTGTAAAATTATATAATTTTAATATCGAATTTGTAATATATATTGTTGTCGATTAACTTATTTATTATCTTTGTGCTAAATATGCATGTTATTAATAATACATATCTTTATAGTTAACTATTCTTTGTAAGTTATTCGATCTTTTTAATTATTATTTTTAAGTATATATTTTTGTTAACTTTAATAAGTGCTTTTGCTTTTTTCTTTTTTATATTTTTGAGCATTTTTTTATTCTAATTCTATATATTATAATATTGTAACAACTTTGTATAGACTTGCGTTCGATAATATTTTCTTAATTTAAAAATTGTTTTTTTTTTGTTTTTTTAGTTAATTTTTTGTTTTAATTCTAAATATAAGTAGTTGTAAATATCTTTTTATAGTTTTAATATTTTTGCGCGCAAATAGCGTCTTATTAATTTTTTTTGACTAACTGTATTCTTTGTTGTTATTGTTATAATTTTTTAAATCTTCTTTTTGTTTTTAATAAAAACTTTTATCTCGAACTTCTCGCAAATACTTTATATTAATAATATTATATTAATATTTTTGTTAAAGTAGCTTCGAGAGAATCTTGTTAATTTTTTGCTTACTTTTTTAATTTAATTGTTTATTTTTTTTTGTAAACTTCTTTTTAAGTTTGTTAGCTATTTTTTCTAATCTTTTTAGTTAATTTTTTGTACGCTAGTAACTTGCTAGCAAAGCGACGTATTAATGCGTTAATTCTTCTATTATTTTTGTTAATATTCTTATTTCTTTCTAGAATATCAATTTATTATTTTTTGTCTATTAAATTTATAGAGTACTTGCAGCTTGTTTAACTTTGCTTGTATATTGTTTGTCTTAATTAATTTTTTTTGCAAAAATACAATATTTGTTTTTTATTTATTCGTCGACATTGCGTCGACAATGTTTATAATTTGATTTTAACAATTAAGATAAAACGCAAATATTATGTCGATAGTTCGCTTTATCTCTCGATAGATAATAGATAATATAATAGTTTTTTCTAATCTAAAAATTTAACAATTAATTAATATCTATTAATATAATAAAATCTTAGTTTTCTTTTTGTATAATTTAATTACAATTTATCTTATTTTTCGTTATTTAATTTATATTTTAAATTTAGAATATAATATGCTTATATTATTTATGCGCTAATTTAATTTATTAACAGTTTTAGCTTTCTAGAATTGTACAATAAGATAAATTGTTAAATAATTAGAAAATTATTTTCGAAAATTATATTTGATATATATTTGACAAAATACTAGTATATACTTTAAATGCTTGTATTACTCTTATATAAAATTTAGATTCTAAAGATACTTTTAAACTTTAATAATTCAAGAAATATAAATAAAAATATAAATTAAATACAAGTTAAATATATTTTTAATATATTTTTTATTTATATCTATTCTAAATACTTGCAATCTCTTAATTTTACAATTAATATAAAATATTTGTAATATTTTGCGCGTTATTATTTGCAAAGTTCTATATATCTTTGTAAATATTATATAATAATTCTCTATAATTTCTATGTTAATTTAAGTATAGCAATATATATTAGATTTGCGCTAAATTTACAATAGTAATTCTTATTTTAATTAGAAATATTATATAGATTTATTTTATTTTGAATTTGTTTAAAGACTAAATTTATTTTAAGATATAATTAATTTATAAAGATTTTGATTTAAATATAAGTACAATATACAATAATATATAACTAAGAATCTCTATTTAAACATATAATATTTTTAGTTTATCTTTTTTTTAAAATATATTACTTATTAAAAGTAAATTTGCATTTAACTTCTATTATATATAAGTTTAAGCAATATATAGTTCAAGCAATATATAGACTAGTCTTTTGGAATATGATTATAAAAAACGTTTTTAATTTTTGTTTGCAAATCAATTATTACAATACAATCTTTTATATTAAAATTATTATATATATAGTATAAAACAATATTGTTATACTTAATATATAAGTTAAATTCTATAAAAGAGCTAGTAAAGTATTCTATAGAATAAAATATTAATACAAAAAAAATATATTAAGTCTAAAATTAATCTATATATTGTAAGATACAATAATTTTTATTGTTTAATTATCTCAATTATATTGTCGACAATTTTTTAAAATACTTTAATAAAATATAACATATAATAAATATAATCTTTGCGTATAATTATTATAAAAATAGAAGTTGCTTTTAATTAATTAGAATATAGATATATAATTGCGCATTGCAAATGCTGGTTTTAATTTTATTGCTTTTCTATAAGTAATTAAATTCTATATATATTTAATATAAAGTAAGTATAAATTTAAGTTACCAATTAATTGCAATTCCGATTAAATATAAGTGCAATTTTATATATATTACTATAAATTATAGTTTATTAAGATATAAGAATACTTAATATTAATATATACTAAATTTTTATTGATTGTTTGATTAATTTATTACAATTTTATTTCGAAAAATAAAGAACAATTAACTGGTTAAGTTTATACAATTAGTTTATAAACAATATAAGCTAGATATAAGCTTAATTTATTAATTTATTAATTTTATTAAATTTTAATTTTTGCATATACAAATTATAGACTTGAAATAAATACAATATATATAATATTCTTGTTATATTTAAAGTAATTTATAATATTAAATTCTTGTTCAACATTTTAATTGCGTTTTAATATCTATAATATTTATTTAATTAAATCGAGTAACAATAAAAGGGTTAATATTTTTAATTTTAACTCTATTATATGCTGAATATGCACAAAGAATATCTAAATATATATACTTGCAATATTTAATATTAAAATATTTGAAATTTTATTGTTAAATTTTGTTTGCTTTGTTTTTTCTCTTAATTTCTAATAAAAGAAAAGCAAATCTTCTATTTTTGCGTTTGTACAACATAATATATATATTTTGTTAGTTCTTTAAATTATAGTTTTTTTTTAAAATTATACTTAGTTTTACTTCTTAATTAATTCTACTTATATTAAATCGAAATAAAAAAAAATTGCAACTCTTAAAGTTACTTGTAGTTTAATTGCAAAATAATTGTCAAATAATATATATAAATTTATATTGTTGTTAACTTTTTTAGTTATTAACGTTTGCAATTGCTACTAACTATCAACAATATATAATTCAATTAAAAATATATACTTTTCATAATTGTTATTTAAGTTATTAAGTAATATTGTATTTGCTTTTAGATATTCGAGAAATATAATTTAATAAACAACAATAAACAAGTTCGAGTTTGTACTTTTTAAAAAATAGCATTTATTTATTATTAGCAATTTAAAATATTAATAATCTAGCTTGAACTTAAAATTCTTTGCGTTTTACTTTAATATATAATATAAATTGCGTCTTTAAGTCTTTTGTGTCTTTGAATTGTTTTGATTTGCAAAAATATAATACAAAAAAACAACAATAGTGCGAGAATTTTGCTTTATACTATTGAAGATAGAATATTTTAAGTCGAAAATATTAAATATATTCTTAATATTTACAATTAACTTTTAACACTTTTAATGATCTCTATAATATAAGTAGATACAAAACTGTTTTAAAACAATTTATTGAATATTGTTCATTTATTAATTTATTAATATAGATAAGACAAGAAGAAGTTTAAATTTAATTAGTTGTTTACTTTTAATAGAGAGTGCTTCTTTATCTAGAATTTGCTAGAAGAAAAGTTAACAATTACTTATAACTAAAGATATTTGCAAAAAATTTTAATTATCGATATTTAAACTAATATAACTTAAATTCTTTTGTAACAATTAATATATAATATATTTAAAATTAATAAATAATAGTTTTTTAAATCTTGTTTAAATTAATATTATTAACAAGCAAATATTTACAAATATTAAGATTCTTTATAAAGTCTAAAATAGTCTTAATATTTATTACCTATTATAAATTAGCTATCTCTACAATACGCAAAATAATTCTTAAATTATTTTATTTCATTTTAAGTTTATTGTCGATTACAACAATGTTCCCTTGTTAATAAATTAAATTGTCTAGAAAATTTTGCGTCTCTTTATATTAACAAGTCAATTCTTTTAAGTCTTGAATATATATAATTGCAAATATATTAATATTCTAAATTAATTAAGATTTTCAAAAGTTAAATTTAATTTTTAAGAATTTATTAATATTTACTATATAATTAATTAACTTAAAGTTAGAAAAGTTTTTAAACTATATAATTTTATTGTATATATAAAGTTATTAAAAAACGTATTTAACGCAAATATAAAATATTTAAAAACAAATTATAATATACTTTTTACAAATTATTTAATATATATTTTCCAATATTGTTTTCTTTTCGATATTATCTAGATCTTTTATAATTAATTTATTCTCTCTATTGTTCTTTTGTTTGCAAATAAGAATTTTTATAATTTTGTTTTAAAAAAATTCTAGATATTATTGAAGATTTACGAAAGTACTATAATTACAAATATTGATTTTTTCGAACTTAATTATAAATTAAATCTTAATTGTTAAAAGAGAAGTTAATAATAAAGTAAAATTAACAAAATTAACAAAATTGCTTGTCTAATATGTCTTTAATAGATTAATTATCGACTAAATAATTTAGCTAAATAGAAAAGATTGCAAGAGACTTTAACAAGATAATATTGTTGCAAAGTCTTTGACAAATCGTATAGAAAATGCAAATACTAAATCGATTAATTGCTTTATTAAACGCAAAGAGTTAATAATTTCTAAAATCGATTTATTTATAGAGAATTTTTGTTTTTCTTTTTCTTTTTTTTGTTCTTCTTTCTTAATAAAACTTCTATAATTTTCATTGTTGTTATTGAATTTTAGACGCAAGAATATAGAGATACTTCGAACAATTTTTTGTTGTAAAACAAATCTTTGTAATTCTTTATATATAATTAAAATCTTATGCAATAATAATATTTGCTAGTCGACAATATTCTAATCTAAAGTATTGCTAAATTAATTCTTATATCGAATTTCGATTTCAACTTTAGAAATTAACTCGACTTGTCGATTTCAATATTAGAAATCGAACGCAATATAGAAGATAGATATTTAACTTGCAATAACTTTAACAATATTGTATAAATTAATACAATTAAAATAGTCTTATTATTCTCTTATTTAGATTTCTAAAAAGAATTACTTAGTAATATATTATATACGTAAATAGATATGTTGTTTAAATTACAAGTTAATATTCTTCTATTTTTAGAGATTTATTAAAACACTTTTGACAAATTATCTAGTAAACTAACTATTAACTTTAAAAAACAAAAAACTTTAACCTAGTATAACTTTTGCAATATTGTATCAAATTTAGTAATTGCAAACTCTATAGAATAAGCTTAGTAAACTCTACAAACAAAACAAGTTATAGTATATCAAAATTGTAGATATATAGAGAAGTGCAATTGCAAGTTGTAATTCTTCTAGTATATTAAGTTTAATAAAGCTTATTAGTTTATCTTCTACTTTCTAATTAAGTAAACAATTTTCAATTAATACGAATATTATCTCTATTAATTGTCGATTAATTAGATTGCGCAAGTATACTCGACGCTACTAAGCAAATAAGAAATACTTTATTATATAAAGATAATATATATTGTTATAATTAGAAGTAGATATATTATATTTTGTTTTAATTTGTAAAAGTAGAAACTATATATAATTTAAAAACAATTGGCAAAAATAATAATTCTTAAAATATTTTTGTTGCAATTTTCTTTAACTTTTGTTTGTTTTTATTATATATTAGACTAATTATTTGTTTTTGCAAAAAAACAAATAACTTAGTTAATTATGTTAGTTAGTATATCGAGTTTTTTAGTATATTAATCAATTTAATAAGAATATATAATTAAAAGTTTCTTTTATATTTATAAGCAAATATAATAGTATATTGTCTTTACTTTTAATTATTGATATATAGTATATTAAATTTAGAGCAACATTTATAGTTAATTTCTAATCTATATTTTCTATTTGCTTGTAATCTAGAATATCTTTGCTATATAAAGAATTTTTTATCAAATATACAATTCTTATAATAATTATCTTATTTATTATTTTGAGAAAACAATTAACAAGTGTTATAATTTCATATTCTTTAAATATTGTTCTTTTTCTGTTAAATTTATACAAAATAACTTTTTTCTTCTTCTTCTAGTATTTAAAATAATATGTAGTGTTTATAATTGTTATAAATATTATATTAAATAACTCTAAGATTATTTAATAAACTTTTTGCAATATTAAAAATATTATATAATCTACTTTAAGTACTTTTTTAAAGAATAATATTAAGATAGCATTTTTTATTTTTTCTACTTTAGTATTTAACTATTTCTAAAAAAAAAAATTGCAATATTTGTATCTATAGAGATTGTAGATAGTTTTGAATATATTGCTTTAAAAAAATACTTTGAATTTAATTTTAAATTCTATTATCTAGCTTTTGTTAATAGTTTTGATTAATAATAGTATCTCGATATTATATTGTTTTGTATATTCGTATATTTGAAATATTTTCTTGTTAACTGTCTCGCTCAAGAATTTCGTCTAAATAAATTTTTAACTCTATTTTTAATAAATATATAGTAATATAATATTATTATTTAAAATATTGTTGTTAATAACAATTTATTATATAATTAAATCTAATCTTAAATCTAATCTTAATATATAATTAATATTTATAATTGTTTTAAATACGAATACTGTTGATTTAAATCTATAGTTTTTATAAATAAAATATATTTTTGAAAAATATAAATACTTTAATCTTATATTATATTTCTTGTTATATATTTAGAGTTTTTAAATAAATATAATATTTATTGTCTCGATTGCGCTTTGTAGATACATTTTTACAATAAATCTACTTCTAGCATAATTTTATTATAAAATTCGAATTTTCTTTTGTTCTAAATCTTTGTTTAAAGTATTGCAATAAATTTTGATATTAACTTTAGTTGTTTGCTTGCAATAAATTATTATTAATATATTAACTATTTTTTTAGAGCTCTAAACTACTTTAAGCAAGCTAGCAAGACTAAGTAAAACTAGATATTTAAGAGTTATTGTCTCTTAAATCTAATTTAAATACTACTTCGAACACAATCTAGATATAATTAAGCAACGCTTGCGCATAAGATTTTGCAAATATCTTTTAACAAAATCTTAATCTATAAAAGATAATTAGAATCTTTTTTGTCTTGTTTAACACTATTAAATTTATCTATTAAGAGATACTATTGTGCTTTTTAATTTATGTATAATATATATATATTATCAAGATTGCATACTTAAAATTAATCTCTAATTGCATCTCTATTATATCTAAAAACTACTTATATAGAAGACAAAAATATTGCTTGTTTGCTCTTTTGTAATTCTTTCTCCTGTATTTGCTCTTACATTCTCTCTTGTATCTTGTTAACAATCTTCTCCATTATCTTGTTAACTTTAACTAGACAACAATAATTAATTGTCGAATATTTAAGTTTGCACGTACTCAAATTTAAATAACTCTTGTTGTATAAAGTTCTTAAAGATCTATTGTTGTTGTTGCGAGATATTAGAATGTTGTAAAGCTTCTACTTATATGTAATTTAGAGCTCTCGATAGTTGTTCTTTAACTTTTACTATTGCTAACTTTTAAATTCGAAGAATATTAATAGCGAGAGCGTTTAATAGAGACGTAGAATTAACATTTATAAATCATTGTCATTGTCATTGTTGTTATTGTTCTTATATATATAATTCTTTTCTTGTTTCTTCGCTTGCCTTATTGTTTGTCTTGACAACTTTATAAATTGTTAATAAAAATGTATATTCTCTAGCTTTAGAACGCGATTGTCGATCTAATTATAGAGACAATTCTAAGTGCAATAAGCATATAGAAGACTTATAATTGTAATAAAAATGTTAATACATATTACAAGTATTGTAGAGACGTCGACGAAACATAGATATTAATTAACAATTGAATCTAGAGCAACAAGACTTACAAAGACAATAATATCTCTTAAGAAAAATCGATTTCGAAGCATTTTTAACAATTGTGTTTTTGTCTCTTCGATCTTGTTATTGTAGTTATAATATTGTTTGTTAAGTAGCACTTCTAGTCTAGTAGTTATTGTATAAAAATTGTCAATTAAAAACTAAAGCTTTTTCTTTATTATGCAATAATCGTTTTTGCTATATAAGATAATAATATTGTCGAAGTAAAGAATTTAATTAGTATAGCACTTAATTTATTTTTTACATTGCAATTAAATATTTTCTTCAATATAAATTAGATTGATCGTCGATTCGATATTCGATCCCAAATTTGAAATCGAATCAAATTGTCAAGAAATCGAATAAAATCGAATCGCTTAAAGAAGCTAGCTTATTACTATAATAAGCTTAGCTTAGTCGAAAAGTTACTATTTTAAGCAATTCGATTCCAAAAAAAATCAAGAAACCAAATCTTGACGCTCTCACGTGATATTTTTGGTTTCTCGTAGTTAGTTTAATATAGATATCGATTTGCGCGTTTATCTCTATATACTTTATATAGAAACTTTAATATACAATATTTAATTTTGCTTTAATAAAGAAGTAAACAATTGCATTTTATTTGCATAGACACAACTTTTACTTCTTCAATACTTCTTGTAATACTTTATAAAATTGTTGTTAATATATTAAATGCAAACATTCACATTTGATAAATCCTAACTTTAGTTCTAGATGTACATAGATTTGTCATAACAAAAATTGCAGTTTTGTGTTATTAATATCTTAACTTCGTGCGAGATCAAGATTTGATCTAATGAATCTTGTACTACTTGCGAGAATCTAGAAGTTCAAGTCAAGCTTTGCGAGAGACGATCTTAGCATTTCTTAACATTGCGCTCGTAGATGCATTCGTTCTATATAATAATCATGATTTGCCTGCGTGAGATGCACACACGTTCTCTTGATTCATTAGATTCGTCTCAAAAGTAAAGTTTGCTCGAATCGACAAAATCTAATGTTTAAATCGAAAAACGTAATAATTTGACGCAATTGTGCAACCAGCGAGCAATTGCAAACGTTTGTGCGCATCGCGAACATTAAAACTTTACGCGTCAAGACATAGTCTAACTCAATTAGGATTTCGCAACTTTGTCGAACATAAAAAAAACAAAACGAGCTCTTTGGGTAAATTCTACTTCGATAGTACTAATTTGAGTACGTAGAGTAGTTAGATCTGTGAGATCTATAGAATCTTGCAAATATCTTGGTTCCTATTAGCTCGATTTGCCTCTCGAAACGCGAATGAAGAGCATAATATATAATTTTACAATTAAATTCTTGTTGTTTAAAGATTTTTAATATAGTAGAAGCAAAAGTCTTGTTATTGTCGAATAGAATAATCTAAGAATATATTAAATCGAGATAATTGTAAAGTTGTTTTAGAGTTTCTAGTACTTAGTAATAGTTGTCAAAAATTTTGCTCTTTATAAAGCAAAAGACAACAAAGAAGAAAATATTTAAACAACTTACTTCGATAATAATAAGCAAGAGTATCTTGTATTTGTTTGTCTTATAAATGCAATTTATTATTAGAATCTCTAAATTATTGCGTAGAAATTGTTGCATGCAATTCGATATAAAGAAGAGAAATCTATAGTTGATTAAACACGTTTATTATATTGCAAACAAACAATTGTTTACTTTAATTTATTGCTATATCTCTTCTTCTTATAATTTATATATTTCTCTTTTGTATTATTTAATATCTTTATTAACGTCTAAGTAGATATTAAGTATTTAAATTGTTTTGCTTTCAATTCTTAATATACGTTCTATATATTTTGCGATTTAAAGATAGGATTTTCGAAATTGTTGTTAAAATAAAGATTTGTTAAAATTGCTATTGTCTTAGAGTTCTTTACAAACTTCTTCTTAATTTTCTTTTTTACTATATTATTTATAGCTATTTTATGAAACACTAAATGCGCACTTTGATTTGTAGAAGAATAATTATAATAAAAGTTAACAATCTTTAAATATTATTGTTCTTTGTCTATTTTCGAATCTTTGTAATTGTTTGTTAGTTTTGCAATAACTATAAACTTGCAATTCTTCTTTCGACTAGAGATTAAACAATGTTTATTGTCAACAAATTTAATCTTGTTGTAGATATCGCATTTAACAAAGATTTTTATTATAACATTCTTTTAAATTGTTTGAAGCAATCTTTAACAATCGCGTAGTCTTTAGCTCTCGCATGCTTGTTTATAACCTCAATTAGCATATCAAGCGATAAATAGATATCTTTCTTGGGCGAGGCAAGAGTTATAGGCATGGCGACAACGTGTAGAGGTCAATAAGTCAATGTAAATGGCGGCGACGAGAGTGAATAAGATCGGAGATAAGCAAAGTAAACAACAAACGCGAAATAGTACTCGATTAGACTTAGCGCAGGGATGTGGTCTGTGATTACTCGATTAGGCTTAGTGCGAGAGGTGGTGTGTATGCAAAGTTCTAGGTGCTGTGTGGCCAAAGTAGGGTGGTGTGTGTGGAGTGGTTACCTACATTAATGTGTATGCGACGATGACTGCAGAAAAAAGAAATGTTCCCCGGGGACCCTTACTAGCGCTCCCGCAGACCCCTGATGACTGCCTCATTACCAGACGAGGGGATAGCATTGAGGCCGAGTATCCAGGGTTTCGCATACTTTATCAATAGATAACATCACAGAAGTGTATTGAACATGTCTAAGCTTCCGGAGTATCAGAGTGTGTTTCGCATTGCGAAGTCTAACGACGGACGCAACGATTACCAGGCTCAATCCCGGAGACAGAAGCGACAATCAGTCTCTTGCGTGTCCTGTAGAGCGCGAAAGTCAGTCATAGCAGGTGGCCTATCTTCTATGGCTGATTCTCCATACGTGTAGATTGCGTTGTGACCGATCAGTACCCTGTGGATCATGCACAAAGAAAGGAGAGATAGTCTCTTGCGAGTATGCCATCACTGATCAGACACGCCGCGATGGGACTCGCAGCTTTTTCAAGACCTCAGAGGCGCAGATACGTTTACAGAAGCTCGAAGACATGGTCACAGAACTCCTTGAATCCTCAGGAAAGGAGTTGAACGCTGATAATGACCGAACATCTCGCACAAACGGCACGGCTGATAAGCAGCCAAAAAGTCTATCTACTCGCGCCTCACCTCACAGTTACCAGTCTCCCGTGAAGGGCCATCTGGACTATGATGGCTCCGAAGTAAACTACTTAGGTGCTACACACTGGGCAACCATTTTGGAAAATGTCCATAGCCCGGTGATCGGCTAGTATTACGGTATCTGGCTAAGGCTGTTCTAGATTCGCGACATCCAGGGTGTTCTCCAGGCTGATTCGATCGCTACCAATGAGACATTCTCTCCACCTTCTGCGAGGGGTCCCGACATAGTACTTGATACACTCCAATCCTTAACCCTCAGTGAGGCATTCACATCTCTGCCACCGAGACCGGCGACGGATAAGCTTCTCTCCATCTACTTCAATTCTAAGCGTTCACAAATACGTATGTACTCCCCCTGCGTAACAAGGATATTCGCTAAGCTCTATCTCCTAGCGATCATACATAGTGGTAAATTTCTACGGGAAGTATGTGAACCTTGACTTTTCATACGATGCGTCTGCAGGTACCGATTCTTCTTCGTCAAGGCCGTGGTAGCTACTGAAGCCTCTGTCCTGGGCCTCTCTCAAGGTGTCGTAAACGGACACTTTGACTGCTTGCATCTTGCGCAACGGGTTGCTTAAGTCATTTTCGTCCCGTCAATATCTATTCCGTGAATGAGGATTCCATGCAGGCGCTCGGAACAGATATGAAACTTCGGATGCTGACGACCGCTAGTACAATGCTTTCTGGAGTAATCCGGCCTCCGTTTCGTTTATCTGGATTTCTATGCTGTTCTCGATGTTGCAAATCGCATCCCTCTTTGATGTGAGGGAGGGCCGAGAAGCGTCTAGTTCAACGCCAAACTTGTACCTCTTAAGAGCTGGTCAGGCTCTTGTGACCGGTCAGTACCATAGAGCTAGGCCCTGTTCTGTAGAAGCCTTACTGCTCTACGCATTCTGTAAGTGGATGTGTAAGGAAGACCAAGAGAAGGATGCGTGGATGATTATGGGCGTCTGCGTACGTCTCGCCATGAGGATGGGATATCATCGTGACCCTCGCCACCTTACCAGCATCACACCTTTTGAAGGCGAGATGCGTAGAAGGACCTTCTTCCTAGTAGAGATCTTTGATCTTCTGTTCGCTTTCCAGGCCGGTTTGCCCGCCATCGTACAGGAAGAGGAATGTGATGTTGAGCCTCCCAGAAATTTATTCGACACTGACTTCAGCGAGGACTGCAAAGAGCTACCCCCGTCTCGTCCACCTGGCGATCCTACTCCGATGCTGTACTTTTGTTACAAATGTCGAATGGCAAAGATATTGCGACGCGTAATCCGTCATGCGTTGTCTTTAAAAGAATCACGTTACGAAGACACGATGAGACTCGATGGAGAGCTTCAAGAAACGCACGAAGATGTGCCGCCTAGTCTTCGGATGAGACCATTAAGCTCATCATTCATCGAGCCGGCAATCACCACATCACAGAGATTGACCATCAATCTAATGTATCTCAAAAGCCTCTGTGTTCTGCATCGGAGCTTTCTTGGTCACGATCGATCAAATCCGACATATCACTACTCTCGGACTACTTGTGTAGATGCCGCTCTACAGATTCTGACACATCAAGCCGAACTGTACACTGCATGCCAACCCGGGGGTCTCTTTCACGACGACCAGTGGATGCTGTCAAATCTGGTTCTGCGTGATTCTCTCTTAGCAGCGATGATCTTATGCCTGGATCTATACGAGGCTCGCGGAGACCTTATTCCTATCGATGAGGAAATCCGAGAGAGAAATGCCAGGAGATACAGTACGTTGGAAGCTTGCCACAGGATATGGCTTTGCCGAAGAACCTCCTCGCGAGAGGCAGCCCGTGCGTCGAAGGTACTCGGTTTTATGCTATCTAAGCTCTCGGGGCCGACGGCTGTGTCGCCCTCGCCCAATCTGTCTCTAGGTATCTCAGTCATGTCGCAGAACGACGCTGGAGGGAATATCATCAACTCAATAGTAACTTCCTCCAGCATTTCACCGTGCCACATTATAGAGCAAACCGTCCCCCAACGAGATCACTCTCAGAATGATGTTACATTGCTAGATCATACAGCTGGGGATCCACTACACGATATATTCAATGATAGTAACGAACCCGACTGGGTAAGTCCAGACAAGGATCTTTTAGTAGAAATTAAGGGCTGATGTCCAAGTAGAGAATTTTTGACCAGTTTCTGCTGGGTCAGAGCGAGATCGGAGAGATGGGTTTCGATCAATGATCACCAAGTAACGAAGGGACATCTCACTCTTGATCAACTTCTTCTACCACGGATCCTTCCTGTTTATTTTAATCTTGAGAATGAACCAAACCCGAGCCATGTTCTCCCAAGATGATTGTACAGGGCGAAATATGGAAACAACCCCTGTGGTGGTGTCTGCTTGAGGGAGCTGACCATGTCAATCAGAGTTCAGGCCTCGACGAGTGTTTTAACGCCCGCCATTGAGCTTCTGGTCTTCTCTAACGATGTAATTTGGATCCGAATGTACGTCGAAGGAACGCATCTAAGGCTTTGTCCGGCTTGTGATAGCCAGTGTCCTTGATCAACGCAGGCAGCTGATTCTGTGCAGGTGTACTGGAAAAAGAGCCTTGACGCGTGAAGAGATCAACACTTTATTATGGACCTGAGATATACAGCACGTCGATGGCAGTCGACGAGAAAGACTCGTTATCTACCTACTGTTGTACACTACATGAGACCGAACAATGTTTGAGAAATTTGATACGCTCGTAACGCTGAGATTTACTGGATGCACTCGTGGCAATGCAGATACAGGTTCGTATAGTGCTTTATTGAGAGACAGCTACTCATGTAGACGCGATAGGACACAAAGAAAGTCATGCCACACACGAAACTCTGGCACTCGAGACACCCTTGGGCAGTGCGAAAGCGAACAGATCACTCTCGACATCTTTGATATCATCCAGGGCTGCAAGGTTACGCCAGAATTCGCTTCATCAGCGCAGAAACCCCTGGTCTCATTCGCCAGCTCGTCGGTAGCCACGGGTTCGCCACTGGCGTCGAGAATACCATAGATCCAGGGTCAAGGCGACACTGAGTGACGCTTTTTTCTGGGTCTGCCATAGGGGCCAGGCTTTTGTCCACTCGAACCCACCAGGAGGTAGTTGCAGTTGGGAGCAGTGACCGCGAAAACAATACGGTCTATTCGATATCCAGATTCCTCCATAGCCAGCCATTACTTGCGCGCCTACGGGCAAGGTTTCTGCTTGGCCACAGAATCTGTACCAATCGATTTCTTCGTCAGCGCTCCGCGCAACGAATCCAGTTGGTCATGCGCAGACACGTTTGATGATGTAGCGTATGGTATTGATCTATGTGTCACATCATAGAGCTCCGAATCCAATTTCAGGAGGCATCAGACATTTCTGCAAGCGATGTCAAGATTCAGTAGATTGCCTTTCTTGCCTGTCTTCCCTCGCTTCCCAAGCCGCAGGAAGTCTCTACAAACAAAGGATATTTTCGACTCTTACTTTGAGCCGGGTTTTTCTTATCTTATCTTCGTGATAGCCTTGCATTTGCCCATGCTTCTAACTCCATGTGGCGTTGGACGTTGTGCCGTGCCACATGGTCACCTACATTTAGCCCTGAGACCTCTCACCGTCAACCTACATGTAGTTCCCCCTCACGTCCTTTCCTAATTGTTTTCTGCCCACCCTTCTCTTCCCTACCATCCACTCGCCCATCATGTCATCTACGCGCTTCCCGCCCATTCGCCCCTCCCAGCTCACGCCCTCCCAACAGCCCCACCAAGAAACCTGCGTCCGCTTCGGCTCGAACATGGGGCCTTTTACATACCAGAACCCTGAAGGCGCACTCCTTGGCCCATTTGCTCTACTTCTGTTCGTTCTGTCTCGGTCTTAGTGTCCGAACACTGTACTCGCCTAAACCCAAATATTCAAAAACGGCTAACACCCTCTCACAAGCTACACCCCCTCCCTCATCTCCTCCTCTTTCGAACTCACGCGCCTCATATCATCCCTTCCCTCCCTTCCCCCACGGCATCGTGAACTTGCTATCTTAGCCACCGGCGCTGTGCACCACTGCGTTTACGAACTCTATGCGCACACCAGGGTTGCGCTGGCGCTACCAGAGCGACCATTCTCGAGGAGTCAAGTAGCAAATGCGGTGGAGGGAAGGATGCCTGAGGGATTAAGTGGAGATGAGGAGGTTGCATGGAGATTTAGTTGGGGGATGGCGGGGAGCAGAGGGGTCATGCCTGCGGAGGTAGGCGGAGGGAAGCTGAAAGGAGAGGGCAAATCAGCAGAGGAGAAGGGTACGGAAAGCAAAGGGGGGTGGGGAATAGGATTCAATGAGGCGGAAAGGGTGCTAGGACGAGAGGGGGTGTTGGCGTTGATGCATACAGTGGGGAATTACAGTTATTTGTGTTTGATGCTGAATGTGGGAGATGTGGGGCTTCCAGCGGAGGGCCTTTTGCCACAAGAGAGGGAGATCGGTCAGAGGTCGGGCCCGGAGCCGGAGAAATAGGGAAGACGAGAAAAATAGTCGACTGAGGTGGTCTTCATTATTCGACATGGTCACATGAGGAACGGGATATGGGACACTGACAACTGTGACGCTAGGATTACCTTATGCGGCGACTGGAGGTACTATATTGGGATATCAAAAAGGCTAACATCGATCTCACTGGAGATTTGACTGATTAATGCGTTGTGCGGAACGGCGCAACGACGGACTGAACGAATGATGGGCCAATGGCTTTACGAGAGGACGTTTCGACAAGATGAACCTTAGACGACCTAATGGCAGCATCTCTTAATGATCCAGCAATCGAAAGATTCGACAATAACGTAGAAATTGGGGATATATAGATTCCAAGAAGTCCGGGCAACATATATACTTGGTGGAAGACCGGTCCACAATAGCTCATCGAATTAATCGTTGAGTATGAGCCTTCATATTGCTCCGCCCCATGGCCATGCAGAACTTCTCATGCGTCCCGTTGGTTCTAGACTTTGTTCCTCCATCGCCTCATACTTTGTCTTTGATGGCGCCTCAGCACCTTCAATATACACTTCGATTGCTTTGTAAACGAAATCCTTGAGAGGCGCCTCTCTATCGACGGATCGCCGAGTCGGAAACCGAGATGTCGACATAGCTCGTATATGAGGTCCATTGTATCAATTTTCCCAATAGTGGTGCCAATGCAGTCGCAGTCGCGGGAAGAAAGGATTGGGCAGGTAGAGGTTGCGGCACAACTTTTACCAGCAGATCTGATGAACAAGATGAGGGTAACGTTGCAAGCACATCTTTAACACAAGAGACAAGCAAGGCTTGTGAAGAGTAACTTACAGTGAGCAGAAAGATCCGCATATCTCTTATTTGTTTCGGGTCTAAGTCGGTTCGTCGCTGGAGTTGTAACTCGACTCTTTCAGATTTTCGGCGAAGATGCCTTGGTAAAGATGAAGATCCCACACGTTGACTGCAACCGAATTACCCATACATGGTCTGGGGAGGCAACTGAGAGACTTTGGTGTTCCATCTGTACGGACTGGAACCATCATCCGCTCCCCACCACTTCCCAGAGATTGCTGAGCTGCCAGCGTGTTGACCGCAATACCACGCAAAACATCATGGGGCTGACAGGTTCCTCTCACTCTTCATTGAGTCTGACGAGATGGCGCCTTGTCTGGCTATAACACGCCAACAGAGGACCATTGCTCCTCCACGAGACTATAAACCAAGGGTTCGTACCATGAGATTGGTGCCGTGCGAACCCAGTGCTGGTGGTAATATCAGTAGAGCCGCGTACTTTCAAAGTAATGAGGCCTTCAAATCGACTGTCAATCGCTTTGAATGACTGGCCTACTAAAAGGCTGCAGCTTGAACAAATGTTACTTTGAGAGACACTCGCGGATGATGTGTGGTAACCGTGGGATTCCCCTCTCGGGCCGACAAGCACGTGTTAGCTTATGACCGGGCTTGGCACCGTGTCTAAGCGAAGTCCACGTTATTGACGACTCTAGCAACGTTCAGAGATGGACAATACGATACGCCAACGCCAACAGAGCGAGGACTATGGCTATGAGTGGACACGCTCAGGAACCAAGCCTATTGGCTCGACTACCCATGTCACCTCGAAGAATTATCAAGGGCCACACGTTGATAGACCTCGAGAGCCGACGCGAACCGCGCTTCATGGCTCTGGGTCACGGCCTGGATTGTCTACTTATGACTCCTGGTGGTCAAAGGCTCTGGTGTCCGCACTTGGCCTTGCAGGTTGCTCAGCTTGAGTCGGGATCCGGACGTTGAGATGAATCAGTCTTTGCGCACGCATAGCTCCGTGGCCCTCGCCCATTGGGACAGCTTCGCAGAACGGATTCAGAGACCCAGGAAATCGGTTGTCATCGATGGGCGCCGACTCGATATAGCCTCCGTAGTGGCCGTTTCGAGGTGTGTATCTTCGATTATCATTCGAACCATCGTAAGCTGACCTTAGACACTATGAAAGGCATGATGTAGCACTCCATGTGCATGAGGATACGCTTTGCACCATTGGCAACAGTGCCAAGGCACTTGCAAATCGCTTGAAAGAGGGGGACATCATATACAGTCAATGGACCACACTGCTCTATGACTCATGTTGCTGAATCTGACATATGTCACTTAGGCGTCAACACTGGCTTTGGAGGTAGTGCCGACACTCGTACTCGGCAGGTCTATGAGTTACAACGAACCTTGATCCGCGAACTACATAGTGGCGTTCTTCAGGCGCCGGCTCGGTTTAGGCCATGGCATGAGACGAACCACAGGCATGATGGAGACACGGGGTCCGACTTTAACAATCGAATTCGAGATGTCAACTCTCAGGCTAGCAGCGACACCTCGAAAAAACTTGTATCGCAAAACGACTGCACTGTTGCCGACCACGATGGAACCAACAAGCGACTGGAGGATGTCGCATCGTTGCTTGAGAATGCCCTGCCAGCTGACGATCCGAACACGTGCATGCCCGAATCGTGGACCCGAGCGTCCATAATAATCCGTATCAACTCTCTAGCCAGTGCTTACTCCGGTGTTCGTCCTATATTGATAACGTCAATGTTGGATCTTTTGAAGCACAACATCATACCAAGGATTCCCCTTCGTGGCAGCATATCGGCTTCCGGCGACTTAATGCCCCTTTCTTATGTAGCTGGAACTCTCCTGGGCAAGCCGACACTGACAGTCTCTGCCACTGACAGTAATACTGGGGCCCGACGTGTTACCACAGCTGATGTGGCCCTTGCAGAGTCATCTCTCAAACCGCTAAGATTGGGCCCGAAAGAAGGTCTTGCTATAGTCAATGGTACAGCTGTCTCTACAGGTGTCGGGGCTTTAGCTATACACGAAGCTCACGGTCTCGCTGTTCTCTCACAAGTCCTTACAGCTATGAGCGTTGAAGCTTTACTAGGGACCAGCGAAAGCTTTCACCCATTCTTTGCAAAAGTGAGGCCACACCCAGGTCAAATCGAGACATCACACAACATCTATCACTTTCTTGCTGGATCGCAACTTATACAAAGTCCAGATGGTTCTGAGGAGGGATCTCTACGTCAGGATCGCTATTCAATACGCACGGCCTCTCAATGGCTTGGTCCTGTGCTCGAAGATCTGCTCCTAGCTCACCAGCAAGTGACGATCGAATGTAATTCGGTTACCGACAATCCACTGATCGATGACTCAAGAATGTTACACGGTGGGAATTTTCAAGCCAAATCTGTCACTTCTGCGATGGAGAAGACACGTCTGGGGCTTCAAAGTATTGGGCGTATGTTATTTACACAGTGTACCGAGCTGTTGAACCCCAAGACCAACCGTGGTCTCCCACCAAATCTTGTCGCGGACGAACCCAGTTCCTCGTGGATCATGAAGCCCTTGGACATAATGGTGGCTGCGCTGCAATCTGAGCTAGGGTTCCTTGCAAACCCAGTCGGTACGCATGTGCAAACAGCAGAGATGGGCAACCAGGCGTTAAACTCTTTGGCGCTCATCTCTGCAAGATACTGCCATGTAGCATTGGACGTCCTGTCTCAGCTTGCCGCAGGGCACCTGTTCGCGCTCTGCCAGGCTTTAGACCTTAGGGCAATGCAATATCAATTCCTCGAAGCATTCCGGCCCGAGCTCCAGTCTGCTACAGAAGAGATCATTGGGCCAATTCTGCACCCTCAGCAAAGCATCGAAAAGCTTCACGCAGCCATTTGGGCCCAGCTCGACAGATATTTGGAGCAAGCGGTCACAATGGATACCGAGCAAAGGTTCACACGTGTCGTCACAACCCTTGAACCAGTGGTCCTTCGCTTTATTGACCCTACGGCCAATAACAGTATCGCGACGCTAAGAGGATGGACGGAGCACTGTTCGCATTTAATGTTGCAGACCTTCCAAAACACCCGCGATCATTACTCGGCTCATCCGGATGCTTCGTTTCTCCTCGGATCAGCGTCTCGACGGGTGTATAATTTTGTACGAGGTCGTCTTGCTGTACCGTTTATTCGTGTCTACAATCTGAGAAGTCCTGATCCTGAACCCGCCGACGGATACGGAGACGTGCCATACCCACAAGGGAGAAACGTCAACAAAGATAGCATGACGACAGGTTCATATATCACAACCCTTTACGAGGCAATTCGTAACGGGTCTCTCTACGTGCCCATTATGGAGTGTCTTCGAGAAGCACAGGAGACCAGGGACAGCAACCAGACTTTCAAAGCCTCTAGCCCTGGAGAGGTGGTAGATAGCCTAGTCGTTAAAGCACGCCTCTGAGACTGTAAGCCCAGATCCAGGAGAAGTGGATTTAGATGATGGTCATTCAGTTGAAATTGTGCTCTTTCTGTTCTTGGCTTCACGACGTGTAATCAACGTTGATGCATACTTTGCGGTAAGTTGAGCTCTTTGTAGAGCGAGCTGCATGTCAATACCCGAAGTAGACGGCAAAACTTACATTTACCACCGAATTGTCATTACTACTATAGGTATTTCCGACGGAAGCGGCAGTGTTCCTGGACAGACCGTTTGTTATTAGTGACTAGTCTCTTTCTCTGGCGTATGCACGGTTCGAGGCGAATGAATAGCTGGTTGATATTCCGATAGTAGCGTGCCAAGACGGCCCAACGGGTACGGTCGGGGCTTTGCTCAGATCCTGCGGTCAGCCCTAGGGAGACCCTAAAGCTATGCCTTCGAGCACCGGATTACCAACAGGAATGACAGGGAGATTTCAATTGCACTCAGCCCAACGAGCAATGGCGCACTGTTGTTACGCGCTGCTTCAATGCAGTAACGATGTCCATGGCTATCCAGCTACAGACTGTCATATCTAGTCAGCGAGCCGGTGGAGGGGAATTCAAGGTTTACCAAGCGTTGCAAAAACGATCGAGTGACTGTTCCAACGTCTTCATCCTCCATATTGTCAATCGACGAGATGAATCTTATAAAAGAAAAAACAATTATTATTTCCGCGATCTAATTTTGCGCCTAGCTGCTCACTGTCGCCCTTCGCATCTTTCTTTCAAGAAACGTATCGATCAACCGTACTTTGGCGACAGAACACTCTCTAGTGTATGATGGTTCTTTAAGGATAATGCATTTGTATGAATGTCGCAAGGGGAACTGATCTGGTCTAATCGCTATAACCCAGTTGCCCAACACTCCGCTCTATATGAATAGCCCTCGCAACCCAAGACACCTTGATCGTACAACCGACGCTAAATGCTGCAAACCTCCCCCACTTATTCTTGCGCCGGAGCCTGGGCGTCAGGAGTGCCCTTCAGGCTTGCGCTGATATACTTGCTTCTCTGAGCAATTTGCGTAGAGAGAGCCGTGAGCGACTTGCTCTGCACCACGTCGAACACAGACACTTCGGCCTTGGACTGGCTCAGTAACCAGTTTCTCAGCTCTACCGCCACGAGTGAGTCAACGCCGAAAGAGGAAACCGGTCGCGTTGGGTCAATATCATCGGCGGGGATCATGAAATCCTCCGAGAGCTTGGTCGCGATGGCCTTGGTGATTACCTCGATCGCCTCCGGCAAGGCCTTTGCGCTCGTCAAAGCGTCGGAGAGACTGCCTCTGCCGTCTTTCTTGCTTTGTCCGGCGTTCAGTGCGCGGTTCTGAAGCCTCAACGCCATGAATTTGAGATCCTTATCGCGAGACGAGTTTCCTACGCCGGACTGGAGACCAGTGATGATTTGGCTTTGGTTGTGCTGGCCAAACGGTTTCTCGATGGCCATCTGTACCAGAGCCAGCATCTCCGGTTCACTAATTGCTTGGTGACCCATTCTCTTCAGACGCTCGGCGACGGCATCATTCTCGGCCACGTAGCCCACGGACTGTATCATGCCGAAGTCCAAGGACACTGCAGGTAGTCCCTGAGCCGCCCGAAAGCTCGCCATAGCGTCAAGGAATGTTCCGGCAGCCCCGTAACTGGCTTGGCTGGGGTTGCCAGCGACCCCAACGACTGACGAGAGCATAACGAAGAAATCCAGATCTTTCTTAGATAGCTCGTTATGGAGGTTCCAAGTTCCTTGGACCTTGGGACGAAGAGCTGCTTGGTATCCTTCGTACGGCATGTATTCAAACACACAGTCCTAGAACCCATTAGTGAAGAGCAACAATCACTTGTAAAATGCAGCGATACATACTTTGAGAACCATGGCACCTTGGATGACACCCCGGATCGGTGGCATTGCTTGACCAACTTTTTGAAGCATCTGGACAAATTGTGCTGTGTCAGCAACGTCGCAGCTATGTACTGCAACTCTACAGCCAGCTTCTTTGAGCTCGCTGGTGAGTTGTTGCACATTTGGTTGTCTCTCGGCGGATCGAGACACCAGGACAAGGTTCTTGGCACCTCTGTTCACCATCCATCGGGAAATGGATCGTCCTATACCGCCAAGTCCTCCCACAATCATGTAAGAGGCATCCGCTTTGAACAGAGACGCGTTCGCTGCTTTGAGTACCTGGAAAATATCAGTGTGTCTGCATCAACTGATGGGCTCAAAGGATCTCACCATGACTGCGTCTCCAGGAGTTGGCTGAATGACCACTTTCCCTTGATGCTTTCCAGCCTGCATGAGACGGAAAGCACGACCTATCTCGGAGATTGGGTAGACAGTGATAGGTTGCACAGCTTGAATGGCGTCTTGGCTCAACAGCTCCATGACATGCCGCAGAATGCGGGAAATGACCCGATGCCGGCTTCTGAGTAAGTATGTCAGGTCCACAGCTGTGAACGAGACACTTCGGACAAACGGAGCCATCTCAAGTCGGTTGTTGAGTTCGAGATCCCGCTTTCCGATCTCAACGAATCGCCCAAGCTCGCCAACGCAGTTCCAGGTCTCTTGAAGCAACTCTCCCGCGAGACAATTGAGCACAACGTCGACACCTTTGCCGTCAGTGGCTGCCATTAATCCTTTCGCGAAAGAAATGTCCCGGCTAGAGAAGATGTGCTCGGGAGGAATGCCATATGTATCTGTAAGGAAAGCCCGCTTTTCATTGGTGCCAGCGGTGACAAAGATCTTGGCTCCTGCCAGCCGTGCTAGCATGATCGCTGCTTGACCAACACCGCCTGCCGCGGCATGGATCAACACAGTCTCGTCTTTCTCGAGGCGTCCGATATCATAGAGTGCATAATAGGCGGTACAGAAAACCATCGGTAAGGAAGCCGCTTTCTCGAAGGGCATATCTTGGGGTACATGACCGACGATTGCACCTGGCAGACGTATGTAATTCGCATAGTGGCCCTTTGTCATCGTGCAGACGTGATCACCAACATTGAGATTGGTGATGTTAGCACCCACTCTCGTGATGACACCGCTGCATTCATAACCCATTACAGTCTCGTTCAGCTGACCCATAGCAACCATGACGTCGCGGAAATTGAGTCCAAAAGCTTTTGGTTCGACCTCGACAAAGTCGCCCGGGAGGGGCTCGTTGAAGGACGCATCATCCTCAAATCGTAGTGTATCTAACATACCTGGGGTACCAATATGCATGCGCAATGGACGGCCATCTTGGTAGAATGGCTGCTCTGTTGGCACTGCCGGCTGTGAACTTGAAAGAAGCGCGTCGTTACTGATCCGATCCTCCAGAATGCGTGGGATGTGAATCAGACCGTCCCGCTCTGCATATTCCAAGTCTGTCTCCTCAAGATCGTAATTGAATGTAGCCTTGAACGTATCGCAAATAGCATTCAAAGCTCTGGGAGAAAAGGTCGGGAGGTCCGTACGCGCGTCAAGATCCAAGGTTGTGTATCTCGTACCACTATTCTCGGCTCTCAAAGTTCGGAGGAGACCTGTAATCATGCTGGCTTCTGGTATCTTTGCTTCCATGGCACCCCCGCGAGACACCCACAACACGCCCTTCGCCGAGCCCAGAAATCTTCTGATCTGGAGGTACTCCTCTGCTCCGAGATGGGCTAGGATGCATTGATCAATCTCTCCAAGGAAAATACAGACTTTACCATGGACGTCATGATTCTCCAGTGATCCAAGGCTTGGCTCTTGACCGGTTATGGCCGCAATTCCTGCCTTCAATTCTTCCAGCCATGCGGATGGGGGAACAGATTCGCCATGGACTATGGAAACCGGAGGGTATTCTAGCTGTGGAGCCTTAGAACTGACCTTGGCGAGCATTGCGCTGTAAATGTGACTAGATCCGGCTGGCTGATCCTGCAAACATGCGGCAAAATCATTGAAGCCAGTCCTCTTGAGCAATGCCCTCCATGACTCAACTGTAAGCTTCGGACTCAGTCGGCGCGCTTCCTCTTGGCCTGAAGACGATGTTAGATGGCACGACGTGGGTCTAGCTTGATACATGTACATACCTAACCACCATCCTGGTAAGGTCCCAAAGATCAGCGAGCAATGCGGTGTGTCTCGGGTACCCTCCACAATCAGGACATATCCGTCCGGCTTCAGTAATTTCCGTACGTTTGCCATTGTAACATCCATAGATCTCGTAGCGTGCAAAACATCGCAAGCCACAATGAGATCATACGTACCAGCTTGCACTCCTTGAGCTGCTGCATCGCTTTCTACATCAAACTTCTTAAAGCTCATAAGGTCAGACCACTCGCTAAACTTCCCTTTTGCAGTCTCGAAGAAGCCAGCAGATATGTCTGTGTAGTCATAATTGCTAAAGCGAGGGTTGATGCCCGTATTTCCACTCAGAGCTTGAAGAACAGGAAGTGTCAAACCACCAGTGCCGGCGCCGATCTCCAAGATGTTCGCACTCGGATTCTTGTGAGCAAATCGGTCGATGATGGCAGCCGTCTGTGTGTAGATGCGGTCTAACCCAATCGCGTTGCCATAATATGTATGGAGCAATTTCTCTTCCATCATGACATCCAGAGCATCGGCTTCTTTCCGGAAGATGGAAAGCAGATTATGACCAACTCGGAGCAGTAACTTGCCATTCACACCTGCTTCTTCGACCTTCTTGAAAAGGTGTTGCTTCATGGCCGGCCTGGTTTGGAGCCACTCGGGAGTCTGAAGGTCCAATTTCCCTTGCTGCCCAAGGTCGTATTGCGTCTTCATCCACTCATACATGGCCTTGTGGTGAGGGGTCAGGCCCTCTTTGTCCGAAGTGGTCATTGCTTCGATGGTGTCCTTGATAATGAGGAAGCTTGTGTGCTGTAGGTCCGAGTCAACGATGGCTTCTGGAGGCCCACGATCGACCCTGAAGAGACGGTGAAAATCTTCGGATTGCATGAATGAAATGTCGTGCTCCCATCGCAAACCGAAACACAATTTCGTGGCCTCGACTGCCTTTTCTTCCGCCGCGTTAATGCCAACTGATGTGCACACAAAGCCGTCTATTTCAATAACTGGCGTTGAATCTTGGCCAAGATCACTGACACAGATCGAAGCATCCACGGACTGGAGGTTCTTGCGTCCAACGGTGGTGCGGACGTCAAATTGGTGGGCGACAGTACTGTTCATACAGCTAGAGATAGAAATGGACTTGAAAAACTTAGGTACCATAGCTGTCTCGTGTTCCATGCTCTCTCCTGAAAAGGCAGGATAGATTGCAACGAAGACTGCGTCAAGCGTCGTAGGATGCAGAACGTGGTCATGTTGCCACTTGTTAGGCATGAGAGAAACTATATCACCAACGGTCACCACGCCACGAGATTTGCCGGGCGCGGTAGCGATCTCAGTCAGATTCTGAAATGCTGGTCCGTGATTGATACCAACTTTGCGAAGACCTTGGTAAACCAGATCCGGCTTCAGAGATTTGGCGCACGTGCGGTCGTGGTCTCGGAACTTTGAGGGAGTGCCTGCCTTGGGGGCTTTGGGCATTGATGAGATGAAACCTTGGCAATGTTCGCTCCACTGATCGTCCTCATCGATAGAGTAGACGTGGAATTCCTGCCAATTGCCTGCCCCGGGTAGTCTGTCTGAAGAAGAACGAAGTGACAGATGCAACTCAACTCCATCCGAAGTATTCGGCACGACGAGGGCCTTGAGAATATCCACATCACGTAGCCGGTAGCCGGAGAGCTTGGTCGCAGAGCTTTGGCGAACGGCCTCAATTGCCATACAAATATAGCCAGCAGCGGGGTACAGGACACTCGATTGGACCACATGGTCGCTCACCCAAGGCAGCTCGGCAAGGCGGACGAAGTGGCGCCACGATGGTGCCAAAGGATTTGATTCCACTGTTGGAAGCCCAAGGAGGTCATGGCGGGGATGGCGTCTTAGTCGATGCCGTTTATTCAACCGAGACTCATGCCAATGACGCACTTTGTGATTCCAAGGATAAGAAGGTAGATCGGGAAGCGCTTGTAGATTGTCCGTCGTTATCGGAAAGTTGACTTGGCTGAGATCGACAGGATAGCCCTTGCTCAATAACAGACCGGCTAATGATTGCATGGTTTCCACAGCGTTTTCCTTCCTCACCAGGCAAGATGAATAGGGGATCTTCAAGTCCTTGAGCTGCTGGCACTTCATAATCTGGCGGATAGGGCCGGCTAGGGCGCTATGCGGCCCAACTTCGATCAACAGATCCACGGACGGTGTTGCATCACTAGATGGCGCGTCGACGCACAGATTGAGCAGAGAATCATTGAAAAGGACCGGTTGAACAATATTGCGAACCCAGTGTCCAGGATGGAGCTCTTTGGCGGACGAGATCCGACCACCAGTGACAGAAGAGGAGAAGACAATGTCCCCGAATTCGCCCGTCGGCTTGTAGCCTCGAAGGCACTCCGAGTAATAGTCCGCCGCGGGTTCCATGTGGTGGGAATGATAGGCTACATCGACGTTCAGCCTGCGCGCAAAAGCTCTATCGGCCTCAATCAGTGGCTGAAGTTGGTCCAAGCCGGCAACATCCCCAGACACAGTGACGCTTGCGGGACTGTTGACGCAGGCTACCATGACATCTCCCCGTGTCACCCTCTGGATATACTTCTCGGTTTCTTCCTGCGATAATCCCACAGCAAGCATACCACCACGCACATTGGAAAACTTCTTCTGAAGCTCGACGGCAACGAGACCACGGAAGTACGCGATGGCCATCGCAAACTCAAGGTCTATCGCACCAGAAGCGTATCCGGCCGCGATTTCACCGCTAGAGTGACCGGTCACCGCGCTAGGAATGATGCCCCACGACCTCAACACTCTGACAAGACCAATCTGAACCGCAGTGCACAGCGGCTGGCTGATTTTCGCCGTACCCACTTGGCTCGTCTTCGTATCTCGAGCAAGCTCATCTATTGTTATCAGCACTCGGTTTACGACACTCAGCGCCTAGTTCATACCTTTGAGAGACCAAGAGCAGCCAAGGGTAAGCAGGTATCGATCAGCTTCGTCTAATGTGTCCTTGAAGATGGGATAGGCGGAAGTTAACTCCTTGCCCATCTGGGCCCATTGCGCGCCCTGTCCAGTAAATACAAAGCCTAGACGGGGAGCCTTGGAGGATCTGATGGGTTTGGCACTCGGGTCCTCGAGGCCCTTGATCAATTCGGAGATCGAGCCAGCTCGTACAGGCTGACTCCACGGGTGCGCGGAGCGGCGTTGACCAAGTGTATAAGCAAGGTTGTCAAGGAATGATCGTTCATTGCTCTCCTGTCGCATCTGCAGGTATCTGGTCAAGTTGGCTTTCATTTGTTGAGCCACATCCTCCTGCTTAGCACTGAGCTGGAAAATCATGGGTCTGTCAGAACTCTCCCAAGTCTGCTGCAGAGCCTGTAACCTTTGAAGCTTCAATTCGTATCCGTTTTGGTGAGCGAGGTTTAGTCCTGTGTCGCTGCCGTCAGTCTCGTTCGAAGGTGAATCCTTCACCAGCGGCATATTCGGGCTCTGCTCATGGGGGTGAGAGCCATTAGGATGTTTAACAGCAGCCGAGGCAGCCATGGTGTTAGATAAGTTTTCTACGTTTTCCAGGATGATATGCGCGTTAGTGCCACCATAGCCCAGACTGTTGACCGAAGCTCGTCGGACGCCATCCGTTGGCCAGGTCGTAGGAATTTGGGGTATCTTTCAACACTCAATCAGGGTCATGGACATCCAATACCGGGGGGCAACTCTCACCTTCACGTTCTTTGTCTCGAGACTAAGCTTCTCATTCTGCTTCTCAAAGTTGATATTCGGTGGGATGATTGCTCGCTCAACAGCCATCGCAGCCTTGATCACACCAGCGAGACCACTTGCTGCTTCCAAATGTCCGACATTGGTCTTGACAGAACCGACATAGAGCGGCGCTTCAACAGTTCGGCTCTGCGCAAAAACAGAACTTATGGCACCCATCTCCAAAGGATCACCGGTCTTGGTACCCGTGCCGTGAGCCTCGACATAGCGGGTTTCCGCAGGATCAAGGCCGGCGTTCCTGTAGGCAGAACGAATTAGAGCTTCGTGGGCTTCTTGACTTGGCATGGTAACTCCTTTGGTGAGACCATCTGAGTTGACCGCCGTTTCTCTGATCACAGCTCGAATGGGGTCGTTATCCCGCAAGGCATCTTCTAGAGGTTTGATCACTAAACATGCTGCACCTTCGCCACGTCCGTATCCCTCGCCACGGTGATCGAATGCGTATGACCTGCCGCCCGGCCCAAGAAATCTAGGTCAAGCTGATTAGTGATTCCTCTGCTGGACTGAAAATTTGACTAACCCCATGTTGCTCAACCCTATCAGCATATCAGGATTCAAGATGACGTTCGACCCGCCGACCAGCGACATTGTGGCTTCTCCCGTACGAAGACTTTGGCATGCAAGGTGCAACGCCACTAGACTGGTAGAACATCCCGTGTCGACCGTAAGACTAGGGCCCTTGAAGTCATAAAAGTAGGAAAGACGATTGGACAACATCGCTGTGCCATTGCCCGTAACAAAGTATCGGGGCATAATCTCAGTATCGCGCATAATGCTGTCCTGGTAATCCCTGGTAAAGAGACTGCCGTAGACTGAGGTTTGACTACCGGCGATCTTCTCAAGCGGTAGTCCGGCGCTTTCCAAAGCTTCGTAGCTGGTTTCTAATTGGAGCCGCAACTGCGGATCCATGGCTTTGGCTTCTTCTGGGGTGATATTGAAGAATGGCGCGTCAAACAACGAAATATCTTCCGTCAAGAAGTGACCTCCATTGACATTTGCCTGGCGGAATGTCAATTTTGTTATAGCTAAAAGTGCTTGTAAACGCTTACAGTGCCTTTGCTCTCGCCGTCTGGATGGAAGAAGGCCTTTTGATTATAGCGGTCTTGTGGAATCTCCGACCAAGCACTTCGAGCTTGCGTACACAATCTCCACAGCTTTTCTGGACTTGTGGTATCGCCGGGGAATCTACAACTCATCCCTATTATAGCGATGGGCATACTCTCCGTTTGTATGACACGCGGAGTGGCATGTTTGGTGCGTCCACTGGTGTAGCCGGTCAATTTACTATCTAGTTGCCTTGCAGCAGGCAGGCGACCATTGCCATTGAGCCGGTCGTTGGTATTACTATTTGTATAACCGTTCGTGTATCCATTGACATGAGTATTAGTGTGGGCGTTGGTATCGCCGTTAGTAAACCCGTCATAGGTCGGACCGTTGTGGTGCCCATTGCTGTGGCCCTTAGTCAAGGTGGCGTCTATATAATGCCCAACCTCGTCGCGCTGATCGCGGGGCATGTCGAGCAAAAGCAGGCTCGACTTGATGTTACTCAAGGAAAAACAGCAACGAGAGAATGTCGCTGGGACTGTGTAGTACAAAATAGTTTATATGAGAAATCTAAGTACCCCTGACGCAACCCTAGAAGTTAAAGTAGTTGAATTTCGATGCTAGCCCAATTAAATCGTTGGAATCGCCACTTCTTGGCAGATCCGAAAAATGCCAAGACTCTTGTAATTAGAGGTGTGGTACTACGTGATTGGTCCGGGAAATTCAATTGACTCCTTTTAGGGATGAGCAGGGTTTATTGAGGTGGACTACTACGGAATACCTTAATTTAGTCTCCATTGATACTTACGTATCCTCCGAAGCTGAAATAGCAGGCAACCAGAAGCTGTACAACATTCCCCATATCCCGTCCGAGCTTCCACCATTGAGGGTATGGACGTGCCCCTGATGTGCACGATACAGCAGTGGGTTTTGCTCCGAGCATTTATGGCTGCCGACGCTGTTCGAGCAATCGATGTCAAACGCGAGGATGTCGCGAATAGAATCTGAGCGGAAAATTCTGCCCGCAAGCTACAGTCTGCAATCTGCAATGTGCAGGCGGCATGCAAGTGGCACGTTGTGTCTTACCGTGATTTTGGAACCCAGTCGGGAGCCAGAGATTTGGTTCAGGTCCGGCGGATAAGTGCATGTAAAACTAAGACCCCAGTTGACTCAGCGGCCGGAGCATCTCTCGGGCCTGCACCGGGATGACTTCAGAAGTACCTTACTTTAGTCAGGGGATCGGATATTTCGTTGCCAATGAGAGCATAGGTAGTCACGTGTGGTCTAGGTACCTTACGCCTTCAGCGCGCCATGCATATCATTTCCTGTGGGGTGACGCTGAACCGTCATCTTGGCGTCATCAATAACGGATGAACGACCCGCTCACCCGATCTCTTGACAGACTTGACACTTTGCAATCCCAGCTATCGGCGCATTTCGATTTTCGTTGGCTTCGAGTGCATCAAGACGGTCCCGGGTGCAGGTGGCGAGTTCAATGATCTGATTAGTCGGATAAGCGCTGCCGGCAAGCGCGATTAATCGAGATTGAGATTGGCAGAGGTCGCGTTTAGTTGCTCTGGCAATCTCCTTCTTCTACATAGACCACCGAGTAATACGGGCATATCGTGACCACATCACCATTCCGCAGCAGAATTATAAGCAACTGTCTGCATGCTTTGTTGCATGATCTAACACGACCCAGATCAGCCTCTGCTCCTGTACTCCACCTCAGGCTCGCTTGTGTTGCCACATGTTGTCAAAAGGTCTTTAAGCAGCGCCCCTGTCTTTCCTGAGCTTCTTAGCAATCTTCACTCCATACTATGGCGTCCCCACATAGTCCGACACTACCGGCCACGCCGCCGATAGAAGACCCTGACTCGACAGAGTCCAGACTGGAGTTCCTCGACCATCCTCTACTACGGGCGCACCTCAATGCGCCGACACCTCCAAAGACGCCAGAGGTTCTGAACGAAAGGCCCCTTTCGAGTGAAGCAATCCTGCCCGCTCAACATGATTTTGAGGCTTCCAAGATGTCGGAGATTCCAGCTGCTGCGGCGAAGACTGCTGTGAATCTCGTCCGAGCGATTGAGCCACCCGTAACATATACCCAGATTTTCCTTTTCGTTGTCTGGATGTTTGCCGTGTTTTTTCAGCAGGTTTGGAGAGATTTGAAATCGTTGAATTGGTACCGCCCACTGCTGTCCTCAGATTTCATGACACACTATTTTGTAAGTCCCTCTTCTGGATCATGGCGTTCTGTGCAGAGCCAACCCAGCTTCAGTATATTCCAGCGGGACGCACTTATCCACGGCTCGTGACATCGGCTTCGCATAATCGAATGATGGTTCGGAGTGTCCCTAAGTTGGATGCCGATTGGGAACTACGTGAGGACTTGACAGTGTATCCCGAAAAAGAGGTCGTCAACTGCGCGTCCAGTAATTATGCGGGCTTTTCGATACTCGAGCACGACATGGCGAACGTTATGAAAACAGCCATCCAGACGCTCCCATGGTGCCCAGCTCCACCAGCTCTAGAGGAACGACTGAGGAGAACATGCACCGAATTTATGGGATTCGATGCTTGTGTAACGGCTCCCTCTGGGTTCGGCGCAAATTTGGTTGCGTTTGAATCGATTGCCAATGTTGCTAAGGCGCAGGGCCGCCAGATGGTCTTCCTCACCGATGGCGATTCCCACAATTCGATGCTCACAGGATGCTTCTACCAAAAAGCCGCCACTGTTCATAAATTCCATCACAACGATATCGGAGACCTCGAATTCAAGCTTCGGATGTACCGAGAACAGGCACCGTCCGCTTTTGTATGTGTAGCTGTAGAAGGGATCTATAGGTTAGTCCACCGCTTCCAGGCATGATTGGACGTATCGCGGCGATTAGACTGATTCAAGTGCAGTATGGAAGGCTCCATGTCGCCCGCGCCAGCAATCCTGGCTCTGAAAAACATCTATGGATTTACTTTGCTGGTTGACGAAGCACACTCGTTCATGTCAATAGGTTCCGCAGGACGTGGGACTTTCAATCGCTGGCAGGACCTTGGCTATGATTGTCCCTACAACGGGGCAGACCTGATGACTTTCACGTTCTCAAAAGGCGTCAGCAGTACTGGTGGTTTTGCTTTGGCAAATGGCGTACACGCTGAAGCACTCCTGGAACAAAGCCAGATGCTCGCTTCGCAAGGGGTAGAATCATTGCCCACAATAGTGCTTCTACGCTTCCTGAGCATTCTGAAGAAACCGAGATTAGTCGAAGAAAGAATGCGGATTGTCCTGGAGAAGTCAGAATATGTAGCTAGCAAACTCAAGGAAGCTGGTCTCCGAGTCCTTGCGGCACCAGGATCGCCCATGATTTGTTTCCCAGTGGGTAAGTCAGCTTTATGTTTACAGTCCAGGCTGAACCAGCCGCATTCTATTTCCGAGAAAACCGAGACAAACGATGCTGATCACGATCATAGGAACCGTGCGACAGATAAAATTATTTTTCAAGGAGGCAATGGACGATGGTATGGCTACGATAGGAGGAGTGCCTCCAGCGACGCCTATGTGGTGAGAAGCATGAATGATGGCGAAACCTTGTCAAAGCTCGGTAACACTAACCTCCCAATCAGGGGCTGCCGAATTCGGCTCTGTATCTTTGCTAGCACTACATGGCCCGATATTTATCGCCTGCTTAGGACAACGATTAGCGCAAGCCTGAAGATCAAGGTCAACGGGGCGAGACACATCGAAATTGACGAAAGCCTTCTGGACAGACAAGATCTCAAATCTCCGGTTGCCGCGAGCCAATCCCGAGCGGTCGACGCCGAGCTTCTCGAATACATCAAGTCTCTCCAATCCTATGAACCTACCATCACTCATCAACATGGCGCCGAGTCAGAGGTAAAAGAGGCTGCGATCGAAGGCTTGCAGCGCTACAGCGTAGGACCTGGCTCTGCCAGGTGGTTCTGGGGGACCTTTGACATATTCGTTGCCTTGGAGCAGCGGTTAGGGAAACTGTACCCTTCCGTTAACAAACAGTCGGGTAAAACTAAGGGTAGGCTCGAGTCACGCAGTATTGTTTTGCTTGAACATACTGCTTACCACTTACAGGCATGATCTGGTCCGACACCGAGCTTGGGATCGGCACAAGCCTTCTGGCAAGTGTGGTCCCGCTTGCGTCATCAAAGACGAAGCACTTAGTCTATATCGATTCTCAAGCGACGAAGAGCGTCATCGATGGCGTCAGGATGCACAAGTCCAACAAGCGCGTCCAGATCTGTTTTTACGACAATGTCTCCCAAGTCCCTGAACTATTGAGCATGGTTAGCCCGTCCAGGTTTCACCTAACCATATACCTCCAAACTGTCAACGGCGCCAAGATTCTCGATCTCCAATCACTCTGCCGGGAAATCACGCTTCGAGGCAAGCAAATCAGCAGCATGACAATGTTCCTCGATGATCGGAAAGGCATGGGAAAGATCGGACCCCGCTCGCTGGGATATCTTGACCTGATGGAGCACCGCCATGGCATGGACTTCCTCAAGGACACCTTCAAGCCATTCAAGTGCGAGGTCCGGACCGTGGTTGTGGGATCCTTCTTCGAAGCTTTCGGGCATTCGGGCGGGTATATGACCGGGCACGCAGCGACAGTCGAGAACCTAACCTGGAACACGCGGGGGTTCTTATTTTCTGCTCCACCGCTGCCGCTGCAGGCGAAGATGACGAACCGGATGATTGAGCTACTCGAGGCTGGGTCGACGAAAGGAAAGGATACAATTCTAGAGGAAGAGGACTAGCTCATCGAACGCTTCATAGATATTGTACAGGGGTCTTGCATAGTGGTAATCGTATCGGACGGGGTGCATGTCTATCGGCCATTTCATGTCCGTCTAATACCGTTCATATTGGCATCATAGATTCTAGGTATATAAGATGGTTCGAAAAGGTCCCAAATCATGCTGCCTTGGCGGAAAGTGCTGCATATGCCGTCTCACACTCGGCTGAGTTGATCGAGGTGCGAGCCACCTGAGTATGTCTCGGGAAGGCAACCAGACACCCTCTGCGAGATTAATAATGCGATCTTAGTGGGAAGCTCAAGTCCAAACTGTCGCTGCTATTCGACCTTTTCAACCATAAGTTGGTGACCGGGCTGACGCAGCGCTATCACCGATGGCGCTGATCCAATGGACTTGATTGGTTAGTCCTTCACTCTTGTTCGTTCGGACTCCTACTTTATGCCGCCTTGCGCGCTGTGATCTGGCGATGATGCATGTGCGCTCTATTGTGTGCAATGCGGACGGATTCGTGGGCATTTGCGGGTTGGCATAGGAATCTCCAGGGTCTGATCAAAGCGAATTCCGATACTCCGTGGTCTGAGGCAGACACCTTCGGATTGGAAGAGTCCCCATTGGATGCAGAAAATCTTGTTTCGAGTAGATGGGGATGGCCTACTGCCTTGTGTCTCTCACATTGTCGCACACTCCATCGCATAAATTCTCTTACATCGCAAAACTGCCTCTATCCTACTCCACACTCTCCCACCTACACAGTACTCCTTCGATCACAAACCCGACGCCGACCCCATCCATCCATCCAGCCCTCAGTTCCCCATCCCACTCAACGTAAACAGCAAATGATACCCATAATCGAAATCCTCCGTCGTGAACACCGTAATCGACTCCAGAATCTTCCCAGGCAGCTGGTTCGGATGCTGCGTCAGGAAGTAGACGATCCCGCGCCCGTGCGGCGTCCCCAGCAGTGCCACAAACTTGGGGTCGCCGAGCCGGAACGCTTTGCCCGGCCAGGGAGCGGCGAGCTCGTCGGGGTCGGCGCCCATGGCGAGGTCCATGATGAGTTTGGTTTCGTCGGTGATGACGTCGTGTTTGAACTGTCAGGGAGGGTTGTGGTTAGCTAGTGACATTTTTGGGAGTCAGATGTTGGATTTGAGCGTCGGCTTGAAAGCTCTTATTTCGAGAAGAGAATTTTCTTGGTTTCGAGGGTTGCTGGTGCGAAGATGGGTGATCGGATGTATTGGCTTACGATGTACTTCAGTTTCCCGGCATCGGATCCTGCCATTTCTTCCCACAGGATCCAGACAATGTCAGACCATCTCTGGACGTCGGGCAGCATGTCGGGCCAGTCATGTGGGAGTTGATCTCCCATTGCCTCCTTGAGCATGAACATTGGGCTGTAGTTGTTCGCGGAGGTGATGGTCTTGCCCTTGACGTTGTAGAAGGCGTAATTTTTACCAGACGTCGGGTTCTGTCCATCCGTCTATTTAGCATACCTCCAGTTCGGACCAACGTATTGAATCGCATGTCGGAGCAACTGATTGTTGATCTCTCCCACTGCAACGGAGGACTTACGTTGTTGGAACGTTTGCAGTTGACAAAACGAACGTTCTGGTCTGCATCACGCTCTACGTTCTCCACGTCTTCGGGAATATGCAATTCTTCGAAGATTTGTTCGTATCCCGGTGGTGTCATGTGGTCTCCGTTCGTGATGACCCAGCCTCTCCCCTCTCCATGTTGGATTTCTCGATCCGTTAAGTGTGCGGGACCCTATTGTATCCTTTACGTCAAACTCCAGGAGCGCTCTGAAAAGCGCATTTGATGTATGAGAGAGTAGCCGTACTGTCATATCTTCCTTCTTAAGGTAAGGAGTTTCGATAAATGGACCAGAACGAAGCATTCGAAGCAATTCTGCACCATCGTTCAGTGCGTCGCCCCTGATAGAACGTGTCGATCAGTGGTTTGCCATGAATGCTTGGTAGGAGTATTCGAAGCTGGTCTTGGATCGTTTTCCAAAAGCATTTGATTCCGAATTATTATTCATGCGTCTCCGTCTTGAATTCGATATCTAATGTGGAAATGTATCACACAGGCAGGCGCTCAGCGCACAATTGGGGGCGAGATCTACTATGTGAGAAAAGCCATCTGCGCACAAAGCCTCAAAGATTATTGAGCCGCCGGCAGTACGGGTACATCAGAGAACCCAGAACAAAAATGATCCACGGTACGCCATCAGGGCTTTGTAAGAGGGACAGCTTACCAAGTGAAGCGCTTGTGTACGCCAAGCGGACTAAACGGATTCCCAAGTCCAAGGGTGCTGTTCGATCCAAATGGGATCGCAATTTTGGCTGCAGTAACAGTAGGTGCAGGTGGGATTGGGATAGCTACGGGCCTGTCTGTGAAGGGATCATGCTTGCGAACGACCTCAAACCGGGCTCGGAAAAAATGGTCCGGCACAAGATTGCTCGCAATGAACAGTAGAACAAAAGCTCCAGCGAAAAGGGAAATTGGCCCTCCTTTGGTGATCGCCATTGCAGCTTAGAGATTCTTGATATGCAGATATCAGTGTTAAAGTCCGCAATAGATCCAAGTGTATATTTTCGATACTGCCAGGAAAGCACATTGTCGGCAGGAGTAGCAATTCCGAGCAATGCCAGGAGGGCTTTGAGCTACTCATTGTGAACCCAGTCGGAGTTGAGTGAACAAGCCTACATGGACGCGATTGGAATCTCCATGAAAGGGATAGAATACAGCGTGAACGCCCACCGGCTAATTGCCTGTCGCCTCGGTCAAGTTTATCTTCATCGCCACCAAATGGCAACCGTGTATGCAAATACTGCGTAAGCCTCAACTGATAGTGACAAAGAGACGGTTCGACGTTGCCAAGTGGAGATTGTGTGGAAGAAAGCTGAAAATAGGAAGGTCCTTGATCTGACTCAATCAGTGCTCCTCCACGTCCGTCCATAACAGTTGTAAGCTTTCGAGTTGAAGAGGTTCTCGAGTTTGGAAAATAGCTCGACTAGGCATTGGGATCACTGAGGTCTCAGAGACAGCTCCATGAAAACCACGTTTGGATGTGGGTTGTAATAGTAGGCGTCAATCTCCTTGAATCCTACATCCTCATACAAGAAAATAGCTTGCACCATTGTTGGAAGCGTATCCAGGCGCATTAGTGTGTACTCTTTCTGCTTCGCCTCATTGACCACCGCATCGACCAGCGCTTTGCCCAGACCCAGACCCCGCCCCTGTGGGAGAACGTAAAGTCGCTTCATCTCGCAACAGTGTTCGATAGCCGTAGGCTTGAGGGCAATGCAGCCCAGTGGCTGGCCTGCTGTGTTCCATGCCAGAAGAAGCTCCCCAGAGGGCGGAGCATATTTGCCTGGTAAATTTGCTTTCTCCGCTTCGAAGTCTTGGAAGGCGAGGTCAACACTGAGACTTTCAGCGTAGGCTTCGAAGAGATGCAAAGCTGTTTCCAAGTCGGTTGCCGAGCGAGCAGGTGTGATACGAAAGCGCGCTGCAGGCATGGCAGCGTTGGACATATGATCGTTCGGCAGTTCTCGCTCCTGCAGTGACTCGGCACTCCTGCGCTTCGAATGATCCAATGGTATAGAGTACTGGGATTTGAAAACGGAGTTTGAGTGAATCTGATGGCAGATCTGGCCGCCGAGAATCTCGGATTGCCGGCGGAACGGCCCGCTCGCCCGGATAAACGATCGGTTCATGATGGCCGGACTGGTGATCAGGGAATATGTGGCGTGCTGACGTTTGGCCTCTGGCGAGAGTGCTTGCAAGAGCTAACCATATCATCAACGATCGATTGCGATGGAGAGAATTTCCTATCTTGTCATTTCAAGCTTTCAGTGGGTGATACAATGACGTTGATGAGGTCTAGGGCGTGCTCATAACCAGGACATGTCTGTTGTCGGAAGAAGCCCCCTAGCCGGTAACTGTGATGATGCCTTGAGCGGGTGCGAATTTTCTACAGCAGGGCCTGGTATACATGAAATGGTAGCAGCAAAAAAGCGAAACCGTTGAAGCCTTGCGTGCCACAATGAAGCCTTCCATCTTTCACGTCCTCTACATGGACTTCGTTTGAAACGGTCCATCCATGCCACGCGGCGCTGATTGTACACAGACACATATCAGATGTTACGTCACATCGATATTCGTATGTATCTCCTGATACCTTCCTACAGACCGGTACTAGACGAGCTTGCTTGGCCTTCCCATACCATCTGAGAGTTCTGAACATCCAGAGCTATCATATGAGTCTCTTGACGGGAGACGTGTTCCACGAGATGGCGCCAATGGACGCTTTTCTCTCCACATCTCTTGTATGGTCAAAACACCGGGTTATGCCACTGATATTCCTTGACGTTTTGCCAATTGACCAAGGAGTCAACCGGTTATTCAGTCCATCGCGATTTCATCATTATGTTGTTCCGGAGTGCAGAGCAATTTGATCCAGCCATCCCCTGGAACTAGGACCCTGGTAGCGCATTTGAAAGTCTTCACTGTCATATGTCGTAATGCCTAGACTTCAAGGTGCAGTGATCTTGATAGTCTCAAGTATTTCGAATTCTCCGCAGTTCATACGCGTGAAGACGATGAGAAAATGGCAGGATTGTGGAAGTGTTCCATTGGCATATCGTCCTCTTCTTTCAACAGCAGCTCGGGCCCAATCGACTTTAGTGATCTTGTGTAGTGTGACTCTGACAATTCCTCGAACATGTGCAAAAGACCACTTATAGCCAGAGTCTGGAGATTTGGCAACCGCTCAATTTTGTTTTCTAAGAGCTCATCTAGCAGCTCGTAGTAAATTGAACAACCGTCGCTCAAGTCATTGTGCAATTTTACTAACCGAATCGACTTCGGAAACTCGTACGCGAGAAAATGCCCACTCGCATCTAGCAAGAAGCTAGTAACGAGTTCCACAGTACGAAGCACTTCGAAGCCGCCTAGACTTCCACCAGGACCGTCCCGTGACTCGGATGGATTAAAAGAGCCATGAATACACAGAACGTGCAAGGTCTCTCTTGCAATGGTTTGCAAATAATCACAAAGAGTGTATACGAAGGATATTGCAGGACCCCAGCCACTTTCTGAAGAGTAGTGAAACTCCCTCAGCTGGTTGACGCAACCTATGAGATTTTTCGTAATTTCAATGTTGAGAACACTTTCGCCAAAGTTTACGCTTAAGAAACCGTAGGCCATTGGAGATGACTGTCTACGAAGAGTGAGATCACCAACAATACGGGCACCTGCTCCGATGTCACGATAGTCCATCGGACCGTGTGAATGTTGTTGACAAGCTAGCATAATGCTTTCGGATACCTCCCGCGTATCGCCATCATCTGTATCAGAAAGAATCGTCGGATAGTCTCTAACAAATACTTCTGCCAAACTTGCGCGTCCGGCTGAAGCAGGGCTGAGGATGTATTCCAGGTATAGTTGGAAGCAAACATGGGAGATGACATGGGTGTCAATCCGCAAGAGCGTCAGGTTGGGCAGCATCATACACAGTATTGCCATGATCGGGGCTTCATCCCCTGCGTTAATCTTCTGGATCCACATGTCTTTCAGAGAGGGTGGAACAAGCTTCCCACCAGTAACAGCTTGCTTGAACGCATCCATCATGTCATTAGGGTATTCGTTGTACGCTCCTTGAGCCTCAAGTTCCGGTACAGGGGCCTCCCATTGGATGAACCATTTGCGAAGATCAAGCTTGCGTACATAATGAGCAATTCTAGGTGTAATCAGGATGTCGTGAAGTACTAATGCCCTGCCGCCGTGTTTCGCCTTCTTCAGCTTCCGGGTGATCTTAGTAATTTTGGATATCAGCTCGAGGTCACTCTGAATAATAGGCCTGGCCAAATTGCGAAGAGTGTGGTCGACTCTTGCCACGCTTTCGAGTTCTGGGAGATAAGTATGGTGGAGGATCTCTAGGATGATTTCCCCAGGCAGGTCTTGAAAGGTGGCCATGGCTCGATGGTATTATGCGAGAACTTGGCGGTTGATGCCTCGATGGGTTTGCTAACAAGACGTTGGAATTCCCGTTGGGGTCATAGGCGCTGTATCTATACTGTCTATCCAGGTGTTGGTAGGCCCCTCTCTATTTCACACGATGCGAGATCTGCACTTCACCCATGTTCTCGATGATAGGGACGTCTGCCGAACTGCTTTGACGATATAGTGAGGGAGACGTAAGACAAGCGATGGCCTTAGGAATTACAGTAGATCCTTGAGGTGCATTAAGGCAAGTATATTGGGGGCTTCGGACCGATTATCTCCGGGACTCTGTGTGGAGATCCGGGTCTAGCGTGCGGGGACACGATGGGGATCTTGTGCCAATTACCAAGAGTGAGTACTCCCCACAGTCATCCGACCGATCAGAGCGCGTATGCACCATGATACCGGGAATTCGAGTCCTATCATACCTTGCAGCATGTTACGGAGCACTGCACTCGATAGCCCCGGGTGGTGCCCGAACCGAACCGAATCACCGCCCACCCTGATCCCATCGCCCCTTCTACAGAGTCATCCGAATTTGCCAGTATGGCAGCTACCATTCTACGAACTCGAGTAGCCACCTCGCCATCAGTCTCTGTCTGTCAATATGCGATTCCTGCCAATTGTTGTCGCGTCGCTCGCCGGCGTCGTTCGGTCGAATGCTCCGTTGTTTAGCAGAGGCCTTGACTCCTATGTCGCTAGCCAAAGGGCGCATTCTTTGCGAGGAATCTTCGACAACATTGGGCCTGATGGCGCCAAAGTAGCAGGTGCCTCATCAGGCATCGTTGTCGCTTCACCTTCAACCGTCAATCCTGACTGTTAGTCCTTTCCGACCAACGAAGGCATCCGGGCTATACTGACTTCCAACCTTATAGACTTCTACACCTGGACTCGCGACGCTGCCTTAACGATGAAGGAGATTGTTGACGCCTTTGTCGATGGCCAGACCTCCTACGAAGCCATTATCAATGGATACATCACCTCTCAGGCCATCCTACAGACCCTCACGAACCCCTCTGGCCCGTTCTTTGGCGGTGCAGGCTTGGGAGAACCAAAGTTTCAGGTCAATGAGAAGTCATTCAATGCGCCGTGGGGACGTCCTCAGCGAGACGGCCCGGCTTTACGTGCTATTACTTTGATGACATACATCAGTTGGCTCCTTGGCAATGGTAATCGTACTGACAGTACCAAAGCTATCGATGTGGTTTGGCCGGTCATACTAAACGATCTCAACTATGTGGGCCAATATTGGAATCAGACGGGTTTCGATTTGTGGGAAGAAGTGGAAGGCTCCTCATTCTTCACCCTGCAGCTGCAACATAGCGCGCTCTCGGAAGGGGCCACTACAGCCTCAGCGCTTGCCAGCCAAAGTGATCGAGAGATTTCTTGTCCGAGCTGCGCATCTCAAGGCCCCGAGGTACTGTGTTTCATGCAGAGCTTCTGGAACGGGGCGCATGTTGTGAGTAATATCAATGTGAACAATGGCCGGACGGGGTTAGATGCCAATTCGCTACTGGGTTCCATTCATAATTTCGATATTGATGCGAGTTGCAATGATTCAACCTTTCAGCCATGCAGTAGCAAGTCGCTTGCGAATTTCAAAGCGGTGGTCGACTCCTTCCGACCAATTTACGGCATAAATCAGGGTATCGCAGCCAATGGAGGCGTGGCAGTTGGTCGCTACGCTGAAGATGTATATTACGGCGGCAACCCATGGTTTCTATGCACTCTTGCCGCAGCAGAATTTCTGTACGATGTCACAGCCCAGCTGCAAGCTCGTAAGGTCGTCACTATTGACGATACTTCCCTACCGTTCTACAAGGATATCGATCCGGCGGCCAAAGTCGGTACAATACAACCCAATGACCATGATTCGCCCTTCCAGCAACTGATTCAAAATATTACCGCTTACGCCGACAGCTTTGTCGCCATTGTCCAAAGGTACACTCCTGCCAACGGGACTTTGTACGAGCAATTCGATCGCAACACCGGCGCCCCTTTATCAGCTATCGACTTAACTTGGTCTTACGCCTCATTTGTCTCGATGTCATCTCGCCGTGCTGGTGTCTACCCGCCTTCGTGGGGCGCCAGCAAAGCCAGTCCTCCGCCGTCGACCTGCGTAGCTACCTCGGCAAGGGGGACATACGTGCCTGCAGTAGCAGCTGGTGCCCCGAATATCACCTTTGTCTGCACGTCATCCGTGAGGTTCAACGTCAATGCCAGCACCTACTATGGTGAAAATCTATACGTGATTGGCGATATCGAGGCTTTGGGCGATTGGAACCCTTCCATCGCTGCTCCAATGAGCGCCGGAGGGTACACTGCGCAGAGACCGTTATGGACTCTTTCGAAAGATCTACCTGCGAGCACCAACATCAGCTATAAGTATCTCAGACAAGAAAGCGATGGCAGCTTTATCTATGAGGGTATCAACCGTACGCTTACCAGCAATGCTTGCGGAAGCTCAACATTAGTACTCGAGGATGCTTGGAGTGGGCCTACCTGAGTATCGAGAGTTTGCATGTCTATTCACTTCGTCCTGCATTCTACTGTACTATCATTGATACTCGCTCAAGCCTAAGTCCACGTCAATCGAAGAACTCTCTACCTGAAATCAGTTGGCTTCACTGGACATTAGCTCTCCTCTATCGTCTTCTAGATCCCATGATGATGCTCGTGCCAGATCACGCCCCAGCGTCGTAAGTTGATCTCTTCTGAATCCCGAACCACTCTGCTGTCGCTCTTGTATTACCATACGGACACCTGTATTATTCTTAGCCCGACCACCGATATTCACACATGGTAGGATCTCGTACGCTATGCACTTTCAAAGGTAACATTGCACAACAAGTCGTCGTGTCTGGGCAAAGGCTGTCACCGAGTGGCCATCCATAACTCACGGGCCACGAAATCACACCAATGTCTAACCAGTGCACTCAACAGGAGGACGTCGAGCAAGTGAGCGAATAATCCGCGGATGAAGTCTTCGTGACTAGCCTCTCAAAATTGCATCTCATCAGCGCGTTGGACACCGCAGTAAGCTCTCGCATAATCAGACCCATCTCATCTCACATATTCTGAAGAAAGGCCCAAAAAGATGCAGGATCATTGCTCTCGCATAACCTGCCGCTTGTGACCCATCATATAAGATGTTATGTTGAGATTTTAGCCCTCTTCGATGTACAGGAGCGCTCCTGGTCATAGGCCATCATGCTCTTAGCAAATGAGTGTAGGTCTGTGGGATATCAAGCAACAAACAGGTAGTGATCTATCTATATGTCTAGTGACAACAAGCGGATAGTGTCGGGGACGCGACGCACGACGCAGTTCATTCATCAGGGGCATTTTAGGCTGAGTGTGATTTCAGGCGGGATCTGTGGTCAAGATATCGTGATTCCGAGCGGCTTGAGGAAATGGCAGTCAGGAAACGCACGTAAGAATATGTCCAAGCTCTTCTACAAACGCATGCATACATCGGCTCCATCACCCCCAGCTCTATGCTCTCAACTATCACTCTCCCTCTCACTCACCCCCCTCTCTCAATCCCTG
>JAABUQ010000091.1_pt1 | contig 174763 bp, 106 predicted proteins | sample 5560001 | NCBI WGS metagenome assembly JAABUQ01 (sample SAMN10711888, study PRJNA513371) | rock metagenome | isolation source: Antarctica rocks | place: Antarctica: Victoria Land, Finger Mt nord | collected 2015-12-18
AGATTGTTTTGACATTTGACTTAATCAAGGCGAACAAAAAGAACGTCTTTAAGTCACTTAATGCGATCAAGAAATTCGCAAACAAAATTATCATGAAGGTCGTGAAATGATACTCATCGTTCGCTTTCCTTAATCTTATACGTCTCGAAGATTTCTTTTTGATTAAGGACGCTTTGTTGCATGTGAAATCTTACGCACATGAGAAAGATCTTAGGAAATTCTTAAAGAAAAAGTCACACTTGTTTAAGAAACATTGAAGGTCAATTATTCTAATCAAGGCGTATCATTAGCGAAAATTTCGCCCCTAATTGTTTGTTTCTCTCGCAAAAACGAAATTTCTTTTCGAATTAACTTTACTTATCACTACTCGCTTTTCTTTTCGATCGACGATTTTTCAACATCGTCAAAGGCGTATCACTAGCGAAAATTTCGCTTTTGATTGTCTATTTTTCTCGCTATTACACTAATAATCTTCTTCACACTTTGGTCGTTTTTTTGGCGTTTCTTACTAGACCCTTTTCTTACTACGCGTCGATTCATCGACGACGATAATTCTTGTCGCCTACGAGAATCCATGTCGCCTACGAGAATTCTTGTCGCCTACGAGAATTCTTGCCATCTACAACTATTTCTAATGTCGCCATCGAGAACAATGGCATATCAAGAAGGTTGAGGGCAAATGTTACGATGATCGTATTTTCCTTGCTTGGCAAAGTATTTCTTAGCAATCAAGCCTGTATTTAGATTTGAAGGACTTTCCTTCTTCTAGCTAGTAATTCAATTCTTTTCATCACTAGTGTCCTCCTTGCAATGCGAGAATCGCACCAGTTATTCTATATAAAATAATAAAATTCTATTAAAAATCAAATACAATCTTTATTATCTATTCGACAAAATTATACAAGATTATTTTAGCTTCAATATTAATATTTATATTTAAATACAAAAAGATTTGTATATTTATATATTAGCGTTTAATTTTTTTACTCAATTTAATGCAAGTTTTCTAGAGTATTCTAAGTTTTCTAAGCTCTTCAAGAAAGTCTAAAGTTAAAATTAGATTACATAATAAACTAAATCGATTTAAATATGCTAAAATTTTATTTTTTTCTTAAAATTCGACAAACTAAAAACAATCTTAATCGAACTTAGACTAATCGCGAGAAATCGAAAATATCACGTGAGAGCGTCAAGATTCGATTTCTCGATTTTTTTTTAGAATCGAATTACTTAAAATAGTAACTTTTCGACTAAGCTAAACTTATTATAGTAATAAGCTAGCTTCTTTAAGCGATTCGATTTTATTTAATTTTTTGACAATTCGATTCAATTTCAAATTTGGAATCGAATATCGAATTAATAATTAATTTAATCAAGTTTAGTTTTAAAAGTTTTAATATTTGCAATCTACAATACGCACTTAATAGTTAAATACTTGCGTTAATATTAACATTAAGATTGTATAAATTGCAAATTCGATTAATTCGAACAAAGTTTATCTAAAGAACAAGTCTTAATAATTCGAACATTCTATGCGTAAGTTGAGAAACAAAATAATATTTTCTAATAGACAAGTCTAGTAGTGTTAGACAAAACAAAAAAGATGTTAATTATTTCTCAAAATTTTAATATTTTGTCAAGAGACGTTCGCGAATGCTTTCGCAATTTTGCTTAGTTATGCTTAGCTATGCTTAGTTATGCTTAGAGCTCTACAAGTTGTATTTGCGTTAATATTAGAGCATAATAGCTTTTAAGTGCTTAATCTTGCTTAGTCTTGCTAGTTTGCTTAGAGCAACTTAGAGCTCAAAAGAAAAATGCTAATATATATATAGACAACTAGATAACAATTAAAGCAATCAACAATTTAAAAAATAACTTAGAATAATACTAAATTAAAATATTGTTAAATTTATCAATATACTTAGTATTGTCTAATTTAATTAGATTAAGTCTAATCTAATTTTAAATCTTTATAAAATTTTAATCTTTTTTATTTTGCAATTTCTTTAATGCTAATTAATTATTAATAAAAACTAGATATTAATATTTGATTTCTCTAATTGTCGATAAATTGAAATTACTTGTATAATTGCTATATATTTTGCATTCAATATAGTTACGTACTTCTTTAAAGTCTAACTATAATTGTTTATTGTTTCTAGTTTCTATAGAAAATAAACTTCTATTTCGATGCGTTTTGATAGCTAAGATTTCTTTTTCGAAGCTCTAGTTTGTAGTCTAGATTTGTTAATATATATTACAATTTTTTTTAAACTAGCTTAATTTTTAAAGTAAAATAATTCTTGTTTGTCAATTTTGATTTTTCGAACTTTTGCTAAATTTTAATCAAATTTTTATTTTTTGTAGTTTAGAAAAACTCTTAATAAAATAAATCGATTATAGTTATATAATTTATTATATCTTCGCATTTTATTTAGTACTTTTTATATTTGTGTAGAATGTTTTCGACTTTTTTTATAAGAATTTTTAATTTTAATTGATAAATTCGCATCTATAGACTTTATAAACTTATTTTTGTCTCAATTTAGATATCTTTTTTTGTCAATTTTTGTTTCTATATTATATTGTAATATAAAAGAGCTAAAGATACGCATTTTTGTTCAACAATTCTTTTTTAACATTGCTAGACTAATAGTATATTTGTTGCATTTCTATTGCAAGCGCAAATCTATTAAAGATAATTTTGCTTCTATTTCTATAATAGCAATTAGTAACATTTTAAAACTTTCTAAAATCTTTCTTAAAGTTATAGATTGCAATTGTTAAAATTTGTAAATATAATTTGCTTGTTTGTTTTATTATGTTTTTGTTTTGTAATTGCTTATTGAAGTAATATATATTAGATAGAGTTGTTTACTAATGTTTGCAATTAATTTTTATTTAATGTTTAATAATCTTAGTAGAGAGTGTAATACTCTCTTTGTTGTATTAATTTTTTAACAATTTATTTCTTAAATTTGAGTTTTGTATCTAGTTAAATTTCTAATTACTTTACGCAATCTTTTAACTTAACAATTATTTTGTTTAATAGCAAAATAGACTTTATAGAGTTTTTTCTCTTTTTTAAGAAGTAAACAAGCTTTGTTTTGATGTTATCGAATTTAATTATACTATAGCTTGTTTATAAAATGCAATATCGATTGTACGTTAATATATTGTAACATTTTTAACAAAATTATATTTTTCGATATAAATTGTTACGTTATGATATAGCTAGAGATAAATATCTTATATTTTGCTCTAATTATAGAAATAAAAAACATATATAGATTAGAAACAATATTAGCGATATTATAAATTCTTGAAATATTCTAGTTTAATAATAGTTTATTTTAATTTTTGTTTGTTTTTGTTAAATGCTAGACTAGTTACTTGTTCTAACAAGAAACAAGTAACTTAATTAATAATATTGCGTAGCATATTAAGTCTCTTTAGTATATTGATAAATTGTATAAAAGATATATAATTAAAAGGTTCTTTAACATTTATAAGCAAGCAAGATAGAGTATTGTTTCTATTTTTAACTATTCGTGCGTTATATATTAAATTTAAAACAATTTTTTTAGATAATTTTTGTTTTTTGTCTTCTATTTGCTTGTAATTCAAAATATCTTTGTTATATATTAAAGATTTTGCTATATATGCAATTCTTTTAGCAATTATCGTTTTTGTTATCTTAGCAAGATAATTAAGAAGCGTAATAATTCTATATTTTTTATATATAGTATTGTTCTATCTTTGCTCAATTTATGCAAAATAACGTTTGTTTTTTTTTGCTAACATTGAAGATAATATCTAGTATCTATAATTGTTATAAATATTATATCAAATAACTTTAAGACTATTTTGTAGACTTTTCGCAATAATAAGAATATTATACAATCTTATCTAGATACTTTCTTGAAAGATACTATAACATAAAAATAGTATATTTTACTTTCTTTACTTTATTATTTGGTTATTTCTAAGATTTCTAGTTTTTTGCAATATTTTTATCTATAGAAGTTATAGATAATTTTGAATATATAGCTTGTAAGAAAGTTTCGCATTTAATTTCAAATTCTATTGTTTAATTTTTGTTAACACTTTTAATAAATAAAAGTATTTTGACATTATATTGTTTTGTATACTTGTATTTTTAAAATATATTTATACTAATTATGTTTTATAAGAATTTCGTTTTAATAAACTTTTTGCACTTTTTAATAGTTTCAAAATATTTGTTTTTGATATTTGTAATTTCGTTTTAAGCTTAATCGATTTTTTTTTTATTAATAATATGCTATAAAATCTTTCTTGTATAAGATTTTTAACTTTTTAGTTTATTAGAGTTTTGATTTAGAGCTCAATTTTCGTTTTGATATTAATTTTAACTATATATTTTTTAAGTTTTAGAGTTAATATTTAAGCTTTTCGATTTAAATTTTAATTGTCTTAAATTTCTATTAATTATTTAGTTTTATTTATATTCAAATATATAATTAATTCTTTTTAGTGTACTTTAACAATATTATATTATATAGTAATTGAATTTTTTATTGTTTGTTGTTTGTTGTTTGTTTATAGTTATTTTATATCTAATAATCTTGTAATATAATCTAGTATCTACTTTTTTGTTAATATACTACTTTGTAATTTCGCTAGTTACATTTATTAATACAAAAACTAAATCTATAATAGAATCTCTAGTAGTATTTGTACTATATTGCGTACAAATATCTAAAATATTTACTAATTGTTTTTTGTTTTCTCTTAATTAACTTGTCAATATATAAGAATGTAATAGATTAACAACTTAGTTGTTTTGTAAAAAATAATATATATTTAGGTTTTTTGTCAAAATAAACTTTTTTGTATTTTTTGATTAGAATTTTGTTAAAATTCGATTTATAGTATATTTATTAGACTTAGAGCTTTAACTCTTTTTATTATAGATATATAGTAATAAAATATTGTTATTTAAGATCTTGTTCAAGATCTTGTTGTTAATAAATAATCAATTGTATATTAGAATTTGCTATTATATTCAATCTTAATATAGAATTAATATCTATAATTATTTTAGATATAAATATTGTTATTCTAGATCTATAGTCTTTAGATATTAATTAAATTTTCGAGAAATTTAAATAATTTATTTTTATATTGTATTTTTTATTGTATATTTAAAGTTCTTGAATTAGCACAATATTTGCTATTTTTATTGCGTTTTGCAAATATAATTTTATAATAAATCTATTTCTAGTGCAATTATACTATAGTATTCGAATTTTCTTTTGTTTTATATATCTATTTAAGAATATTGTAGAATTTTCTAATATTATTAATTGTTGTTTGTTTGTAATAAGTTATTGTTAAAATTGTTAGATTAACTACTACTATAGAATATATATTTGTTGCTTGTAACTATATATATTTCTTTACAATAAATATATATCAAATCTAAATAAATATATAGTTGTTTGTCAATACAAAGAATATGTATATAACTTTAAGATACGTAACTTAATTTACACAATATATATCTAATCTCTTTTGTGCATTTTCTCGTAAAATATCTATAAAATTAATATTTGTAATATTGTGTACTAGATTTGACGTTTTTGTATTTTCTTGTTCTAAAATCTTTTCTCTATATATAAATTCTTCTCTTTTGAATTGTTTTGTGTGTATTTAATTATTGTCAAAATATAATTTTTTTGTACTTTGTTTATCTTTAACAATTTTTATATTAAATTATGAATAAATAAATATTATTAAACAATTTTATATTTATTTGCAAATCTTGCAATATTCTCTCATTTTTAACTATATCTATAGAAATAGTATATAATACAACTTTATATTATTTATTATTGCGCTTAATTGTAGTCTTTTACGTCTCTACAATCTAGTAGTTTGTTTGCATTTAATTTCTTAATTGTAGTTATAATTGTACAAATGTCTTTTATAGATTTTAATATTGTATATATAGTTAGTTTTTCTATTACTTTATTAATATTGTCTTATATTTTTATAAAGTTCTCGTCTATATATTCTTCTACTATAAAATGTCTTTCTTTTATATTTGTTTTTAAAATTGTTTAAACGTTAATTGCAATTTGTTGCTTGTAAATTTATAAATATTATTTTTGAATTTGTTAATTACTTTTGTTCAAGTTCTAGCTTCTATAAAAATCTAGACAAGTCAATTATTAATAATATTATTGATAAACTAACATCAATTTGATGTCTTTATTTAGTTTGCTTGTGTTATATAATTTGAATTTCTAGTAAACTTTTTCTAGTGCTTTTGCATTTTTATCTTGTTTAAATTATCTAAACAATTTTTTATTCGATTTAAATAATTTCTCTAAACAATTAAGAGTTTGATATATTAAATCGATATAGTAATATTTAATGCGTTTGTTACGTATGTCTAGGACTCTCTAGAAAACAAATCGTCAATTGTATAACAATTGTAAAACGATTGTTTACTAGTTTTTTAAAAAATTTGGGATTAAACAACAATTAAACAACGATTGAACTATAATATTTTAAATTTTTAAAGTTGAACAACGATTAAAATACGATTAAGAAACGATTTTCTAGATATTTTAGATTTGAACAACGATTAAAAAACACTTAAATAACGATTAAATAACAATTGAACAACTATAGATATCTATAGATGCTAATTTTGATATAGAAAGTTTTCAAATTTTTTAGAAAACATTCTAAGTCTTGAAGCTAGTTCGATCGAGATTTCAACTCTTGATATGTCGAATAATAAAATATCTAAATTGTTAATTCGTCAATGCGTAAAGTTTTAAAGATGTTTTTTATTAATTATATTAATAGTTTAAGATTTTAATCTTAAATTTAAAGTTTTAAAATATTTAAGAACTCTTTAGCTTTACAACTATCAATACTTTCAAAAATTTAATAGCAAGATAATGCTATTTACGAAAATTGTATACGCGTGTTAGATTCTTTCTACTAGCGCGTACATACTAGATCAAATATAGTTAATATTATCTACTTAGATAGAATAGATTATATAAATTTTTTTTCTTGTTAAAAAATATTAACAATTGTTACGCAATTGTTGTTCAACTTCAAAATCTATTTTTGCGATTGTTAATTGTTAGAGTATTCAACAATTAAACGATCGAAATTTAAAATTCTTCTAGTTGTTAATTGATTAAAAATTGATTTTTCGATAATTTGTTTATAGTTTTTCACTAGTTTTTCGACACTTTTTCGACAGTTGTATAACAATTGTACAACAATTAAATATTTTACTAGTTTAGCTATATTGTAGTCTATAGTTTGTTTCAAAGAATTTCTTTGTTTAATAGTCTTTATTATAATAATTAATATCTCGATTGTTTTCTTTGTTTTGCTAATATGTTTGTCTAGATGTATTTGTTTTTAATTACTAGTTAGTATTTGATAGATAATAGTTGTACTTTGTACTTTTGAATAATTGAATTATACTTCTTTAGACCAAAACTTCTCTTTTTAAATATTCGATTTTCTCAAATTATATCTATAAACTCTATAGTAAATTTTTAATTTTAATTTTTGATTTTTATATTTTTGATTTTTGATTTTTGATTTTTGATTTTTGATTTTTGATTTTTTATCGATACAACATCTATAAGAGTCTATGCAAGATCTATATATTTTCGCGAATTTAAAATCTAGTGTTTAATCTTTGTTTTAAAATAAATTTATCTATATATTTTCCAGGTTTCAGAGCTAATAATTAAGTTTTTTGATCTAAATTCTGATTATTTAAGTTTTGTGTTAATTATTTAGTTCTATTTGTTTTTAAACATATATTTAAATTTTATTGAATTGTTTTAACAATATTATATAGCGTTGTAATTAAATTTTTTACTATTTATTGCTTATTTGTAATTATTTTGTATCTAATAATTTTGTTATTTAACTCGATATTTGCTTTCTTGTTTATATATTAATTTGTAATCTTATTGGCTAGATTCGTTAATACAAAAGCTAATTCTATAATAGAATTTCTAGTAGTATTTGTGCTATATCTTGTAAGAATATCTAAAATATTTACTAGTTTTTTTGATTCTTTTTGAACTAGCTTGTCAATATAAAGAATAATAATAAATTAGCAAAAAAGATAACAAAAACAACGAAACTAGCATCTATAGACTCTCTAATAACAATTTCGCATCTTAGAAAACAAATCAATAAAAAATAAAAAATAAAAAATAAAAAATAATTAGCTAATAAGATAGCAAAAAACTAACAAAAAAATTATTATATTAAGTATGTTCTAGAATTATTAAATATTAAGAAAACAAAAAAATTCTTAAAAATATAGATAAACTTACTTTTGCGACTTATGTACAAATAAAACTAAAACATAAATATTTTCGTCAATATTAATTAAAAAAAAGTAAATAGCTCTAAATATACAAGTATGTACAAAGAAATACAAATATTAAAATATATAATGTTGAATTACAAATACTATCAAGACAAGTAAAATCTAAAGAAAAAAACTCTAAAACTTAAAATTTTAACAACAAATTTTTTGTTTTTGATATAAAAAAATATAACTTGTACTTCAGATTATCTAAAGAAAACTAAAATAACAATAAGAAATAAGTTTTAAAAACGAAAAAAAAGCTAAAAAAAAAAGACAAGAGAATTTGAAAATTTCTTAAGAGCTTTTTAATTATACGCTAGCAAGCATTAGAATCGATTAGTATACTATATATAAGAATAGTAGAGAGATAGACATTCGCGTTTAATAAATCCTAGCTTTAGTTTTAGATATACATAGATTTACTATAACAAAAGTCGTAGTTTTGTGTTACTAATATTTAGACTTTGTGCGAGATCAAAATTAGAATTTTGCATTACTTGCGAGAATCTAAAGATTTAAGTCAAGCTTTGCGAAAAATGATCTTAATATTTCTTAATATTGCACTCGTAAATACGTTCGTTCTATATAACAATTATAAATTGTTTGCGTAAGATGCGCACACGTTCTCTTAATCTATTAGATTTGTCTCAAAAGTAAAGTTTGTTCGAATTAACAAAATCTAACGTTTAAATCGAAAAACGTAATAGTTTGACAAAATTATGCAACTAGCGAGCAATTGCAAACGTTTATACATATCGCAAATATCAAAATTTTACGCGTTAAAACATAGTTTAATTCGATAAAGATTTCGTAACTTTGTCGAATATAAAGAAAACAAAACAAGCTCTTTAAGTAAATTTTGTTTTGACAATATTAATTTAAGTATATAAAGTAGATAGATTTGTAAAATTTGCAAAATCTTATGAATATCTTAATTTTTATTAGCTCGATTTGTCTCTTAAAACGCGAATAAATAGAATTATTATCAACATTTTGAGTAATTGATTTTTTAATTTCAAGATGCTAAAATGACTCAAGTGATTCAAGACTAGTCTTGAGGACGTTCGAGAAACAATTAAAAACTTACATTTAAGAAGTTAGAAAAAGCTTGACAAAAAGTATAATTTTGATGTTCGAGATACGCATAAACTCTCGCGACGCTTCGATTACGTCTCTACTTGCTATTCGCTCACATCATAGTAATTTAAGTGATAGAATCGAACGATTCGTAAGATTTCTACGCGAGAACGATGTGCAAACAAAAGTATCTTCTACACTTGCGTAATTAATTGCGCGTAATTGATTGCGTTCGTGAATTGCGCTCGCGAGTCTAAGTAACGACGTGCGAGTAGTGTTCTTAGCATTGCACGAGTAATTTGTTTCTTGATTTATTTTTCAAATTTTGACTCTATTGACTCGAGATCAATCGAATCTACTAATGTAGCTTTAGAGCTAAGATATTGACACAACAATCCTAGAAGCTCTAGGTCGCTAATAGAATTTCTAGAGAATTATCTCGAATTGCCAATGATATAATCTATTAGCTCGATATATATAGATTATATAGTGCTATAATCTAAGATTATATGCACTTAATAAATATCTATATAACAAGAGTTCAAATTCTTCTCAAAATATATATATTAACTATTTTTTAATTTTGTATCTTAATAATAGTCAAGAGATATTGTATAAATATCTTGCATAATATTGTAACTAATAATAATTAGAAAGATTGCTAAAAAAAGAACAAATTATATTTGTTAAATATATCTACTTTAGATAAAGTATTTAATATAATATAAATTCTATTATAAATCTTTAATCTTAATACTATTACAAAGAGAAAACTTAAATATAATTCTAAAATCTATATATTATCTTAAGCTATTGTTAACAAAGTAAAGAGTTTGTTTTAAACAATTTTGCAAAAAAGCTTTAGTATTAATATTAATAATTATACAATTAATAATTGTAATATAAAAACAACTTTATATTATAACTATTCTATAGCTTTGTATTCTTTTAGTAATTCTTTAGATTTGTAAATTTAATACAAGTTTAATCTAACAATTTAAAATCTATATTGCAAAGTTATTATTTCTAGTCTAAAACTATAATGTTTATTAAGTTAGATTCTTGAATAAGTTTATAATAATCTAATTGTCGAAGCAATTCTAGTAAATACAATTTATGTTATAGAAATCAAATTAATTGCTATTTTATTTTTGAAAAAAATTATTTTACTATAGTGTGTATTAAATATCTAAACAATTATTTTTGCAAAATTAATAGTAAGAAAGTTATTGCTAATCTAGTATTAATTTTACTATTAATTTTATCTCTTATTCTAAAGCAAGCAATTCGAGAAAAACATTATATTTTTGTCTTTTCTAAATATTTGTAGCAATCTAGTATATACTTTTAATTTTATCGACAAATATATAATATAAATTTATTATATTTTCTAATTTTATTGCTTTTAGTATCTTAGTATATATTTAGTATAAATATTGTTGCAATTTAGCTTGCTAATCTTAGAATATATTACAACAATTCTAATATAATAAATGCAAAGAATTTGTTTTCTCTAAAATACTATTATAATAAATATAGTATATACAGCGTTTTTATCTAGTATATACTAATTATATATTTAAGAATTTTATTTTAATTCGAATTCTAGTTTTGTAACTAAATATAAATATTTAGCTATAATACAATTTTATATTAAATATATACTAAATTTATATTTAACGCAAATAAGATATATTTAAAAAAATAACAAATTTAATAAAGAGAAATTTCTTGTTGCAACTTAGTTTATATTAAGTATTAGCAATATCTATTGTTAAAGTCGAGAGAAATAATAGATAATTTACAATTAAATTAAGTTTAAATTTAGTATATACTAAGTATTATTAATTGTTTTTCTTTATATTTGATTCAACACTTCTAAGAGTCTATGCAAGAATTATATACTTTTACAATTTTTAAATTTGATCAATTACAAATAAACGAACAATACTAGCGTCTATTTGTCTAATTATAATTAATTAAAATTTGCTATTATTATTTTGTTCGTAACGAGTTGTTATAACAACGCTACGTTTTCGTCTTTTATATCGTGATATTTGTGATACAAGAAAATTCTTCAAACGAAAACTCTATAAATTTAAGAGAGACTCGAACATTGTTAACAATGTCGTTGTCTAAAATTGACACAACAATTTGATAATCAAAATTATGCGCATTGTCGCAACGACAAATTTGATTTCGTCTAGCAATCGTCGTAGATTCGTAATATTAATCTCTTATTACATTTGTGTTTTTTTCTATTGTTATTTAAAGCAAATCAATAGAATATGCTTAATTGTTATGCGCTTCTAATCGCAATTACAAGTCTTCGTCGTAATTTCGAACATTTGTTATTTGCACAAAAATTAATTAAAGTCGATTTTGTCTATTTTTAGTTAAATTAGAAGTGAATTATGCGATTTAAAATAATTAATATATAATTGCATGTGTTTATGCATAATTCTAAATGCAAGCTTACAATACTTTGCGTTGTTCTTGTTTTTTTATTATTTTAATTGTTACTTTTTTCGAGTTTTATTCTAAATAAGCGTTTTTTTGACAATGAGCTTGTCTAATATTTGATTTAAGAAAAATAGACGTTACTTAAGCGTCTTCTTAGCGACTTTGTTTGCAATTTCGTTGTCTTTTATATTTTTATATTCTAAAATTTAATAAAGTTTTAATATAACGTCGCGACGTTACATTGCATTACATACTTTTTGCATTCTTCTAAAATATATTTAATTTAATATTGATTTTTTTTATAATTTTTAATAAAGTTTAATTGTCGAAATACATTTTGTAAATTTGTTCTCGCAAATTAGTAAATATCTCACAATGCTTTGTTAATTTCTCGATTGCTTTTGTAAGTTTTTCGAGTTCGTCGTAATATATAAGCGTTATTTCGATATCTTTTAATTGCTTTTCGATTTTTTAATTCGCTTTTATTAAGACAATAATAACGTCTTTATTGCGATTGTTTTTGTCGAAATACGCTCTTTAATATTAATTGAACTTGTTCGCGTTGTATTTTTATTTTTATTTTCTTGTTGTACGCAATAACTATTTTAGAAGGTTTTATTTATAAGATAACTATATAAAATTGCTATTACAATATTGTTGTTAATTTAAGTTTTGCTTATATTTATCTTCTTTTAAGTTGCAAAAATGTTATTTTAAATTTTGATTTTTGTTCTTTTTTTAATATTAAGTCGTTGCGTATGCGTAACATTATTGCGTCTATTGTTTTGTTTAACTTTCGTATATTTATAATAATTATTGATTTTTATATTAGTTTTTCGAGATGCACATTAATAAAAGATATGTCAATTTAAACTTGTAGAACTTTCGTAAACGTCGTCTTATAAATACTTATAATATATTAAAATGCGCGATTCTATACTAATTGTAATTTTGAAATAATTTCTTTTTTTAAATTTTAAATATTTTTAGACGTATATTATGCGACAATATTGTAAGCTATTATTGACTTTTTAATAGCAATGTACTTGCGCTTATTTGTCTTTAACAAAATATTAAATATTGAACTTTTTATTATTGACGCACTCTTATATCTAATTATTAGCTTGATTTTTATTTAACACAAATAAGCTTTTTATCTTAGCTTTAAGTTTAGTTAACTTTTCAATATTTTAATATTTGATTTATTTATTATCTCGTGCTTTGTTAGCATTATATCGACGCTTATATCGAATTTCTTTAAAGTTTGCGAAAAATAAATTAGTTTGTACTTCTTTTTTGCGAACTTGAACTCGTAACTTCGTATTTATTGCTTGTATTTGTTGTATATTTAACTTAATACTTTGCAATTACATTCGATCGATTCTTTATACATTAATATATTAACGTTGTTTACGAAATTTATAGCGCTAACTCGCAATTTAATGTTATTATATATCTTTAATAGATTTGCATTGTAAAATAAATATAAAACTAAAAAGAGAAAAAAGTTTTACGATATATTTACGTTCGTATTGCGCTTCTTTATTGTGTAATTGTTTATAATCAAAATAATACAATATTTCTTTAAAAAGTTCTCTATTTATTTGAGCAAACAAATAAAAACTTGTCTTTTTTATATATTGTAAAGCAATCAAGTATATAATACATTGTCGAATATATCTAATATATCAAAATTAAATAAAAATGTTATTCTCTTCTTTTAATCGTTTTATATTGTGTAAATCTTTTTTGTAACTAATTGCAATATCATGTTAATTAAATGTTGTCTTTTAACTTTTTTAATATATTTAATAACGCGATAAATTTAAAGAATAACAACTTAAAGTAATTCTTTTTTTCTAATTTGCGTAGCATTATTGTAATCGTCTTTTTAAAATAAAACAATTGCACTTCTTTCTTGATATATCTATCGAATAGAAATCTTACTTAAAATAAGATAATGCAAATTAATTGTCGCAATATACAATTAATTATATTGTTAATTTCTAATATCTTGTTAGAAGTTGTCTTGTGCATTACTCTTATTACTTTGCGCTTCAATATTATTTTGTTTTTTTTATAGAGATCGAATAAAAAAAATTGTTTAAATTGTTTACTAAAATTGTAAACAAAGAAAAAAAATAAGATTAAAACATTGTTTCGATCTTGTTCTTTGTTATTGTTGTAATGTTCGTATTAATTCGTAATAATAATATAATAAACTTGATTAACGTTTTTGTTGTTACGTTTCTAATTTACTCTGTTATCTCGAAGAGATTTTTAATAATATTTTTCGAAACTTTTATTTGTTTGCGAAACTCGTTTTGTTTATATCTCTTTAAAATCTTGTTTTTCTTGTCGTATGTTCGAATGTACGTTGCTTATTTATTAGAAATGCGATATTATTAACGTAGTCTTCTAATTTCTTTAATTATTTTTGTGCACTTTGTTGTTTATTTAAATTTAACTCTCTTGTGTAATCTTGTTTACGAAATAAAGTTTTTAATAATTTTTTTCAAAGTATCGAGCAACTTTGTTGTATACTTATTAATATCGTCTCTTTTTATTAAATTGTTTAATATTGATTCGAATAATAAATTTTTTAAATATGTTGTCGAACTTTTTTAAGTTTATAACTTTTTAGTTTTGTTTAAAACAATATTAAGACTTCTTTTGCGTTCGAAAATTTAACATCGTTCTTATCGAAAAATAATCGAATAATTTTTTTATCTTCTCGTTTATATCGCAATATATTAATCGATTTGCTATCTTTTTTATAACGAACAATAAGTCGATCGTAATTTAAACGTTTTAATAATCTTTTATTATAATCTTTTAAAAGAGAGTTAGTATTATATCAATTGCGCACATTATATTTAATAAATTCTTCGAAAACAAATATTGTCTAAAATAAAATAAAATCGTTTAGAAAAAATAATGCAAATTGAAATTTCTTATAATAATACTTTTATCTTGCATACGTAAAGTTAACTTTATCGCTAAGAGATTGCTCTTGTTAATTATTCTATTATAATTATTTAAGAGCAAATTGTAAATGTTATAAATATTAACAAGATTATATCTTGTATTGTTATTGTCAAAATATAATTGTAACATTATTGTTTTTATATTTCTAAAATGTTATGTGCTATATTAGTTATTGCTATTAATATATTTGTTAACGTAAAAACATATTCTTTTGTCGTTATTTATAAACGTAAAGTTTGCGCATTTCGAATTGTATATCTTCGTTTTAGCGTAATATTGTTACAACTTTTGTATTATAAATACATTGTAATTTTGTATTTTATTCTTTTGAAGCAATGCAATTATTATTTTATTTTTTGATTTTTAAACGTTATATTGTAATAGTTTGAGCTTATTTTATGTTTTTATTAAAGTTGTTTCGTATAATTTTCGATGTCAATATTTATTAGATTTTGTATCTCTTGCATAAAAGACATGTTCTATAATAATGTTATTGTTACTTCGTCGTTATCTTATCTTATTAGAGTAAACTAACTATTTAATAATTTGTTAAAGTGTCTTTTCTTAATTAATTATTAAATTACGCTCTTTTTTGTTATTATAAGAATGTTTTGCATGCGACTTGCTTGCGTCGAACAATTAATTGTTATCGTCTTGCATTTTGTTCTCTTCTTTAACGTCTAATTAAACGTCGTTGCACTTTTGAAAATTATTAAGATAATTGTTGTTTTGTTCGCTTTTGTTGTTTTAACAACATAATACAATAATTTTGTCTTTGTTATTTCTTTTATTCTTAGTTTTTCGCTCTATTTTTTAGAACACTTGAAATCGAATACTTTGTAAGCATTTTTGCAAATATTATACTTTTATATTAATAAATTTAATTAATGCAAACATTAATCGAAACAATAATCTTACGCACAATAAACGCATTTTTGCTCGTTCTTGCATTCGTATATTAAGTAATTATACTTTTGACACTTTATGTATTGCTTTATTTTGCAACTCGTATTATAATATTTTGTTATCTTAATATTTGATTCATAAATTACGTTATGTTAAATTAACTTGTTGGTTATTTTCGCGCAATCTACTTATATTATAATAAAAACGTATTTTTTCTTGTTACTTTTTCTTGTAAATTAAGTTGTCTTATTAATTTTTAATTCTTAATGTATAATTTTGCATAACTTTTTTATTGTTTTTGTTCTTTTCTTTTTTATGTTTTTAAGCATATTTTTTACTTTAATGTTGTGCATTATTATTTTTGCGCATTTACAACGCAAAATTGTCGCAATAAATACGTTCTTAACTTAGAAATTACTCGATTTTAGAGTTTTCTTGTTGCATTTGTCATTAATTTTAAAAACTATTATTCTTTTAAAGCGTCTTATTCTTTGTATGTTTTTTTGCGTATTTAGTGTGTTAACAATATTTAAGTCGCATGTTAATGCAAATATTTTTGTTGTGCTTATTTTGTATATTCTTTTTGTCTCTTTCTTCTTCTTAATTTACGTTATTAATTTTATCTCTTTAATCGATTATCGCTTTAAGAGTGTTTATTTGATATTTATCTTAATTATTGTTTGTGCAACTAATAACGAGCTTTGTACTATGCTTGTTTATATATTTGCGTCTTGTATATCTTTCTTGACTTTTTTTACTTTTTTTAGTTAATTTGTCGTTTTCTCTAATCTCTTCAATACGAAAATTATGTTAACTCGTCTATTTTTCGCGAAAAGTTCGTTGAATTTGCGCGTAAATTTCTTAACAAAAATACATTACTTAATTAACGTTGTTATTGAAATTATTTTAAACGCGTTTTTTTTCTTAGATTTATAAAGCTTCTTGATTTTTATTATTTTCGCGATAATCTTTGTCGCGATTTGTGATAAGTCGCGTTAAGACACATTAAATGCGCTTCGATTATTTGTTGACGTCGCGTCGATTACGTTTATTTAATTCTAACAATCGAAATAAATCGTGAGTGTTATTGTTAGTAAAATCTTCTCTCTCGTCTCTTCTCGTATAATAAGATAGTATAATATCGATTTTCGCAAACTAATCTTTTTTTTTCTATTAATTGTATTAAATTCTAAAACTCGAATCTTTTTATTTAACTCTGCTATATAAATTGTATAAATTTAGTTGCAATTTTGTATATACTAAATATTAGCAAATACAATTATATAATAATATTAACTAATTAAATATATAAAATAAATTTTATTATTATTAATTGTTAGTTATTTATATATATAGTTGTAGTTCTATTTATACTTAATTTATGTTAAATTAAGATTAAAATTAAGCTATATTGTTATATAAAAATATATTATACTAAAGCAAATAAACAAATATCTTAGCTATTAATATATATTATATAAGTTAAGTATATACAATTGCAAATTTAGATACAAAAAATATTTTTACAAATATATACTATTTAAAAAAGAAATATACATCTCTTTTATATTTAATATACATTAAGTTTATACTAGTTTAGTACTTTAAAGCTTTAAGTTAAATTTAAAGAATAACAAAATATAAATTATTTTACAAAGTCGAAGTATAATTTTAATAAACTTTGTTTAAAGTAAATTTATATTTTGTATAAATATTAATATATTATTAATATATTTATCTATTAATATATAAACAATACAAAGTATATTGTATAAGCTAAACTAATATTAAATATATACAAAATCTATACAAAACAATTGTTACAATTAAGAATCTGCAACTTTTTTTAATATATATTTTTATTGCAAGATAAGCTTATTTTATACTTGTTATATACTTAGTTTATCTTTTAACTTTTTTGTTCTTATTTTATATATAAATACTTATTTTGTCTTTTAAGATTTCGACAATATATTAACTATATATAAACTCGACTTATATTAGATTTGTATTAATATAATTGTTAATGTTACTAATTAATTATTGTCTATTATTATTTTTCAAGTATTTGTTTCTTAACTTAAAGAGTATTTGCAAGAAAGATACACTTAATTTACTTTTAAATTATATTAAGTTTATACTAATTTATTTTTAGTATTAAACTAGTTCTTTAATCAAAAAGCTTGCTTTCATATATTTTATTATATTAATTTGTATTTAATATATATTTAGACTATTTGTAAATTAATATATTTATTATAGATATTAAATTTTCGAGTAAATTATTTTAATTATATTTTAAGTTAAATCTATATTAAATATATACTAGCATTAAAGAAATATAAAGAAGAAAAGAAAATTGTAAAAATAATATATTTAAAATTTCGAATTTTTTTAAAGATTTATACTTTATTTATATTTAATATATATATAGTTGACAAAAAAACGCTAAGTATAGTAATAAAAAGTTAAATGCAATAATTAAATCTAATAAAAGAGCTTAAGAGTTATATATATTATACTTATACTTACTATATATTTAGAAAAAAATTATAATACCCCTTTTTAATTCGAAGAAAAACAAATTTTGCACAATAATTAACTATATTAAAATTATATTAATTCTATATTTAATAGATATTAATATCTTAATTGATATTCTAATTGCAAAGAAAAGTAAAGTTGCTATTTGCAAATCTATATTTTGTCTATACTAAATTTATATATAGCTAATTTTTTTTAAATAAATTTGATTTTGTTAGCAAAAAGAGTAAATATAATTGTTTTTTTATCTATATTAAATTTATACTAAGTCTATGCTTAACTAATATAGTTGTTGCAAAAACTATTGTTATATTTACAACTAAAAAAACTAAAGATTAGATTATCTTCTATTGCTTATATTAGATATATACTAAGCAGAAATTGGAATATATTAATATAAAAAAAAATTAAATTAATTTATTAAGTCTTAAGCTCAATATATATTGTATTTAATAATAGAATTTGTCTTAATTAATTTTGTATTTTCTATTGTATCTAATATATACAATATAGACAATTAAATATTTCTTTTTTCGACTTTAATTTGACAATATAAATTAATATTTACTATATACTCTATTTCTATATAATTGCTGCAACAACTATAATTTAATAGAATTTTTTTTTTGCAAATTAATTTGTATTAAAGTTTAGTCTATATTTAGTATAGAATTTCTATATATTTTATCTAATTCTAAATTAAGATTTTACTTTTAACTACATTTAAGTATATATTTAAACTGTATCTTGTCTACGTTTACTATATATTTATTCTATTTATTATTTTAACTTTATATCTATTTCTTCTATTTTTATTATTATTGTTTATAAGATAAAACTAAATAAACAATTATAATAGTTTATTGTATTGCTATACTTATTAGTTTTACAAGTAATATAAATATCTTTGTCTTTAATTGTTTCTTTTTAATTTCGAATCTTTCAATAAAGTAATTTTTTTTTAAATTAATACTTGATATAAACTCGATATAAGCTAGGTTTATATATAATATTTTAGAATCAAATAAAAGCTTCTAATTATTAATATTATATAGTATTTGTAAAACAAAAATATAAACTTATAAACTAGTTTATCTTTGCTATTATTTTAATTGCTTAATAGATATTATTAATTTGCTTGCAATAAAATTATATTCGAGATATATTTTGTATTACTAATAATATTAAATTGCTTTAACTTAATAACTTTTTTTGTTAATTTTTTCTCTTTCTTTTATAGAAGTTTATTATATTTTTAACGTATATATTATATATATTGTTCTTGTACTTAATTTTTAATTTAATATTTAGATAGTATTGCTATATATTTTTTGCTTAATTTTAATATATTATTTATAGGGTTTAAATCTAATTTGTATTTATCAAAGCTAGATAACAATATATATCGAGTTAATATTCGATATTTATCTTTTTCAAATAATATCTTTATATATCAATATAATAGAGAAGATATTTTAGAATTTTTATCTAATATATATTGAGTTAATACTCGACGTCTATCTCTTTTAAATAGTATCTCTATATATTAATATAATAGAAAAAATATTTCAATTTTTTTATCTAATATATATTAAGTTAATACTTGATATTAATTTTTTGTCGAATAAATAATTCTTAAGTTGCGACTTTAAGATATATAAAAAAAATTGCTATTAAATTTAGATATTGTATTTATATTAGATTTATACTTAGAATTAAGTCTGTTAAATAAGTATTATATAAGAATTTTTCGAATTAAAAGAAAGATATAGATATTGTCGACAATACTCTACAACTTTTTAATGTTTTTTATTTATAATTTAATTAATTATTAAGTTAAGTTAAATATAAATTAATTGTATATATCTTTTTTAACTAACTAAACAATAATACAATTCGATTTACTGCAATTGCGTTAAGTAAATAGAATATTTTTTTCTATCTCGAAATTGTTCTTTTTAAATATCTTAATAGCATATTTTCTTATTCTAGTATATAAATAGTATAAATATAGCTTAGAATAAATATAAGTTTTATCTAAATATAGAAGCAAGTAATAATAGTTTTTGCTTTGCAAACTTATTGTTTTAAAAATAATTGCTTTTTTCTATATTAATATAATTACAAGTTAGTATCTATTAATATAAAGAAAACTTTAATTTCTCTTTATATAGTTTGACAAGAATCTATTTTGTTTTTTGAAATTTAATTTATATTTTAAACTTAAAATATAATATACTTATACTATTTATATATTGTACTACTGTACTGCCAACTTACATAGTTATTTACCCGGAATTTGCCCGGAATTTGCCCGGAATTTGTCCGGAATTTATCCGGAATTTACTAGCAATTTTCCGGTTAACTAACTTCTACTCAACTGGTAGAAACCTGCTTTTCAACTGGCAAAAATCTGTTAAATTCCGGTCAAATTTCGGTTAAGTTTCGGGCTTGCTTCAAATAAATCACACGCGAGTTGATAATCAAAATAGCAATATTTCGGATAAATTCCGGGTAAATTTCGAGTATAAATATTACTAGTAATAATTTTTCAAATTTTTTCAAATTTTTTTAGTTAAGTAGATTAACTAATATTAGCAATATAGGTAATGTAGTACGTACACGCTAGTAGGAGGGTCTAACGCGCGTATAGAAATTTCGTAAATCACGTGATTTTATAATTAGAAATTTGATAACGTCGATAGTCGCGAAGCTAGACACTTTCCAAATATTTATAAACTATAAATTGAGGTTAAAACTTTAAACTATAAATAGAAAAATAATTCAACGACTTCGCGTATTGACGAATCAACAATATAAATACTTTACTATTCGATATTTTGAAAATCGAAATCTCGATCGGGCTAGCGTCGGGACTTAGTCAAATTTATTGAAATTTGAAAATTCAGAAATTTCAAAATTAAGAAAATCGCATCTATAATATCTATAATCGGTAGATAATCGTTATATGTCGGTTAGCTACTAGTTAGTCAACCGATAGATAACCAAAATAGATTTATAACTAGTAAATAATCAAAACATGCTAGTTAGCAGTTGATTGACTAATCGGAATCTAGCAGATATCTAACTAAAATAGATATATTCCTGGTATATTCCTAGCATTTACCGGGAATATAACCTTATAGATGGGCCTGTAAGACCGAAGACTATAGTTATATACCAAGTATAAAGCTAATAGATATTCGATTGTTGCCCAACAGATAGCTAGTAATTTGCCAAAAATATGACGAACAAATGTCGAGAATACGAATTTTTATCGACTAAATACTTGCTTTTCAATAGTTAATTAACGAGTAAAACGCGAGTTTCTATTAATTAGTTATCGATTAGAACGCTGCTTTAAAGCGAGTTTGCTTCGAATAAATTATCTTCAAATTGAAAATCAATCTAGCAATCTATTGGTTAGTAATCGATTAACTATTGATTAGATATTTATCTTAGCTTTCTATTTATCAAATAATTGATAAATCGACAATTATATATTCGATATTAATTTTAGATTATTTGTAGTACAATTTTATGCTAATCGATGCATTCTATACTTACTATACAATAGATTAAAGCAATATATTGATTTCAAGCTCGCTTCGAGTCTTTCGCAAGAGTACTTGTTTGTAAAAAAGTCTTTTACAAATATAGTTACATTCGATTCTTTAAGTCTTTTTGCAAACATAAACTGATTTATCTTTTATAAATAATCTACTTCTTATGTGCAATACAATAGATATTGTGTCCTTTTCTTGATTTGTTAATTCGACTTCTTTGACGCGTCAATTAAATAAATCGTTTGATGCGATATAAAGCTAAGAGAATAGATGCGTTAACGAGATATATATTTGTAAATAAGAAGATCAAAAATAGAATTGTCGAGAGACTCTAATAACTAATCTTCGATAAAGCATTGTTTTAGAAAATCAATTACTAGAAATTTATAGCGTCTACTTCGATACTTATGTAGAAAACATTGCGCAAGTCTTGTCTTTCGCAAATCGAAAATTATAAAGTCTTTTACATTATAAATGTAACAACAATTGCGTTTACAAAATATATATAAGTTAAAATCTTTAGCAATCAAGATTTATCTTATTAATTATTAAAAGTTAATCGACGATATTGTTTTATAAATTTGCGTTCTAAATTTACAATTTGTTTATTAATATATCTCTTATAAGTATTTAGCAATTGTTGTAGAAAAGAATGCTATAAGAATAATTTTCTAAAATTTATATTATAATGTACGAAGAGCTTCTTACGCAATTTGTAATTGCTATTAGAGAGTTAAGCTTATAAATAACAACAATCTTCTATTACAATATAAGCGCTATTAACGTCGTTCTAAATTTTTGCTCTCTTATTAACAAAAAGCTTTGAACAAGAAAGAGACAATAAGTGTTTATTAAGCTAAGTGCTTCGATTAACTTTAAATTATAATAATTCTAGACGTCAATTAACTTAAGTCTAATCGATTGCGTCAATACATTTCTAACAAAAAGATAACTTATAAGATTAGATAATGCGATCTAATTTGCTATAGTCTTAATGATTCTAACATATTGTCTTAGTAAATTTCGTTAATAATAAATGTACTTACATATGCTTTATTTCTTCAAATAATACATTAAGATTTATAACAATTGCATATTTCTTTGTTATCTTGCTTGTCAAAGTCTTTCGTTCTTGTATTTGTTTGTCTCGAGTCTTATTATATAATTATAGAATCTCTTTCTCAACGTTAATTTGCTTTGATTTCTTGTTTATAAAAGACTTCTTTTGCATATTATTCTTAGCGACATTCTTATTAAGCTTATCAATTTCTTTATTTAAGCTATTCAATTTATTGTCGCTTTTCGTCTTTATTTTTACACTTTTAAATATCTTTATCTTTGTATCTTTATTAATCTTTATCTTTTGTATATCAAAGTCTTTCGCAATTCTTATTGCGCATTTTATTAAGTTCTTATATATCTTTTTTTCTTTTAATACAACTTAATAAATCTTGTTATAAAAATTATTTTATTAACTATTTATTAAGATATTTGCAAAAGCAATAATTTTAAAAACTCTTACAATTGCTCAAATGCTAATAATGTTAATCTTAAAAGTTTTAAATACTTTTTTAGCATCTTGCAAATAGAAGAGACAAAATCAATCAATAATAGCATGTTTTTGCAAGATAAGAAATATAAGAACGCTTGCGCAATTAATTTTTAACAACAATTAAAAATAAACGTAGAAATTTGAACTTTAAATACGAAATTAATTTAAAGAAAAAGAAAAATATTGAAAGACTTTTAAGTAGATTACGCTATCTTTCTTGCTTAGAATTGCAATTATAAGAAAGTTCTACAATATTTTGTCAAGTTCTCTTTATTTAAAGTAAGACGCGTTATAAGCTTTGAACAAAATAACGTCTAAAGTTGATGCTAGTAAGAGAATCGAAAAAGATTGTATTTTGATATCTATAAATTGCACGAATATTTGTTGATTTTTATTAAAAAGATATTAAGCGTACTTACGCTCTCTCTTTATTGCTCAATAATATTTGTTCTTTTTTACAATATTGTATTGCAAATTGTCTCTTTTATCTTTAAAACAAAGACAAGTACAACATTTTATCTTAACATTATATCGAGAAAATTTCTCGTTATTTACTTGTTGCGATATGTTGCTCAAAAACGTTATAATAAAAGTGCAAACAATTTAAGTCTCTTTGTTAATCTTTATCTTTAAATTATTGTCTAAGTTGGTAATAAATTTGCGAAAGACTTCAATAATATCGTAAAAAGTTACTTTATAAGATTCTAAAATTAAAGTAAAAACATTAATTAATTTTCTTTGCTTATTGTAAGAAAGATATATTAAAATAAGATAAAAGATCTTTAAGACACAATATATATTACAATAAATCTCGAAGTTATTAATAAATAGAAGAAGAAAAAATATACAATTTGTCAAAGACTTTTGCAAGTTATTCTTAATTGAAGTAATTTGTCTTTAGCTTTTTAGAAGTTTGATACAATTGACAAAGAAATCGAATATTAAAGTCTTTTGTATTTAAGACTCTTCGAATATATTAACAATTGTTAATATACATTTTTTTAGTATTCTTTTTGTTATTATACTTTCGATCAAGATAAATAAGAAGATATTGATCGAAATTAAGTAAACTTATCTCTAGCTTAATACTTTTTTTAAGAAAGAGTTTATTTTCGTTCTTCAATATAAGTTTATATCTTATTAGTATCGAATAAATTATAAATAACATTATCTATAAAGTAATTATTACTTCGTCTAATATAATTGTATTTTTTCGTATGTTCTTGTTAATAAAGATTACTCTACTTATTGTATATAATTACTAAGTAATATTTAAAGACTAAATACAAAAGATATTGTTAAGAACAACAAGCTTATCGTTATATATATAGCAAAGATATTCAAAGATTGTGCAAACAAAGAAGTCTTATATTAAGAAATATTACTACTTAATAAATAAGTCTATTATTTTGGTTAATTCGAAGTGTATCTTCTTGTGCAATTTAATTGCTAATAATATAATGCGAATTAAATCAATAAATTTGTATCAATATTATTAAAATAGACGCTTAATTTTTCGATATTAACTATTGTTTTTGCTTTTGACAACTAAAGATAATTGCTTTTCAATAATAGTATATAGAGTTTTACAATATAAGATTAGCAATAATATATATTAACGAATTTGTCTTTTAAAAGTATTAAGCTTTAGCAAAAGACTTTGAATAACCATTATTTTATTATCTATCAATTGCTTTAACGTAAAATTATTCTCTTCGATATAAAGATTCATAAAAGACTTTGTTAATTGCAAAATTTCTCGCAATCTAACGTAATCTATTTTTGAATTTTCTAATTTCTCAAATTATAGTTTCAAAGCTATATGCAAGAGCAATAATAATATATTCTTTTTATCTTCTTAAGATACTACTTCGAATAAGAATGTTAATAACGACAATTGTTGTAAAATAGATAAAGCGTAAAAAGTAAAAAACAATCTTAAAGAGAAAAAAAATCAAGAGAAGAAAAAGAAGAAAAAAAGAACAAGTATTCGAAAATGTATTTTTGTTGTCGTTTATATTCAAATTCTCGAGAAGATCTTATAAAGTAAGAAATTAAAAATCTTGTAAAATATCGTGCTTAAAGCTAAACTATTTCTAGCATTAGTCTTAGTTCTAATAGAATAAAAAACTTACAATATAAAGATTCGCATTTTTCTTATTTTTTTGCTTTATTTCTTTGTCGTTGTTCTCGATATTTAATTTGCTCTTCTTCTCTTCGAACACAATTTAATTAAACAAATCAAATTGTAAGTTGTTATTTAATACATTAAATATAGTTGCAAAATCTATAACTTAAGAGCTAAACATTTTTTTAATAAGACTATTATATGCTTTCTATATATTCTTATCTAATTTGTTATAGACTCTTTTACTTTTATCTAATTTGTTATAGACTTCTATATTCTTATTCAAGTTATTATTGTTTTTAGCATCTATATTATAGTTTTTCGCAATCGAGATCTACTCTTCGAGAAATTGTTGCGACAATTCGATCTTAATTAAATGTAAGCTTTTATTAATTTTATTAGATTAAAGTATTAAATAAAAGTCTTTAACAAATAATAATGCATGCAATAAGATATAAATAACTTGAAATAAAAACTTCAATAGATGTACGTCGAATATGTAATCGTTATTATTAAAGTTTAAATTGTCGACAACTTATGTAATTATATTCAATAAATTCGAGTTCTATAATTGACAAGACATTGCATAAAGATATATTAATAATAATACAATACTTGATAGAAAATTATTTTTGACAAACAAGATCGCTATCTGCAAGTAATAGAAGCAATCAAGTCTACTAATACTAGTTTTATTACTCGCACTAGCAACACGTCTAGTCTAATAAATAATATAACTAGTTATCTAAATAATGTTAACTATAGAATAATCTTTTATAGATTTCGTTGATTTTATTCTTCAACAAGATGCTAGAACATTCTACAAAAAAAGTAGACAAATTAAAGAAATAACGCGTAAAAAAAGATAGCGCATAAGAGGAACAACAAAGCCGATAATAGTGTAAGATCAATAATAATAAGAATTGATAATACTAAGAACTTGTAATGCTAAGAAGAAAAGTAATAAGATAAGAACGCATAAGAGATAATCAAGATATATATAACGCTATGTTGTATATTAATCGATAATGCGTGTAATATAATGTAATTGCAAGTCTATCTAGAGACTTGCATCGAATTACTTGTTAAAAATTGCAAATTGCAAAAAATTGCTATAGACTTTCGCAAAGACAATAGTAAGAAAAAATTTGTCGAAAATGCTATATATTGTTGATTAGCAAATAAAAGACTTTCGCAAATAGATACGTTTATCTTAGATATCAATTATTTTGCTTTAACTCAAAGACAAAATCTCTTGTATTAAGTTATAAAATAATAAGATATATTTTGTCTTTGTTAATTCTTCTTATAAAATTAGATTTTCTTCTTTTATTATTTATTGCTTTACATTAATTATTGTTTTGTCGAATTCTTCTTTATAAAAGATTTTGCAATTTAGTTTCGTTATTGTTTGCGAAATTGTTTTTTTAAGATTTCTAATAACAACTTTTGAGTCGAAATTGTTCGAAACAAAGTACTTATAAAATTAAATATATTTAAATAAATTATTAAATTGTCTATATTTCTCAATAGTTTGTGCTTGTACTTCTTAAGAATAAGAGATTTTCAAAACATACAAACGTTAGCATTTTAAATAAAAGTTAAGTTCTATTGCGACAACGTCGTAAACAAATATCAAAGTTATAAGTTTATTCTTTTTATTAAAGTTTCTTATAATTTTATTTTGTTTTAGCGAATATTGTTATAACGTTAAAGTAGTTACTTTAACTTTCAATAGTTAAAGAATTATTATTGCATATAATAAGAAGATTAATATTTAACAAAATACTAGAGTCTTCTTGTAATCGCAAATTATTTGTCAAAGTATTAGCACTTATTAATATCTTTAACTAGTTTGACAAATCTCTATATTTTGTTTGCAAATGTCTTTATTATTTAATAAGCAATACAATGTTAAAGTCTTTTGCAAACAAGAATCAACTTATATAATCTTTTACGTTCTTTATTTAAGCACAAAACTTTAATATTTTGTCGAGCAACAAATTTAAAATATCAATTAAATTGTTTAAATAAGTTTGATCAAGATTTACGTCGATTTCGAGATATAGAATTTGCAATTAATCAAGATAAATATCTTTGCTTTCGAACATTTTTCTTATATTTTTTGCTTTTAGATTGTAAATCTTGCCGAATTAAGTTAAATTTGTAAAAAAGAATAATAGTTGCAACTTTCGATAAACTTTAAAATTGTACTTAATTTTTAAAGTCTTTATATCTTCGAATTTATTATTATTTTTGATTAGATTTTCAAGAAGATTGTTCTCTATCTTTTCCTAATTTATTTTCTTGTTAATTGTGTAATTGCAATTAATAGTAATTGTCTTAAATTCTAATATTAAGTCTTTTACTTTTGCGTTTGTACAAAATAATATTCGTAATTTGTTAATTCTTCGAATTATAGTTTTCTTAAAAATTATGTTTAATCTTACTTCTTAATTGATTTTACTTATATTTAATTAAAATAGAAATTCTTTTGCAATTCTTAAAATTAGTTGTAACTTAATTGCAAAATAATTGTCAAATAATATATATAAATTTATATTGTTATTAACTTTTATAATTATTAACGTCTACAATTGTTATTAATTATCGACAACGTATAACTCGATTAAAGACATGTATCTTTTACAATCGTCGTCTGAGTTATTAAGTAATATCGAACTTGTTTCTAGAAATTCGAAAAATACAATTTAACAAACAACGATAAACAAATTCGAGTTTGTATTTTTTAAAAAATAATATTTATTTGTTACTAATAATTCAAAGCATCCAAAAATAACTTTAAGTTATTAATAATTTAGCTCGAACTTAAGATTCTTTGCGTTTTGTTCTAATATGCAATATAAATTGCGTTTTTAAGTCTTTTGTATCTTTGAATTATTTTAATTTGCCAAAGTATAATACAAGAAAATAACAATAATGCGAGCATTTTGCTTTATATTATTGAAGATAGAATGTTTTGCGTTAAGAATATCGAATATATTTTTAACGTTCGCAATTAACTTTTAATTTTTTCGATTATCTTTATAATACAAGTAGATGCGAAATTGTTTTAAGACAATTTGTTTAATCTCGTCTATTTATTAATTTATTAATATAGACAAGACGAGAAAAAGTATAGATTTGATTGTTTGTTATTTCTTAACAAGAAATGCTTCTCTATTTAGAATTTGCTAAAAGAAATGTTAACAATTACTTATAGTTAAAGATGCTTGCAAAAGACTTTAGTTATCAATACTTAAACTAATATAATTTGAACTCTTTTGCAATAGACTAATGTGCAATATATCTAAAATTAATAAATAACAATAATTTAGATTTTGTCTAAATTAATGTTATTAACAAATAAATATTTACAAATATTAAGATTCTTTATAAAGTCTAGAATAGTTTTGATATCTATTAATTGTTATAAAATTATAATTATGCTAATATTTATTTCTACAATTCGCAAAATAGTTCTTAGATTATTTTATTTTATCTCGAGTTTATTGTAAATTACAACAATGTTCTCTTGTTAATAGACTAAATTATTTAAAAAACTTTGCGTCTTTTTGTATTAACAAGTTAATTTTTTCAAGTCTTAAGCGTACACAATTGCAAATGCATTAATATTTTAAATTAATTAAGATTTTTAGAGCTTAAACTCGATCTTTGAGAACTTATTAAGATTTGTTACATAATTAATCAACTTAAAGTTAAAAAAGTCTTTGAATTGCATAATTTTATTTTATATATAAAGTTGTTAAAAGATATATTTAACGCAAATATAAAGTATTCGAAAACAAGTTATAATACGTTTTTTACAAGTTATTTAACGCATGTCTTCGAACATTGTTTTCTCTTCAATATTATCTAAATCTTTAATAATTAATATATTCTCTCTATTGTTCTCTTGTTTGCAAATAATAATCTTTGTATCTTCGTTTTAAAGAATTTTTAAATATTGTTCTTTTACAAGAAAATTATAATTACAAGTATTGTTTTTCTCGAGCTTAATTACAAGTTCGATCTCGATTGTTAAAAGAGAATTCGATAATAAAGTCTTGTTAATAAAATTAATAAAGTTGCTTGTTTATTGTGTCTTTAATAAGTTAACTAATTGCTAAATAATTTAACTAAATAAAGAAGATTGCGAGAGAGTTTAACAAAGCAATATTGTTGCAAAGTCTTCGACAAACTATATAGAAAAAATTAATGCTAAATCGATTTGTCGCTTTATCGAACGCAAGAAATTGATAATTCTTAAGATCGATTTACTCGCAAGAAACTTTTATTTTTTTTCTTTCTCTTGTTCTTCTTTCTTGACAAAACTTTTATAATCTTTGTTGTTTTTATCAAGTTTTAGACGCAAAAATATAACAATTCTTCGAGCAATTTCTTGTTGTAGAACAAATCTTTGTAATTCTTTGTATTTGTAATTAAGATCTTGTACAATAATAATGCTTATTAATTGACAATATTTTAATCTAAAGTATCACGCTTAAATTTTAATATAAAATGCTTATTATTATTATTATCTTCGCTTGCAAGTAAACGCTTCTTAACAATTGTTAAATACATACTCTTTGTTTTTATTCTATATATAACTCTAGTTGTTGCTTGTTAAGATTAAATATGCTTTTTTACATATTGTTTAAACATCGATTAAAAGCAATTTAATTTAATTTAATTTTTTATTTTGTTTACATTCTTAAAATCTAGAATTGTAACAAAAGTATCTATATTTGTTATTTTAGTTCTTTATTAATTATATCGAAACAACTTCTAAAATTTAACATTGCAACAATTAATTATTAAAGACTTTAGTTTAGAAAATTTAAGTATAAAAGAATATTGCTAATTGTTTGAACTTAAGAAAGTAATCTAAGTAATAAAATATATTAATAAATAGATTTTTAAAAGAATTGATGCAAGTCTTATATTAAAGACTATTATAATAATTTATAACAATAGTTTGTTGCAAGAGTTTTCGACAAGAGCTTAATGTAATATTCTAATGTAATCTTTTGCAATTAAGATTTTTTTAACACAATTACAATTTGCACAACTTGTTTAAAGAAGTAAGATAAAGATTTTTGCAAAAATAAAGACAAAAGATAATATAATACTCAAAGTTGTATATAAAGTAACAATAGAAAAGAAGTAAACTTCGCAAACTAATAATTCTATCTTTAACGCATTCTTTTTCGACAATTAATAATAATAACGTCTTTAATAGATTAGCAAATCAAAATAGTCTTATAATTGATATTAAATATTAGAAGAGAAGTCGCATATTAAGAAAGCTATAATTGTAAAAGTAAAAAGTAAATAACTAGAAGAACAAATAATAGAGATAAAGTAAAAAATGTTAGAATATAAGAGAAGATAAATTGTTATTACGCACATTTATTACTCGACGCGATCGACAACATAATAAACAATAAATTTATTAAATAGTAAATCAATAACTTAATGTAACTATTACTCTTACTTTTATAAATTAATCTACAATTACTTTGCTTGCAATTACAATAATATAGCATTAACGTTAATATACACAAGTATCTTAACTATAAGAGCAATCAAAGTGTAATTTTTTGCTCTTGTCTTTTTAATAATAGTCTACTTAAAACGTACTAGCACTTCAACTTCGTTATTACTTTATATCGAAGCTTTTATTTTTGTCGCTTTTTTAAAATTAATATCTTCGTCTATTGTAATTATAACAAGAAGTCAAACAGTTATTGTCAAAAAGACAACATTTTAAAGTCAAGAACGTTCTAGAGTTGTTGCAAAAAAATTGTCTATTCTTAAACAATTGTCTTTCAATTCTTACGTGCGAAATAATACTATTATCGATAAGCTTAATTTAATATCTTATCTATTGCACACAATTATAGAGAACTTTTCTCGAAATTCTCTTAAGAACTCTTTGCTAACATATAACAATAAATAAAAGAGAAACATGTTAAAATCTTTTAACTCTAAATTTAAATTACTTGCATTGCTTACGAAGTTTAAAGCGTTATTAATAAAGAAATTTCTAATTTATTAATAGTTCGATTGCTAATTGCAATTACAAAAGAAGAAAGTAAAAGTCTCGCTTATAAAGCGTTTGCAAAAGAATTTTATAAAGAAGAAATCAATTGCATTGTTAAAGTTTACAAAGAAGTTAAAGTTTTTAGCAATCTTAGAAATTTATTTGCAATTACGTACGAAAATCTTTTACAAAAGCTCAATTAACAACAATAACAGAAATATTATTAAGTTAATAGACAATAAAATACTTAATAATCTTACAAAGCTATTTACTTCTTTCGAAGGTACTAAACATAAATTGTTTATTAACAAGAAAATTAGTGTCAAGACTTAATACAATAACGAGATTATAAATCTAGAGCTCGAAGAGCATAAATAACAAAATAAAATAAAACAATAATTCGCACAAAGCAATAGATTGTTTACAACGCTCGTACTTAGAAGTTAATCTTAATAGAAATTAATTAAGTAATAAAGTTAATTGCAATTTAAGACAAGAGAATTTTAAAGTTAAACGCAAATCAAATTGCAAAAGTTTGTTAAATCTAAAAATTAATTGTACTAGAAATTAAATTGATCTCGAACTTCAAGCAATAGTCTAGAGCATTATTGTCAAAATTAGTCTACTATTAAGATTATTGAAAAGACTTTATCTCAAAAGATTTTAATTCAAAAGCAATTATTATCTTCTAAGTAAATTATATATAGCAATTGATAAGTCGTAATTATTATTTAATCTTAAGCGTTTACTTCAAAAGTTCTAAATATAGTCGAGATCGAAATATTTGAAGAACTAACTATTATAACTCGACAATATTATCTTACTTATCTCTTGTATTAGACAATTAACAAATCTATACAAGCAATCTTTTTAAGTATAAAAGTTACTTATGTTACGTACAAAGTTGCAAGATTTAAGATAAAACAATGCTACAAGAGCTAAAAAATCGAGATACTTAACAAAGTCGAGATATTTATTAGACGTTAAATTTATAATACTAAATTAGATGTTAATAGACATCGAGTTACGTTAAACACTTATAAAAAGATTAAAGACAAATTTGCGAAAGACTTCTATAATAAGTAATTAGAAAGTAATTTTTACTTTGCAGTTAAAACAATCGATTTCGATAATATTAATCGCAATAATATGCAATTTCTTAGATATAATAATGTTTCTCTTTGTCTTTTGTTGAAGTGTTTTGCAATTTTGTAACTAACAAATTATATGCAAACGCTCTTCTTTAGATTCTTATTTTATAGAGACTTAACAAGCTTTATATAACAAATATTGCGAATATTAGATTTACAAAATATAACAAAACTCTTTTGTTAAATACTTATAACATCTTTTATTTAAAGAGAGATTTCGAAAGTTAAAGTATAAACTTCTATTTTAAACAAATAACTCTATTGTTTATTTGCAAACAAAATTCGAAGATCGATCTTAATCAAGATTTCGATTTTTTGTTCGATAACGATGTTATTTTGTCTAATGTAGACAAGAAGCATTATAACAATAATCGATCAAATTTAAAGATTAGTTACAAAGAGAACAAGAATAATGATAATTTGGAATATAATAGACTCTTTACTAAAGATAAAATCGATAATTAATATAACGCGCATAAGCAAAGAGTTACGAGCTATTGATATATAATATTCTTGCAGCAATTTAAATCCTAAAAATATCTTTTTATTGTAAATAAATATTTCGTTGCTTTTTAACTAGTTGTTAAATACTCTTTATCTGTTTTAATAAATTTTTATGTATTATAATTATTAACAAGAAATTATTTTAATAATTGAACTTAATATTTGCTCTTTAATTATTAAGAGCTTTTTGCGAAAAAAAGTCTAAAAGTAAGTTTATACAACAAAGTATCTAATCGAATACAATCTTCTTTTTTATTTCTTTATTATCGTCTAATAAATGCAACAATAATCTCGAAGAGAAAATGCTTATCTTTCTTGTTAAATTTTACGTCATTATTTAAAATAACGCTTAAGCTTGCTTGTATGCTATTTCTATTTACAATTTTCTTAATTTCGCGTGTCTTTTTCGCGTATATTTTAAAGTCTTATATCGATATTGTCTTTCGTCTTACGCATATAAAGAACGAAAGACTCTTGTCAATTAATGCTTGTTTTTTATCGACATCAAAGTACGTTGTTTAAGATCTTAATATTAATATTCTCTTTATTAATTGCGAAAGACTTACGCAAATGCATAGCGATATCATTAATCTCAAATTAATAAAGCAATTCTTAATATCAAAAAAAATATAAGAGATTTTCAAAAGAGAGTAAATCAATTAACGAAGAACAATTAGAAGCTTTATAAAGAGCTTCAAAAGCAAAGAGAAAGAAACAACAAACTAAAAATTAAATTGGCGAAACAAATGTCTTTAGAGAAGACGTTAAAAGAGAGTATAAAAATTATAACTAACAAAACTAATGCAAAAATTAATTTCTATTAATAGATTTCAATCTTAGATTTCAATATTCTTGCAAATTAGATTTTATATCTTTTACTTTCGTAAATATTAGTAAAGTTATAAGAATTTCTTGTTAAACAAAAATATAGACGAGAAGATCTATATAATTTAGAGTTCTACAATTATATTAAAGACATTAAAAACAAATTGGGATGTCGAAATAAACAAGATTCGCAAATAACATTATAAAGATTAGTAAACTTATAGATTTAAGAGCTATTTTAATAATTCGATTGCGAAAGACTTTGTAATTGCAATATCTTCTATTGTTTTATTGCATTACTAAATTACAATAGTATAGTTCTTACGCTAGAGATTGTTTACTCGATTACTACTAATTAATTAACAATTCTTCTTTGTTATATTTATTATCTCTTTGTTTATTGTATCTTTGCTATAACAATTAAAACAATAATTGTAAAGCGTTCGCTCTTGTCGTGGTTTAATTCGTTATTCTTATTAATTGTTATATCGAAGCGCGCGCGTTTGTTAACGTTCTCGACATTCAAATATCTCTTTATCAAAGACTTTATTGACATGTTCGACATCTCTTTTGCGTTTGCTTTAGACGTTGTTATTGCAATTATAGATGCTTCTTTTTCGTTATCTTCTTAAAATAGATTGCGAAAAGATTTTGTATCGTATATATGTTGCAAAAGTCTTATATAAATACAAATATTGTTAGTGTTATCTCGTTCTTTAAAGCAATAAAGAAGAACAATAAATTAAAGATTAAAGTACGAGAATTAAAGAATAAATTGAAGAAAATCATAGCAAAATTGAAAAAGCAAAAGAAGAAAATCGAGAAACTAAAGAAGAACAATAAAGAATTAAATAAGAAGTTGATATAAGAAACATTGATAAACAATATTTCGAGCGTTGCAATAAGCTTCGTCAATAATTTTTTTTTTACTTTCTTTGTTGTCTTTGCATTCTACACATTTATCGAATTATTAACTCAAGTCTTGTTTCGCTTCGATAATAACAATAAGTTAATAAATATAAATTGATTTTAACAAATTGAAAGAGACAAATAATAAGATTTGCGAAAGACTTTTATATAATAATAGTAAGTAGATGTTTGATAGCTAACAATCTATTAACTTACTAATTTAATTATGTTGCTATTACTTGATTGCTTGTCGAAGAATAACAACATTTTAACTATCTAATTTGATTATCTTGCTATTAGCTAATCGCCTATTAGAGAATCTTCAATCGATATATATCTGTTCTTTGATAGATATATATTGGTTGACTATCTCTTTTGGAAATATTCCCGACATATTTCCGGAACATATCCGGAATATAATCTTATAGATGGGCCTATAAGTATTGTTAACAATTTCTCGAGATATTTTAATAGAATATAGTAGATAATAAGTATAATCTTTGTATACAACTAATATAAAGAATAGAAATTATTCTTAATTAATAGAAATACAGATATTTAATTGTATATTGTATATACTAATCTTAATTTTGTTGCTTCTCTAAGAATAATAAAATTCTATATATATTTAGTATATATTAAACTTGTATTAGAATAGAACTAATTGCAGATAAATTTTTTAGAAATTAAATATTTAATAAAGATATAGTTTCATATATATTATTGTAACTTGTAGTCTATTAAGACGCAAAGATAATTAATATCAATATGTATTAATTTTGCGTTAATTGTTCGATTTATATATTATAGTTTTGTATTAAAAAGTAAAGAATATTTAATTTAATAAATCTATAAGATTAGTTTACAAACAATATAAATTAAGTAAGAATTTATTTTATAAATCTTTTATATAATAGATTTTTAATTCTTGTATATGCAAATTATAAATTCGAAATATATATAATATATGCGTTAATCTTGTTATTTTTTAAGAAATCTATAATATTAGATCTCTATATAATACTTTAATTGCGTATTAATATTTATTGTAAATATTAATTAAGTAAAATATTATCGAAAATTGTTAATATTCTTAAGTTTAAATCTATTGTATACTAAATATATGCATAGCATATTCGAATGCACATGTTTGCAATATTTAATTTCGAAATATTTGAAACTTTAAGATTAGATATTGCTTATTTTATCTTTTTTTTAATTTCTAGAAATAGAAAAGCAATTTAAGTAATCTTAAAATTAGTTGTAACAACAAAGAATTGAATCTAATTTTAATATAAGTCAATATTATACTATACTTAAATTAAATATATGTCAAATATATATATATTAATTAATGTTCTAATAGATATATTAATTAAAATCTTGACTAATATTGTACTTTTTTTGTATACAAAATAAAGAGTTCTTTTTAAATATATATATAAATATACTAAAATATTGTAATAATTTTGTACTTTTAATATAATTACTTAATTGCGTTCTTCGAAGATAATTGCAATTTTATTAATGTTAATAAAGCTCTACATATAATAACATTCGCGTTTCGAAAGATAGATCGAGCTTAATAGATTAAGATTCTTCCAAGATCTTGCAAATCTTACGAATCTAATTATCTTGCGTACTTAAATTAGTATTGTCGAGATAGAATTTGCTCGAAGAGCTCGTTTTGTTTTCTTTATATTTGACAAAGTTGCAAAATCTTAATTGAGTTAAACTACGTTTTGACGCGTAAAGTTTTAATGTTCGCGATGCACATAGACGTTTGCAATTGCTCACTAGCTACATAATTGTGTCAAATTATTACGTTTTTCGCTTTAAATGTTAGATTTTGTCGATTTAAGCAAACTTTACTTTTGAGACAAATCTAATAAATTAAAAGAACGTGTGCGCATCTTACGTAGACAAATTATAATTACTATATAGAACAAACGCATTTACGAACGCAATATTGAGAAATATCGAGATGGTCTTTCGCAAAGCTTGACTTAAATCTTTAGATTTTTGTAGATAATACAAGATTTATTAGCTCCAATCTTGATCTCGCATAAAGTCTAGATATTAGTAACAAAAAACTACGACTTTTATTATAATAGATCTAGATACATCTAGAACTAAAGTTAGAGTTTATCAAATGCGAATAAAATATTAGTTTAGTATATAATAAATATAAAATATAAAAAAGAATCTACTTTCTTAAGTTTTATAAACAATAATTTGTCAAAACTATTAAAATCTTAATTGTTTAATATATTCTAATTTTTTTAATTGTTTACAAAAATATTATTGTTAATATTTTAATTACTTAATGTTGTATTTGACTTAAAAGTATTAATATTATTAAAATTTAGAATCTACTTAGATATTTAGTAAATATCTAGTATATAGTAAATATAAAGTAAATCTTAATTCTATTTATCTATTGCGAAATTGCTTATTAATCTTAGTTTGCAAAATTCTCAAATATAAAAGAATTCTTCTTGCTAGAAGATATATAGATGTCGAAAACAAAAACATTGCTAATATTATTAAAAATAATATTGCTATTAAGATTTAAATTAAATATAGACTAAGCTTAAATATAATATATATACAAAATAAGTAATTAAATTGCATAAATAGAAAACTATATCGAGCTTATATTATATTTGAAAGCAATTTATACTATAACAAAATTTAAATTTGGTAGTACAAAATTCTTGTTTTTAAACTTTAGTTAAATGCGCGTTATAGATTTTATACAATTTTAAAAATACAATAAATATATAGAAAATTAAATTTATATCTAATATATATCGAGAAAAAGCAAAACTCTAAATATTAATTTTTATTTAATACTAAATAAAGAAGTTTATACTCTATATAAGCTAAATATATATTGAGCATGCATCTCGATTTCGAACAAACATTGCTATAAATTTTTTTAATTCGAAAAATCTATACTAAGTATAGACTCAATATAGACAAAGCTCGTCTCGAATAGGAAATATGCATTCGGAATAAGCTATATATTTGCTATATCGATTATATTAAATTTAATAATAATCTCGATTTGTTTCTATTTGTTGTTTAGAATATTATATTGTATTTAATTTAGTATCTTTAATTAAAAATTCTTGTTTTTGAAACTTATATAGTTAGCTAAATCTCTTAGTTTATATTTGCAAAAAATCTAATGATATAACTTTTTGTAATATATCTCCTTTACAATTATTTTACAAAAGTATAATTTCTGCTTTTATCTATAATCTTACTATATAAAATTAGATTTTTCGAACTATAATTTATTAAAATTGACAAAAATTTGTTAACTTTTCTATTTGTAATTTTTTAAAAATTATATTTTTAATATCTATATATATCGAAAGCTTTTTAGTTCTACTATCTTGCTTTAAATATATATCGCTTTTAGTATTGTTAGATATTAAAATATCTTTACTTTTATTTAATAGTTTTGCATTTATATTCTTATTTTTTTCTAAAAATATTTTCTACAAGTTAAAAGCTTCAAGAGCTTTTTCTATTAATAAAAACTTTCTATTTAACTCTAATACGTCTATATTATTAAGTAGAATTATATAAACTAATATATTGTATTCTGCATAGCAAAAATTAATATATTTCGAGAAATCTTTATTGTTCTTTGCAACAAACAAATAACTATTATATTTTTATTCTATTATTGCAAAAATATAGTTGAAATTTTAAATTAAAAAAACTCTTAATCTATTAAAAATAATATTAAAGCAAGTTTTAAAAACACTTTTGCAAAAGCAAATTCTACAATTAATATAAATAAATTAAGCAACAAACTGCATTTTAAAAGAGTTTAATTTTGTCTAATTTTGTTTAAATTTAGCAAAATTATAGAATTAAGAAGGTTTTATTTAATTTGAAAATACAATCTATTAATTATAATTCTTTTTAATTATATTTTTTGTATTCTTTATATTAATATTATTTTAGTTTTGCAATTTATACTATTTTTTTAACTCTTTGCTCGAGAATTGAAAGTCTACAATATATAATAAATATATTAAGTCGAAAAAATCTCTTAACTCTATTTTAAATAAAACAATAGTTGTTGATAAATTTATGCAATTTTAAAAGCTAAATTAGAATAAAATTATATCTATTTATTAAATAAAATTCTTGTATAGAAATAATCAACATCTTAAATATATTTATTTTTAACAATGTTGCAGATTGCACATCTATTTGAAGTAAATTTTATATATATAGTATATTGATATTTGTTAGAACACTATATATATTGCTATTTGTATAGTATATATTTAATATATAGATATTTGCTTTAATATTATTTGACAATATTAAATTTAGTTAACAATAGTTAACTAATTTGCAATTACTATTTAAATAATTCTTAATGAAACTATATTGGTAGCTTAAAAATATAATTTCGAATATTATTGTAGACGGAAATATAGATTAAATTTTCTATAATATAGTTTATCGATATTTATCTATAAGCTCGACAAGCAACATAATATTAATATTATACAATTTTTAACGCTTTAAAACTTTTCTTTAAAAAATATTAAAAAGTAAAAGTAAATATATAGTGCTTGTCTAATAGTTATAGTTGCAATAGTTATTTTAGTCTTTTATAGTTCTATTTAATTGATTATTAGTTTTGCAAACTACTTAGTTAAATCAAAATCAACTTAATTATTGTATTATAACTATGATTACTATTATTATCGATTTAAATACAACAAGTCGACGTTCCAATTTCTAGCTAGCAAATATATAGTTTTTGTAATTATAATAGTAAAAGTATATTGAAAATTGATTATCGAAAAACTTTTCTCGTATATAGAGATATATATATTAGTATATATATAAATGCTCAATCTATATATTGTAAGCTTTAAAAATTAAGACAATACAATATATATATAGAATATTTTTTCTATATATATTTGTTTTCCAAATTTAATTTTGAGAAATGTTAATATTTTAAGAAATATTATCAAAAGAAATAATTACAAAATTTAATGTATTTTTATTAAATTAATTTTATTTTGTAATATTGCAAACAATTGTTTTAATAAAATACTAAATATTAAAGTCTTAAAAATATTTGCTATTTTTGTCGAATAATTAACTAATTCTAAAATAACTTTTGTATACTTGTTAATCTTATCTTATATATTGTAGCAATTTATATTAGATATATTTTAATTTTGCAAGTACTTTTCGTCTACAAATATTTAAAATTTGCAATTTGCAAAATTGGTTGCAAATTGTTATTAATTTCGACTCTAATATATTTTTTAACAAATACCAAAATAATTATATTAATTAATAATATCTATTTATAATATCAATCTACTACAAAATTGCAAAATAATATATATATATATAAATAATAGTTAAAATTGTCAAAAAAATTAGTAATAAAAACAAATTATTATTAGCAATTGTTGCTTAATCGAAGTTATTAAAATATCAAATTATTAATAGATAAATACTTGATACTAAATTTTTTTAAATCTAATTTTCTTATTTTTTAGTTTGCAAAATATTAAATATTGTTTGCTTTTATTGTTCGAAATCTCTATTATTATTTTTTCTATATTATTTTTTTTATACTTGATTCAACATCTCTAAGAATCTATGCGAGAACTATATACTTTCACGATTTTTAAATCTAATCAATTACGAATAGACGAGTAGCACTAGCGTCTACTTGTCTAATTATAATTGATAAGAATTCGCGATTATTATTTCGTTTGTAACGAGTTGTTATAACGACGTTGCGTCTTCGTCTTTTATATCGTAATATTTATAATACAAAAAAATTCTTTAAACGAAAACTCTATAAATCTAAGAAGAACTTAAATATTGTTAACGATGTTGTTGTCTAAAATTAACGCAACAATCTAATAGTTAAAATTATGCGCATTGTCGCAACGATAAATTTGATTTCGTTTAGCAATTGTTGTAGATTCGTAATATTAATTTCTTATTATATTTGTGTTCTTTTTTGTCGTTATTTAAAATAAATTAACAAAATATGTTTAATCGTTATGCGTTTTTAATCGCAATCGCAAGTTCTTGTCGTAATCTTAAATATTCGTTGTTTGCACAAAAATTAATTAAAGTCGATTTTGTCTATTCTTAATTATATTAAGAGTGCATTATGCGATTTAAAACAATTAATGTGTAGTTATATATATTTATGCGTAATTCTAAATGCGAGCTTGCGATACTTTGCGTCGTTCTTATCTCTTAATTATCTTAATTGTTACTTTTTTCGAGTTTTGTTTTAAATAAGTATCTTTTTAATAACAAGTTTGTCTAATATTTGATTTGCGAGAAACAAACGTTACTTGTGCGTCTTATTAGCGATTTCGTTTACAATCTCGTTGCTTTTTATATTTTTATGCTTTAGAATTTAATAAAGTTTTAATATAACGTTGCAATATCGCATCGCATTATATGCTCTTTGCGTTCTTTTAAAACATATTCAATTCGATGTTAATCTTATCTCTTTTATAATTTTTAATAGAGTTTAATTGTTAAAATACATCTTGTAAATTTGTTCTCGCAAATTGATAAACGTCTTGCAATGTTTCGTTAATTTTTCGATCATTCTTGTAAGTTTCTTAAGTTTGTTGTAATGCGTAAGCGTTATCTTAACGCTTTCTAACTGCTTTTCGATTTTTTAATTTGTTTTTATTAAGATAACGATAACGTCTTTATTGCGATTGCTTTTGTCGAAATACGTTCTTTAATACTAGTTAAACTTGTTTGCGTTATGCTTTTTTTTAATTTTTTTTTTGTTGTACGCAATAATTATCTTAGAGAATTTTACTTATAAAGCAACTATATAAAGTTGCTATCGCAATGTCGTCGTTAATTCGAGTTTTGTTCGTATTTATCTTTTCTTAAGTTGCAAAAATATTATTTTAAGTTTTGATTTTTGTTTTCTTTTTAACATTAAGTCGTTGCGTATACGTAATATTGTTGCGTCTATTATTTTGCTTAACTCTTATATATTTATAATAGTTATTAATCTTTATATCAATTTTTCGAAATGCACATCGATAAAAGATACGTTAATCTTAACTTATAAGACTTTTGTAAACGTTATCTTGTAAACATTTGTAATACGTTAAAGTGCGCAATTCTATATCGATTGCAACTTCGAAATAATTTTTTTTAATTTTTGATATTTTTAAACGTATATTATGCGACGACATTGTAAACTATTATTAACTTCTTAATAGCGATATATTTGCGTTTATTTGTCTTTAACAAAATGTTAAATATTAAATTTTCTATTATTGACGCGCTCTTATGTCTAATTATTAGCTTAATCTTTATTTGACGCAAATAAGTTCTTTATCTTAGCTTTAAGTTTAGTTAAATCTTCAATATTTTAATATTTGATTTAACAATCATTTTGTGTTTTGTCAACGTTATATTGACGCTTATATCGAATCTCTTTAAAATTTGCGAAAAATAAATTAATTTGTACTTTTTTTTCGCGAACTTGAATTCGTAACTTTGTGCTTATTGTTCGCATTTATTATATATTTAACTTAGCATTTTACAATTACGTTCGATCAATTTTTTATACATTAATATATTAACGTTGTTTACGAAACTTGTAGCGCTAACTTGCAATTTAATGTTATTTCATATCTTTAACAAATTCGCATTATAAAACAAATATAAAACTAAAAAGAAAAAAAAAATTGCGATATATTTACGTTCGCATTGCGCTTCTTTATTGTGTAATTATTTATAATCAAAATAATACGATGTTTCTTTAGAAAATTCTCTATTTATTTGAACAAACAAGTAAAAATTTGTCTCTTCTTTATATTGTAAAGTAATCGAATATGCGACACATTATTAAATGTGTCTAATATATCAAGATTAAATAGAGATATTACTCTCTTCTTTTAATTGCTTTATATTGTGTAAATCTTTTTTGTAATTAATTGCAACGTCGTATCGATTAAACATTGTCTTCTAGCTTTTATTTGTGTATTTAATAGAGTATTGTGCGTCTTTACGACGTAGCGAAGACATTTCGATATTATTAACTTTAATATCTTATTTAATATATTTAATAATGTAATAAGTCTAAAGAATAACAACTTAAAGTAATTCTTTTTTCTTGATTTGCGTAGCATTATTGTAATTATCTTTTTAAAATAAGACGATTGCATCGCTTTCTTAATGCATCTATTAAAAAAAATCTTTTTTAAAATAAGACAATGCAAATTAATTATTGCAACGCACAATTAATTATATTGTTAATTTCTAATGTTTTATTGGAAGTTGTCTTATGCATTGCTTTTATTACTTTGCGTTTCAATATTATCTTGTTGTTTTTTATAGAGATTAAATAAAAGAATTTGTTCAAATCGTCTACTAAAATTGTAGAAAAAAAATAAAATCGAAATATTATTTTAATTTTGTTCTTCGTTGTCGTCGCAATGTTAATGTTAATTCGTAATAATAATATAGTAAACTTAATTAACGTTTTTGTTGTCGCGTTTTTAATTTACTTTGTTATTTCGAAGAGATTCTTAATAATATTTTTCGAAACTTTTATTTGTTTGCGAAACTTATTTTGTTTGTGTTTTTTTAAAATTTTGTTCTTCTTGTTGCATGCTTAAACGTACGTTGCTTATTTATTAAAAACGCAATATTATTAACATAATCTTTTGATTTCTTTAATTATCTTTGTGCACTTTGCTATTTATTTAAATTTAATTCTTTTATATAATCTTGTTTACAAGATAAAGTTTTTAAAAGTGTTTTTCAAAGCATTGAGCAACTTTGTCGTATACTTATTGATATTATCTCTTTTTATCAAGTTGTTTAATATTAATTCGAATAATAAATTTCTTAATATATTGTCGAACTTTTTTAAATTTATAGCTTTTCAATTTCGTTTAAGACGACGTCAAAACTTCTCTTACGTTCGAAAATTTAGCATTGTTCTTATTAAAAGATAATCGAATAAATTTTTTATCTTCTCGTTTATATCGCAATATATTAATCGATTTGCTATTTCTTCTATAACAAATAATAAGTCGATTATAATTTGAGCGTTTTAATAATTTCTTATTATAATCTCTTAAGAGAGAATTAATATTGCGTCGATTTCGCATATTATATTTAACAAATTCTTCAAAAGCAAATATTGTTTAAAATAGAAAAGACTTGTTCAAAAGAAATAATACAAATTGAATTTTTTTACAATAATACTTTTGTCTTGCATGCGCAAAGTTAATTTTATCGCTAAAAGATTGTTTCTATCGATTATTTTGTTATAATTATTTAAAGACAAATTGTAAATATTATAAATGTTAACAAAATTATATCTTGTATTGTTATTGTTAAGACATAGTTGTAACGTTATTATTTTTACGTCTTTAAAATATTATATGCTATATTAGTTATTATTATCAATGCGTTTGTTAATGTAGAAGCATATTTTTTTGTCGTTATTTACGAGCGTAAAGCTTGCGCGTTTCGAATTATATATCTTCGTCTTAACGTAATATTGTTACAATTCTTATATTATTAATATATTGTAATTTTGTATTTTATTTTTTTAAAACAATGCGACTATTATCTTACTTCTTGATTTGTAAACGTTATATTATAATATTCTAAGCTTGTTTTGTGTCTTTATTAAAGTTGCTTTATGTAATTCTTAATATTGATATTTATTAGGTTTTGCATCTCTTGCGTAAAAGACATATTTTATAATAATGTTATTGTTATCTCGTCGTTATCTTGTCTTATTAAAGTAAACTAACTATTTAACGATCTATTAAAGTGTCTTTTCTTGATTACTTGTTAAATTACGTTCTTTTTTATTATTACGAAGATGTTTTGCATGCGATTTGTTTACGTCGAACAATCAACTATTGTTGTCTTGCGTTTTGTTTTCTTCTTCGACGTCTAATTGAACGTTGTTGCGCTCTTAAGAATTACTAGAATAATAGTCGTTTTGCTTATTTTTGTTGTTTTGACAACGTAATATAGCAACTTTATTTTTGTTGCTTCTTTTATTCTTAGTTTTTCGCTCTATCTTTTAAAGCATTTGAAATCGAATACTTTGTAAGCACTTTTGCAAACGTCGCATTTTTATTTTGATAAATTTAATTAATGCGAACATTAATCGAAGCGATAATCTCGTGCACAATAAACGTATTGTTGCTCGTTCTTGCATTTGTATATTAAGTAATTATATTCTTAACATTTTATGCATTGCTTTATTTTGCAACTCGTATTATAATATTTTGTTATCTTAATATTTAATTTATAAATTACGTTAAGTTATATTAACTTGTTTGTTGTTTTTGCGCAATCTATTTATATTACAATAAAGACATATTTTTGTTTGTTGCTTTTTCTTGTAAATTAAGTTATCTTATTAATTTTTAATTCTTAATGCATAACTTTGCATAATCTTTTTATTATTTTTACTTTCTTTTTCTTTATATTCTTGAGTATACTTTTTACTTTAATGTTGTATATTATTATTTTTGCGCATTTACGACGCAAAATCGTCGCAATAAATACATTTTTAATTTAAAAATTACTTGATTTCAAAATTTTCTTGTTGCATTTGTTATCAACTTTGAAGATTATTATTCTCTTAAAACATCTTATTTCTTGTATATGTTTTTTCACACTTAGTGTATTAACAATATTTAAATCGCGCGTTAATGCAATCATCTTTATTGCGCTTATCTTGTATACTTTTTTCGTTTTTCTTTTCTTTTGATTTACGTTATTAACTTTATCTCTCTAGTCGATTGTTACTTTAAGAATATTTGTTTAACGTTTATTTTAATTATCGTTTGTGCAACTAATAACAAGCTTTGTACTATACTTGTTTATATACTTGCATCTTATGTATTTTTCTTAACTCTTTTTACTTTTTCTAGTCGATTTGTCGTTTTCTTCAATCTCTTTAATATAAAGATTATTTCGATTCGTCTATTCTTCGCGAAGAGTTCGTTAAACTTGTGCGTAAATTTCTTGACAAAAATACATTACTTAATTAACGTTGTTATCGAAATTATTTTAAACGCATTTTTTTTTAAATTTATAAAGCTTCTTAATCTTTATTATTTTCGCAATAATCTTTATCGCAATTTGTAATAAGTCGCGTTAAGACGTATTAAATACGTCTTAATTACTTGTCGACGTCGCGTCGATTACGTTTATTTGACTTTAACAATTAAAATAGATCGTGAGCGTTATTGTTAATAAGATCTTCTCTCTCGTCTCTTCTCGTATAATGAGATAGTATAATATCGATTTTCGCAAATCAATCCTTCTAAAAACTTAAAAATTAATTCGATTATTTAACTTAAATATTTAAAGAAATAATATTCTTTCTAAATGTCTATATAGTTGCACAATTTTTTTTTCTATAATACTTTTGCTATAGATTTTCAAGACAAAGACAAAAAGCAAAAATATTGTAAAACAAAAAAGAAACTAGATAGAAATATATAAGTTGTAATTAAAAATATAAAAAAAAAAAATCTAATTTTTTTAATACAAAAGTCGATTGTATTAAAAGCAAAAAACATTATAATTGCAATTAACAAATTAATAGTAGCTTCGATTAATTTTTCAAATCTAGAAAGAAAAAGCAATAAAATATTTCGAGTTTACTACGTAAAAATATAGTAGAAATAAATATTTTAAGTATCGAAAATATCGAATCTATTTAATCGATAATTGTAAATAGTATTTCGATATTAATATTTTGTATACAATTCTCTAGTATAAGAAAATAGTTATATATTGTTGCGTTGTAGTCGATCTATAGATAGCTTTCGATTGTATTAAAGAGACTAAAATCTAATTTTCTATTTATAGATTAAAGATACTCTTTCTCTCTTTCTATATATATAATCGATAAAAAGTGCTATTTAATTGTTAAATTATTAAAGTATCTAAAATATTTTTGTAGTTAATATCGCAATTGTACAAATATTTTATTTAAAAAACTTGAAACAAAACAAAGTTTTTTTTTAATATTTTTTAATATTTTAGAAATCTTCGATATCGACTAATTATAAAATAAACAAAAACAAAAAAATATTATCTATTGCGCAAATTTTTTGTTTATATAAAAGTAAGATTAAGAGTAGCAAATAAAAAAGATTTTTTTTATAATATAGTATTAAATTCTTAGAAGTTAATAAATTCTATTTTATTGCTTTTTTATATTCGATACAATTCTATTATTAATTAATTAAGTAAAGATATTAATACTAAAAAATAAATTAATTCGATTTTTTAGAAATTTTAATATTTAAGTAATATCTAGTATTTATATAGATTTCTAGTAGAATAATTAGATTAGATTCTATCTAAGCTTTTTGTTTAAATCTCGACTTTTAAATTTAAGTTCAAGTTATTTAAATCAATATATTTAATATATTGCTATATTGTATTTCTAAGATATCTTACAAATATACATATAAAATATATTGTTTTTATTGCTTTTACAATATTAACTAAAAAAGCAAAATAGTTTTACTTTGTTAAAAACAATTCTTAATATTGTTAATACTATTAATAGATTGATCGTCAATTCGATTTTCGATTCCAACTTCTGAAATCGACTCAAATCGACAATTCAACTTTAGAAATTACATCGAAAATCGATTCGATTTTAACTATTTTGAAATCGAATCGAATTATCAAGAATGTCAAGCATACTAAAAATAGTATAAATTAGATTTAAATTTAGATTTTTTATTAATTACTAGATAATGCTTAGTAGTAATACATTTATAAAAAGAAATTTCTAATATATTTATTAACTAATTTAAATAGATTAACTATTTCTATTAAATTATTTATTAATTGTTACTAAAAATAAATAAATTATTACTAAAAATAATAAAATTTACTAAAAATAGTAGTCTTGACGATTCGATTCGATTTTTCGATTCGATCTTCAATTTCAAGTATAAGGTCGAATCGAATTGTCGATTTCAACTTTAGAAATCGATTTGTTAAGACTTTCGATTCGATTTAATTTCTTGAATCAAACTAGATTTCTCGAATCGACGCGATTAGTTTAACTATTAACTATTGCTTTCTAGAAAAGACGCAATATAGTTATTTTAAATTGCAAATATTATAGTATATCTACTAATTTAATATTTTCTACAAAATTAATTAATAATTGTATTTAATATTTATATTTTTTTCTAAAATTCTATAACCAATATTTTTCGATTAAAAATGTTTTTGATTTTGTATAATATATTGTATCTAACGTCTTTTCAATTATAATAATTTATTAATTATTTAATACAAAGTTCTAATATAGACAAAGTAATTCTTTTAATAAATAAATTTAATTTTATTGTTATTACAAAGATTAAATTTGCAAATATTATTAATTCTAATTAAACTTAATTTAAGTTTAATAACTTTGCAATATTAAATAGTCTAAAAATTATATAAATTCAAATTTTTAATTGCTTTATTAAGAATAGAAGTTTAATTAATAAATCGTTGTTGTTGTTGTTATTTTATTCAATATTAACACTTTTATTATTCTCTACTCTCTTAAGAGCGAACATATGCTTATCTCGAATGCAAATTTCTTGCTCGAAACGAGCTTATTTTGAGTAAAAATTCTTACTCGAGAGAAACTTTGTTTATGTTGAGTCTATACTTAGCATAAGTTTATTAAATCAAAGAAATTTATAATAATTTTTGCTCGCAATCGAGATGCAAGCTTAATATATGTACAATTTATATAAAATATAAACTTCTTTATTCAATATTAAATAAAAATTAATTTTTAGAGTTTTACTTTTTCTTAGTATATGCTAGGCATAAACTTAATCTTCTATATCTATTGCATTCTTAGAGTTGTGTAAAATCTATAACGTGTAATTAATTAAAATTCAAAAACAAGATTTTCGCATTGCAAGATCTAAATTTCGTTATAATATAAATTGCTCTTAAACGTAACATAAATTTAATATAGTTTTTATTTGCGTAATTCAATTACTTATTCTACACATATATTATATTTAAGCTTAGTTTATATTTAAGCTTAGTTTATATTTAATTTAAATCTTAATAGCAATATGTTTTTCGATAGTACTAGCAATTTATTCGTCTTTGACGTCTATATATCTTCTAGTAAAAATAATTCTCTTACGTTTAAAATTTTTGCAAATCAAAATTAATAAGCGATTTTGCAATAAATAAATAAAATTAAGATTTACTTTATGCTTATTATATATTAGATATTCGCTAAACATCTAAGCAAATTTTAAATTTTAACAATATTAATGCTTTTAAGTCGAATGCGATATTAAGTAATTAAGACGTTTACAATAATGCTTTTATAAACAATTAAGAAAATTAAAATGCATTAAACACTTAAGATTTTAATAATTTTGACAAATTATTGTTTAGAAAACTTAAGAAGATAGATTCTTTTCTACGCTTTATATTTATTGTATGCTAAACTAATGTTTATTATATATAGAGCTTTATTAACGTTAATAAGATTGCGATTATCTTCGAAGAACGCAATTAAATAATTGTATTAAAAGTGCAAAATTATTACAATATTCTAATATATTAATATACGCATTTAAAGAAGATTCTTTATTTTGTATACAAAAAAGCACAATATTAATCGAGATCTTAATCAATGTATTTATTAAAGTATTAATTAATACATATATGTTTAATGTATATTTAATTCAAGTATAATATAATTTTGACTTATATTAAGATTAGATTTAATTCTTTGTTGTTGCGACTAACTTCAAGATTACTTAAGTTATTCTTTTACTTTTAGAAATAAAAAAAAAGACAAAACAAACAAAATTTAACGTTAAAATTTCAAATATTTCGAAATCAAATATTGTGAATACGCGCATTTTGATATATTACGCATATATTTAACGTACAATAGAGTTAAACTTAAGAATATTAATACTTTTCGACAACATTTTATTTAATTAACATATACAATAAATGTTAACGCGCAATTCAAACGTTGTACAAAGATTTAATATTATAAGTTTCTTAAAAAATAACAAGATTAACGCACACGTTATGTGCATTTCGAATTTATAACTTGCGTATACAAGAATTAAGAATCTATTATATAAAAGATTTATAAGATAAACTCTTATTTAATCTATATTATTCGTAAGCTAATCTTATAGATTTATTGAATTAAATATTTTTTACTTTTTAATACAAAATTATAATATACAAATCGAATTGTTAATGCAAACTTAACATATATTGATATTAATTATTTTCGCGTCTTATTAAATTACAAGTTATAACAACGCATACAAAATTACATCTTTATTAAATATTTAACTTCTAGAAGCTTTATTTGCGATCAATTTTATTCTAATACAAGTTTAATATATATAGAATATATATAGAATTCGATTATTCTTAGAAAAGCAACAAAATCAAGATTAATATATGCGATACGCAATTGAATATTTATATTTTTGTTAATTAAAAACAATTTTTATTCTTTATGTTAATTGCACGCGAAAATTATACTTATTATTTATTCTATTCTATTGAAAGGTTTCGAGAAATTGTCAACAACGTAATTGCAACAATCAAATAACAAGATTTATTATCTTTAATAACGCGTAAACTAATTTTATATCTAATATATGTCTTGTTTGCGCTAAAGTTTTTGCAAAACGCTTTATTATCTGTTCTATTATATTCGATTTACGCGTCAAATATAACGAAATTGCTTTATGTTATATATACAATAATCTTAACATAAAAGATCGCATAACAATATTAATTTGTAAACAAAAACTTAAGAAGTTTTTTATTAAAACAATTTTGAAAAATTAGTTTATATTTAATTTAAGCCTTGCATAAATTTAGCTTATTATCTATAAAAATTAAGCGAGAATTTGCTTTTAATCAATTACGTTCTTCAAAGAAGTAATAAATTAAAAACATTATTTATTTTAACGAAAATTTTTAACAATATATTATTGTGTACTATATTTATGCTTAGACTAGAATCTTTATAAATTAATTATGTTTCGAAATAAATCTTGTATTTAAATAGATTTAAGATAAAACAAATCTATATAGCATCTTAAATTAAAACGAGAATTATTATTATAAATTTAATGCATATATAACATGCATTAAGTATATGCTCAAATTGCAATAAAAATTAATGTTTATTATTACGCGTAAATTAATATAAAGATTATCGAAAATTATTATACAATATTTATTAAGATGTTTGAAGCGTTAAAAGAAGTCGTTTGTTAAATTATTTAAATTTCTTATATTAATTGTAAAAACAAAGAGTTGCGAACTTTTACAATAGACATAAACAAAAAACAAGCTTAAAATATACTTAGTATATCTTAGAATTATACGAATGTTATTAACGTTTTGTCTTAAAAAGTTAAGAAATATTTTTACAATCTTAACGACTCTTAAGAGTAATTTAAACATCTCGAATATATACTAATTTTTTGTCAAGTACATTCTAAGTGTAATTTTCGAAAATATTATTTTAATTATTTGATAACTTATCTTATTAATTAACTGTAAGAAATTAAAATTGTTGACAAACTATTACAATGCATAAACAATATAAGCATATTATATTTCAAACTTAAGATATAAATAGACTAATCGTTGGGTCGAGTTATAATATCATTCCTCTAGTTCGACCTGGCGCCAAGATCGGGTCGCGACAATTTTTTGAAATCGAAGCGCGCTAAACTACTTATAGTAATCGACTAAACTACTTTAAGCGATTCGATTCTTCGAATTTTTTTTGACTCGAGTCTTGGCATTTGCACGTGACATTTCCGGATTAGCGCGATTAGTCTAGATATAAATTAAACATCAAAAGATAAAATAAATTCTTATCAAACTATATAAAGAGAAATCAAAAATTTCTTCGCATTAATAAACGCTAATTCGCAATTATATTAATATAAAAAAAAGTAATTATTTTTAAGACAATAAATTCGCGAGACAAAAGCTATTATTACTTACTTCTATATTTAAATAGAACTTATATTTATTCTAAGCTATATTTATGCTAATTATATACTAGAATAAGAAAACACGCTATTAAGATATTTGAAAAGAACGATTTCGAGATCAAAAAAGATATTTTATTTACTTAACGCAATCGCAATCGCAATTAAATTTAATTGTATTGTTACTCAACTAATTAAAAATATATACAATTAATTTATATTTAACTTAACTTAATAGTTAATCAAATTATAAATAAAAAAGATCGAAGAGTTGCAAAGCATCGACGACAATATTTATATCTTTCTTTCAATTTAGAAAATTCTTATATAACATTCTTTTTTAACAAACTTAATTCTAAGCATAAATTTGACACAAATATAATATTTAAATTTAATAACGAGATTTTTTACACATCTTAAAGTCGCAATTCAAGAACTACTTATTTAACAAAAGATCGACGTCGAATATCGACTCAATATATATTAAATAAAAATTCGAAAACGTCTTTTTTATTATGTTGACATGCAAAGACACTATTTGAAAGAAATAAACGTTAAGTATAGACTTAACATATGTTAAATAAAGATCTTAAAATGTTTTTTTAATATATCGATATGCAAAGACACTATCTAGAAGAGACAAACGTCGAAAATTAACTTAACATATATTAGATAAGAATTCTAAAACGGCTTCTTTATTATATTAGCATGCAAAGATACTATCTAAAAGAGACAAACGTCGAACATTAACTTAACATCTATTGTTTTCTAGCTTCGATAAGCATAAATTAAGCTCAAACTTTATAAATAACACATCAAAATCGAACAAAAAACACGTAGTAATATTATTGAAACATCAAATTAAGAATTAAATGCGAGAACAACGCATGCAACGCATGCAACGCATACGTCAAAAACGTAATAAACTTCTACAAAAGAAAGAGAAAAGACTAACAAAGAAAGTTGTCGAATTAAAGAAATTTAACATTATTAGCAATACAAAGTGTATTTCGAACGTAATTTTATTGCAAACAAATTAACAATATCAATTAAGCAATTAAGATAATAACAAAGATAAATTAGCTTATAAGTTTATATCTTTGTTTTATAAATATTACATAATATTAATAATTCAAAAGCTTTTGTTTAATTTCGAAGTATTACGTATAAATTTAACTTATATCGAATCTATGTCGAACATTAATTTGAAAGAAGATTTATTATATTGAAAAATTAGAAATTAGAAAGAAACAATCGAAGACAAAATTATATACAAAATGTTTGTATTATTTGTAAAACTAACAAGTACGACAACGCAACAAGCTATTATAATTGCTTGTTTAACTATATCTTATAAACAATAATATTAAGAATAAAAGAAGTAAATATAAAGTTAAAATAATAAATAAAATAAATATATAGCAAACGTAAACAAGATATAGACTTAATATATGCTTAAACATAATTAAAAGAAAAGTCTTAATTTAAAATTAAATAAAGTATATAGAAATTTTATGCTAAATATAAATTAAACTTTAATGCAAATTGATTTGCAAAAGAAATTTTTCTATTAAACTATAATTGTAATAGCAATTACGTAAAAGCAAAGTATATAATAAATACTAACTTACTTTGTTAGATCGAAATCGAAAAAAAAAGTATTTAATCGTCTATATTGTATATACTAGACACAACAAAGAGCACACAATTAATCGAGACGAACTTTATAATTAAACACAAAATATATTAAGCTTAAGACTTAATAAATTAATTTAAAAAGCTTCTTTATGTCGATACATTCTAATTTTTGCTTAGCATATATCTAATATACACAATAAAAAATAATTCGATTTTTAACTTTCTTAGTTGTAGACGTAACAATAATTTTTGTAGCAATTGCATTAATTAAGTATAAGCTTAATATAATTTTAGCGTAAATAAAGAGACAATTATATTTACTTTCTTTGCTAATAAAATCGAATTTATTTAAAAAAAATAGTTGCGCATAAATTTAATATAGACGAAATATAAACTTGTAAACAACATCTTATTCTTTTTTATTATTAGAATATCGATTAAGACGCAAGCATTTATTGAGCATAAAATTAGCATAATTTTAATATAATTATTTATTGTACAAGACTTGTTCTTGTTCGAATTAAAAGAAGTATTATAATTTTTCTCTAAACATATAGTAAGCATAAGTATAACATATATAACTCTTAAGCTTTCATATTAGACTCGATTGTCGCATTTGACTTTTTATTATTACGCTTAACTTTTTTTCGTTAGTTACGCATATATTAAATATAAATAAAATATAAATCTTTAAGGATTTTCGAAATTTTGAGCGTACTATTTTTACAAAATTTTTCTTTTTTTTTACGCTTCTTTGAAGCTAGCATATACTTAATATAGACTTAACTTAAAATACAATTAAGATAATCTATTCGAAGAATTTGATATTTGTAATAGATACATTAATTTGCGCATAATTTAAGCATATATTAAGTACAAATTAATATAATAAAACATATAAGAATAAGCTTTTCAATCGAAGAACTAGTTTGACGCTAAAAATAAATTAGCGTAAGCTTAATATAATTTAAAACTAAATTAAGAGCATACTTCTTGCAAGCATTCTTTGAGTTAAGAGACGAATGCTCGAAGAAAAACGACGAACAATAATTGATTAATAACTTTGATAATTATATTAGTGCGAGTTTAATATAAGTTAAGTTTATACGTAATTAATGCGTTGTCAAAGTCTTGAAAAACAAGATAAGTATTTGTATATATAATATAAAAATAAAGAAATTAAGAGATAAATTAAGCATATAACAAACATAAGATAAGCTTATCTCGCGATAAAAGCGTATGTCGAAAAAAGTCGCAAATTGTTAATTATAACAATTGTTTTGTGTAAGCTTAATATATACTTAATATTAATTTAGCTTACGCAATATACTTTGTGTTGTTTGCATATTAATAGATAAACGTATTAACAATATCTTTATATTTATGCGAGATATAAGCTTAGCTTAAGCAACGTTTATTAAAGTTATACTTCGACTTTGTAAAGTAATTTGCATCTTGTTATTTGTCGAATTTAATTTAAAGCTTCAAAGTACTAAATTAGCATAAATTCGATATATATTAAGTGTAAAAAAGATATATACTTCTCTATTAAATAATGCATATTTGTAGAAATATTTTTTGTGTCTAAATTTGCAATTATATATGCTTAGCTTATACAATATATATTGATAATTAAGATATTTGCTTACTCGCTTTAGCATAATACGTTCTCTAGTAACAACATAACTTAATTTTAATCTTAACTTAACATAAATCGAGTATAAATAAAATTACAACTATATATATAAATAATTGACAATTAACAACAATAAAAGTTATCTTATACATTTAAATAATCAACGTTATCGTACAATTGCATTTGCTTATACTTAATATATATAAAGTCGCAACTAAATTTATGCAACTTACACAATAGAGTTAAATAAGAAGATTCGAGTTTTAGAATTTAACGCAATTAATAATACTTAACATACATTAAACTTAAATCAAATTTAATTGTAAATTACTTATTGTTCTTTTTAACTTTAACAATAGATATTGCTAATGTTTAGCATAAGTTAAATCGCAACAAGAAGTTTCTTTTTATTAGACTCGTTATTTTCTTAATTGTATTTTACTTGCATTAAATATAAACTTAATATATATTTAACGTAAAATTATACTATAATTAAACGCTTATATTTAGTTACAAAACTATAATTCGAACTAAAATAAAATTCTTAAGTATATAATTAATATATGCTAAACGTAAACGTCGTCTATATTATGCTTATTGTAATAATACTTTAAAGAAGACAAATTCTTTGCGTTCGTTATATTAGAATTGTTGTAATATATTTTAAGATTAGCAAGCTAAATTGCGACGACACTTATATTAAGTATATGCTAAGATACTAGAAGCAATAAAATCAAAGAATATGCTAGATTTATGCTATAAATTTGTTGATAAAATTAGAAATATATACTAAATTGCTACAAATATTTAGAAAAGATAAAGATTAAAAACGCGACAATCGTACTTTAATTTCGCAAAATATGCTAAAGATTTAACGCGCAACTTGCGTTTAAATCTTATATAGTCTTAACATATGCTATAGCAATGCTAAATTTATATTTAAATTGCGTATTACATAAGTGCGTCAAAATTGCGCGTTTAAGATTAAGCTAATAATTTTCGTTTTACTTGTTGTCGACTATGTTAAGCATAAGTCTAGCTTATTCTAAATTTTAGAAATTGAACAAAATTACAAGTACTTGATATAATAAGAAAATCAACTTATATATCTAGCATATGCTAGATGTATATAGCGTATCTCTGACGCGTCTTTTACAACTTTTAATTTTTTTGCTTCGTTAAACTCAATCTATACTAAGCATAAACTTAGTATAAACAAAGTTTCTCTCGAGTAAGAATTTCCACTCGAAATGAGCTCGTCTCGAGTAAGAAATCTACATTCGAGTTGAATTGTAACTCGCTTAAGAGCGTATTATTTAATTTTCGAAAAAAACAATTGTCTCGATATTTTTTTTAAAATTATCGACAATCAAATTTTGTTCAAATTGCTTCAATTTTTTTTTTAATTTTTTTTCTCGAGACTTTGCACTAATTGTTTAATACTTAATATTTATTTTTCAATTTAATAATCTATTGCTACTTAAAAAGAGAAAAACATTAAATGTTATCTATAAAATCTATAGAGCGCAAGTATTGCATAATAGTAATATATTATTATTTTTAAAAAGAAAAATCTTAAATAGTAATAAATAGTATCTATAGAGTCTATAGAGTGCAAATAATATATTATAGTAATAAATAGTATCTATAGAGTCTATAGAGCGCAAATAATATATTATAGTAATAAATAGTATCTATAGAGTCTATAGAGTGCAAATAATATATTATAGTAATAAATAGTATCTATAGAATCTATAGAATGCAAATAATATGTTATAGTAATAAATAGCATCTATAGAATTTACAGAGTACAAAATCGACAATAAATTAATAGAAAATAAATAAGAAAATCTATAATAATTGTAATAATTTGATTTCAAAAATAATAATTCTTGACATAATAACATAGTTTTCGATTTCTTAACAATTCGATTCGATTTTAACTTTTGAAATCGAAAATCGACTCGATTTAATTTAATTCGATTTCAAAATATATAGATCAAATCGATTTTCAATTCGATTTCTATAATTGGAACCGACGATTCGATTTAATTCCAAAAGTTGAAATCGAAAATCGAATCGACAATCAATCTAGTTATAGAGATTCTCTATTGTAGATTTTCGTCTATCTTATTCTTGTTTTTCGCAATTGCTTTATTGATTAGATATATAATTATTATCTATATATTGCAACATTAATTAGATAAGTAATTATTGTCTATCTATTGCATTTGCTAATAGAGAAATAGAGAGAAACACGCATCTAAACAATTCTCTTATAGATAGAAAACTAGTCGTTCTCTTCTCTCTCTTCGCTTGCCTATTTATCGTCTATAAGATCTTCTAAATTAAAAAGATAATTATCGTCTATCTACTATATCTATTAACGAAAAAATAGAAAAGAATAGGTATCTAAATAATCTCTCTATAGGCAAAAAACTTGTTGTTCTTTTTCTTATCTTTGTTTGCTTGTTTATTGTCTACAAGATCTTCTAGATCAAGAAGATAATTATCGCCTATCTATTGTATTTGCTAACAAAAAAATAGAGAAGAATGCGCATCTAAATGGCATCTCTATAGACAAAAAACTAGCTCTTCTCTTCTCTCTCTTCGTCTATTGTCTATTGTCTATAAGATCTTCTAAATCAAATAGATAATTATTGTCAATCTATTGTATTTGCTGATAGAAAAATAGAGAAGAACATGCATCTAAATAATATCTCTATAGACAGAAAACTAGCGCTTCTCTTCTCTCTCTTCTTCTACCTTCTAAATAAGATAGACAATTATTGTCTATCTATCGCATTTGCTAACAAGAATATAGAGAAGAACACGTATCTAAATAGTCTCTTTGTTGGCAAAAAAGTATATCTTTTCTCTACTCTTTCCATCTGTCTGTTTAAAACTTCTTGCACTACTATAGTCTATAGATTTGTAAATCTAGAATAATCCTAGAATCTCTCTCCACGAATATTTTTTTGATAAAAATATTCGAGTCTTCTTTATTTATTCTTTAATAAAAAACAAGCTTCTTATAAGCAAAGAGTATTTATTTCTTAGTAGTTGTAAAGTTTTTATTAATTTAGAATAGAAGTAGTTCTATACGCTTGCTATTCTTAATCTTATCGATTGTAGTATTGCGTATTTGGCAAAGAGATAATCTACTAAATTTGGCGATAAAGTTATATCTGCTGCTTGTTTGAATATTCTATAGATTGTTGATAGATCTAATAGTTAGAAGTCGCGATACTATATAAGGCTATGCGCTAGTTCACCCACAAAGACATTGACGTCTCTACATTTCTTAACACTTTTACCAATGTATGATAACGTCTAGAAGCAAGGAGAGAGAAAGACGCATATTTCGAAGATTTTCCTACAGCAAGCGCTTCCCGATAAAGCTTGCCCCGCCAAGCAAGGCCGTAACGCCAGTAAAGACAATCAATGTCCCGTAGCCGCTACCATACGCAAAGCCAGCGCTGCCCCGCCAAGGCAAGCCTCGAATGAGCGCCTCGCTCAAAGGCCCAGATGCCAAGTTCCCGATACCCCGGCCGGCAGCTAAGCAGGCGAAGACCATGCTGGGGTCTGCGCTGTCCTTCTTCGATTTCACCGCTCGCATAATACCCGGCCAGGCGCTTGTATAGCTCCCAGCAAAGAGGCCGTAGATGAGACAGAAGATGTATAATGGTGGTAGGCTCTTGGAAAAGCCCCATATGGTAAAGATACTGATGGTTGATCCGATGGTTGAGATCATGATACAAGTAGTAACGTGCCACTTGTCTACGATGGAGCCCATAAGAACGCACCCGATGACGGATGCTACGTTGAACAGAATTACAGTCAACGCGCTTAGAGAATTTGAGGCGCCAAGGGTACGCGCATAGGTCGGCAAGTAGATGGATGGTAGGAAAAATCCGAGAGCTTCAATGATGTTGCAGGCTTGAAGTATACCAAAGGTTGAGGTGCCGAGAAAGCCGAAGTTAAGGCGACGCGGTTGATATGTCTGCGTACGCGGGACTCTTGGTTTGATGAAATAGAGCAATGGCGCGGTGAGGACGAACAAGCAGATGGCCCAGGCTCGGAGCGTCGTGCGGAAACCATAGCTTTGGAGCAACCATTGCATGACCAATGGAAGGATAACGCCAGCGAGCCCGGTCCCAGCCCACATGATGCCGTATGCTAAACCCTTCTTCTTGACGAACCACTGATCCATGAATAAAATGCAAGGCGAATAGGCGAAGCTTCCGCCGACTGCATAGATGACCCCTTGAGTGACGATCAAATGCGTCGTCTTGCTGGAGAAGGAGCTCACGGCGAGGGCCAGACACATTACAGTGAGACCACCCGTGGTTGCCAGTCGTTGGTATCTTGGCCAGCGGTGTAGGAGTGCAAAGACGATGGGCAAGTCGAGATACATGATCCCCTTCATCTCATTAGAAGACAATTCGCTGATTCCGGCATAGTGCAGTCACCATTGCGCAAGTACCTATGACTGCGATATTACCTGATCCTGCGAAGGGTTCATGGGTAGAGTAATATTCCTGGAAAACACCATAAGAGAAGGGAAAGCCTGGGTTTATTAGTGTTCTGGATTCCAGTACTCGACTGCACTTCTCCCAAGTTACAAGACACGTAAAGAGACGCAAAGAGACGCATAGCGACTTACCCCAAACGAGAGCCTCGACTACAAAGCATGCTGCCAAAAAGAGCCACGCGTCTTTCCCACGGTCCACAGGAGGGAGAGAGAACTCATGGTGATGGGGCGCTAGATTGTTTCCACCTTCACTAAGGTCTGGCTCTAGGGTAAACGACTCCATGGAACCTACTAGTAAGCCTTCAGCGTCGGCTGGAGAGGCCTCCTTGGGACCCGAAGACTCGAGATGTTGAGCGATGCTGGATGCGAAGCGTCAAGTTCCACACAGTCGGTTGTCATTATCCTAGTGGAACACACACGGAAGCGGGATATCGCTGAATCAATGTTGAAGCGAGGCTCTGCAGGGAGACTCAAATGTTGCAGCGAGAGACGGAAGACCTGCAGGTGTCTGCCTAGATTCGAAGTAAAGTTTAAGTGCTTCTGCGCGATTTCTTATTTCGTCGACAGAATTTTTAGCTGTTTTTTTATAGAGTTAACTATAATATATCTAACTATAAGTATAGTCTGCAATTAATAATAATTGTATATTATTTGTATACTCGAGTTCTTTAATATATATACTTTGTACTAGTACTATTTTTAATACATATCTAGAGTAGATTATCATTAACGCAATATTATTTTATTATATAATATAACAATACACTTATAATACTTAGATATTTTTAATCTTTAACAATCTAAATATAACTTATTAATATTAGTTGTTTAATTGTATAAATATTAAATAAACTAAGTAGCTTATAGTTTAAATTATTGCTAGATTGTTAAATATAGTACTTAAGACAAAATATTACAACTTAGTACTCTCTTCAACAGCCTATTATATATATTTAACTTAGTCTTTAATATATTTGTGTCGTTACATAAATAGTTCTCTATCTTATTTAGTTAGTCGACTACTACTCGCTTGTCTATCATTATCAATTCTTTTCTAGAGAAGATTGTCGATGCAATCTGCAGCAGATCAAATACGTAACCTGATTGGTGGAAAAACGTACAGTAGTCGGCTAACTATATCGCGTAACTAACTATTTATATGGCGACACAAGTAGTTGAGATATAATTTGAGCGTGTAATAAACTTGTTCTCGAAAGAATCCGGTGGTCTAGGTATTATTTTGCACTAGCAAGCAAATTAAACCCTAGGATAGCCCTATAAAGGGTTTGAGCGCTGTATGAGTTGAAAGCTGCTCGTCGGACTCCACACGCCATCCACACAATTCGGACTTCCCAAGCCAGCATCGACCGCTACGCTCCTTCCCATCTCTGTGCCTACGCCTCAACCTCCAGACCTCGATCTCACAATCACCATGCCACACAGAGCGTAGGGAACCCATCCGCTTCCGACCTCTATCCGCCAGAAGCAGGTGAATTCCCGAATCAATCCCCCTACAGAACATGCCACCCCACCCCCATCTCCACCCCCGCTCCCGGTTCACAAGCTCTCTCTTCGGCACCACGCTGCTGGTGTCCTTCCTCGTCGTGGCGATGCCGCATATCTTGCCCTGTCCTGCACCTCGAGTAGCCTATGCCGACGCTGAGGGGGAGGTCAACCGTCGAAGACGGGGACGAAGCAAGAACGCGGAGGGGGGAACCGAGCAGACGGATAGTGCGAATAGGAGGAGTGAGCAAGTGATGGGAATCACAGATCAGGAGCTCGCTCGAATGGTTACGGAAAGGGAGGAAACTCGGAAGAAGGGCAGGGAATGCCCTGTGCCGAAGCCGGGGGGGTGGGTTGGCGAGTGGTTCGGCTGGAAGAGGGGAGCAGGAAGGGAGGGAAGATAACGCGGGATCCTGGAATTATACGGGAGAGGAGGCTGTAAATGGGGAAAATTGAGGGGGCCCCGAGGGAAGTAGAGGCAAAGAGTTGCCGGGAGAGCGCTCTGTGGAACGGAGAAGAGCAGAGGGGAAGTGAAGTTGACGGCGCTGTTGATGGAGACGGCGTGGACTTGAAGAGGCCTGACCAAAGTTGTATATATGTGAGGGTGACGGGCATGGAGGTTGTATTTGAGTGTATATATCAATGACAATGCGTCGAAGTCGCATCTAGGGCGCAATTAGAGTCTTCCTCAATCCTCGACTTCATGTGTAAGGGAGATGTTCTGGATGGATGGCTGGACACCAGGCTGATTTGGGCCAAATACTACTGATATGGGTCTTCCTCGAAGTTTGGAGCTTTCTCGCATTCCAAAAAGGTAGGATTTTCATTTTCTGCGGAATCTATCTCCACGGATCTCTGTACCTATAGTTGAATCCCAGCCTCTCGTGTCCACGTCAACCACCCTGTGCCCCCCAAGCCCCGTAGCACACTCACCGGCATAGGATGGTTCGACCAGTACCCCAATTCTCGGAATGGTATCGACAATAACGGCAATGTGATACTCAGCCAGGCCGCTACCCATGTAAGCGTCAACACCCTCGCCACCCTCCATCTGCTCATTCCCGGACCCAAATTTGTAACAAACTTTGCCACCAAAAGCTCGGCGAAAATGCCCGGGATCTGCGCCCAGAAGAAGCCAGCGACATACAATCGCATTGTCATAGCGGAAAAAGACGTATGCAAAGGGAAAGGGCGGGATAAGGCCCATGTGCATCACCCCTGAAAATCCAAAGCCCGAGATCACGAGTAGTGCATAGCGCGCTGAACCGCCTGGCCTTAGTCCGAGTTGATCCGCAAGCCATACTCCAGGGTCAGAGGTCAGATGCCGGTTCGTCTGATGCCACCATTGTCCCCACAGGCCACGCAGACCACGTGAGAGAACGTAGGAGAAAGAGCCGAAGAAGGGAGGCCACGTGTGCGGGCTCCAGGCGTCTGAGATCAGGTTGAAGTAGTCGAGCGCCAACGGCACCATCCCTGCGTGGGGAAAGAGGCGGGGGATGAGGGCGTAGATCTGTGCCGCCAGAACCGTGGTCCGAAGCAGTCTGGGCGGTATCCGTGCCGCCCACAACGTTATGATGATTGTGGGTGTAGAGATAGATGGTTGAGGGTAAGGGGAGTCGACGGCTACGCCGGAGTGGTGGAAGTACGGATCATAAGGCGTGTAGAGGGAGGTAAGGTCGAGGATTAGGTAGCCTTCGAGGATGGAGCTAAGGGCCATACGAAAGAATGCGGCGCGAGTCATGCCGATAGGGGGCTGTGTGCGGTCGTGAGAGGGAAAGGAGATGAACCAGGAGGGCAAGCGGAGAGAGGGCAGGAGGGTCAAGACCCAGCGGAGGCGGCGGGGAAAGGATGAGGGGTATGGTTCTTCTCGGTAGGTAGAGTCATGTTGAATCCTTTGCGAATGATTCAACTTCTGGGTTGGGTCCGTAACATAGCCGAGTTTCGTTTGATCGGATTCTTTCGTGGGCTGATCACCTCGCTTCCGGTACATCCGCCGGAAGTTCTTTCTAGGATCATGGCACACCAGCAGAACAAAGGTCCAAAGACTGAGACATATAGAGATGACGTCGACACCGTGCATGAGCGACCATGAGTGGATTTGAAAGGCGTAGATGGCGGGGAGGAAGAGAAGACATAGCTGTCCATGCGATAGTAGGGACGGATCTATACAAAGCGCAGCTATGAGAAGCAAGAAAGGTACAAAGTAACTGACATTGTTTGGGCCGGGGACGATGTGGTTGGTGATATCAGTATAGAGGCTTAAAGCTGTTGTCAGGGTGGAGAAGGGCATCTTATGAGATGTATGCACCACTTGGGAGTGAGAACGAAAATTGAGACTCGAAATGTAGGTCTACAGCGATCTCATGCTGGGAGGGAGAAAGGAAAGAGAAATACTAGTCGTGACGTCTTTGACTGGGTAGTAAGCTACTTGTGAATGTACAGGAACCATGGAGCCACGGTCTCAGTGCCTTTGTGATGGTTCTTATGATTCAGATCGGGTTCGAAATGAATGCCCCAAGCTCGTAGCATGAAAAGTCGATTTATATTAAGCCCTAAGGTCCGGAACAGCTAGAAAGCGATACGGCAACAAAGATAAAGTACTTGTAGTCTCCCATTTAGGGCCTGTTCGAACTCGCATCCGGTGGAAATTAGTACTAATGGTACACGCGGTACTATTGCAAGCGTACCGTTAGTACTAATTACTCTAATTACTGTTCGAACTGGACTTCAATTAGACAGTATTAGTAGTATCAATAAAGTCTTGCTTGGCCAGCGAGAGGACTACCTGTACGTGATGCTGGCTACGAACCTGTTGATACTGCGATAGTCGACAGAGCCAAATGTTCTCAACATCGACAAGCAAGACGCTCGCAAGCATTCGATGCAATCGTTACGACAAATCGATTCTTCCAATCGCGAAGACAACAACAACATCAATTACTATTATTATCACTATCATCTTGAGCTCTCACGTATGATGAGATACGTGTGATCAAGGGCACGCAAGACCATCTATAATTATCATCATTTACTGCTTGTACGCGTCGATTGTTGTTACGATGCTCGTCACATCACGATCACGAAAGACGTGTTTTAAAATATCGCAAAAAAGTCTCGAAGCGCTGTGCGTATAAGTTTAGAAGAGCTAGAAGAGAGTTATACACGCGTACATTACGCAAGCAAGAAGTCAAGAATCCTTGTATCGCGTACAATGAGAACACAACACAATTATAAAGTTGAGAATGTCTAAAGCTTATAACGTGTTTGCTTTCTTAAGATCTAAGTGCGTTATAATTGCTTGCTTATTCGTGCCTAAGCAACTAGTATTATGAGCGAATCGTTGCGAAACTGTTTACTTCAATAGACAAGAGCGATAATATGTTCGACTTCAAATATCTTTACGACGTGCTTGCGCTCTTGCGATTCAAGTGCGTCAAGAAGAGAACTTTATAATCGTAACTTGTTGCTACATATACTCGCTACGTCGAATCGAAGACACTGCTTGCTTGTGTAAGAGTACGAACAAGAGTTAACATTAAGTTTAAGCATTGAGACTACACGAACACGAGAATATATAAGCACTTTACATTAAGAAACGATCTTCACATAATCGCAGTTTACAAAGAGAACTTATACGTAAATTCTTGAAGCTCTCGTTCTTGATATGCACGAATTTGAGAATCTAAGATTGTCGAACGACATATAAAGTTTCTTTTGTGAATTATGAATCAATACTGTCTTTACAATTCTTATGAAGAATTTCCTTGTACGTGAATATTATAATAGGTGATTTTTAATATTGAAGCGTCGCGACTTGAATTTGAAAATTTGGTCGCGCAAAAATATATAGGACTCGCATAGACCCTTAGGGGTGTTGAATCGAGTATGAATTTAAAAAAAAAAAAAAAAAAAAGTCTTGCTTAATTCTATCTAGCGTTTCCGTATATAGGAACTCCAAAATCTCAATCAAAGCTTTTGTATATTGCAGAGTCCAACTAGCTTGCATTTAGATCTATAATCTTACTTAAAGAAGTGCAAATAATAAAAGACATCTTGTAAATGTTGCTTTGAAATTTGCGCAATTTTTCAATCGCTTTTAAGGTTGAGCGATAAAGAATTGTCGATTTTGGCAGTAGATACTCAAGTGGTACAGTTAATACTAATTGTATCTCTGGAGGAACATTAGTACTATCATAGACATATACTGTTAATAGTAATATACACGCGATAGCCGCAATTAATTGACCATCTAATGTTAATAGGAATCGAGTTCGAACGATGGTACAATTAGTACCGTTAGTACTAATTCGAGACCCTTTATCGATACTAATGGGACTATCGGATGCGAGTTCGAACAGGCCCTTATTAGCGCTTTCACAACGCTTGTGAATCATTGGTTTAACTTTTAGATCCCACCCCTCGACTTTTGTTAAAATCACTCCAGATCGATTTGATTAGCTATCGCAGTTCTCGGAATATTAATATCAAAATCTGTAGACTTCTAGAACAAGTCTTGCGTTTTAATTCTATGTAGCGTTTGTAAGATTCCGAGATTTCGTGTTCCGGATCGCATTTGTGAAAAGAAACATAGAGTTGGCTCAGACTTCTTGAACATTTGAACATAGAAAACTTGCAACAATTATCACAACTGCGATCCTTGATCAAAATTTATCAACGAAGCGATTGTATAAGGCGCAAAGTATCTAAAGATACAACCCGCCCAGCGCCTTGCTCCCAGCGCCTTGCTAATGAACTCTCAGGAAACGACATAGACCCAACATAATACTACTTTGGCCCCAGACCACCCTTACGCATGCGGCGCAAATCCAATACTGGGCCCGGAGCCCTCAAAAACCACGAACTGGCTCTTGAACATCACATCCCCAAGAATCTGTACGTGCTGGCCAGCATTGGTTTGCAAGCCACCCATGCACTGCCCATCGCCAACCTGCTGGAAGTTGATCAACGCGCCAGGAATCCTACCCATGTAGTTTGGTGAAAGCTGAATGTACAGATCCGGTAGTGACGCGGTGCAAGGGAAGACAACTCCTTGGTCCGCCAGCTTCGCGCCCTTGACTTGGTCGTAGTATGCCTGCACGATCACAGGGTCCATGAGCAGCAGGGTTGTTCCTGTATCTGCAATCGCGGGAGCAGCTGTGGGCACTTGGGTGGGGGTGCCCTTGCCGACCATGAAAGTGTTGCTTGTAAATTCCCACAAGCCGGATGATGCGTTCACGGGGCCGAAATTAATCTTCCCCACAAACTGAGTCTGATCAATGTTTCCAAATTCGTAGGCACCGGCAGTAGAGTGCTTCAGGTTGGCCGTGAAGAGATTATGCAGTAGGGAGGGGCCGACGTTACCGAAGAAGGTGTCTGATTGTTCTGGTTGCACGGTGTTGATCTTCTTGAAGGCGAGACCTAAGAGACCGTTGGAGCGAGTGTCTTTGACTGATTGTAGGGCAACTTTGTCGGGTAACCCGATGACTTGGTTCGGAACATTTGCTCCGCCGATGGTGACGCTTTCTTGGCCGACAGACCCTGTTGCAAAGGATTTATCGCCGTAGTGGACGTCGAAAGAGCTGTCTTGCATAGCTTTGAAGGTTTTGGATTTAGAGGGATCGAAGACGGTGTGGCCTTGATTTTCCTGCGCGGAGAGCTGAGTATTGAACACCCATATGTCCGAAGAGCCGGTGTCGAAATCCATCAACAGCTTTTGCCCTCCAAAGTCGACAGGAGACAGAAACTCCGAATCACCCTCTTCTGGGGTTACGTCCGTGGTGCCGTCTTGCTTAGCGGCGGACTGGCTGACTGCATTGGCTGGCGCTTCAATTTTACTCTGCGCCACAGCCTGGGTCAATGCATCCGAGATGGGGAATCCATACTTCTGGTACGCCTTATGCATGTCCGCAACGCCATTTCGAACGCGCGTGTTGCCGGTGGCTTGACGACTGATCTTGAATGATCGACGTTGTGGTTTCGAAGGAGCTGCTGCTGCGGCAAGGATGAGCGTGAGCAAGAGAAGTGAGCTCAGGAGGCGAGGCATTGTTGCGAAGGTCGATTTGGTCGGCGAGATAAGTACTTGGTGACCGCGTCAAGCGGCTAGGATACTTTTCGAAGAAGATGGTGATCGCCTCTGACTTCCCAGTAGCAGATGGTGGTATGTGTTTGAATATCTACACGAACTCGAAAGCGGCTGAGGCTGAGGTGAGGGTACCAGACCCAAGTGTTTGATCTTTAGCAGGGCAAGAGAATGCGTGAAGGAGATATGTCAGAGAAAGTGAACACAAAAATGACTCTGTCAAAGGTCATGCAAGTGAAGTATATGCGAACGGCGAAACAAAGATTGGGTTGGGTGAGCGTGGGCGAGGAACAATGGGACAATAAAGAATGTGGTTTATTAAATAAAGGGTCAACGCGGCCGAGCACGTGGACAATGCAATTGACGGAAGAGAGAGAGGTGAAGGGGTGAGAGGTGACAGGGAACAGAGGAGAACGATGGTGGATTGATACATTACTGTTTGATCGATTTTAGAGGAGACATGCCACGGGCCAGTCAACGATCACTTGAGCAATCACGCTGCAGTAAGCCAAGTCGCCAAGGAAGGTGGTCGAGCTTGAAAGGGTGGAGGCCATCGTTTCTCGACTTTTGGACGAAAGTGAAGTGTGTTTCAACTGGGAAGCGTTCGGTATCGAACAATGCAGAGGTTGTCGATGCCTGAACAAAAGAAATAGGGATCGCATACCCGCGGGAATGCAGCCAATCAAGACGCGTAGACATACGGAGATCGGGGCGCTCAGGAGTCAGGACGGCAACCTGCATTAAAGTAGCTTCGGCAGACACCGCGGAGCTCCCCGATCACAGCTCGACTCATCTTGAAATTGAAACCCCAACCCCCGCGTGCATCACTCCGTACTCCGTAAAGTAGGATAAAGCAACAGCGTCCAAGCAATCAGGGCAATGGTTCATCAGTCTCACCTTTGATGAAGAGAGCCATAGCCAACGCTCTTCTGCCGTCGGCATCACCGTCGGTTTCGCGAATTCCAGGAGCGGACCCCGGCGCCACTGGTTGGTAATGATAAATACTCCTTGTCAAGAGACTGATGAACTCTGAAGCGCCTGTACTTGGGTGACGAATCCGTCGACTCCGTACTTACTCGAGCTGTGCGGAGGTGCATATCACCGATGCCTACTCTACTCCCGCATCTGCTATCTTCACAGCGATCTTCAAAGCGATCTTGTAGCCAAATGCGTAGCCCAGATCTCTAAGTGTGTTACCCTGCAAGCGCGATGAGGTTGAGCCACGAGCATTTAGTTTCGAGCCACCTCGGGCTTTGTGTCAGGGCTGAAGAATGAAGTCTTCAAGTCCGGACAAATAGGGACATTCGCCGCTCCCTCAGACTCTATGTAGGACACAGGATTAATCAGTGTGACCTGATACATGTATGGACTACCGGGGGTGGCTCTCAACTGTTCGAGTAGAACTAGATATACAGGCAGGCCAAAAGCAATAACGCCCTCGCTGTACAGACTTTTTGGGAACCAGGCGTACGCTGAGCGAAGAGATTTACAGCTCGCTTCGGTTCAGGATCCTAGACTATTGGGATGCTGTTGGATGCTGCTACCCTGACCCTTGCGCTACGTCCGTCGTACGACCGATCGAGCTTCTCCTGTTGCTGCGGCTCTTGGCATGCTTCGACGACGGATGCCCCACGCGGCCCTCTGATGACGAGTCCTTGCCGAAGACCATTGGCCACGTCTGTCCGGTATCCCGACCGCCCGTCTCCAATGCTGGTGGATGGACCCAGGTCGTCTCCGTGTACTCAACGCCTTCACGATCCATGTACTGGACTGCGTCACCTTCGGTCCCAGGGAACTGCCGCGCAGTGAACCGACTGACTCCTTTTGGCGCAGGCTGGTCTGAAGGGATCTTAGAGGCCGTTTCAGCGATGACCCAGTTATTGCCCCGGCCAGGCACTTCGTCAGCTCCGATTTCGACCAGACCTCCGCCCTCGACCGGTAGAAAATGGCGGGGTGGGAGCACTTCTACGTCGATGACTGGTAGTATGCGATGAAAGACGTCATGAGTGTGGATCTCGCGTGTGATAACTTCTTCTCGGACATGGTGTACCCTTTGTTGAACCGTCTCATGAACAACAGCTGGACGTCCACATATTAGCTTTGAAAACAGTGTAGCGGATCTCACACGACTGACCTGGAGCAATCTTCTCTATGACCTCAGTGTCATAAGTGTTAGTCTTGGCTCGCTCTACAATATCCTCCGCTGCAGGTCCCCTAACCGCATCCTTGGACGCGTGTTTTGAAGGAACAGACAGTGGCGCTACATAACCGTCGTGATGTCCGTCCGGCGTATAGCCAGAGTATTCCCCACGTCGGGACGTACTCTGCGTCTCATATGGATAAGTGTACTGCTGCCCTGCGCCAGAGACTTCTTGGTGACTGGCGTCCTGATACGATAGCCCGTCACGCTGGAGCTGCTGAGGGTCGTGCCTAGACGATTTCGGTCCATACGAAGAGTCATCGTATCTGTCCTTCTGCGTAGAAGGCATTTTGCTGTGCGTCTTTCTTGGGCTAGAGCGGTATTGTTGCGTTTCCGCAGAATAATCTTGGTGTCTAACTTGTTGAGATAAAGGCAGGTCATGCTGAGGGACTGGAGGCGCCTGCTGATCCCGGCCTTCTGCTGAAAACCCTGCGGACCTTGGCGAAGCAGAAGTCACCGAAGCCGATGGAGTGTGCGTAGTACTACCAATCTGCTTTCTTGGTATGGAGTCGCGCCTTCGCACGTCGATAGTATTGCCGTCGTTGTACCCACTACCGGGACCTCTACTTGGTGTTGAGTTGGCTGTGCTGTCATAGTGATTCATGTCCTCAGGCGGAGCGCTGCGACTCTCAGCAGCCATAGGGGTCCTTGACGCATTGTCGTAGTAGCCGGGAGTTGCACGTTGATAGTTACGCGGCGTTCCATATGGTTGTTGCGAAGATGATTGATTCACCATTCGTGCACTAGGATCACCTTGGAAATGAGAATCGACACGTGGATCAAGTCTGCTCGAGCCAGAGTTGGGATAATAGGATATAGGTGGTGGTGTGGCGCTTCCACCAGCTAGAGTACGTGAGTACGTAGGCCAACTAGAGGCTGTTGGAAACTCACCAGGGTCATGGTTCATGTTCTTATTAGAGAAGTTCAGCGCGAGTCCAGTGTCGGCCTCCATCTGCCGATCCTGCGGCTGTCGCCCAGTGACGGTAGTAGTGGTGGTCTGAGTTCTGGTTTGAGTGCTGGTCTGAGGCTGATCGAAGAAATGATAATCGGAAAAGTCGTTGCTCGGAGGTGTCTCAAGTCTAGGAGCGGTGCTTGCTGCTGAGTACGGAGGAGTCGTCTCAGGTCTCGGAGACTGGTTGCCACGGGGATCTACGGGGTTGTGTATCGAGCCTCTGCGACGCGGCACCGCCGCCGTGTTGTTGTTGCCCTTCATCGGGTATGTGCCTGTCTCGGGGCTTGAGCCAGGCGCTGTAGCTTCATAGCGAGATGTTCCAAGAGCAGTGTCCGCGTCTCCTTGGCTGACTGCACGCGGTCCACGATCGGATTGCTGAGGACTGGGAGTGTCGTCTTTCTTACGATGTAGATACTTTCCGATACCCATAATGCCGAAGAGCCTAGACTCCGCCGTTTAGCTTTTTGTCAATACTTTCGGCTTCTGCTAGACAAACATTCGTTGTGTTAGTGTGTCAGAAGCGTGCAAGGCACTGAATTATGAATGTGTTGATGCTCAGCAGCTTCAACAACATCATCGAGTGTCCGCGACAGTGACGTTCTCGATGGAAAGAATTCATTTGGCCCTACCTGGGTAGATAGCTACAAAATCTGGTTCGGCAAGTGCCAAGCATTGAAGCAAAGCAAGAAGCAAGGATGACGTTCTCGGCTAAACTTGACCATCTCGGAAGCTCCGTTTTCTACGTCATTTCGGTCGCTTCACGGTCTTTGGATTCCTCAACCCGTTGGACTACGATATACAGTAGACCGACTATGAGTGCTACACTACAATTGAAGCCGGCACAGAGCAGGTGTCTATAAACGCCATGGGGGGGACCTTGTACCTTTGGTTGACATGTCTGCCTGCGGCAGCTTCCTCGTAGAAATACGGAACTGGCCGACGGTACTTCGTAAAGCCACATCCAGACCCTCAATGCTGTCGATCTCTGGTCCTGCATGTGTTTGAAGGAATCTGGAAGTGCACTGCCACATGATGCCACTCCATACTAGCACTTAAGCATCGGACAGTATTGGCCCGTGATATCTCGGTCAAGTGCCCCAAGAGCAAGATGGGCTGAAGATTTCAGCAGATATGATTGGAGTCGAGTGAAGGCGTGGTACGATCCAAGTGCACGCTTGACGTAGTTCCGCAAGTGAAGTGGACAGCCGCGATGGGACCGAATCAAGAAGCAAAACTTGGAAGATGCGTGAAAACGATAGTGTTGGTCCAAGGGTGGGGTTCCTGCCTCAGAGTGAACACTAGAATGTGAATACGCACGTCATCGATCCCGTCTATTTACTTCGACCCCTCCCCCTCCATCCTCCGTCTTTCCTTAATATCCATTTTCTACATCATCTCCTCCACAACCATCACCACCTTGACAATACCATAGCACCCTGCACATTTCTACACCCCCAATACTTACCATAACCTGATACTCACATCCCACATTCGACAGTATGGATAAAGCCAAATCTGCTGTTAGTGACTTTATGTAAGTTTCATCATCTTTACGCTCACTTCTCTCAGAATGGCGACCATGGCTCCCTTCAGTCTATGGTAGCAGACTTTGAGTCTGTCATGGCGCACCGACTCCATATTCCCTGGCATTACTATCGGAGCTGCGACTGATATTATCATACCACAGGTCCAAAGCTGGTCATCATGATACCACTGTTCACGAGAAAGTTGCCCCTGCCGTGGTCAACGAGAACATCGTCCAGAAGCGTCATGAAGAGGCTCAGACTGTTATCGATCGTGAGGTTCACCAAGACCACTACCACACCTCCGTTCAGCCTGTGAAGGATCGCGAAGTCCTGCCAGAGAAGCACGCGCACCAGATGATGGGTGCCGAGGAGCGTCACCTCCAGCACGGTAACCCAGAATCTGTGAAGGCCCGTCTTGAGCAGGAAGCTGCTCAATTCAAGGGCTCTCGTAGCGTCCAGAAGGAGGAGTCCCACTCCGTTGCACCGGTCATTGCTGGCGAGCACGTCCATCACCATGTTCACGAGGTCAATAATAGTCCTTTGTATGCTGCCCACTCACCTGCTAACACGTATGTAGACCATCCAGCCTGTCGTCCAGAAGGAGACTATTCAGCCATCGGTTGTCCACACCACCGTCCCCATCCACGAGGTCCATGAAAATGAGGCCAAGCACCATTCTACATCTGCCCTTCCTGCTGTCAGCATGGCCGATTTCAAGAAGCAGGGTGGTAGCCTTACCGGTCGCGAGGAGCGCTATGATGGCTTCGATGGTGAGCCAAAAGCTGTTGGTGGTGCTCTGGGAGGTTCGACCTCTGGCATGACCGGTGGCTCGACCACCTCAGGTCCCCACCACTCCAACCGTGAGAACAAGATGGATCCTCGTGTCGACTCTGACCGTGATGGCTCTCGCGGTCTTCCTGGCAGCGGTCACCACACCGGTCACCACACCGGCACGGGCTATGATAGCGGCACCACCGGCTCTGGCTATGGCACATCCAATCTGGAAAACAAGCTTGATCTTCGCGTCGACTCCGACCGTGATGGTTCGCGCGGTATGGGCTCCGGTACTGGCTACGGGAGTGGCACTACCGGCTCGGACTACAACACCACTGGCACGACTGGGAAGAAGCCTGGTTTGATGGACAAGTTGAACCCGAAGAAGGATAGCGACGGAGATGGCAAGCCTGGCTTCATGCGATAGATGTTCCATGGACTGCGGAACGAGAAGCACTGAAGTCAATGGCATTAGGTTGGCACGGATTATTCTTACGAGGCTAAGGCCTTCATGAGCTTGTTAGCATTAGCGAAAAGGGAAATGAAATGAGAGTTCCAACTACCTTGCATATTCCGTGATCTATGGGTATTACTTTGCAAAATATGATATTGTGATAAATGAAATATACTGCCAAATGATCCCCCTTCACCCCATGACCAAGTGACTCTAATTTTATATCATATACTGAGCCAATGCATACCTTCAATGTCATATTTCTACGCCACTTCGCAGTCTCTCATTGCCTTTGTTCTTCAATCTCTCTCTAGATCTTGTGAAACATTGCTACCGAGGTCACAATACCTTCAATCCTAGAGTCTTTCTACTCCTCACTAGTGCACTACCTGAGCTGGAGAATTCATTGTTGAAGTCGTAGAATGGTGGGAATGAAAGTTGCTGTAAGACGTTAATTAGGACGTTTTTTGCTGTTTGCCTCAGTTGCAGAAGGAGACCGGCGATAAAACACGTAAGCTGGTAGGTAGTGGACGACGGTTGTTGCCAGAAGGTTTCGGGGAGGTAGGAACAAGCACGGAATACCTCAGACAATCTCAATTATGAAGAAGGTGTGGATTACAAGGTTCCTACGTATTGGATTTATCCTCGGGTCTTGAATGATGTAGCAGGACCCAAGGACCGACACTATAGCCGGACTCCGCTACCATGATACAGTCCTACGCAGATGCGATAATTGCTTCTGAGCTCTATCTCTTCCCGAAGAAACTCATAATACTCCCCCGCCCCTGTGTCCCACCACCGGCACCCTTCTTTCCCCCTTTCTGCCCCGCCGAGGAGCTTGCAGCGGACGAGGTAGGCATCTGCTGCTGCTTCTTGGCCACCACCTCCGGCTCCGACTCGGAGAAGGACTCCCATGCGGGCTCCTCTTTCGTGATTAGATACCCTTCGTCGTCTTTGACCGTCTTCTTCTTCATCACTTTCCGCCTCCCCCGTCGCCGGCTCCCGGTTACCGTTGCGGAAGGCTCTGGCGTTGCCTCTTTGGGCACGGTTGGGTTCTCGAGCGTTGCGGGCTCGGCTGGTGGTGAGGGTGTAGCCTTGTCGTCTGCGGAGGAAGCAGAGGAAGCGTCGTCCATCATTTTCTTGAGGGTGGCTTCGCGCTCGGCCTTTGAAAGCCTACTGGGCTTTTTGGTGTTTGAATTGGAAGCCGTGGTAGTGGGCATAAGGTCCCCTTCTTTCTCGGAGTCCGAGGATGCGTCAAACATCGGTACATCTTCCTGTGCTGCCTCTGGAGGCTGAGAAGTGGATGTAGTGGAGGCATCGGTTTTTTCGCGGGTCATTTTGGCGGTCGTGGGTTGAGATTTGGGTTTAGAGAAAGCTTTGAAGATGTCGGACTTTTCTTTCTTCAGGGGTGGTGGCTTTTGAGAGGACTGCTTCGAAGAGGTGGAGGGTTTGGAGGTGATTTTCGCTTGGGTGGGTTGAGGCTCGGCTTTGGTGGATGGTTGGGGGCCGCCTTTGCTGCCTGAAGAAACTCTTTCGGGGGCCTTGACGGGTTTGGCTGGCTCGGCAATCGCAGGAGGTGGAGGGGGACGGCGACCGGTCCGGCGCTGTATGGAGGTTAGCTAGCTTGGAAGGTATGTATTCGTGAAGGGGGAAAGGACCTTGACATTGGAGTTCAGAATAGTGCCGTAATGCTTGTTATATTCAAGAGGATCTTCGTGAGCATGTTGTGATCTTACACGGCGGTTGCAGTCGGTCAAAATGTGAAGATTCTGCGGTATGGTAAGGAAATAGTCAACGCTGAAAGTAGGATATGATCTACCTGAATCGTGCTCGGTTCTATACTGTAGATATGTGTTGAGAGCACCTCATCGTACCTTGCTTTGGCAGCTATTTCAAATCAACCTCCAAGCCTGTAGACAAGGGTCAACTGAAAACCATACCTTCCAAATCTTCCTCCTTCGCCAGCGTCACAACCTTCAACGGAGAAGCCTCATGTATGCTCTCCTCTTGTGGCATGGAGCTGCTCATAATCGGACTACTCTGCATGTATGTGTCCTCTCCGTCTTTCTGGCTCTCTTCCGCAGGTATTATTTTTGCGCTTGCGGTACCATAGAGGAGATAGGTTGCATGAACAGAGCCAGGTTTGCGGGCATTTTGACTATGGTGAAAATCGTAAAGCATCCTGGAGAGAATCAGGGTGGGCTAGAAGTATAGGACAGTTGATATTTACTTCTTGGCGACATTGCTATGGACTTTCAGCTCGCGACTGAGTATGCGGTATGAGACCTATGTTCTGATTGAGCATAGACTTTTGGATAGTGGACTGAAGAGTCGACGCACGATCTTGGATTCGCTCAACACCTCCGCTGCGAGAAATGACTTGTAATCCGTTGCCATGTCAATTGCTTGGTGGTCCGCGAGGAGTTGTTGTCAGACAAGTGATAGATTTATAGAGGACGCTGCCTCAATAACGAACAAGTACCCACGAAACAACGATAAACCCACTCTACGCGTTACGCGTTTCTGGTGACGGAACACATTCCGCGCTTCGTCCCAAGTCGTCTTCCTCAAGGAAACCTCTGCATTTCTCTGCTGCCGCGGCGTCGTCGTCGGTCATGGACGCCTCGTTCGAAGTCAGCGACCCTTCAGATTGGCTCAAGACGCCTATTAAACAGCTCGCCGCCGTTGAAGCCGCCCTCCGCTGCCAAGTCTGCAAGGATTTCTTCGATACACCAATGATTACGTCTTGTTCGCATACGTTCTGTTCACTGTGTATTAGACGGTGTTTGACGAATGACGGTAAATGCCCCACCTGCAGGACCGCAGATCAAGAACTGAGGTTGCGGAGGAATTGGGTGCTTGAGGAGACTGTGCAGGCCTTCAAAGACACAAGGCCTGCTTTGATTGGCTTCAGTGAGGAGTTGCAGTTGGCTCAGAAGCAGGTAGAAAATAGGGGAAGTAAGAGGAAGATAGATGAAGTCAATGGTCAAGACGACACTGCAGAATTGGAGCAGGGCAGTTCGAAGAGAAAGACAAGATCGCAGAGTCGAAGGAGTCCGGAAAAGCAGCCCAAAATCCCCAGGCAAATACAGGATAGCGAAGGCGATGAGGACTATGAACCCGGTACATCATCTACGTACTTCGTCGAGGAGCCCGCTAAATGTTGGCCAGATGATGGCCTGACCGCATGCCCGATCTGTAACAAGAGAATGAAGGAGGAAGAAGTGTTCCCTCATCTTGATGTACACAATGAGCCGGCACGAAGCATGAGCGGGCGGTCAGCCGGCATGAGGTATGTTTTGTATGCATGCTATTGAGTAATAATGTCATTTGACCTGTTGTAGACGAACACCTGTGGAGGTAGCCTCACGCCCACGTCCACAAGCAAAGCCTATGGACCGATTACCCCAGATCAGCTACGGTTTAATGAAGGACCAGGCATTGAGGAAGAAGCTTGCTGAGCTGGGTATCTTGAATACCGGTCCACGACTACTCCTAACCAAGCGGCATACAGAATGGGTCAACATAGTCAACTCGAACTGTGACTCTTCCAGGCCAAGGTCGAAGAGAGAACTACTCAGCGAATTAGATCTTTGGGAGCGAAGCCAAGGTCGGAACATCCTCAATGGTCTGGGTGGTGTCGAGACAAATTCAGTCATGAGAAAAGACTTCGATGGTACAGCTTGGGCAGTCAGTCATGGCAATGACTTTCAACAACTGATCGCTAGAGCACGACAGAAGCCTAGAGCTAAGAGCGAGGAGCGCGTTGAGGAGAACATTGGCCAGAATGGTGCTGTTGAAGGCCCGAGGATTACGGCGCCCAACCCACAAACTCCACTGTCGACGAATGGAACCTTTGCTCAGCCAATTGCAGGGCTTTCCTCAGACGTCCCAATACCACCAGGCACAAACCAGGGAAATGACGATATGATGGCTGTCCCTGAAAACGGCAGTCAAGGCGAAGCCGTCGATCTAGGAACAGGGGGCTGAAGGTTCTGTATCGAGTACGATATTGAAGATATCACCATTTTATCAGTCCACTACATCAGGTTCTTCTAACGACTCATTGACTGAGCTCTCGAATCTGGCAGGCAAAGTCTACCTTACTCAACAGTGCGCCGATATCACGCACTGGCAAGTCCACGAATCGTCCTCTGTCAGGTCACGGCTCATCGTTCCGACCGGCTCGTCGTGCAAGACTATTGCTCCAGAGAAGCTTCAGAAGGAATTTGTCGAAATATTCTTATGACACCTATCAATCACTTGTATTAACTAGCAGCTTCCTTGGAAACCTTTTCAACCTCCTCCTGGGGCTGCTTCTCTTCCAGCGAAAGTCGTCGGAGAGGTTTCAGACCATCAGCCACCTTAGGGTCTTCTCGCTGCTCCGGCTTCTCAGCGGAGCCATCCGTAATTGAGCTCTGTTTCTTCGCGGCATCAAGCTCTGCGAGCCTTTGCCGTGTTTGTTCGGCCTCCCTTTCCTCCCTTTCAAGTCGGTCTTGCTGCTCTAGAGCTTTCAGCTCCTCATCGACAGCATCGTCATCAACAACCGCCTCCCCGCGACCGGCCTCCTCCATGACTTGGCCGATCTCATCTACCTTACTCATCTGGATTCTCAGACCTTCGACAACGTCCTCAACTCTTTCAACTCCACCAACTTGAGCGTGTAAACTTTGGAGAACCCCAGTGCTAGCTTCCATCACGCGAATGACAGCCACCTGATCCGATGCTTGCTCGATCTTGCCATAAACGCCCTCAAGTTGCGAGAGAGTATCGTATCTTTGTGCAAGCGTGGTTTCGGCGGCCTTCTTGGATTTCAGGGCAGCTAGTGCGGTGATTCGGTTCTTGGCTTTAACGGCATTTTGGGCCTTTTCGCTTGAAGTGTTTATTCGCGCATCAAGCGCTGTGATTTGCACATTGAGATCGGTAATGATCGTTTTGAGAGAAGCGATAGTCTTATCTTCTGCTGATATATGTGTTAAGTGCTCATCGGGGCTCCCGAACTTCACAATCTGCAAAGTATCTCAGCAGGGGCTTTGTAAAAGATTCATCAGCCTTTACCTCATTGTCATACACTACAGCTCCCTTGTCACGCGCAAGGTGCTTCAGCAATACATCTAAATCGCTTTTCGTTAGCTCGCGATGCAACTCCAACGCTTTCGAAGCCTCCTTGCTGAACAACTGCCATGAGTAGATGCGGTCAACTAGATGAGTCTGGTGAGCTAATTGTGAAAGCACTTTGCTCGAGGCTTCCTACTGCGCGGTCAACGAGGCTTCGGGAAGAAGATCTTCGCCTTGACGTACCTCGACATTTGGGACCACAACATACTGCGCTGTAGGTAGCCGGCCCAACGTTGTTCGCTTCTCGAAGAGCCCCAACTGCTTCAGACTCCATGAAATGAGCCACCAAGGCTTGATGCTCCAGCTGCGACTGTAAATACTAGTAGAGGCGTCTAAAAACTCTTGGCAGGGTATCATATGCCGCTTCGATACTGCTTCATCCTACATCACTGTCAGTCTCTAAGCGACAGTTTGGGAGGTCAAGACGACTATTACCCACAATGACTGTGCCCAAAGCCAGCGGTCTTCCCCATTCCTTCGTTGTAAGCGCCTGCAACAGCTCCTCACTAGTCCTCAATGACAGGGTATCAAGGCTGTTGCCGGGGGTTGGTATGAGTCCAGCTTGAACGGCTTTTTGGAGAGCGTTCTCCCAAGCAGAAATATTCGCGGCGAAGCCGTCGGGGTTGGAGGAGCGTTGGAGGGTGAAGTCAGAGTAGAGGGAGGGGAGGCGGGCCCTGTATGCGGGTCAGCGTGAGTCGGGGGCTGAAGTGGTGATGGACAGGACACCTTTTGAATTGCTCGCTAGAACTGAGAATGAATTGGAAGAGCTCGCTCATGACTGGGTGTCCGGTGGTTATGGATCCAAGCAACGGGTTGTTCTAAGTGTCACTAGGAACAGTCGAACAGCCGAACCGTTGGCGGGGCCAAATCCTTGAGCAGCGGAGCGGAAGCGAGGGAGATCTCCGAGATGACCCAGGGATTTGACACTATTGACACAACTCTCTATCTTTTTAATGATACTGCGCCATTACCCAACAGCTTACGGTACACCCAATTTGAGACACTCGAGAATATAACAACCTCGCAAGAGCATGTCACAACATGATCGAGCCTATACCGCAGCAACACCTTCCCACCGGAGCCCGCCCCAACCTCGACGCCAGATGCCCTCGTGCAAGCTCCCTTAGACAAGCGCAGAACTATCGAGACCGTCCGAGGGTCGATGTCCAGTCGCCATACCAATGACCACTCCCTCCAACCCTGAGTTCATCTCACCTCAAGAGCCGCGCCCAACCCTCCCAAAGAAACATTCTTCTGGTAGTTTGCCCGACACCAAGCCAGCGTCGACCCTTCAATCACCCACTGTTGACGGACGTCTCTCTGTTTCGACACCAGATGTTCCACCAACACCCACAAAGTCTCTCCCACACAGGATCAGATCCACCGAGAGCCCCACACTCCGAAGCGTTGAGCGCTCATCTAGTTCTGGCACTAGATCGACGTCGCCTGCAACATCTGTTGGACATCCTAATGAGCCTAAGCAAATCGTCGTTAGATCATTTGCGCCCCGGGTCGCGGTCTATGCATCCACGGATACAGAAGACTTGATCAGGGAGAAGGGCTTCAGCGAAGGATTACGAGGACTGCTCAGACCTTACGGTGACAACATTCCAGGAAAAGTTACCGTGCGCGACAGCGTAGGCTCAAGCAAGACATGGGAAGATTTCGGAGTAAGAATCGTTAGTCCTGAGGATGCTCAGCCCTACCGAACATCCTTATCGAAGCCCAGGGAGGAGCCGGGAAACGTTGCCCAAACCAATGGCATTCGACGGACTTCTGGGCCTAGAGAGTCTTCGTACTCTGGTGGTGGTGGAGGCAATACTCTTGAAAAGCTCGTAGACCAACATCTACGACAAGAGGAGGCCCAAAACCAGGACGAGAGCAATGGCTACGTGGACCACGATCATCGCCCTCGCAAGCGCCCAGGAGCAAGCTCCGCAGTCTACCCCCTCTATTTACGAAAGCTATTCTCAAGCATGCTCATGGTTCCTTACGAAACCTTCTGCCATCCCGTTTCTTGTATCATAGCAGTAAGCTCACGCAACCCCTCCTCTATCGACACCTTACGCCAACTCTACACCCAATCCGCCAGACGCATACCTGCATTCGTTGGCGCCGAATACCTCCGTTACTATGTTCTCATTCACGACGAGGATCGCGACGACATTACCAAATCAACCGCCCTCTTTGACCTCATGAAACGCCATTTCGGCCTCCACTGTCATCTCCTCCGCCTCCGCAGCTCACACTGCGTTCAATCCGATGACGATAGTACCCCAGTCCCGCCCTGCTCCTGGCTTCCTCCCGAAGATGACCTTGGCCACACGAATATCATCGATTACACAGACGACTCCTCGACAGACAAGTATATCTTTGACTCCGACGCCGCCGCCATCCGCTCCTTCCTCCGCGAAATGATTACCCAATCCATTGTTCCCTTCATGGAGAACCGCATCATGACCTGGAACGACCAGGTCGCCTCCCGCCGCCGTGGTCTCAGCGGCCGCTTCATATCCCTCTCCAAACGCTGGACCGGCTTCGGTTCCTCCTCTCGCTCTTCCCAATCCTCCTCTGCCACCACTTCCAACACCAACTACGACGCCCAGCAAGGTTTCTACCCCCCAGAGACCCCCGAAGCCACCATGCGCACGCTCGCCGACTATGCCTTCATGCTCCGCGATTTCCGCCTCGCGTACTCGACCTACGACTTCCTACGCAGCGACTTCGCGCACGACAAAGCGTGGGCGTACCACGCCGCAGCGAACGAAATGGCCGCTCTCGCCTACCTCCTCATCCCACAGCCCCTGGCGAGCTCCAAATCCCGCTCCGAGACCGTCGACAACATGCTCGACACCGCCACCTACAGCTATCTCACACGCTGCTCCTTGCCCTTCGGCGTCATCCGCACCCTCACCACCGCAACGGAGCTGCTCATCAGCCGGGGCCCTGCCTCAGCGCAGGACGCGGCGCGGTGGGGCGGGAAGCTACTGGAGCTTGGTGTCCTGGTTCCCGTCGCGCAGGCGTTCATGGCAGAGCGCATGGCGGTGTGCTATCGCTCGCGGACCGGCACCGGTATCCTTGCGTTCGGGGCACGGAGACGCCAGACGGCGCTGTGGAGCCTGATGGCAGCGCAAAGCTGGGCAAGGATCGAGAGACCGGTGCAAGCGCGGCGGCAACTCGAGTCGGCGAGAGCGCTCTATGGCCAGGGCAGCACGCAGGGCAGCAATTTCGTGCCGTTCAAGAGCATGCATGGCTTCTGGATAACGCTGGAAGGGCTCATACATGGAGACTCGGGAGAAGAGAGGGACAGCGTGACGGTGGTGGAGGATAGGAGCACATTCGCAAGCCGGAATACCAGTGTGATGCATATAGAGAGCGAGCAGATGAATGAGGTGAGCGTGCCGCCACTGGCGAGTAGTCCGCGCTTTAGTCGGCGGAACGCAGATCCTCTGGGGGTAGGATCGCTGGAGGCCGGAAGTGGGGAGAGCGATGGGTTCGAGTAAACGATGGTGTCTGTCTCAGTAGGGAGGGAGGGAGGTACGGCGTTATGGCAGATGCGCAATAAGCAAACACCACTGGCATAGAAGAATCATGTAGAAGGTAGAGTTGTAGCTTACGATTATTCCAGCTGCCTTGAACACGCGGAAACCAATACAAGTGATACTATGAGCAATCAACTCCTACCCAAACAATCCAGCGCATTAGGAGTATCACTTTCAAGCAGAAGAATTGCAGTAAAGGAGGGGTCCCTAGTGCTCGACGCAAACCCTTGGAAGCACACCACAACTCCTCCTCTCGGTAGACGGCATCCAGCTTCTTCCCTATCCCTGAGGATGGATATGAACCACGGTCCGTCCGCTATTATGCCACGTCGCGAGCAAGACGCCGCATTTCCCGCAGTGGTGCTCCACGTCCTTCAGACTGCGCATCATAAAGGGAATGCAGCCGAGACCGAAGACGCAGCAGATGGCTGCCGCCCAACCCCTAGAACAACCCAGCCGTCATCAGCAGCGGATCTCTTTGTAGTCTTCCGCCATAGCACATGGAAGAGAGAAGGGACGGGTCAAGAAGGATGGGAACCCACATCGTCGTATTCCCGCTCACGTATTCAGTCCTTGTCAACGTCCTCGTATGACAGGCAGGGCAGTCCACCGGCGCCGCGCCCTCCAACAGGTTCTGCAAAGGCATCGCGACGTGGTATTGGCTCTGCTGCTGCTGCTGCTGGAAGCCCTGCATGGGGATGCCCTGCTGCACCGGTTGCGGGCCTTGGCCGTAGTAGCTGCCTTTCTCGATGGGCGGCGAGGCCATGGGGGGGTTTTGGTATTGCTGTGGGTGGGGCGATATGACGTTGGGCTGCTGGGCGTAGGGGTCGTGCTGGGGGTAGGCTTGAGGTGGGGGAGATGAGGGGTGGCTGTAGCCGGTGCTATCAGGGGGAGGGTGTCAGCCGGAGTAGGGAGGGACTAGTTGCTAAGGGGATGCGAACTCTTGGTGCATCATTGGCTGGGCGGGAGTGGTGGTGCTGTAAGGGGCATTTTGCTCGTAGGGAGGGGATGCGCCTGGAAAGCTGTTAGCTGGGACAAAGTGAATCGGGGGAGGTATGCTAGTTACCGGCGGATTTGTTGAGCTCGGCCATGACGGCGGGTGAGGCTGTGATCTGAGGAGAGGATATGCTATAGCTTCCGCGCAGTACCGTTGGAGCTACAAATGGAAGGGAGGTGAGAGAGAGCAAGGAGATGCCCAACAGTGGTAGAGAGTCTACAAAGCAAAGAGCACAGTGATAACAATATGTGGACACGAGAAGCGGAGATGTGGCAGAAGGGTGGGAAGTGCACGAAGACGAGGTCTTAAGACAAGCTCAAGCCAGCCTTCAGCCTTGTTCTTCACTTTTGGAAGGAGGCGCGGTCCTGGACCCTTGGCCTCGGACTCGGCTAGGAGCACGCGTTTCATCCAACCAAGCATACCGTGAAGTAGAGCGCATCGTTCCATTCACGGTTAGAGGATGCATTGACATGCGCTTCGAAGACATGGGGCTGTGTCTCGAGATTTCTTGGAGATCCTTGGCTTCCGAAATTGGAATTTGGAGGCCTGCCTGCGCAGCCTTAATGGAAGCCCAAGGAGTACAAAGTGATCCGGGAATTCTTAGCTGTAGTAAGGTAGTCATTCGACGGGCGCAAAAATCGATATGTTGTTGACGTGAAGACGTTGCTCCATTCCGCATCTTTACAAGCATGATGAGACTGAAGATATTTGCGGGCGTCTTGCGCATGAAACGAAGCTGCCGGCTGTGCTGCGGACTAAAGCGCAGGTGCCTTTACTTCGAGGACGACCTCGGCGGCTACCTAGATGTTCACTAGGATATCGAAAGGGATTCCTGTTTTTAAATAGATATGCTCCGAGATATTTGGACCTTCTTGTTCACATTGTGATTCTTGCAACTTCTGGACCGTCGAGGTAGACCCGAGCCACGCGTTACTGCTGTTTTCCAGCGTAATTCTATGCGCTGGTACAGTGCACTGCCCGCACTTCGTCGAGGCATGTGATTCGGCGATGCCTTCTCCGTCTCTCTGATTGCGTACTGTGATTCATCGTGCTAAATGCTCTGAAAATTTGCCGCTTCAGCTATGTGTGTCCACTGTTCGCGCAATCCACCGTCACCGGTCAAACCGCTTTTTGACCCGGTGCTATGAACAGGTGCACCACTCACTTCTTGCCGAAGCCGTTGCGTACTGCGTCTTTCCTGAATGGAATATCTGCATCACTTGTCAAGGTGCACCATCGTGGCTTGGTTATTCTTCATGGTAAGCTTAAATGCTCCCCACAGTGTTTCATATTTCTTCACTTTCTGGCGTTCTGAGCTCTACTATGGTATCTCTAGACCACCATGGCTGCAGAATCGTCGGTGATCTGAAGAGTGGGCAGCGTGTCCAAGCCTCAGAGGCGCCTGGCTTTTGCATCTTTAACACCGCAGACCGCTTCTGCGTTTTTGGGACCAGTGTAATGCACATCGCTCAATCCCTCCAAGCCTACGGTGACCAGCCGATCGTAAGCGGCCTTGGAACGCTGGACTTGCTCTTCGTCGAGGAACACGTTGAAGGTCCTTGTGAGCGTGAAATCGCAGTCTATGTGTTCCTTTTCAATAAGCTCTTTGAAGGCTTGAATATGCGCAATCTCGAATTTCGAAATCTCAACTGCGGCATGAACGCCGTGTGAAGCCATGTAGGGGAGCATGTTGAAGTATACTTCCGGTCGGAGATAACCGCCTGGGGGTCACTTAGTCATCTGGTCTACACTTCGATTATAAGTCTATACCGTTGCGGCCTGTGGCCCCTGAGCACGCTTGACGTGCCTTCCAATAGAACAGTAGATAGCGGACTAGGGTCATCTTCGAGAAGGTAGTAAGCTGTCGCTGCGCCAGCGTAGCCAGCTCCGATGAGAAGAACTTCACATCTCGCCGGAAGCTCTGCGGTAGAGCGGTGGTCGTCAAATGATGGAGATTTGCACGCCAATAGGGCAGAGCAGAGGCTGATTTAGGAAAGGGAGCCTGAAGGTCTACATTTGGTGCTGATGGCGTCATCTTGAGGCGCGCATGCGGTTTTGATGTTCGTAATGCTTGAGTGGTCCAGTATCAGAGCTTTCAGCTTCGTGCGAAGGACCACATGAGAGACCCAAGCAAAAGTCATCATGGACTCGCCATGGCCTGCCATCCTACCCAGAGGTGATACACGCTAAGACACGTGTAACAATTCGTGGGATATCTTCATTACCACAAGTTAGACTGGAGTGTTTAGTCCAGGAGTAAGAATTGAAGCACCGTGTCTTGGCACTCTTTGCAAAATCGTATGTTGTCGGCTTTGCGATGGGCCGTACGACTAAGGAGGCCTATCGTCAAAGATGAAAACCGTCCAAATACATGTAGTTGTCCGAGGGTCTTGTCAGTGACTTGTAGAAAGTGAGTGGAGAAGTCAAGGTATAGTGCTTACATGTACATGTACTCGTACTTTACGTTAAAGTTTGAGAATACGCTAGATTAGATAAGATCCTGTAGTCCTCCTACTTCTACTTACATGTAGTCTCGTTTAATGTTGATGGCAAGTATCATCGATCTCTGTATCGCCATATTTGTTAACTGCATAGATACCACCTAATGTACTAAACCATAGATATGACGAAGCACTGTATGCTCTCGGTTCAAACGTCCGTTTGAGTGATGGAGGGAGACGCAGAGCTCAAATTGCAGAAAGCCTCTTCAGACCTGATTCCAGAATTCGAAACCTTACTGGCACGATTCCTACGAAATGACAGGCTAGTAGTCAAACACAGCCAAGCCAGCGCATTGATTAGACTGCTCGAGCCATTTCAGGAATGGCCTCAGCTACTAGATCAACATCTCAAAAGACTGATTCCTCCTCTAATATCGGCTTTTGTAGGGTACCTGATGAGGTTTGTTGACCAGTATATCAATCAGGATACATACGCATCGGAAGACGCCATACCGCTTCCACGGGCAATAAGCAAAATCTTATACACTTTTTGTAAGATCAGAGGATACAAGGTCATCAGTCATTTCTTAAACAATGAGCCTAAGTTCCTTGAGCCAATGCTCTCTGCATACGCTCTCTGGAGCCAGGTTGAGAGTCATCACGGTAGCAAGCCTTCTCAACGTGCAAGCATGACCTGGGAAGAGAGATACATCATGCTATTGTGGATATCTCATCTCATGCTTACACCGTTTGATCTAGCCACCATTTCCTCGATCGATAATATCAAGACCGGGGATCTGCAGATTACTCTTCCTACGGCGATGCCTTGGTCAGCGAGGCACGCCACAGAAATCGCCGTTCAAACTATGAGAGTAGCAAGTAAAGAGCGAGAAGCAGCTGCTATTCTTTTAGTGCGGATAGCTTTACGGCCAGATATGCGTCAATATGATCTTGCGAAGTGCTTGATTGAGTGGGCACTCGCTTCATTGACATTGGAGTCAGACGAGTCTGGTAAGAGATCGGTATATGCTCATATCGGCGCGCTCTCTTTTCTTGCCGGAGTGGTCACGTCTGCCGACTCCAATGTAATCAGTCCATATCTCTCGATCATCTTTAAAGGCGCTCAAGCGATCGTCGCACAAATCTCGGCAAATGAAAAAGCCATCTACTCCTCTGCGCTTGCTCGCAAGCTAGTTATTAAAATCTTTCGGGCAATAATTGTTCATACTCTACACAACGGGCTAGAGAAACCCTCCCATACCCAGCTCTCAAGTGAAGATGCTCTGGAAGAGATTATCGATCATATCTTGACAAGTCTAGCGGACAAGGACACGCCCGTCCGATATGCGGCAAGCAAGGCCTTAAGTGTCATCGCTGCTAAGCTCGACCCTGCGCAAGCTGCTGACATTGTCGAGGCTCTACTTGGTAGCCTAGAAGAGAACGTTTCGTGGGAAGACGTCGCTACTGGCCGAAAAGTAGCTAATCATGACCTTCAGAACTCCAAACAGAGCTCTCTTGAGCGTGACATCACCGCTGTCAACCCGCTTAGGTGGCACGGGCTCGTTCTAGCCTTGTCACAACTTCTCTATCGTCGCTCTCCCCCACCAGAACAGCTATCGAGTATAGTCAACCTTCTCGTAATTGCACTGAGATTTGAACAACGCTCGGCGGTAGGCGCATCGATCGGCACAAATGTCCGCGACGCTGCATGCTTTGGCATCTGGGCTCTAGCGAGACGATACACGACAGAAGAGCTTTTCGCAATTGACACGTCACTCATAGATTCAGCCGGCTACCTAGAGCGACCAATCTCGGTGCTTCAGATTCTGGCTAACGAGATCGTGGTCGCAGCTTGTTCGGATTCGTCGGGAAACATCCGGCGAGGAGCATCAGCTGCTCTGCAAGAGCTAATCGGCAGGCACCCTGACACTATAGATCGAGGCATCCCCATTGTTCAGGTTGTTGATTATCACGCGGTCGCTCTGCGCTCTAGAGCGCTTGTCGATGTAGCATTGGGGGCATCAGATCTCGATCGGCTTTACTGGTGCGCCCTGTTAGATGGCCTCCTCGGGGCCAGGGGCGTTGGATCTGTAGACGCACCTTCTCGCCGGGACGCTGCGACCGCAGTGGGAGGACTAGCTCGCAGAAGTCCGAACGAAAGTCTACAGAAGGTACGGGACTGTCTGAGATTGACGACTAATCGTCGAGTTGAGGAGCGTCAAGGCTTGGTACTATCCTTGGCCGCTATCATTGCCGTCATGGAGTCAGATAACGTGGCCATTAAAGCTGGTTCAATTCCAAGCTTGACTTCCATTTCGACCTTTTTCGAGGATCTTCCCACAGCGGGCAAAGACCTGGCCACTCCTACCCTTCGGCCACACCTCACAGCAGAGGCGGCATGCAAATTGATAGCTACCTCCGGTTCTGCCGCACGCTCATCTTCGCCCATAGCAAGCATAACTGCTCCACTATTCCATGCGAGCTTCAACGAGAGTATTGAAATATTACGTTTGTCTTTAGGGCGCACAGAAGACCTGGTCATCAACGCAGCTACGGCAGCTGCAAGAGAGCTACTGTATTTTTCTGATGTTCCCACGCGAGAGAAGCTTGTTCAATCTTGGATATCAACCATCAGCAGACCAAGGACAAAACCATACGGCACGTTAGCGGCGCTCGGCGCTGCGTTCGAGCAATTGGACTCATCGAAGGAGCTTTCGAGAAGTATATTAGACAGCCTACTGGGCCAAGTTGACCCTCACCTGGAAATCGAAATAAGGGTGTGGGCTATGAAAAGCCTCAAATCGTGTATCCAGACCGTCAAGGGCGCAATGAGCACTTCATTGGTCGAAGCTATTTCTCGCTGCCTCGACGACTATACCAACGATCAGCGAGGTGACGTGGGTTCTCTCCTCCGTCTCGAAGCCATCGATGCCGCAGACATAGCCTTGCAATATCATACCTCCCTGTCCAAACAATCCCAGGAACTCCTAACCTCAGGAATCTGTCGTCTCTCCGTCGAAAAGCTCGACAAAGTGCGTAACCATGCCTGGTCATGCCTGCAAAACCACCACCTCCTCCTCTTCCCCCCTACAACCCTGCCGCCCCAACTGCCAACCACTACCTCCACCTACTTCACCCACATCCTAACCCTCACGCTCACGCACCCTTACCTCCTCCCCCCCATCCTCGCAGGCCTCCTCACTTCCACCGCTTCCGGCGCCGACTCCCTCCTCCGCGCCTCCCGCGCCGCCCTCGCATCCCATATCGACACCCTCTCCGACGCCCAATTGCACACTCTCCTCGCCAGCCTCCTCACCATCCTTGCCGAAAACCAGCACAACGAAAGACTCTCCCTCCCCACACTCACCGCCCTAGCCTTCCTCAGCGAGATCAACATCTTCGACCGAGTCGCTACCCTAGAGCCACCCCTTGACTGGTCGCAAACCCTCCTTCCTCTCCTCGCCAGATCTCACCACCGATCCACAAACGTCCGCAAGATCCTCGCCTGCACCGTCTGCTACTCTTCTCTCGCGTATATCCCCTCGACCCGCCAAATCACTCTTGGTAGACTCTGCAGCTTGTTGCTGCATCCTTATCCAATGGTAAGCCCCCCCGAACCAATTCAGTGTGCATCCCGATTCAGTTTCCCATGCACCCTTTTTTGGCATTCCTCAAAAAACGGTATCAATGATGGGCCTCTCGGCCCACAGAGACCAGACCCGCAGTCGACAAGGCAACCCACCAAGACGTTCATCTCGCCTGAACAAATCCCCCAACAAGAAAGTCCAGACAAGACCTGAACATATCTGTAACTCAATAAATCAATGGCTTGGGATACAACGCGCTAACGATTTATGTATGCTAGATCCGCTCCGCCGCAGCCGACGCTCTGTACCCACATCTCCCCACCTGCAACGTCTTGACCAGGACCGATTGGACGGACAAAGGCGCGTATGGGAAGGGGGATGTTGATGTTGTGAAGAGGGGGGTTGCGCTGGAGGGGGCATGAGCTTGGTCGTGGGATGTGTGGAATGACACTTGACAAATAAGAGGATATATTGCTTGCTGTCGAAAGAGGCATGGTTTTGTGGATCTCGTCGTGAATCGCGTAGAGTACGACGAACGTTGGCTGTTTGCTGCTTGCGGGTTGAGACTTGAAGAGCGGATGCTGTTGCACTATTATGTTGAGATCGTGCGGAAGGCGTGACGGATGCAATAGACGATGGGGATTTAGAGTTTTTGATGCTCTGGGGGTCTGTGCTGCCTCTGTGAGATCCGACATAGTTGGGAGGGAAGGGGCTTGCTGGATTGATCTTGTAGCTCTCTGACTTGTAGTCTTCTGGCTTGCAACGTGATGCAATGGGCAATGCAAAAAGAGCATGGGTAAGTCGTGGCCAGTTCGCCATCATTCGAAGGTATTCTGTCATCTATAGAAGTCTTGCGGGTATCGAACATAGAGAGAAGGAAGGGATTCGAGAGGGTATCGTAAGCCAGATCGCACGCTAAACCGCTAGCAAGAGATTCTGAAAAAAAAATCCTCTGTACATCCCGGATCGTCCATACCCACTAGCTCACTCTTCTGCAGCAGAGAAATTCTGTTGGGAAAGCACATAGCTGAAGCAGCGAATGAATCCCGAGCCTCAATCAAACTGCTGTGCGCTCACTCAGCCACTTTCTGACGCCCTCCCTCAGTGTACTATCCACCAATGCAGTTCGATCATTTCCAGCGGCAACGTGTCTATCTTTTCCTTCATGTATCTCTTCAGGGACCACACTTCTTGCCACTTCCTCAAGAGCGCCGACGATGATGTTTCTACACTCGCTACGCGGGATCTGGGGGACGGGACTATTCGTTCCGGGGGCGTGGCAGGGCTTGCTAGAATAACGGGATGGAGACGAGGCTCGGGAACGGTCATTGGATGATTGGCCGTTTTGCGCGAGGATGCGTTCGACGGCGTCGGTGAGGGTAGGGTCGAGATCCATGACTGGTTCCTCGATGAATTGTTCCTCGATGGGATGGGGTCCATGCTTGCGGCGAAGGGAGAGACGGGTTATTGAGAAAGTTGTTGTGTCTGCTATGAGCGTGGTGCAAACGTCGGTCCATTCATTTGCTTTCAGGGCGGATGGCGTAGACTCATCGCGCATAGATTGTTTGACCTCTTCTTTAAGGTTCTTGTAGGGCCGCACGGCTTGTAAGGCGAAGTCTGGATGATACCTCCTGATACAACCGGCTACATCGATGGATGAATTGTTCTCTGAGAGTTGTGAGCTATGGTTCGAGGCCCGACCGTAGAGAGAAGAATGGTCGTTGAAGCTACTCGAAGCTGTGTTCGCCATTTGTGGTGAATCAACTGATGAGGTGTATGAAGACGGAGAAGATTTGGTAGCTGGCAGGTCAACGTCGACAACCCCATCATTGGTGTCAATGGAAAGATTTAAAGGAAATTCTTCTGGCTTTGGCCGTTCAGGAATGTCTTTCGCGGGGGTTGCTTCGGTGATGGTACCAGGACTTGACGGTCCTTGTGAGTGGTCTTGATCACTGGTGTCAGTTAATGATGTGCTATAAAAGGCTTCTTCGGCCATCCGGGCTAGTTTGCTAGGCGAACGTGGACTAGTGGAGTGCAGTATTCCTGAGATCCCCAAACCGTCATTCGGAGAAGCCATGCCATCCGTGCCTTCTGTGGATGAACCCCGTCGTGCACTCCAGAAACCGCTCAACATGCTTCCCCATCTGCTGGTGTTTGGAGAGTCGGGACTTAAAGCTGCCCCAGAGCTATCCGATCGTGAAAGAGTTTTTCTTAGAGACAGGGAAGCAAGACTACCACTACTACCAGGCCGGGGCACTGCCGCAGTACCAGGCTTGTCGTACGAAAAGCCCGAAAAGTGAGGGACTGGTATATCTGAGCGAGGTACTGGCGTCGAGTCGGTAGTGATGCTGATTTTGCGTGTGTTGTTGTATCCTAGAGGAATTGGTAGCGCAAGACTCCTGATTGAGTATGTGTCCGAAGATCGACGAGCATGTCTTGGTAAGCTGTCCAGCTGATCATCATTCGTCGACGAATCCGGGGTTGAAAAGCTTATTGATCTTTCATGTATATGAAGTGGATGATCGGTCTTCTGGGCCCTTTGTCTTGAATTGATTGTCCGTCGCAAAGATACTTCCCGAGAAAGTGACACACCAAAAGGAGGAGACTGAGAGAGACCTGAGCTTGACCTGGACAAGAATGGACGGTCTAGTCCACCATGGTGAGGTAGCACAGATGTACCAGGTAAGAACATAGAAACCAGAAAAATCAGTCTTCGAGCAGCCATTCTATCCGCTGAGACGACGACAGTGCGCCGCCGGACGGGGTGCGCTTCCTCGCTTGCATGCTGCGCTCGTTTCTGCCCACCTATTTCATGATGCAGATAGTTCAGCCAGTCGGTATGGTTTCCGAGAAAGGCAGTTAATAGATTGAATAGGAAGAAGTTCTGCTCTCTGCCATTGGCCCACTGACCGACCCACCGGGCTTCCTCCCTCCAAACCCCCCACCGGCCTTGGCCAGTAGCCACGCGGCGAATGTCTAGAGCGTGTGAAATGCGAAGACTGGCCATTCCTGACACGGTAGCGACATCACTTGAGTGTTGCAGGGCGTGATCAAGGAGATGGATAATACGCTGCGAAGGTTGCTTAGGCTCCCTTTGTCGAGGATGCGGAGGTGAGCCCGATAAACTTGTTACAGAGGTTGCTGTCAGTTGGGAGGGTTCTGGTTGATCAGTCTTAGACAACAAGACCTGAATTTCCTTCCGAGCCGCTGTTTCCAATGACGATAGAACACGCGTCAGGACGTTCCAATGTGCTGTGATTCGCTCGATGTCATAATCAGTAGCAGAAGCGTCGAAGTCGTCAGCTGGGCGAATGGTAGAGATATGAGAATCTTCGATTGACCCATTAATGCTTGCCTTGCGCATTGATGAAGACTTTTGATGACCTTTCCTACTCCGAGGAACATGAAGCACCAATGACACAGCGAACCTAGGAACTCTGACTGGTTTGACTTTCTCATCCTCCGGTTGCTGCAGCGCAGTATCTTCTTTATGATCGTCGCGCGGCGTAAAGCTTGGGGATTCAACTGGCACAGGGCTTGGTTTCTCAACGGAGAAGACTCGGGTAATCAGCATCGTGGGGGCGATGGCATCTGTGTTGCTGGAAAAATTGCCAGCGAAAGCTTGAGAGCTTGACATAAGTTGTGGTCCTTCCGAAGTCATTGAGCGATTCAGGAGTGTCCGCTTTGTCGCTGATAGCCGATGCGAACCCAAATCATTTGACCTGGGTATGCCCCGTGCTTTACATGCCAGACTGGTCGATGTACATGGGTCAACATGAATTTTCGTACTAGACACCAAAGGCAGGCCGGTAAACCCAAACATACAATCGAGGAAAGCATTTGTTTCTTCTCGATTGTCCCTGGCCAAATTCGCATGGAGGGTCTCGACACTGTCTAGGATAGGCTGTGTGGACTCTTTGCGCGGCCTCGATCCGGTAAGCGCCCTACCCCGTTCGTATGTAGGTGAAATTTGTGGCGGATTACCTCCAAGCGTATCTGTGATATGCGCTAGATTCCCAGATTGAAGACCGTGGTCTCTCCGCGCCACGTCCACATCGGTTCTGCTTAGAGACGCTTTTGGTCCATTCTTGTGCGTCATGGAGCTTCCCAACCCATACTTTGACGGGTCCTGGGGGCTAGTCGGCCGTGAATCAGGTTTCGTAGACTTGGAATCGTACAGGACCCTTGGCTGCTGACTGATCGTGTTCCCATCTTGTGCCACCAGAACTCGGATGTCTCCAGATTCAATGCTCAGATCGATCCACTCATCGAAGGTATTTGCAGTTGTAGAAGCCGATGCTGGATCGACCTGTGGGAGTGGGGCATGTTGCTGGGTCTGAAGCAAAGCCTCGAGAGCGGGATATAAGAGGTCGTGTGTGTGTACTTCTTCAGTCACTGATTCGAGAGGGACTTGATCGCGGACCGCAGTAGATGAAGATGGATTCGTGTGGAAGAGGCGATGCAAGCCAGACACAGGCAGTTCCATAAACATGCTGAACGCGAGTTGACAGAGCTAACTCAAGAATCCTTGACAATCATCCTTTTGCGTGCATCTTTGTGGGAGCAACCATCGCACACCCAACGGGATTGGGTTGATGTAGCATTGAGGGGCAAGACGCCGTTGTGTGGACGCGAGCGATCTGATAAGATTGAGGTAGGAATAGCTCCATTGCGTTGAGCCATTGCAGCTGCAACAGCGTCAATTTCCGGGGAGCTTTCTGGATGGTGAAAGACAGCGGCAACAGGCGGTGAAGAGACGTACCTTCATCACCGCACCAAGCATTGCCGCAGTAGTCGAGATCCCAGTCCAATCCGACTCGTAGCTTACGACCGTCTCATGGGCTCAACTTACTGTCTGCCAAAGTATGGTTCACATGGACGGTGCTGATGGTAACATACATGTAAGTAATTGTGCTAGTAGATTTCCCCCAAAAGAGGTCACCCTCATGCTGATTGGTCAATGGCTTTGCTTGATAATGCTTACTCAGACTTTAGTAACCACTTTAGGATATAAGTTCCTTGAGGTGCAACTCCACAACAAACATGGAGCACCGCGGGGTCAACAGTCTACTAGACCTTGCAGATCATGATTGCAACCAGCGAGTGCTGGCAAGCCGACGGCAATATATCGAATAGGTTTACGGTCTTGACTTCGCTTACTGCGTCTCAGTAACCCCGACTATAAGGTAGTATCAGCATTGGGACCCCTGCCGTTAATACCCTATGGGTTATCGAACGCTACTCAAAACTTGCTTCCTATTATCGCACAGGCTTGATACGCTGGAAAATGCCGCATATCATTTCGAATGGCTGTCTAGAGTCGTACAAATTTGACAATGCCGCAACATCTTTCGCGTATCGCGAGTGAAAAGTAGTCGCCGCGATGGTGCGGCGAGATAAGTTTGATCGTTAACGTTGAATGTTCCCATTCAATTGATTACCATATCCTGTTATCGTCAGTCCAGCTGCTCATCAATCTGCAAAACAATGCAGTAAATGTGGCGCGGCTTGCTTTTACACACGTACGTCCTGGCGATCTTGTTGAGCCCCGCATCATCAAGCGCTGTCTTCCAGAATTCTTCATCTTTTCTGCTAGTATCTTCCAATGAAGCTACGAGCAATACCACGTCAGTTGTGAATCTGCCGCGTCCAGAAGTGCCTTTCGAATGGCCTATCCCGAACTCGGATACTAAGCTTCTTGTTCTGTACTATTATCGTATTATGCAGGCTGAAAATGTCTATACGAACATTATCGAAGCCTTATATGATTTGTATCAGACGGCAATTTATGATCATTGACCTGCCCGTCCGAGCCGACAAATACCAATACCAAAGCCGTGGTGTGTTCATAGAGGTCTCCAGATATGCGGACCCTGGAACTCCGGAATTACACTATTCCACCGTGGCGAGAACGCTGTTGGGTATCGAGCAAATGTTTCACGCCTACTCTCGCATATGCGGCCTTTCCATGATCGTATTTGAACATGGACAAAAAGTGGCGCGTGCTTCCCTCAAGCCACTAAGTACCCCAAACGATGCCTAGCAACATTTCAAGAACGTGACAGTCCAAGTATAAAGAGCGTGGAACAGACAGATGACTTAATTCGATGACGACTTGCGCCCTGGCTGAAAATCTATCACGACTCTATAACATCTAATCATTCAAGCTAGCATCCAGCATGACGAACAGCAAAGCCGGCGGCATCCCTTCCTTGCTATTTGAATTCATCTTCTTCAGAGGTACTTGCCCTGATCCATGTCACTCATAACAGTATCCCACAGTGACAAGACCTTTGCCCCATCGACTTCATATTGACCCAAGATCACTGCTTTACCACCTGCGTTGGTCTCCTTTCGGTCTCCCAGCTGCGTTCGAATTTTGCTCTGCACCTCGCGCACCTTTGTGAGCTTCTCCTCGTCTCCTACGCTTGCTGCAGGAGGTGCCCCAGCGTGGTCCTCCCGGGTCGAGCTGTGCAAAGAAAGCCAATCTGGCGATTCTGGTGATGAGCAGATCAGGACGTCGAGGCGGGCTTACTTTATGGCTCTCCCTTGAAATGACTTCCACAAGGGACCCAGCAGCAGAGCGAGATGCTGGGGGATGTCTCGGTCTGTCGTCATGAGGCGTCGAATGGGCTATTCTGAGACGTCGGCTAGCGAACCTTCACGGCAATAAGCTTGCAATGTTGAGGAGAATGCTATTGACTTGCACAACGACATGAGCCTTGATACGAGGATCAGAGGCTGAATTTATAGGCATAGACGCTGTGCAAGCGTTTGAGTCTGTGTCTTGGTTCGCGCGACATGGTTTCAATTCCAATGAGGGTTTCGGCGATTACGACGAGGCATGACCAGCATGGACAATTGAGGATTTAAAAAGCTTGGTGGCTCTCACTTGCTGAGTCGTTTCTCCAGTCCTAGAAGAGAGGGATAGGTCGTATCGAAGATGCGGACTCAATGTCATCGGCCCCTCGGAGGAATCGTGTCATGTCTATGCCACATGCTAGCTATGTTGTCATGTGAGCAATTTAAGGACAAGGATCTTCCTATCACGCTCAGCATAGAATACCTCCTCTTTCATAACTGCCTTCTACCTTCAAGAGACTCAAACAACTCGCGATCCCCATTGTCACCGATTCAAGGTAGATCCGCATGCAGAAAGAGCATGGTATGTTCGCTGTATGGCATTCTTCAATGGTGTTGCCCTACCCTTATACTCAGTGTGCTCTGTTTTCGATGCCTCTCTCAGGACAGGTGTTCGATCAGTTGCTGTCCGCCTGCCTCATATATGGAATGGAGGTGCACACGATTTTTGAAAGTCCGAATGGGGACCTAACATAATTGCATCTCGCTTGGGACATCATCAATACTGCCCTACCTCCCAAATATGTATGGCTCTCATCAGTCACTGAAAGTAGATCAATAAGCTGCCCAGCTCATCGACATTACTATCGTCGCTGCTGGCTCAGCTGCTAAATACCCAGGAAGAACGCCATATGATTCCTATCCTACAGTGCACTTTCCATCGATCCTACGTATCGCCTACGAGTCCAGGACCTGCTCCAAGCCCTGCTCTTATTTATTGTGCTTGAGTGAGAGGAATGCTTCAACGCCTTGCCCCTTCAGCTCTGGGTCTTCACTGGCCACCAACTTTCTCTCCTTGCGTTCTTCCATGGAGGCCCAGGATCGTATGCACCACTTCGTGCCTGCGCAGTGGATAAAGTCTGTGAGAGATAACCAGCCGTTCCTGCATCAATAAGGAGTATAACTTTTGAGATCGAGCTATCGGTCTGTCAACTACATAGGTCTCTGGTTGGCAAGGTAAGGGAGAGACGAAGACGGTAAAAGGATGGAGACGATCTCTTGTGCAGGTAGATTTCTCGTCCATCGACGGAATGTTGAGGATCTCGTTGATCTGTGGAGACGAAAGCCATGAGGCGCTTGGCACGCTTGAACAGAACACATGAGATGCATGCAGACGTAGATGCGGACTTGTGACGGTTGGCTACTGCTTTAGCTTTTAGAATCTTGCAGGACCACCGGGCTGGACCGAATGAGTACTGCGGCTCGTGTGGTAGCCTCCTGCGGTTTGTCTCCATCCTACTTGAACGAGCTCACCTTTTTTCCAATCATTGTTCTCGCGAGTTGTTTTCATGAAGAGTATGGGGATATACCAATGGGTTGGGACCACTTCGATGACTCCACGATCGTACCTAGCACGCGACTTGCGCTGTTGGCGCTGCTCTACATTCCAATCATCGATGTGGCAAGATCAGCTAATCCCGGACCCCTGAGTGAAGTTCTTCTTCTTTGATGGTCTATATCAATGAACCCCTGACTTTTCTTTTCACCCTTGTCAGACGAAAAAGTATCAGATCTCAACGACAACGCACCCTCTTAGCAGAACATGCGTCTCCCGTTCCTCGCCCTCTCTCTCTTCCTCTCTCCTGCCCTTGCCACATCTCTCCCCCTGGACGCCACCACCCTCCCCTCCTGTTTCCCCTCCGGCCCCGCCTGCCTTCGCCCTCGCCTCGACGAGTGCCGGGACGCAATCTCGAAAATGCGCTATACCGACCCCGGCCACGTGACTATCCTCGGCCGTGACGTTGCGCACAGCCCGCGCTCCATCCCACTTCCCTACATCTGGCACAGCGGGCCCATCAAAAACTGCGTCGTCAAGCTGGATGTCACAGGTCCTGAGGCTCGAGATACGTTACGGCTGCAGACGCTGACGAAGCCGGCGGAGGAGATCCTCGCGGTGTGTGTGACGGGTGGGTCGATGTGTGGAGGGAGGATGTTGGTGGGGAAGTTGAGGGTGCTGGAGTTGACGGTGGGGTATTATTCTGCTGTTAAGCTTGAGGGGTTGATTGAGGCTGCCAGGTTCAGTCAGACTGGGGAGCGTCGGCCGGTTGGGCTAAGGTGGGGTGACCATGGGAACACTTCGATGGTCCTGGAAGATACCCAGTGATGAAAAGAATTCCGGAGAGCGTCAAAATGTATTCTTGCGCAGAGCCAAAAAGAGCAGATGCGCGATCAATAACGGAGAGTGCTGCTACTCGCGAAATCTTGGGCCTGGCAATTCCCTGGGCGAGCTTCTGTGCTCCCATTCTTGCCGAATGCCGCCATCCATCTCAACCATTGGCTGGCTATCCGCTTCGTGCGGCCGGTCGACAGATGGTAGCTCCGTAAGAACACCCTTCTCTTGTCCAGTGTCCAGCTCTGAATGTAGTTCCCGGGGCTTCGACGTAGAACCGTTATGTCTTCGTCCCACGATCCAATACAGCAGACCAAGCAGCAGGATCAATGCAACGACACCACCCACGACACCTCCAGCTATTGCTCCAGCATTCGAATGATGTGACACCGCCACTGACCTAGAGGTCTCGCCAGCGGGAGCCGCGGAAGTGGCAGAAGGGCTTGCAGTAGCTGAAGACGTTTGATTCGGGTTCACGTTTGTTTCCCTCCCATCAGCCATCCATACCCCTCTCGCCTGGGCACAGCAGGTGGAGCCGTTCTTCCCAATCCCGCAGCAGAAGCTGCCATCGTCGCATTTTGTTACCTCCACATTGTTGCCTTTGACACTGCTGCCCCATTGATCAAGGCCTGTCCATTCAATATAAGCATCAGGCCATCCTACATGCACTTTTCTCTTCCCTCCTCCTCACGATAAGGCTCGACTTACCATCGTAATTTAGACACAGTTTTTGACAATGCGGACTTTTCCACGTCGGATCAGTGCAGCTCTCCCTCCACAAGTAACGATAATCGGGACTGTCGCATAGCCCGTCGCTGCGACAATGGTCTCCCGCTGTAACGTTGATCCGGCAGCACATGCTGGCCTCGGCGCTGGCGTTGCATGGTGCGTAGGATGTAAATGCGATACCGGAGGTTGTGACATCGGTGCCGTTGGGGTAGTAGCATGTCGCCGACGTCGAGGCAATTAACAGGGTGAAGAGAGCGACGAAGGAGGTGTGCGGGACGACGGCAGAGTACATGCTGGACTTAGGTATAATGATGTCGCGCGGGCATGGGATGGAAGAATCAAGAGCGTCCCGTGAGGATAATGATGGTTTCCGAAGGATTCCGAAGGATTCCGAAGGATTCATGGTGGTTTTGCGACTGTGGAGGCTGAGCTGGGCGTGTATGATACCACGTACCCTAGTTCAGCGGTGGTCTACAGAGTATTTAATAGCTTGGCGATTTACTGGGCCGCAGGGCTTCCAAGCAGCCAGAAAAGCCTTCAATTGGCTGTTGGGTAAGGATTATCCATCTGTAAGGATTGAAGCGTCGAGAGCGCTGCTGAAACTTCAATCCTTGGAAAGCGACCCAGTAGGCTTCCTCGCAGTGGAAGGGTGCTTCAGCAACTGTTCGGAACCATATGACATCATCTATCGACGAGTTGTCGCGGCTCTTTTGGTGACGCTTTGGCTCTATGGCATCTTGCTGGGTGAAAGAATGGAGGCATATCGGGCAATTCTTCTAGGAGAGTGACAATAATCCCAAGCGCGGACAACTAGAGATGTGAGAGAACTAGACCAAATTGAGTATAGCGTCGCGTAGACTTATATATCTCAATAAATTTCGCTTGTCTGGAAGAATCTAGATTATTAATTATTATTACGAGGAAGAAAGGAAGCAGTGCTTGGCCGTCTGCCATATTATTTAGTATGGTGACCGCCTATTGCACTTCCCTTCCTCATCGCATTCGGCTCTTTTTGACCCGTCCTGGTGACCCTTCCGATGACTTTATGCCATCGGCGGCCTTTGCTATACGCCTGTTTGGCGGCGGCGAGGTGCTACGAGGTGGCTGGTGGCCCAAACACCTCTTGTATATATAGAAAATGACTTGTTTTTGCCTGTTTTGAGTCCCGAAAGCAGCAGCTGCAAGATGAACATTTCGTAGGCTAATGTGTGCCCCATTCAAAAGGTGTTAACACATAAAACAGCCGTTATGATTACTTTACTTCCTGATACTGACCCCACATAGGACGGTCCAATCCCCTGATATTAGCCCTGCCAGTTCAACTCTTGAGCGACAATGGGTAAAGTGCTATTGATGTTAGAAGCACGAAGTACATGTCTGGGGACATCACCGCTGGTCTCAGAATTGCTGAGCGAGCGAAGCTACTCCTCGACCATTGTGTCGCAGCAGAAGGGTTAGACCATGTCTTATCCAAGACGCAGACAGTATTACACCTTGTGCAGTGCTGCCAACAGGGTAAGAATCATCGATCAACCAGCCCTCGACTTAACTTTTACTCTGATCCCTTTACTTTCATGGCTCGACTGCCCGAGAAAACAGTCTCGCTTGACGTCAACATCTCGCTCTCGCTCGACGTCACAAAGCTCAAAGTCGAATCTCCTGAAAAGTATCGCCGTGCAAATGATCATTTCAGCCCACGCGAAACTGTCCCGGAAGCACGATGAGGTTAGCATAATAGCCGGTTTATCGCAAAATTCGTCTCAGCGACAGGGCGTTCGGGAACAGCTATTCTGACTTACTTCATCCCGATGCACATCCTAGCACCACGCCCAAAAGGCACGAAGTACTTTGCCAGTAACGCCTGCTCCGCGGGTGTGCCTAGCCACCTTTCGGGCTGGTACTCGTATGGATCGTGATAAATTTTCGGGTCCATCAAGACCCGACTAATAGACATGCTAACAGGAGTCTAGCAGGGGGGCAGGGTTCGGTGTCAGCATCTGAAGACATGGAAACTCGATGTTTACATGGTCGGGCAGATGGTCTAGACTTACGCCGGCTGGGATCATCCACTGGCCTTGTTTGTATGACAGCGGCTTTTCTGGCGACACCAAAGGGAGCCGCGCTGTGAGAGGAGTCGCAATTCGCAGTGCTTCTTTCTCCACCGCAACCTTTTCAGCGTAGCAATGTCAGCATTCTTCAGGACCAGAGGTTCTTGATATCGAGCATGATGCAGGCGAATCGTAATTGGATGTGCAAACGAGCGCTATGATAGGGGATTATGATGACTGACCAGATAGCGTTGCTGCTCTAAGAGCTCAAGCTCTGGATGGCTGTCTGCCACCGGCATGATAGTATCTAGCTCACTCCTTAAAGCCTCAAGGACGTGCGGCGTCGAGACTACATGAAACAGGACTCTGGACATAACCCTCATGGTTGTTGCTGAGCCACCGACTAACAAAGTCAGGACTTCTTGCGCAACTCGGTCTGGCTCTTTCTCTTTCTCTGGTAAAGTACTGTTCAGAATGGCTTGGTAGGCGTTGATCTTCTGGCGAGGAAGCTCGTCGCCGTAGATTTCGTACGATTTGCGCTCAGCCAGTAGGTGAAGAGAGAGATATCGTTTTGCCGTATCTCGCATTCGCTACAACCAAAAATTTGACGGTAAGTCATTATGAGTTACTCTACAGTTATTTGAAGACAGACATGCAGGAGTTGTGATAGGAGTGACAGCAGTTTGGACGTTGTGAGATGGAAAGAAAGTTTTCTCTCGAACCTTATGCATGAGTAGTACTAGGTCCAGGTCTGACGAGATAAGTCGTATGATCCACGGAGGAACCTTGAACAGGAACGGCATGAAGAATGGATACTGTTTGACGATGGGTGTTAGTTCAACGACTTTGTTAATTGTCCGTTGCCAATTTTTTCTGCGTTGTTCGTCCTCGAGGAGACCGTAAGTCTCGTTTTCGAGGTATCTTGAAACGTTATCCGTCGCCCAGCAGAACATTCGAAGATATCACCGGTCGTTGCGAAATGTTTGAATTCCCTACAAAGACTTTCTACAGCCAGGCAGATCGAGGCCTGAAACGTTTGCACTGTCTTTTTCGAGACAAACGTCTTCACCGCCGAGCGACGTTGCCGATGAAGATGATGGCTCACTGTGCCGAAAGCTGAACGGTTTTCTTTTAGTGCGATCGACTGAAAAGCAGAACCTGCCGAACGGGTAGTCTGACTTACTTCCTTCGGGAACGCCAGACATATGAGCACTCGGTGCGTACTTGTCCCGGACCTCCATCATTGTTCAGCACTCATACTTCCGTCAGAAAACGTCACAGCAGGGGACTCTTACCGGCCCAGGACCAGGATACATTGTGTCAAGCCAGTCTGGGTCACTAACGTGAATTTCGTGCGGATTGATGCGGACAACAGGTCCTGAGCAGACCGGAAAGAGAGCTAAGCCATCATCTTGGGCGGTTTGGGCTATGGACCGTACCGTACTGTTCATGCATTCGATCTATCTCATACGCAAAGAGACCACCTCCCCCTTTGACGCAGTCATAGTAAAATTCGTACCATTTCGTCGCTGCGGCGAGCTTGGGGCCTGGGAATCTAGCGAGTGGATGTATTGTCAGGCGGTAGAGGCAGAGGGCAGCAGCGAAGCCCACACTTAGCATGAAAAGTGACAGTAAGCTGAAGAGCATCCTGGATCAGTGGCAATCTGAATGGCAAGCCTGGAAGTTGGGTTTGGAGTGAACGAGTTGCAAGTTTGGAAGCGGAGCACAAGTCAAGCAGCAACGCGCGTGGGTCAAAATCTATGTTTGACCAATGAAGTGCTCCTCTTCTTGTATCGATTTTGATTCGATGGGCGTTGGACTCACCTAGGCTAAGGTAGTTGAAGGGTGCAGATACTGCAGAATGGACCCCGCAGGCTATCAGAGTCAAAGCGGACTGCATGCCTCCCATGCATCTACTACAGGAATAACACCTACACAACTGGTGATATACTACTGTTCTAGGCGTCTGATTGCTTGGACGATGTTTGGTACGTGAAAGAGTCGAGAAGGATACTCCGAACCACGAACATGACGTACAGGGAATTGGCACAAATGCTTCTCTGCGATACACCCCGCTCTCAGCTCTCTTGCTAAGGGAAGGGTGTGAGCGGGTTCAGTTGATCAATGCCCTGCAACTATGACTGGGTGCTCCGCAGCATTGACTCGAATGGACTTGTGTTCCGAGAAGTCGAGAACAAAATCATCAGCTCCGATGGTGGACTACAAGCTGTGACCGTCACAGACAGACACAAAGGGTATGTTGTGATCATGCGCGGCTTTGATCTAGCCGTCGTTGCATTTGCCAGTGTTAGGCACTACTTGGGAAAAGGGTATTGGATTTATGGTTGTTACTGCATCCATTTCGCTGGTGACTTTGATGATAGCCCCCGGAACTGTAGCATTGACATCCGACGAGCGCAGCGTCGCATCTCGAAACTCTTCCTCGGAAGAATCAGTGAGGAAACGAGTTCCGGGAGCAAGATGCTCTGTTGAATCGGACTAATATCGAGACCTAGGGCCATACTAAACCTTCGTAGAATTTGAAGGGTCAACGAACTTTTTGGGATGAGGGAATAGTAGCGCAACTAGCGAACCCTAGTAGAGTACCTCTTAAGTCTTCGATTGGGGCTGGTTGCCCACTTACGACGCTTCTAGGTATGACCAGGTTGGTCCTGCTAGAGCTATGGAAAAGCGGACGGACTAAACTTCATACGTAAGTAAGAACGATAAACAATTCTCTGCCCCGTTTTAACGCCGAAGACGTCGTAAATGACCCTCAGATTTCGGAACAAGGCAGCTGTATGGGAATGCAGTCATACTTTAGCGTGGCAAAGCAGCTTGGCACACGGGCATAGACACCGCTTTCTGCATGTGCTTCCAAAAGACGTCTGAGCTCTTATATTGTCGCCAGTCAAAGTTTCTCCGGGCGTAATTGCCGTGAGCTCCTCACCGCGCCCCTATCACTCGGCCGTGTGTTCCAGCCCGTTTGGTTTACTGTGATGCCTGCATCAGGACACTATATTGAGCACAGAGCACTGAAAAGGTAAGACGGCGTGGAGCTCGGGTTAACGGCGCAGTGTCTGAGCCAGTAGCAATCTTTCTATGGTCACATGCACACCGTATGTGCCGTGGATGCTCCTGAAGTCAGCCCCCTATCCAATAACTTTAAACCCACCTGCGAAGGATTGCAGCTGCATCTCTCGTATTGGCTTACAGCTTTTGGCGGGCACTCCCACAACGAAAGTCAGGGTGCTGGGCTAGGCCGCAGCAAGATCTAGGGAGAAAGATCCCTTGCTGATTCGTCTGCACATCTCAAAATGCCGTACAATGGCTGCATCTGCATATTTCACAGAAATAGGCAGCAGCGCTTACGGAGGAGGCTGAAGTTGCGCCTAGAGATTTGGCCGCCAATAACGATGGATGCAAATACGACCCGCTTCAAGGGATCACTTCTGCAGTGAGTTCCTTCTACGCCAGAAAAATGAGATCCAGACGGCCTCTTAGGCTTATCTAGCTTCCCTCGGAGTTATGCGTGTCTTCGGCAGCTCAGTTAGTCGAACATCTACCGTTACAGCATGTACTTTTTCTGAGATGGTTGCACCCTGGATGAAAATTACCATCTCACTTGCTACAGAGGGTTCTTGAATTGCTGATATGAGCGCTCCTGGAGTTGGTTTAGGGGATGCGCAAACACACGTCTATCAAACCTAGAAATCTCTTCAAGACAGCCACTTCAATTGCTCGATGGCTTATCAAATGCAACGGGTGTGAAGCTTCACTGCATATCGCAGTAAAATGGCAAGGGTTGTACTGGTCTCCCTTTTCATTAAATGATGCGTAATGACTAACTTCCCATGTAGCGATTCGAGAATCGGTTCGGGCCCTTCTGGAATTATCGATGGATCAGGCATCAACGGAGACGAATACAAGATCAGTTGGAATATTTGGTTTCAAGTCGTGCAACGTCGCAGTGCTTGGCGAAGCTCTAGAAGCATGACAACCTTCGATCACGGGTTGGCCCGAGAAGCGCATCATGTTCACGAGCCTTTCCTAAAGGAGGCTGTGCAGAAAATTCACTCGTTTCCGAATGAGCGATGCTTCTAGAGCATGTGAGCACTCAGGTTGCCAAAGATAAAGGGGCAGATATGGCTGACTGTCTAGAAGGCGAATTTCTGAACGATCGCTGCCTATCAGTGTGGTCAAAAACCCCGGTGAACCGCGCAAGAGAAAGGCACAAAGAGGTTCAAAAGAAGGCAAAAAAAGGCAAATGAGAGAAGTGGGCTGCATACTTGACTTTACTCCGTCTCACGAACCGTCGTCCAATTGAGGCTGCAGTAGTCTCGGGTATTGGGTGCGAGCGTCACTTTGCCGCCCGGAGTGGATTAGTGCCATCGGTTTCTGGGATGCCTGAAACATGCGAGCACGGCTTGCTAAAATCCATGCAACCCATCGGTCGATTCAGCGATGATGGACCTCAAAGTAAATGTCAAGGTAGAAGTCGCCAGATGCAAGACCATCCTGCATCGGCTGCTCCCGACAGGCATCTGTCCAATGATGAGTCTGCACGATCCACGCGGGGCTAGGATGCATCGCCATTGTTGGAGCAAAGCTCGTGATCTTGGCACGTGCATCTGGACGCCTGCATCATCATTATCATGGGCTCGGCGTCTCGGTGTGGTTCTCGATGTCAGCAGGCGACCGGCTCCAGCTTGTTCCTCAGTTGCCTTGAATCTAATTTTTTGGGCCTTTGTACAGACATCAGTGGCGCGCGATAAAGTAGGCTCGGAAGCGCGGCCCGCTTTTAGCGCTTTCACAAAGGTTGTCGCTGCTCGGCTTTTTTTTACATCTCACCCCAACTTATGGCAAGATAACTTTCGTCAGTTTTGCATCTAGCTGTTTAAACGTATGAAATCTTCAAATTTTGTGCTTTCTAGAGCTGCTTCGTTTGCAAGTTTTGATCAAGAGGTGCCAAAGTTATTAGGACTGCAAACTTTGTTCGCATGTAAGAAGCTGAAGTCAATCCTTTGCCTCGAGATGCGTCCCGGAACACGAAACCTGTGCAACAAGATAACTTTCTCAATTCCAAATCAAATTCTATCAAAATTACGTTGAAGGAAAGTGCGAAATCCATTCTCTTGATCTTGAAATTTCGGTATTGAGAATCCAAGGAATGCAAAAGTTGATCAAAATCACTTTGCTCAAAGTTGGAGGGTGGGATTCAAATAAAAGCCGAGCAGCGACAACCGTTGTGAAAGCGCTAATTGCCGGGCCTCAGGTCTCCTATCATCCAACCCTTTAATGCTAGTGCAACGAACTTACGTCTTTGTGATGTTGCGTGGTCGACATATCATTTGTCAGTCTCGGTCTTAGGAGTGTGGTTGGCTCTCCTTCCCAATTCTTTTGTTATCGCAAGGAATCGAAAAAAACCAAAGGCAAAAGAATTCTGTGCCCAATTCGGAAATGGCGAGTACAAAACAAGTCTTTGAATCAAATAGGAAATGTTGTTCAGGACAACAATCACTATCTACGGCTCAAAAGATCTTAACAATCGAATTCCACGTGGCTTGGAGACATAGCCCAGTGGAAACGTTGATGGCTATTCAGACCCTGGTAATGAGAAGCGCGGCGTTCTGAGACTATGTAAAAATGGGAAGTCGAACTCCCGGGCTGTGTTTGGATTATCGCCAGTAGTTGATTGAGGCTTGGATTTTGCAATCAAGCTACCGGTGGACTCAAGGTCAAAGGCCTTGCTTTACAACAATGCGTGACTTGACCTGGCTCACTTTATTAAAGTAGAAGGCTTGAGTTGTATTTCATGTAGTGAAAGGGGTGGATTGGAAAAGCTGCAGCAACAAGCATGTGAATGGAGACTCTCATACGATTGCCGTTTGTGACTAAGGACTACAATTTGCATGTTACAAAAAACCGACTGCATCGGGGCTTCTTGAATCCCAAAGGCTACGGATGTTGACCAAGCCGCTCCGTGTCAGTTCTTCCTATCGGTAAGGATGATGTCTGCGGCTTGTTCAGCAAGAGCAAAGACAGGGCTTTGGTAATGCGCCGCTAGCGGAACCGGAATCACACTGGCATCTACCACTCTGAGACCCTCCACGCCGAAGACTTTGCACGAGCTATCGACCACCTTCCCCATACTGCATGAGGCTGCTGGATGGTAACAGCTCATGCCGCCAATCTTGATCCTGGCATCAATGTCGTCGTCCGAAGCATCTGACTGAAGACATTTGTGACCCTCGGGAAGAATTTCGTCGGCAACCAAATCTTTGCCTTCAGGACTCTCGAGCATGAGCCTAGACATGACGCGCCAACCTTCGCGCAACACGTAGCGATCTGCTTCTGTCGCATAATAATTGGGATCGATAACAGGAGGAGCAGTGGGGTCATTCGATCCTAAAGTAATACTCCCTCTGGAGCTTGGGAGACAGGCCATGCAGTAAGACATGATGGAGTTGCCGTCAACAGGGATCTCAAGCCCAATCTGCTCGGCTCCGAATGCTGCATACAGTACATTCAGCTCGAGGTGTGAGCGCGGACCCTTTAGCAAAGTGTGTGTATCATCAACGACCGTGTTGCGTTCATCTTTCGCAATGGCAGCCTTCAGCCCATCTTTCGGCACTGTCATAGTCGCTAGCCAGTCCATCGGGTTACCCTTTTCGAATGCTGGGTTAGCGAAATCGGGAGAACCCATAGCCAGCCCTTTTTCAGGATGACGTAATTTCCAGTATCGAAAGATCATTTGATGATCATGGAAATTCTGACCCACTGTTGGCAAATTGACCTTTTGCGGGATGCTGTGCCGCGCGAGTAAGCTTTTGTCACCAATGCCGGAAAGCATGAGTACTTGAGGACTTCGGTAGGCGCCACCACAGAGAAGAACCTCACCGCTGGCTTTGATACTCAACCGACGGCCGTCAGCTAGCTCAACCCCAGTGGCGACTTTGCCAAGCTTGCCATCACTCAGGATGATCCGGGCGACGAACGTCTCCGTCATGACATGGGCTCCTTTGAGCGGATATGCAACACTCGTTAGCTGGCGAAGACCGTCACGTCGATTTTCCACCAGCTCTGCCACGCCCTGAGGAGCTCCGTTGTTGGCGTCTGGTATTTCTTTGAGACCAATGTGTTTCCAAGCATCAAGGATGTTCTCGCGCAGTGGATAGTGACGGCCACTGGAAGTTACGGAGGAAGTGTGCATTGGCCCTTGAAAGCCGTGCTGTTCTTGATCGGCGTTGGGGTCAAAGTGATGTTCACTACGCCGAAAATAAGGAAGGAGGCCTTCGTAACTCCAACGGTCATCCCCTACTTGGCGAGCCCATTCGGCAAAATCCAAGGCGTCGCCACGAATCCAGCCACCTAAGCGTTAAAAAGTTAGTTGAGAACAAAATGAGAGACCGAGTGAGGTAAGAGATCGTGTCACAGTGTTCGTACCTGAGTTGATCGTGACGGCGCCTGAGAGGGCTTTGACACCACAAGCGTAGCGAGGTTTACCATCAAGATGTACTTGAGGTGTTGTGAAATACTTGAAATCGATGTCAGAGAAGTGCAACTTGGCCGACTCAAGCGGCTTGTGAACGTGAGGGTGGTTGGTGACATCCGAACCGGCCTCGATGACCAGGACTGAGAGTGACGGATCGCCCTCTAGTAATCTGGAAGCAAGTACACATCCCGCGGTACCGCCGCCGACTATGATGTAGTCATGGAAAGCGTCGGTGAGGGACTCCATAGCGTTCGAAGTTCGTTGATCCGAATTCATCATTCCAAATGACGAGAAGATGCAAGACAATCAGTCATGACTTTGACGGGCAATGGGCATCAGCCAAAGGCGCTGAAGAGCCTCATGGGCCATGGTGTCACAAGCTCGGAGAAGAACGGGGAGTCGGTTCAGCTCCTTCCATCGGTGGAGAATCTGCCATGGACATCTCGATCAAAGTCGGGTAATGCGGAGTCAAGTGGTTGCCTGAACGCCTTTTCTCAGGCATGAGCTTTAGAATTGGGATTCAATCCCGAAAAGCTGAGATGGGGTTTTCGGCGAACAATGCAACGTGATGCTTGCTAAACCAGTAAAGTAGGAGTACACGCTAAAAGTTGAGTGCGTGGACACCAAAGTACACAGGCAGGGCACGGGTCAAAACGGTAATTAGTACAGCATGTGGATGAAAGCACATGGGCTATGATTATCGTGCTATCTATCGGTCAATATTCCATTGGCACAGTAAGACTTATTGACTGGTAGCCCCGTGCCGTATGGCAGGGGAAAATCCTTGGGGAGGTCGCAACGGATGCTTGAAGGCAGCAAGGCACGCAGTTGATTCTATGCTCCAAAAAGTATCTTAGTCCTAGCATGATCTCGTTCCCCTCAAAATCAGAAAGCTGGACATGGGGAGTCGCTGCTTTCTTTCCTTGACCAACGTCCATTACCTAAAATAGGTTTAGTGGACACAGCACCATATCAACCATGGACTTAGCAGCACGAGCAACACCATCACCACACACGGGCGAACTCAGCAAAGGCGGCTTAACGGCTGTTGTATTGTCTGTTTTCTTTTCGGTTATCGCGATAGTCGCCGTGGGATTACGCTTCTGGGTACGGCGAATGAAGCACACACGACCCCTATTGGAAGACTGGTTGATCCTGGCTGCACTGGTATGCTATCGACGATGAGACTTGGCAACAGTGTCTGGAAGTGACAGCTGACCTCTTTCAAGGTACTCGAGTGGAGCTACGTCGTCGTCCTCCTCCTCTGTAAGCATCTCCGTACTGCTATCAACTGAGCTGATATTGTCTTTAGTAGCCTATCGAGGCGGCCTAGGCTGGCCTCCTGAAGAACTCACGCTTGACACTCAATTGAGGGCTAGCAAGGTTGGTAGACCCCGATAGACGGTCAGTCTGGGAGTTGTTCAAATCAAACAGCTGACCCTCGGTCAGTACACTCTAGCTGGTCAGACTAATTGGCCTATTGCGAATGCGCTTATTAAAGTCAGCCTTTGCCTTACCTTCATTCGGATATTCTTCACAAGGCCTTTTCGCATCATTGCTACAGCAGTATACAGTGTCACTATCTGCTGGGCACTAATGACTATCCTGGTGGGCTATCTGATCTGTACACCGATCTCTCGGCTTTTTACCGATACCAACCGCGGTCACTGTGGAAGCACCACCGCCGCCTACTTGTCAATCTCTGCAATCGACGTCGCCCTGGACATAGCGGTCTTCACGCTACCTCTGCCTCCTCTATATAAACTCCAGGTCAGCAAACGTACTAAGATTGCTTTGGCTGCTACATTTGCCCTAGGAGTGTTTACAATTGTTGCGGGCCTGATGAGGCTTGTTTCTGTTGCCAAAATCAACTTTCAGGCCGACCTGGAACAGGGGGAACTGGATACCGCTTACTGGTCTGCAATTGAGCTTGCGGTTGGAATTATTGTCGCTTGCGCGATGACTCTACGACCACTTCTAGATCGAATGCTCACAACCATCAAACAGTATTCTTCTAGAGTTCCGCTTATTAGCCACAGCCGCCGCACAAATACCAAGCAGTCTTCCACACATGGGTCAGTAGGGTTCACGAACGAGGACTCCTTCGTGAGGCTCCACGAAAATGAGGATCTACAGCTGCAACACTTTCCCCCAGGCCGTCAGGATATTCCGATGACAAATCCAAGACGAGCTACTCTTGAGTCTGTCTAGCAAGTATTTTTAAGCCCAGGTGTGCAGAACAAGCTTGTTGCACGCAATGCATCAGTCAATTGGGGCAAAATTTATCGTACCAGTGGTCCAATATTTTGTTCCTAGCCGGAGGTAAATTGGCATCGGAGGAGTCATACACTACAATCCTTCCACGAGCGTTAAAGCACTTTGCAAGTGCCTAAATTACAACTCCACATAGACTCCTCCACCCATATCTTCACAATTGATACCGTAACGCCCGGTCGAAAGGCTGTGGATAGGCTAAAATTAGCCTTGCTTGTTCATCTTAAATTCCGCAATGGGCTGACGTGTTCTTGACTGACAGAGCTTAGTCGACTTACCTCCAGGCAAGATTTCCAGAGCAATAGAACCTGCACCCTCTGATGAAGTCACGGACTTGCTCTTTACTGACAGCATCAATAGTTTCCTCGTGGTCTTGCATCCGGCGTACGGTCTCTTCAAATGCGTGAACACTCTCCACTAGAAAGTCCGTCGCTTGGTCCACAGTGCTTTGAGCGTTATCGCTACTCGCGAATAGTAGAGGAACAACACTGTGGATTGAGCTGCGCGCCTTGATATTCCACAGGTACCTACGTTAGATCGGGCAATACAATAGAGGACAGCTAGTAACGAGCGATATTGCTTACAATCTCCTTCTTTAGCGACAGAAGATCGTTAACGCTAGGTTGTTGGCAAGATCGTCAGCCATGTAAGTTCTTGATCAGGACGACTCCAAAACGCTACTGTACTTACGTCGAGATGATGACATTGGTTCGGTTCCAGAGTGCTTTCATATTTCCATCTTCCATGATTGGGCGTGGGAGATGCATATTTCCCCAAGCGAATCTTCCATTCAGCTTAGCCATTGAACTTTGAGATTGGTGGATAGTCTATCTTCAGGGCTTGGGCGGTGACTGCAACTCACTCGTTGATGGCCAGCGTAACGCACACCGCGCTGCTACCGAGACGATATCCCCAGAACTCGTCGATAGACGGTACTTTTCTATCAAGTCGCATCGATTGTTCGCACTGAGACATCTCGACGAATGTCGTTATCTCTTTCAAGAATCTATCGCGTTGCTCTGAGGAAACATTAATCGGCCATAGCTTCACCTCGAACTCCTGCGACCAAGTTCTGGATAAGTGCGGTCACCTACCAGCATCATAGGCATTACGGATTGCTTCTCCGATCATCTCGAAACCACATAGGATCCGAGATGAGGGTTTCTCACGGCATATACTACCCGAGGGATCCAAGCTGGAGCGAACATAGTCGAGTGTTTGGGCGCGGAGAACTTGCGAACGCTCAAAGTCATCCCAAAGAGAGCCGTCATCCGAGTCAATTTCTTCTCTTGATGTTAGCCTCATTACAGCGCTGTATTACTGCTATTCGGGAGAACTTACCATCATCCCAGCAGAACAGCTAAGCAACGGCTGCCGGTAAGAGCTCATGGTTTACATTGTGGGCTACTGAGCACATACCCAAGTTGCGAGATAAGTGGCGATCTTTAGTCGTTCCCAATCTGCTTCGGGCCACCATGTCGCACCAAACAAACCAAAGTCTGCAGCTTTGAGTGTTTGTAGCAGTTGACTATCGCCCATAGTACTATCAGACGACATTAGCTACGTGACTGCTTCAGGATTACCATTGGAAGGGGATATGGTTTACTTTTCAAGCCACACATCCACGGTCTCGCGCAACCTCTCGAGGTGGATGTTCACTTTACAGGGCCAGCCCTTGAATAACACATTCAGATCCTGTATCAGAATTCTCTGGCCTTTCAAGGAATTCAGGAGTGTGTCTGGATCTTGAGTACCCATAACCGCGCAATGATAGTCTTCTTTCTTATGGATAGGTACACGCTGATTGAGCTATATTGAATTGTCTGAAAGAATTGACATCTACGCCGTTGAAGACAGTGCAAAATCTTTGAGCCCCAAAAGCTCAGCGAGGACGGGTACCGGTACCAAAAGGGTATTAGGTGGGCTGAGAACAATAATGCCCGCTTGCTCCTAGTGTAACAACCAACACTCAGCAGCGATGTCAAAGTCTATGCTACCTCCGCGCTGTACCACAGATTCTGCCATCCCTTCGTATATAATAAATTGGAGCATGACCAACGCTTAGCTAGCTGCAGCTGCATCGCAGCCTCAAATCCTTCGACGCACTGTCAAGGAGAGCATGAAGAATGCCGACCAATCCGTCCGCACGATCTGCAACGAGAACGCGGACGTACTTCCTAAAAGGTCAGAAGAGAGACGCCTTTTAAGGCGTTAAGCGCTCCCTGTAATTCTAGTAGCTGCGACAGAGTTGATTTGGCTTCTGAGATCCTTCCACACACAGCCACGAGAAGCATGAAGCATGAAAAATAGCCCGTCCACACGATTTGCAATGAAGATACGTAATCAGATCCTACGGCATCCGGGAGCGAGACGTTTTGTTGAGGCGTCAAGCGCTCCCTGTAGTTTTAGTAAATGCGACAAACTTGATTTGGCTGAGATCCGTCCACGCACAGTCACGAGAAGCATGAAGCATGAAACTAAGCCATCCACACGATTTGCAACGAAGACATGGATATAGCTTCTGCGGCATCTGGGAGCGACGTGCCTTATCGAGGCGTGTCGGCATATGCAACAAGCTTGATTTGGCTTCTGAGAACCGACTTGGCCATGCTTGCTCAGTGTCATGAATTATTAATACATGGAGGGGAATGAAATTTCCAGGCTTCTATGACCGTAACGATCAAACAATCAAGCTCAATCGGTGACAGTACAGACAGTACGGCGATGAAAGATGTTGGTGCTAATCCAATGTTGTGCTGTGCTCTTGGTGAGCTATGCAATCTGTCTTGTGATATACCGCTTGACATTGCACCCTTTGGCCAAATTCCCAGGTCCTCGACTCACTGCAGCGACGAAATGGTGGGAATTCTATTTCGATATTGTCAAAGGCGAAGGAGGCGGTTTTATGTATGAGGTTGATCGGATGCATGATTCGTACGGTATTGAATGAGATGCTCGGAGCCATTCTGTATAAAGGGCCAATCGAGCTCATTGCTGTCACAGGGCCTATAGTGCGTATCAATCCAGATGAGATACATGTCAGAGATCCCATGTGGCTAGACACAATGTATCCTGGGCCAGGACCAGTTAAGCATTCCCCATCGGCTCATTTCATGCCTTCTCTTGTGCTGACGATGTTCCAGATTCGTGATAGATACGGGCCTGCCGCACAGGTCGCTGGTGTACCGCAAGGCAGTGAGTCGAGCTGATTCGAGGAAGGCAAAGCTATCGAGTCTGATCTGCTGCCAATCAGTGTTTGGTGCACTCGACCACTCCGTCCATAAACAACGCCGCGATGCCGTGAAGACCTTCTCATCAAAGCGGACAGTTCGACTGGCTCATGCTTCGATTCAAGATCTTACAAAGGAGCTTTGTTCGAAAGTGAGAGACTTCACAACAACGAATGAGAGTTTCGAAGTGTTCCTTCCCTACCTCGCGTGGTCGACCGACATAGCGTTTCTATATCTTGAAAACAAAAGACCTGGACTATCTGGGGACGTAAAGAAGACTAGAGCTTGGGCACAAGCTCTCAGCAGTGTAGTAGAGTTCTTGCCAATTCAAAAGCAGATTCCACTATTCACACCATTGGTATTCTCTCTGCCAGAATGGCTCGTGAAGACGATCTCACCGAGTTTATACCGATTTGTCGAGGTACACAAGGTACAGCCGAACACTTGGGGTGTTGCAGATCGTAGCGACTGCAAGCACTCCCTCACTTTCGTTAAGATCGTATACTCATGAGGTATAGGACATGAGACTCTCAGCAAAGTCCGCACTCGCCGCCAACGCAGACATTACAAGAGAGGATGAACAACCACTAGACTCGAAAGCTGGACCCGTCAAAACTGACGTCTATCAAACCATCATTGCATCCGATCTTCCACCTCAAGAAAAAGAAGCCGGTCGCATTGCACAGGAAGTCTTCACGCTCATTTTCGCCGGTTCTTCGAGTACCGCTCGGGTGCTGACTAGAACAACCTTTCATCTGGCCTCAGATCCAGCAATCCAGAACCGATTGCGGCAGGAACTCAAGACAATCATGGCTGACCCGTCCGCGTCGCCTGAAATGGAGCAGCTAGAGGCCCTGCCGTACCTTGTAAGCAATAGCACTATTCCATTCCGTCTCCCCACTCTCAAGAACGAGGTGGTCCTGCTTCTTTCACGGAATGGAGACGGGGGACAGGTTCCGCATATTGAACATGACTGCTAATCGGCAGCTACTTTCGACAGACCGCAGTCATCAAAGAAAGCCTCCGCATGACTTGTCTAGTATCGTCACGCAGCCCCTTGATTTCGCCGGACAAGCCACTCCACTATGGCACATGGACCATTCCCACCAAAGTGAGTGCCTCCAATCCTGATCGTAGCGCAGCCTACCACCTCTAGCTTATCGGCTGGACTCGGATGTCAAAAGCCACGAAGCTTCAAGGCAACGCTGATCGATCGACTCTCTAGACACCCGTCAGCATGACTCCGAGTTCCATCCATACAGACTCTTCTATTTTCATAGATCCTTACCATTTCCGACCAGAGCGATGGCTGGGTACAGGGGAAGAACAGATACGGCTTGCGAAATTCTTCGTTCCTTTCGGTCATGGTCAAAAGATGTGTATAGGAATGAAGTAAGTTGATGCCATTTTCCCCTAACTCCTGCTCCTGCCCCTCGTTCGCCCATCGTCCCCTTATTTTTCGGGGCAAAGATAGAAACTGACAGACCATTGAATATTTATAGCTTTGCATGGGCGCAGCTTTATATCGGCGCCGCCGCTCTCTTCCGCCAGTTCGACTTCGAGCTCGACAGCGGGGTGGATCGCAGGCGGGACGTGGATATCACGAGAGACTGCTTCTTGGGCGAGCCCTCGCGCAAGAGCCGAGGCGTGAGAGTCAAGGTTCGGAATGCGGTGGAGAATTCTCTGTGACGGCCACCGGCGTCCTGTGTATGTTAATCCTGCGTTGTGCTTTGGGACTACGCATCTGGTTCCAATGCAGCGGATGACTAATTGGGTGATAGCGAGACTAAAGCACTGGGACTGCTTGGAGATTCAAAATCCTTAGCAAGCGAGAAAGTAGCTGTATTTGGGATTGAAAAGGTTCCGAGGCCAGGGTGATAGTCTTTGATGGACAGCTTAAGAGTAGCGGCGCTTCATGTTGTAATATCGCAACTATATATTGGGGTTGTAAGCCTGTTTGAAAGGTGCTAGAGGTTCGTTTCCACGGGAGGATGTCATCGACAAAGCTATGTTTGCTCACTCTTCCTTGAGCACACCAACCGAATATCTTTGCATAAACGCTGGAACAGCAAGACTGCCAATAAGCTCAAGCAGTGGAGACTGGCCCGGTATTGCTCATGATATCATGAGCGATTTTCTCCGAAAGCATATAAACAGTGGCCTGCGGATGTCCTGGCGGCACAAAAGGCGCAGCGGACAGATCCACCACTCTCAGCCCCTGCACCCCAAACACCCTCGCTTGCGAGTCTACGACGGCATTGGGATCGCCTTTCTTACCCATCGCACAAGTCGCACCCGCATGGTACAATGTAACACACGCACTTCGGATGTATGCTAGGATATCGGCATCGCTTTGTACGCTGGGGCCGGGTGCGACCTCCTGCCCCAAAGTGATACTCGCCATCGCGGAGAACGCTTCCCGCATGCGTTTGATGGCTGCTACAGCAACCTGGGCATCGGCGCTCGCGGGATCGGTAAGCCAGGCCATGTTGATTACAGGAGGTGTCGTGATGTCGGCGCTACCGATGGTGACATTGCCTCGTGAAAGCGGGGCCGAGAGTGCGGCTTCAATAAGGGCCAGGCTGCCTCCGCTCGCTGTCACGCTGGTGCCCGTGGCATACTCGATCTCTGGCCAGTCTGTGGGAAATTGAGCAAGAGCGGCAAGGGCTGCCTTACTGAAATTGCTGCGCAGTGCCTGGGGAATTTTCTCGAATGCAATCATGCCGTTGAATGAGCTGAATGGTCCGGCTCCATCGTTTAGGAATTCAGAGGTGGCTGTGGCAATGTTTTGCGATTCGGTTAGGAATTGTCCCTGGACAGGGATGTCGACCTCTTTGGCGACGCTGAAGAGCAGTTGGTCCCATAAGTTTTGACCGACACCCGCCAGATCTGAGAGCACAGGAATGGCATATTTTTCCAGAGTTGCTCGCGGCCCTATACCTAAAGTGGTAGGGTAAGCGTCGGCTTGTGGGATATTCTATTCAGAGAGCATTACCTGACAGCATGAGTAGCTGAGGTGAGTGAAAGACACCAGCAGAAATTATCACTTCTTTGCCGGCTGAGATGGTATAGGGAACCCCATTGGTGGCAACGCTGACACCGCTCGCGACTGCTGACTTGAATAGGATTTTGGTAGCTTGTGCTTGAGTATACACAATTATGTTCGTATTCGCGATCGCCTGTTCCAAGAAAGAGGCTTGTGAAGACGACCGTTCGCCAGTCAAGGGATCTATTGTGGAGGGGATCCAGGCTGTTTGACCAAGCAGAGAGCCGCTGTTGAATCCTGCATCGCTTACTGGAAGGCCTATTGACGCAAACGCGCGCTGGAACCAGGTCAATGCAAGGTCGACCCAGTTACTGTAAGACACGTGAAGTGGCCCACCGGCGGCACTGAACGCGCTTGAGTCATATTTGACGGTAGCATTGGGAGTTCGCCGCTTAGCATCATTCGGCGCAGTGAATGTGCACGATTTGCGGAAGTACGGTAAGAGGCTCTGGAAGGTGTAGGACTCGTCAGCCGTCAGGTTGGCCCACCACTGGTAGCCGCCGATAGTGCCCCGGTGGTAGGCCATGGCATTCAGTGCTGAGGAGCCCGATAAGGTCTTTCCTTGGGCGTAGTGTATCCTTCTGTTCTGCGCACCGATCTGAGGAACAGAGATCAAACCCCAGTCCATGAGTGGCTGTGGAGGATAAGACACAGTCGTCGCGAGAAAGGGCGAGTATGGGTAAAGGCCAGGGAGAACGCTGTAGTTGCCATTATCGACCTCGTAGAAACCGCCAGCTTCTATAATGGCGACTGATACTGAGGGATCTTCGGCTAGTCTAGATGCAATGGTGATGCCAGCAGTGCCACCTCCGACAACTTCAGATTCAGAGTCAGCAATATCCTAAGGTAGAACTTCGGTAACACGGACCAACGTAGTCGTAAGACGCATTTTGACCGGGAATGCCAAAAGCACTCGACCGTAAGCGAGTGCGAGGTTGCCGATCGGATTGCGCCCGTGAAGCTCCAAAGCAAAGCACAGTGACAAGAGCAGCCACGAAGAGCATGGTGGGGAGCTGGCTATGTCGAACTGTTCGCGATGAATCTCAATTCAGTCTGTACAGCAAAGCGAAGGGTTCTTATAAGACAATGGTGCTTATTGCCCTTAGCGCGTGCAAGAGTCGGCAGAAGGTCTCGACTAGCCGCTTAAGAAAAGGCATAGATGTCTTCCCTTGCGGATAGAAAGAATGAAATGCGTCACAAAATCAGATCTGGCTTAGGAGATAGAAGGTAGTCAGATGCTATGGATCATGGTAGGGTCCGCGAGCATTTCTAGAGCCGGAAACACTCGTCCTTGCGGCGTACAGGCTCTGTTGAGAAGCGAGCAGCGCTTTACCGAATCCTCTGTCGATCACCCTAATCGAAAGATGGCAATCGTTACCGACCACAATTCACGATTCGATGTTCTCTGCATATTGGCCTATTTCATCGAATCAGCAATACTTTATGAACCCAAGATGCGTCTGCCTCAAATGCTTTCGGGAGGAAAGTTGCCAGTGCCCCGGCCGGTTGATAGCCACTCATGTGAAGCAAGTATCAATGCTCCTTATTCAGGACTGCCCGTCCGACAAATTGGTTCCTACCCTTAGTGAGGATGGTGGCGTATCGAAGGTGGTGTAAGGCTAAAGTTTGAGGGGTATCTGGGCAAAGCAAGGTGGTGTGAGAATAGTGCTTATCTTGAGATATGGCAGATGTGGGTAGAAAGACGGAGCTCTCATCGTGCATCAGATGAACGAACACGTCATTTTCCTGCTTGATGATGATCATCCAACAATTATTTATTCGTAGAGAAGAACAAAAAGGCAACGACGTGCTCCCTACGCAACCGTAAAGCGGCCCTCACCCGAGGCTCCATACAGATCGATCCTTCAGGCAGAGTTGACCAGAGCTTTCAGTCATACAGAGGAAAATCCTATTGGCTTTCTCCCACAAAGTCTTGGTAATCTCGATTTCATCGCGCAGGAAGATATAGATTGGCGGTGTGAGGCGTGAAGCTTAGCACTGTATGAATAATATCCGGCTGGCGGTCCCTGAATCGTTGGGTATCACCATTCGAGACGACCTTTTTTCTGCGATTAGAGAAAGTCTGGGCTTCAAGGATCAAAACAGAGGTTCATGTCGAAGTGGGCTCATCTGTGTAAATCCGGTCAGCCTAAGTACGTACTTTAGGACTCGGCGAGTGGTGGCGGCCGAATGAATCATGAGCGGAGCTAGACCCAACCGAGGATATCCTCTTCAAACCATCGGATAGCGAGTCCCAACTCTGGTAAATTGCACTCGATAGCTCGTATCGCAACCATGGGCCGCAAGTCGCTATAACCTTGTGTTACCTTGAAAATCCAATCGGACAAAGTCAGTCACACGTCGAGATGAGACAATTCAATGTATCTGCCCGTCAACGGCAATGCGCAGCTGTGCGACAGCCCCTTGGGGCCGAATGGCGGAGAGACGTCATCAATTACATCTCCTTGAGTCCATATTGCGATTCAGAAGCTTGTAAACTCAAGATTTAAGCAGTGCTATCAGCGAGAGAGAGAGAGGTGTTAGCGTCTCTGAGTTTGCGATATGTGGTCGTTATGCCCCCCCCCCCACCCCTCTGCAAAGCGATCGACACGTTACCGACTTGAAGCTCGAAGCGCGGATCAAACGGTATGCTATGTAGTGGCAGGCCTATCAGATTCGGAACCGGGACAAACCCAGCTCCAATGCCAGATAAGCCCCGGTCGTGTCAATCGAACCCGAAGGTATCGTCGACATCTTGATCCGCGGACAAGTAGCGGTCTTGGAGCACGCTTTTAATGACGACTCGGGACGCACAGAAGCGATTCGCTTGGAATTTCCTTCTCTAGGAGAGGCCAAGAGCTCCCTTGTTCCTACCAGACATGCAGAAGAAGCACTGCCGAGATAAGCCTATGCTACTTTGGCGTTCAGACTGCTTTATCATAGCTGCATTCGACCGGGCCTCAACCTGTCCGTGGGACTTGGAGCATTCACTCTGTTTCTGGTGGAGCCGAGACACTTGATTGGGGGTTAGTACGAGGCATTGACGGACAAAACATAGGTGTAACTAACCCACGATCAGAGCCACCGATATTGGCGAGTCCTTGTACCTCCGCATTCACGGCGAGGCTGAGTGACAGGGAGCAGCTGTCCTAGGCCGCAATGGCTTCTCGCAGCTTAAGTGGTCTCACTTCTCTTTCTCTTTCTCTTCTGTGACCTATCAACCATTCGATAGAGATGGTCAAAGACTCACGTACGTGCTAGCAGACGGATGCACGGTCACTATGATGATCAAATCGGACACTGCCGCCAGGATTTCTGATGATTTCCCTCGAGATGGGCTATATGGATTGCCCTTGGTCCTGAGAGGACCAATGAAATCTTGCTGAAGTCAGTGGAACGAGATGAGCACAGATCGTTGTACTCAGATAGTGTTTGCATATCTTGTATGTAGTTAGAGTGCATTTGATGACTTCGAATCAAGGACCAAGCTTGTCTTATGCCTTGCGTCTTTAGGTAATTATAGAAGAAGCTCGTTGCTGCAATCATCCTTTTTTGGTTATGGAGAGTCATCTGGGTAGTCGTCTTGGCCAATATGCGATCATGAGTCCCCCATCGATGTGTCAAGGTCAGGTATTTCCACTATAGGCAAAGGTCTCCACCAAGACTTGGCCGTGGTCCTAGAGAACACCATGGAAGAACGCTTACATGCACCAGTAAGGCTAGAGTACATACTTTACGTGCATTAGTAAGTAATTTACAAGCACCTCCGTAATGTAGTAGATTGACTTTGCATATGTCTCACCACCCATGCTATCAATGGCATCTGCTTTGCCTTGCCCTATGATAGGACTCCAAGGACCAAAATTCTACCGCCAAGGCGTGCATTTGCTCGGAGGTCACTGACACTAGAGATTGAGCTCATCCAATAGGAAGCACTCAATATTAACCCTCGATCCCGACCAATTAAGAACTTTCCTCACCCTTGCTATTCAAGGGAAGTGCCCCGCACAGGTGAAATATTATCCGAAGCATGGCGCCAGTTGTAGATTTGCAATGTACGCGCTGTCTGGACGAAGCTGGCCACCGCGGCCAAGCTTGGTGCCCCCATCGAGGTTGTGGATTCTACGTTGAGGTCTGACGCGGGTATAAATGGGGGTGATGCCCTAAAAGGTCTGCCAAGACCAAAACTGTTTGATCTGATCCAGCTGCTGCTGAGCGGGGGGGGGGGGCGGACATGGACGAGAGAGGCTTCAAGTACTGCATCATAGAGTCCATAGCGGCTGAGGCAATTAATGCGCTGCATTATGCTGCAGACGTAGGTAGTATGGAGGCGATGTAAGCTCTACTGAAAGGAGACGCGAATCCCAGATTGGTAGATATCAAAGGAAAGATGGCAGAGGAGAGAGCAACCCAGAAGTGGAACGACGCCACTGTGAAAGTGATGCAAGCTGCCTACTTAGACAAGCTCACGACTTGCCTCGCTTTGGAAACGGTCACCCCGAGCTCTCTGCAATGCTAATTTTCTCCAACATGGTATGAGCCTCTACTGAGCTGCAGGTTTCCTTGAACCAAAGGAAGGTCAGTAGAAGACCCTTTAGAATTGCCACATGCTACACTATATGTAGAAGAGCTTTTTATTCTTTCTGTGGCGAGGTTTCTGCATGGCTGTAGGCGCGCAGGCGCGTCTGCCTGTTGACGCACTAGGGCGATCAACATTCAATCTAAGCTGTTCCTCACAATTCAACTGCACGTTTTGACATCTTCAACCGCGGATGCTTCTTCAGATATGTGAATTGCGGACACCAACCACTTGTTCACGCCCGCCTGGTCTCGCTCAGTATGGACGACGAAACAGCTGAATTGATTTTGACAATCCAGCTCCAAGACTTGGAGGAGGTCATGTCAAAGAGTAAAGGCAAAGGTCGGGAGAATGATGTACTATCAGATACGGACCTTGCGCTCCAACTCCAGCAGGAGGAGCTTGAACAGGCGGCCGGCCTAGTGAACGACCGACGCATGGCTCAAAGCATCCATCGAGCTGTGCAAGACGACGGGGCAAGCATCGTCATTCTCGCTAGCGAAGAGAACACTGCAGCGGCGGACCGAGATATGGCGTGTCGTCTGGGCGGTCAAATACCTCAGACAGCTCTGCAACTCCACAATATCTCTGCAGATGACGAGACTTTGTCTAGATTCAGTGCCTACAATGTCAACGACGGCAGCGACGACGATCAAGCGCTATCTATGGACATTTGCGAAAGTAACGAAGCCGAAGGATCCGCTTGGGCGGCCAGCCGAAGTATGAGACAACCTGGAGATCAACACCAGCCGTGCGTCTCTTGCCACGAAGTTAAGGAGATTATTGAGGTACCATGCGAGCACCTTTACTGTCGTGACTGTGTTCGACACCTCTATACCAACGCCACAGTGGATGAGACACTCTTCCCTCCGCGATGCTGCCGTCAGCCAATACCTGTCTCTCTTGTCCGACACTTCCTTGGTTCCAGTATCACCGCGAAATTCGAGCGCAAGGCTATTGAGTACGGGACCTTAAACCGAACGTATTGCTCCGACGCCTCTTGTGCGACTTTCATCGAACCCAGTCATGTACTTAATTCGACGGGTACATGCTCAAGGCCAGGCTGCGAAAGGCAGACTTGTACTATGTGTAAGAGAGCAGCACACGCTGGCAGCTGTCCTCCTGGCAATCCATTCGAAGAAACGATCAGACTTGCGCAAGAATTTGGTTGGCAGCGGTGCCAGCGGTGTCGAACCATGGTAGAGTTAGGGATAGGGTGCAATCACATCACGTAAGTGTCATCTATCCTCCTCGGCTCCTGAAGTAAGAACTCTGATACTCTATCGTCGCATCAGATGTCGATGCGGTTATCAATTCTGCTATGTTTGTGGTCGGCAATGGAAGCGTTGTGGTTGCGCCCATATGGACCCAGCTCGATTACTCCACCGAGCAGAACAGATAGCAGATAGACCCCAAGAACAAGGCAATCCAGCTGCTCCCATCGTACCACGACAACAAAGGATCCAACAACTTGTCATAGACCTCCGTGACCGCCATGACTGTGACCATCGGGGGCGCTGGCGAAAGGTTGACGGACGCGCCGTGTGCGAAGAGTGTCATGCCAGGCTGAACAAGTTCGTCCTCGAATGCCGGCATTGTCTGCTCAGAGCGTGTGTACCGTGCAGGCTTAACAGACTTTGAGGAAGTCTACATGGCTATTGGATTAGCAGGTCTGATCGCAGCCAAGACGTGAGTTGATCTCTCCGAATATGTGCACGGTGGCTCGATCCGCGCTGGGGATAGGGTACTGAAATCCCTTGCCTTAGTATTCGGAACCATCTTCGTCGTGCACGCTTTACACGATTGTCACCCTTTGCAAATATCTTCATTTCGACACGGTGGATTAGAATCCTCTCCGTCATAGGGATTCTACGTCTCTTCAATCCCAGCCCGAGTGATTTGTCGAGAAAGCGGCTTCAGCGGTTTGTTTTCGGTCACGCGAAGATCAAGATTCAATTTCCGGAAGCGCAGCGGATGAGGTTGCTCTTTCTACAATATCCCGGACAATGGCGTTCTCTGTCTGCGTTTGAATCTCCTGTGGAGTTATCAGCCTTCGTTTCTGCATACCCACAGCCACGCATTATCCCGATGACTAGCCACAATATAGCCACTTTTTCGTGCAGAATAAAAAGACCTCCCACCTCAACAGCAGCCCCTGCGCTCTGCCACGCCGTCACCAGCATGCTCCTCTCCAGCCATCCCAGCCTCGCCCCATCCAACCCCGCACTCCACTTCTTCTGCCTCCACCTATACAGCGGGAAATTGGCATCCAAATGCAACAGCAGCAAGCCCGGAAAATCATGCAGCGCAACCATAGCCTGCAGCAGGGAGTGATTATAATGCAGCCACAGACCCCCTTGAAATCCAATACTAGCCCCAATGACGAAAGGTATAGAGCCGGCGCCAAGTGCCATCCCACCCAAGATAGCGGATAGAGTTCCCAAGAGAGCGGCTGAGGTGGCCCCTACTACCAGAGAGCGAAACATAAAGAGGCCGCGGCCGGCGAAGGAGTGGAAGCCAACAAGGCTGCGGGGGAAAGGGTAGATGCCGGCAGGGTTTATGGAGTTTTCCATATCCTGCAATGGGCGGTCAGCTCGGGAAGTGGATAAAGCGGAAAAGCGTGTTCACGTCATCTCGTGCCATGGTCAACTCCAACGCTCGGCTCGAGATTTGCCAAGGAATATCTCAGGTCGGTTGCTGTGGGCCGCACTCAATCTAATTCGTGAAGATTAAGGGACGCCTTACCCAACGTTTTCTCGTGCAATCATCAATTCGTAATGTAGGGAGTGGACGTTCGAACTGCGACGGTACGAGGGCCGGCGCGCCAACGCGTGACTGGCACACGACCTCAGCACGTGACTAGTGCTTGGCCAGAGGCCGTCCTTTTTCCTCGGATTTCATGATACAGCTTCCGCTTCTGTGGCGTGATTTCATGTATAGTACACAGATTGGATACTAGATCATCCGGAAAGAAGTCTAGCTCAATCAGTTTTAATTCACGCTGTATGCAGTAGCACAAGCATCCGTCATCTTCTCTCTGTTAGCACGAAGTAGTCCAGTCCTCACTTTATATCCTCGAGACTCCATACTCTTACACTTGGTAGGAGCTTTCGTACATCAATTGTGTTTGCCCCCTCCCCCTCATCTCCCCTGCCCTCTCCCCATTCATGCACATCCTCCTCCGACAGCTCCTCCCCCAACCCCCCTTCCCCCCCCCCTATGCCCTCCCTGGGCCTCACCTTACCCGCAACCGCCCAATGGAGGACCTCGCTCTCGGTCTCTCCCGCTGCGGCACCGAGTCCTTAAAACAGCTCTTCATGAATTGGGCTTCCAGAGCGTGATAAACGCTTTCGAGACCACAGCAAGGTAAGCAGTGAGCTAGTGTATATGCTCCGACGCGAAGTTCAAGCGAAAGGGGTTGGGAAGGAATTTGTAGCTGAGAGCTTTAAAGAATGAACGGTGGGTGTGAGACTGTTGCTGGTGTGCCGACTTGTTGCTTTGGGGAGGAGATTTGTGAGGCAGATCCAAATGCTGAGGTAGGATTGGTGGGTTATGCCTCTCTCTCTTTTGATTTTTGAACGAAGTGCTCTGGTGGCGTCTTTCCTTGGTGTTCATAGCAAGGCGAGATTGACGTCGAATCTCGGGTTTTTGTTAACCGGCGCAAGGATGTCGAAGCACTGGAGCGTAGAACACATCGGTCAAGGTCAGCCGTGACACCTACTGATTTAGAGCGCCTGCCTGGCTGTTATCTGACTACCTCTGGCTTCGACAGCGTTTGCTGCGGCTATTCGACGATTACTTTGGTGGAAGTCTCGAGAAGCATGGCAAGCAGGTCTGCAAAGAGCATTGCCGGAAGCTAGGGGAGCTTCTAGGAGGGCTAAGTAGTAGGAGGTACCTGTCTTGGACCGTTGAGGATGGGTGGTAGGTCATCTTTCATATTCATAAAACGATCTTCAGGTAGGGGTCAAGTGCCGACATACAGCGAAAAAGGGAGCCTTTATGCAAGTTCCTGGGGAAAGATATCCCAAAAACGCCTTTCCCGCTTGCTGCGTTTAAGAAGACAATCAAAAGGAAAGAAGGGCAAATCAAAACAGCGAAACGCAATCTCTTGCTGATGAGGGGCAGTTTACTTGCAGGCAATCTTGCGCTTGGATTGAGAGTATGGGTTTCATGGTAGGTGATCTAGACCGATGATGCACAAAATAACGAAGGGTCCCAGCGTCCTGCTTTAGCTGACATATTCTTCATGTTCCGACTAACCCAGGTTTTGGAGCCTTTCATGGGAAAAGCATTCCTGGTGTGATCGACAGATGCATATCTAAAAGCTCGCAGAAAAATCTGGTGCGGCTCGCGAGTGTGAGAGGAGGGATGGATGAGGTAGAAAATCTACTGCTTAGGCCGTTCAGCTGGCAGGTTCACCGGAGGTAAACACTAGTATCACGAAGTGAACGTTTGTGTCGCGCCTCTCTGTGTGTTGTTAGATGTAGGATGGCTTGAGCTTACGCCGCTTGAGCTGGTGAGCAATTAGGTCATTCAAGCACGAAGGTTTCAAGTGATCATGATGAGTTAGAAACACTGCCAAAGGAAGGGCCATGGAGGACTCGATGCTAGCACTTGAATCTACATCGTACATTCCTCTATCGATAGCTTTGACAATGCAAGTCCAACTACCGCCACACTATGAATCGACCCTCGATGGGTATCCATAGGAGTCTAGCTCTTCCTTCACGCCTTCCCCATTGGACCATCGTATAGACTCATAGATATTCTTTTTACGGCTGAGAGAGGGACATGGCATCTCGTACTTTTCATGGATTGACTTCCCGTCTGAGTTCCTAGACCACTGATCGATGGTACATTTCTGTCGCACGCCAGGCTTGTCTTCCCAGGGTTTATTCAGCAGTAGATATCGCGCTATGCTCCTATCTCGGTCTGCAACCACCTCAGGCGGTTCAAGGTGTGGGTGGAGCCAGGGGTCTCCGTCAATAATAGGGCCATACCAGGTCTTGTATTCCCTGAAGGCTAATGGATTGCCGTTGCATTGGTAGCAGACGCGGATGTGAGGGAGCGCCATTCCGCAGCGTACCGCAACTCCATTGTCGTCGATATTCTTCTTGTAAAGATTAAGCTGCGAGCAAGACGACGTCAGCAGCAGGCCGCAGCAAATAAGGCACAGAGGCATACCACTATTGCGTCGTTCGAACAACATATGTTTATATCGAGACGGCCGTCAAGACCTGCGAAGCGGTCATACGTGACAGTCCAATTTTCTAGCCCAGCGAAAAGCTTGAGGACCTCAGGATCGTAGTACCAAAGGATCGTCGTTATCGCGTCCATGCATCGCAATCTTGAACAGTCTGTGATTGAATTAAAACCCAAAGGGTGATAAATATCGACCAGGCGGGGACGCTTCTCAAGGTAATCTGGCGGGAACTCCTGGATCTCTGTTAAGACTCTCAAGGGAGCTCCGTCCGTGGGCACTTTTTCCAGAGGGTCCGTATATTTGGCGAACGCTGGGTCCTGAACATGGTAACTGGGGTAGACTTCCATCATTCTCACGGAGATTGAACTGTGCTGGCTTTGTATCTGAGAAACAAGCAGAAGGGCTCCAGATGAGGACGTGGTGTAACTTCGACCAGACTGGGGAAGCGATAAGAAGGTATTGACGCCGACTCGGGGGGTCGATGGTGTGGAGCAAGCCTGCTTGCTTTATGGACTTAATCGCGTTTGATCTGACTTTGGATGTGCTCGTCGTGGTATTTATGTAATGAGGAATCTCAAAAGAAGCTCTTGCGAATATTGGGAGGGGCGACTCGGTCTTTAAGTATTAATGAGCATTGACTTTGGTGCCAGGTGATTGCGATATCGTAAATCCATATACCTTTCACCGCACTCAGGAGACTCGTATGGCGCTTAGAGATGAATACTCCTTCCCGTTCGACCTTCCAAATCCACCGCACCCCGTGTCCCTGAGCATGACCCAGCCGTGAGACTTGTCGATCTGCAGCGCTTCCTAGAGATGAATCGGGGGCAAGCGAACGCACATTTCCTTCAAGTTCGTACCTCTGGCAAAAGAGTCATGTTTCCTCTCGCAACTTTATCCAACTCGGCTTCTCATTTTGTTGACCTTCCCGACTGACAGAGGACCGGAATAAGGAATCATTTCAAGGACACCGAATTAGGTTTTGAAAACAGCTTGGCATCGATGCATGATATCCGCGAAGTCCGAACAAGTTTTACCTAACAAGAGCAAGCGGTGCTATCGACGAGGCTCGCATTGTTCGCCACGAGTGTGATTCCTTAGTGCAACCTCATGGATGTGTTTCAGTATACAATCCGCTTCTGTTCGCGTGATACCTCTATGAAACTTTGCGAATCGTTACCTGCTGCACATAGGTGATTTGTAAGCTTGATATGTGCCTTTATGTTGATATCCTGTGGAAGGAAGACGTGATGGTGGAGTGAAGTGAATGATCAATTGCTTCTTCGCATGCGTGTTTTGTCTTTGAAATCTTTACTCCGGACCAGCTAGATTCGGTCTCCTATGACAGTTGGGATCTGTATACGGGGTCCATCAGGGGTGAACCTCCCATTCCTACCTCGCCATATGGTTGAGGCAGGTCGCCCTGTCAAACCAGCGTTCACTCCCGGCATCATCGACGACGTCTACTTCAATTGTCCTGCAGCGACACTTTTCACGAAGCGCCGACAGAGCGCCAGTCAGTCCAAGGACGGTGTCAGCTCATCGTGATTGCCTGATGTATTTTCAATACAACGAGCCTGCTCAAGTAGTTTGAAATCAATGATGAGGGAGGTCAGTTGCACGCATGCCCTAGCACAGGAGCCATTTCACCACACTCGCAGCCACAGGCATCAGGTTGATGCATAAGCTGACAAATCTCATGCCATCCATTACACCATTCTAGAACCAAGCTAAGGTCCTTTGAACAGCAATGGAGTGATAAAGAACAAATTTTCGGCGTCTCTCGTTAATGATGTCTGTCTTGCCATAGCTTGTTAGGAGATGCATTTGTTCTCAAATACAGGATCCTAGCATTGTTCTATCAGCGTTCCCATTGAGTTCTTACGGTATCACGCACATAGGCTCGGTGAGGTCGATGAGCTACCTGGTTGCTCATCTCAAGGGAAGTCGGTGCTGAGTAGCTTGAGGTCTATCGAAGGCTCCCAGCAAGCGTTCGCACAGCGACGAGAATAGATCTATCCATTGACCTTTCCTCATAATACTCGAGCTCTTTGTGGAAGGCTTTGATCCTCGGCTCTTAGCAACAGCCTGTTAGCAAAAGATTCATCATCACGTTCCTTGTTGACCCTCGGAGATATCACCACCAACGCTGTATGAAGTTGATCAATCTTCACCCCTGTTCATCCAAAATGGCCCATTGTATAGCTTCTCGTGGCCGAGGTCGAGTCTCTATGTCTCTGTACTCTATTTCTTCCAAGCCTGCCAGTTGCAGCGGTATCCCATTAGGCAGGGATTCAGCCCTTCCCAATCCTCTGCTCAGACCTTGCAGGTCAGAAGCAAGATGCATCCTTCCGTGCGAGCATCAGCAGCCTTCATCTCTCTACTCCTCCTCCTGCTATTCTCAGTCAGCCACCTATATCACAATGTTTCGAACACCAATCGCAATATCCCTGCTTTCAATTCTACTTCCGTCATACCCGGCCTTCGGATCGAAAGCTCAAGGATCGCGGTGCCCTTCGGAGACAGGCACGCGAATTATGGAACTGGCCTGCTGAGCAATCGGACGCACACCGAGAAGAGAATTGCTAAGCGTGAGAGCATATGGTAAAAAGAAGTTTTCCTATTCCTTTCAGGGTTTGAAAATGGACGTGCGAATGGCTGGCTGATCACTAAGGATCGATGCCGTCTCCGAGGGCACCAAGTATCTGTATATGCTGCAACAGGAAAAGCGAAGGGAGAGCTACTTCGCGCATTGGTCACAGATGACGGTCTGTACTGATCGGCTCTTCTCTTGCTATGAAAAGGTTCTGAGCAAGAATCTAGGGTGATGTCAGCCCAGCGGATGCGTGGCATGGGCAGGGCTACGGCTGGGTACTCAGCCGAGGGGATGACGAGACGCCGCCATTCTACGGCGATGTCTTCGACGACTTGAAGATACCGCGAGGTACTGCGAACGTGGAATGGCGGGCCGATCAGAATGTCCATTTCCGCAACTGCAGGCGCACATATCTTGTATGTGCGAGCTGTTAGGGGAAAATGTGCGTTTGGAGATGACTGATAACAAGCATGCATAGGATCCAACCCATGGGAAGAACTGGGCTTATTACAACGTGCCCGGCAGGGCCATCACTTCGGTCTTGAACTATAGTCCGGCATTCGAGCTCAAGGACAATTATAAGACCCTCGGGGAGCCGCTCCCCGAAGACTGGCCGACGATGCTCCCGGACGTGCAGAGATGGTCGGATCTTGTCTGGATAATGTGGGCGAGAGAGGCGGGACCGAAAGTCAGCACGCTCAAGTATATCTTTAAGCACGATGTCATCACCCACGAAACCCGAGAAGTCATGGCGCACGCGGCTGGTGAGAATGAAGATGGCGACCTTCCAGAGTGGCCCGGAAAGACGTTCAAATTAGGAGATCCACGATTTGCGGCGCTGTTGGGGACGCCGCATGGGAGGGGAGTTGTGTATCTTCTGACTCAGCATTCGATTGGTTTGCCTGGGAAATCGATCGAGTCGATCACTGTCTTCGCGGCCATTCTTGCGGATTACCAATTGCTCTTCACCTTGACCGATTAAAAAAAACGCGTGTCAAAAGGTATTGTTGGTGTCTAAGCTGTATAAAGCTGAGGACAGGAGATGTAGATATAGGTTGTTGGCTTGATGTAGGATGATTTGATAGAATGTCGGGCTTCACAACCGAACCTCACATGTAAGGTCTTGTGGGCATACCTAAAGAGTATTTCCATATCAGCCCAGATCAGAATCAATAGTGATCTAGAAGTAAAGTCCCTTGGATCAACCGAACAGACTGGCGTGGTTCCTGACTGAGGCTACATTGCAGCGGTTGCAGCGGCTAGCTGAAGGATGTCAATTGGGAAACCGGGAAGGACAGCATTATCGTGCATTCGCTAATTAGTAGGTGGTTCATCTGACCAATACGCTAATGGAGGTTATGCTGCAGAACTGATCTGGCGGCGGACTGCTCGATGTGGTTTGAATCGGCGACGCCAAGCTCGCCAAGGCTTCTACAGCACATTGGGAGACGGCTGATGTTGCTGGCGACAAAATACGGGACCTCCGAAGGTGTGGTGGGATTGTCCTTGCACTTTAAATGGCCTTCGGTCCAATACCAGGTGTTTGAATGGGTCTCGAAAGCAGCATGACATTCCTGCGACTGCTGGGGCGAAGACTCATGGCAGGAGCGAAGATAGAGCGAGGAGAATTTTGAACGTCCTAAATCGAGCCTTTGCTGGCTCACATTGCATCGACAGCCATCGCCTCAGCAGTCGGCGGTACATACTTTGCACCTTCAAAGTCCGCCCTTCGCCAGAACCAAAAGCCTGCCACAAACAAGGAAAAAAATCCACACATAAGACTCGAATAATTCATGGTAGCTGCAGAAACCGGGCGAGAGAAGGGGAACATGAACACAACAGTGAAGACAACAATATAAGCACAGGCAGTGGCATTCACGACAAAGCCAACCGCTCCTCTCATCCAGAACCAGCCTGGCATGACCGTAGATCTCCCGCTCAGTAGATGTGGCAGGATAGCGGCGAGATAGGATAGACAGCTTAGAATGACGAAGGAGCCCACGAAGGCGTTGAAGGCCGTGACCGAGCCGATGTAAATGCAACCGAGGAAGGTGTTGACGACGGCGCAGAACAGGATTGCATTAAAGGGGTTCTTCTGCTTGGAGTGGACTTGGCCGAAAAAGCCCGCAAAGGGCGTGGCATTGTCTCTTGCTAGGGTCCAGAACACACGGCTGACCGTGAGGTAGCTTCCCAGCATGCCGATCAGATAGGGTAAGAACGCGCAGAGGGAGCAGACCGATTGTGCCGCCAGCTGAGTTCGTGGCTTGTTGGTATATGGAAGCGAAAGGGAACAAATATGGGCTATTTAGTACGCTTGGGAGGTCTGAAATAGTGTAGAGGATGGCGACGAGGTAGCTGAATGCCGAAATGAAGCCGAAAGCAAATTGAAAGAAGATCGCTAGCGGAATGTTTCTACTTGGCCTGCGACGTATCAGTCGACGAAAAGCGGCGGATCTTCTCTCGCCACCTACCTTCGGACCTCCTCTGCCAGATGAGTCACAACATCTGGCGTGCCGACGGTGAAGGCTCCATTGAGCATTCCAAGCAGAAATACAAACCCATTACTCTCGTAGCCCGTGTTGTTCTGCCATTGGCGCCATACAAAGTCGTTCGTGGCATGGCCTTGATTCACCGCGCAGACGATGATAGTGACCAGAACACCAACAATAACCAAAATACCATCCAAAGCTGCAAATTTTGGCAGTAAGCCGTTCAAATAGAGTACGATTAGACAAGATAACCAAGTGCACACAAAGTAGCATATGAAGATATGCCATCTCTGTTCAACGTAGTCAGGGTGACAGGCACCATACATGGAAAGCGTTTGTGCAGCGAGAATTTGTGCTGTACTCGCCAGGCCGATCATCCAAGCCCAAAAGTTCCACCTACAGAGTTTTGAAGTCAGCATTCCTCCTTTTGTTCCATTTATGGAGTCAAGAAACATGTCTCTGGAACAGATGCTGCTTGGAAATTTCTCAGGCCTGTTGATACAATCGAAAGGGGTTATATATGCTCGAAAAATATAATCACCAGCCCGCAAACCAACCGCAGACTCGTCCGTAGCGGCCTCCAGTGACACTCGCCCAGTGATAGACACCGCCAGAGGAAGGCATGGCAGAAGCAAGCTCGGCGAGGGAAGCCGCTATCAGCCAGTAAACGACATTCGAGGCGATGAACTCATAAAGCACACTAGGAGGGCCGCCATCATATATAGCCACAGCGACGCTCCCTCCGAGCGCTATCCAGTCATTGCCCGATGAGATAGCGAGCCCGCAGAGACTGAGCAAAGAGAAATTTCGATCTAGCTCTTGACGATGACCTGACGGGTTGATTAGGACTTCCTCGATCGTTTCTCTTGGAGCCTTTGTGTCCTCTAAGCCCTTCTCTTCTGCCATCTTCGATGTTGGCTGGAAATTGTAGATTATGCTTTGTTGTCGCGCGGTCAGATACACGCCAAAGACTGTTCGTTGAGATGGCAGAACGGCATATGAATATGTTTGACGCAACGGTGGGCAAAGCACGGTACGGTGTGCATTGTGTGATACATCTTGCATTGCGCATTGATGGGGGATTCCTGAATTTTGTGATTGGCGCAATGCGCGTGCCGACATTGCCAACTTCCTCATCCAGTAACCTAGTGCTTATGGCGATAACATCTTGCATCTTCCCGGTGCAGCCTAGAACAACGCCACCTTGGCTTGCAGCCTGATTTCAATCGAGCAAAAATCAAAGGATGGAAGCCAATATTCCTTCTTCGCGAACCCGCTACTCTCCTCGAGCCATGTCCAATAATCCTACATCTTCGGGTGCGCTTTGCGACAAGCCTCGATATCCGCTCATACCCAATGTACTTGAGCCATTGGAACATCGAGACCCGCGTCTCCGGCTTGAAGAACCCAGGTGCAGAGCCGATCAACATGGTGTGAGGGCAATTAGACCTCCCGTGACCTCGAGGAAGATGGCAGCTCTTTGAATTCGTCGCCGGCAAGGGTCGAAGCCCTATTGCGATGATCCTCTGATTGCAAGAAAGCTTGCGCTGCGGACCAGCCTCTGTCTTTGGTGCTAAACATCAGGAGAAGCCTTTTGTCGCTGTGCTCCGACATCCGAGCGAACCCTCTTTCATGCTTGCCGGGAACTTCGTTTTCGACGAATGTGACGGGTCGCAGGACGGTATAGGTCATGCTCTGAGGACTGGCGGCAGCTGCCTTCTCAAGATGTTCTTCGACGTTCAACTTGGTGGTGAAGGTCTTGACCGGCGTCGGGTGTTTGGCGCTTCTGTCGGGCCCCCAAGGATCAAGTGGGGAATAAACGCAGTGCTGAACCGCATTTGCTACAGCAGCGTCATAAATGGCTTTCCCTTGCTTCTCTTCCGCGTCGGACTTGACTTGGGCGCTGGATATTCCCCAGATCGAAGGAAGTTGCTGGAGGATCGCTGGAGGGTCTTCAAGGTTCCCGTCTACGACGGACACGTTGGCGTTGGATGCAAGAGACTGGTCGCTCTGGGAGGCTTTGGACCTGGTGACAGCGATTATGTCGAAGCTGGGGACGTTTCTTGTTCGAGGTGCTGGATGACGGCGCCGCCTTGCTTGCCCGTGGCACCAAAGACTAGAACAGTCATTTTGGCTACTTGGAGATCACCGGGTACTCCGAGGCATGAAAGCATCAAATTAACATGCTGTCCTTGGAGGTTGAGGTCAAGGTGCTCTGAGGCGGAGTAGAAGAAGCAGGTGGACTGAGGGAGGCCAAGCTACCGTATGTGGAATAGTCGACCATGTGCTGCTTTTGGATCCAGGACGAGAAGTCTCCTGACCGGCGTGTAGTTGACCTTCTCCCTAGTGATCCTGTTAATGGCAACAGTGTATACATTATCAACACCTACAGACGCGCTCGAAATGTTGAAATCCCGAGCCGAGTACTGATTTCTTCGCTAGTGGGGAGGAGAATGAGGCACGGTGCCGGCTGCACCCTGTGAAAAGGGGCTGGCTTTCTATTCGACGTCGGTATGGAAAGCCAGTCACTGCTTCCTCATCGATCGACGGCTGGCTTTCTCAATTTATTCATGTGGAGCGGTCAATGTTGGAGGATAGAAAACCCCATTGAGGCCAGGCGCTGTTTGATCTCGACGATGTGCGCTAGATAGTTGGATTGGTAGGCGGACATACAGAACAGTCGTCGCGGATGACAGCGCGATTCCTACAAGTTCTTGCAAGGTGCTGCTTTGCGAAGTATCCGTGATTGTGCATGCTATTGTACACTGATCCATCCTTCACCAGACGCACACCCTCCCCTGCCTTGCAGTGATCATTCTCGTTCTCCACCTAACCCTCCGCCATGTCGACATCCTCCTCCTCCTTACACTCCTCCTTCTCACCTTCCTCCTCGAGTTCCGTAAGCGCGCTGCCGGTGGATTCGTCGTCGCTCTCGTCTTCATCGTCCAGGCGTGTCACGAATTCGGCAAGCGTGCTCTTGAGGAGAGCTTCTCTCAGGACACGGCTGATGCCGAAATTGACCGTAGGTTTGTTATCCGCTTCCCAACGACGGCGCGACAGGAACCATAGTCCCTTCATTTCGAGGCGCGCGTGCGACGCTCTGTGATGTCTTAGTGCTCGCCAAATATCAAAGGGAAAGCGCTCACTTGTCGCCCGTATTGCTCTGGCCGGTTCCGAGTTCCCCGTTCAGTGCCTTGATAAACTCTAAAGAAGTATGTCAGCCAGCTGCACACACTAATGAAAAGCACGCCGAGGAAAACACACTCTCATACGCCGTGCGGTATGTACCCTTTTCGTCGTCGCTGAGGTATGGTGGAGGCTGGTCCAGGTACATCGGGCTTCGTCTCTTTGTACTCTCATTAGGTGCTAGATTGTTGTAGCCACCGACTAGGTGGCTACACTTTAAAGCAGCCTTTATTATTCTTGCTTCTGGTGAAGCCCTATTGGTTGGAGCAGCGGCGGGATGGCCAGGAGTCGCCGCCACGTTGCTAGGGCCTGCAACCTGATCGGCGACAATAGTGGGCATATCGGTGGTCAAATCAGGGCTCGCGTTGGTAGAATCAGCTTCCATATTTACAGAACTAACCGAAGACAAGCTTGGCATCGTTGGCGGCTGATCTAGCGTGGTTACAGGAGCCTCTTGACGGACGAAGGATGTTAGTGTCGTTGTTGCTATGTTGCTATGATCCGAGCCAAAATCTGAAACTTCTCCGATATTGGACGTCTGGCCTCCAAATAGGTTGCACCGTTGATGGGTGTTGAGTGGAGACGGATTTAAAGCTGCGGCCGGGCTTAACTCGTTGGAGGAGGTTTGATACGTGCCTTGATGGGATGGTGGAGCCGATTCACTTGCGATCGTTAGGCGGTCAACGGACTCACGCAAGAGCTGATCCGAATAGGAAGACTGGGTAGGAACCTCTGGCGGCCGTTGTGTTCTGCCGGAGGGTTTGCTCGAAGTGCTAGGAAAGTGGTCCAGATCCGAATGATCAAATATTGTGTCCTGTGATCGCGCAGGATCTGCAAGGGCAATCACGGATCGAGTAAAATGTATCACTGGACGTCGTCTGTCTTGAACACTCTGTGGTTGCTGAGAAGGATATGTCTCCTCAGGAGCGGCGGGATAAGTCTTGTCAGGAGCGGCGGGATAAGTCTTCTCAAGAGCGGCAGGATAAGTCTTCTCAAGAGCGGCAGGATAAGATCTTGTGTGAACTCCAGGATACTTCCCAGAACGCTCTGGGGAAGTGGAAGGTACGTTCGCAGGTTCACAATCAATCGCTGAAGTACGCCCTCCGTGGGTGTACTTTGGTGGCTGAGCTGGGAATTTCGACGCAAATTCTGCAGGGGAATATGTCTTATCTGGATCGTCAAAAGGATAGCTGGGATATCCAGCATTATCTAATACAAGCGGAGGAAGAGCGCTTAAAGTTTGAGGGGATGGAGGAAAGCCACCACGCGGTACGGAAGACCACAGGGAATAAGGATACGCCATGACCTGACCATGTGATTAGAGATGCCTGCATGACCAGACAGAGATACTTACAAGATCAGCTTTCAGCTACATCAATCTGTGTGTGACCGTAGGATTGTAGCAATCTGGTACCTTTGGAGCAAGCACGAGGCGTGATAGACAAGATTGAGATCGCGGAGGTTTGGGAATATTTACGTCGTATTAGCAACACCTCTTGGGCCACCTCGTGTTGTCTACTACGGCTACGCGGGCACTTGGATATAGGTATGTGATATAGTGTGCATGTGTTGGGACTGTGCTTTTGCTAATGGAAACCCCCTATACCTGTTTGGAAGTCAGCAATGCCATGGTGAGACTGGGTTTGAGAAGCCAGAAGCTTGCCACTTACATGACCAAGCCTGAGCATCAGGCTAGGAAGTATATGCATTATCGCTCCTATGGTATGAAGAGATTATACCGTATAAGTCCCATTCACAGCTATTGGCAGTTCTGTTCTTCACACATGGTGCTGCATCCAGGGATATTGTCCAGTGACATCCTTCACATTGGATGCAGCTCTAAGATTGGCATGTCACCGCATTGAAAGAGCAGTCAAAGCCAACCCCCAAAGTTGCACTGATCTATGGGTGTTTGGTTCGTTTTGCTATACACAATACAGGCAAAAATTTCGGGCATTCACTTGATTTTGGCCGCAGAAGTGACGTCAAAATTTCTTATGTTAGATCCGTTCACAGAAGTTGTTCGGACTACCTTGCCCTATTGCATAATGTTGGGCATCTCCGAAGAGGAAAGAATCTTGAAGCCGCCCTGCAACACTAAAGTAAGTAAGGAGATGTGGCTTATCTAAGATGTTACTGCTGTAGGTCCTTGATTAAGTACATCTATACCCTTGATATTTGGTTATGTCCGAGAGCATGGCACAGGAAAGCCTACGATGGCAGTCATGTGGCCTGTTCTTGTAACATGATCTTCGCAGCATCGGATATGGCGACCTCCGAAGTATCCCATACGCCCGCAAGAAGTGGTGCACTCTTGTCTTGGCACTTGTTGGGAGAGCAATCTGATAGAACCACAATGGACTGGTCAACCAATGAGGAAAAGTCAAAGAGGGAAATCGTCGAAGTCTTTGCCTTCCTCAATCCAATAGACTTAGAAAGCATTGTGGAGCAACATATCCCGATGAAGCCTTGAACAACGAATGCTGCCAGCGCTTGAGATCGGCCGAATTAATCAAGCTGTCAAAACAGGTGGTTAAGATAGCGTACTTCAATGCCAGGTATTACAGTGCGGGAGCATGTGAATGCCTCGCATGAACTTCTGCAGGCGCCGACAATGCTCCCCATGCAGGTGTGAGGCCCGTGCCGCATAACTGATCTGGTCGTCATCTCCAGCTGCAAGAAGGTTTTACACAAACGTCGTGGCAATGGAAAACAGTGGCAGGTTTTAGGGGTCGATGCGCTGCTGCTTGAAAAGCGACTTGCCTTTCAGCCACTGCCGATAGGCCTTATACCTCTTCTTCGGACCATCGGTCTCAAACACAGTCAGCGCATCATCGTCCACATCCAGGAAGTCTACATAATCTGCGATATCATCCTCGGTAGGGTGCATGTTGTTGAAGGCGTCCATCGAGTTGCTCTCTACGTACTGGAAGAAGTCGACCAGATTTGCATTAGGCAGTATGTCGGTGGAGGTGACGAGAGGCAAGGTCAGCGGGTGGGTGACGTAGCGCTCATACTCGTGGGCTTCGCCGGCGGTGACGGAAGGATTCAAGGAGTTGGAAACAAATTGACTGAGCGTCCACTGTGTGGCAGCGGATTTGTCTTTCAGTGGTTTCTCTTCCAGAAGTCTGGCGGCAGAAGGGGTTACGCCAGGCTCAGCATGCTCTGAAGGACCACGGAGTGTTGGCGACGCTTCGTTGAGCTGAGAATGCAGCCAATTAGGCAACTGCGTACGCTTCGTAGGCGAGATCACCTGAGGGGGTCGTGATGATTGATCGATTAGGCTTGACTCCGCGGCGGCGTGGGTGGCATCCCTCCTTAGTCTACCCTTGTCAGGCGAGTCGTGATCGTGATTTGATCGAACTCGGAAAGGGCTCAAATTATACTTCCCTTCCTGAGTGGACTTCACGGGTATGTATCGAAGAGTCGAGTTCATCCGGTAGGAGAAGATCTTCTGCAACGAGGATAATGCGAGCGGCCGATAGTACTCAACCCAGTAGTCATCGAAAAAATTGAGAGGTTTCCCAGCAAGCGGGCCATATGGCTGTGTCTCCTTCGACAGCGTTCTTACTTCTAGATATGCTGACGTATACCATTGTATGTAATTCTTACGACATTTGCCATACCATGCTCGAGGATCAGCGTGGTGGAGATAGTAGTCGGTTGCCAGATCCCACAGCAAAGGCTGCCCGTGTATGAAGGTATAATTCCCGAGAAAGAGGTTGTAAGCTTCTTGCCGTTGGCGATCGAGGAACGAGTTATTGTAATACCGCTTGAAGCTTTCGACCATGTCACGCGAATGGCTAGTCCACTGGTTGATCTTTCTGTACGTTTCCATCGTATTAACTAAATGTGAACCGCCGTACTGGACGGCAATGGTGTCTCCGTGGTCGTGATACCTAGCGCCCGGATGATCAGACGCAAATTTGTAAAGCCGGCGAAGCGAACCACCTACATGTGCGTAAGGAGATTTACAGCGTCGGTATCGTAGTCTATAGCTGTGTTACTTATGATCCCCAGAGCATGCAGTTGGTAGCCTAGTGCGCGTTTCCCAATAACGAATTGTGCAGCATTGGTTCTGTCTAAGCAGTCGATGCAATTAGTCCTAGCGACTCCGTTCTGCATCCTTAGATCCTCGGAATGGTGTCCGCCGTTACGGAAGAAACTTGTAGTGGTCATAACATCCTCTGCTATGGATTCGAGGGTTCCAATGACGTCCTGATCCCGACTGAGGTACAATCAGTCGAAATTACCACATGCCGAGACTGCTCACACACCTCTTGGATGCTCGGCTCATGTCCCAAGCCTTGTACTTTAACTTCTTCTTCGGGGGCAGAAACTGATTGAGATATGTTACCGCGTTCGTGAACTCCTTGAGCAATATTGATTCGCGGGCCGTTCGCTCGCGTGACTAGGGCCTATCAGCAGGAGCCTTACCGATTAATGGTGTGGCCTCGCCTTGACTAGATTGAGAACGTATACTGGTGCACCGTAGCGTTCGAAGAGGTTGTCGAAATGAAGGGCCGCAGCGCTGTAGAACGGGTCGATAAGGTTCACTACTCACATTAACTTCGGAAGCCCTAGCGAGACTTCGAGCTTACTCTCAATGTCCGGCTTTGGCGTGACCCCAGTATTATCTTGAGTCCAGTACAATGGAATACTGCCTCGATGCTGCACGTACGAAGTATAGCTTGGGTTGGCAAAGAGCTCCGGGCCAGGAGCGTGGAAAGAGGTCGTAAGCATCTCTGACACGATTTGTTCTGTTTCGACATCATTGGCAACATATCCCTGCAGTCAGTCAGACTCGACGATTGAGGATCTTCATAGGATGAGAGACAACCAAGTCATTGGCTCCACGCTTTAAGAACCTCGCCCCGGCAAAGAAACGTGACCTCCTTGCGATGATCGTAATGTAGACGGTGCGACCGTAGATGGACAGAGCTGCTAAATTGTCATGACTTCGTCCATATCGTTTGGGTAAACGTACTAGCTTGGTCTACGAATCCATGTACTATGGGCAAACACCAGTCGTACGTATTTTTTAGCGCTTGCAATGCTGGATCTAGGAGATGATGATTCCACACGAACATCGAATTGTGCTTCCGCTCAGTTATGTTTGCGAGCCCTGGTCGCAGCATCTGTCTCTCACGAGATATATGGTACTGCAAGGTCCTCGTGATATCATAAGAGTAGCTGAAATAGAAAGAGCGTGTAAGGTCTAGGTTATTAAGAGTTCCTACAAAGCGAGCTTCCTCAGCGTCGCGATCCAGCTTAAAGCGAGATGCGGAAGAAAGAGTCAAAGGAACCAGCTCCGTATCGTCAATCTGATAGATGTAGTGGCCCCCAATCATGGCGACCTGGCTACGTTTTGTGATGACCAGCATATAGAACGCACCCGTAAACCGGATGAACCCAAGGAGACCCCAGGTAGTGCACTTCAGCTTGAGGCCACCAGATGCTCTATTGCCATCATCGACGGCGTTCAGAAGCTGGTTCATCTCCTTCCTGGTATATACAATATCATCCTCAGCGATGCTCAACTCCTCCGAGTCAGCTGTCCTCTCGATCTTGAGGATCCTGAATTTCCTATCTGTCACATCTCCTCCAACAAGGTAGTAGCGGCTTGCAGTCTCGTACAGGGAGAACTTGTGCATTTTGCAAATCCCTTCTTCGCCGACTTTATGATAGATGGCTTCCTTGTTCCTCATCAAGACCGATTTCGGGCTCATGGAGCGTTGGAAACCCTTTGCGGTTGCGGGTTCCTCATCATCACCATCGGATGTCGTCGCTTTTGTTGCTAGCTTGGGAGAGTTTGGGGCATTGTTTGATAATTGCGGAAAGTGAGCTAATTCCACAGTGGTCAATTCTGCATCGGCTCCATGTGCTCCGCTTGTATGCTGACCAGACCGTTGTGACGACTTCTCATCGGTGCCTTTCGTAACTGCTTGGCCATAGGTGGGGCTCCTTGGCGGTAAATAACTACTCGAAAGTATCGAATGTGTATGCCCTTCGGCCCCTGGGTCTATGACGTCCTCAGGTTGAGCCATATCTGGCGATAAGTCCTCCTCCATGAACGATGAAAAGTGCTGCTTCTGCACCGCATCTGACAGAAAAACCTCACACTTAGGCTATCGTACAGCATGTGAAGTCCTAGCAGATGTTTCGCAAATGCGATAAGGGACACTGAAAGTCGCAGCCATCAGGTCCAAGCTGGAGCCCGATGGCATTGTCACAAGTCGAGATCCCTGGGTACCGAAGAACGTTCGACCTGCCTGCCAGCTGTGGGAATTGGGATCCACCTGTAATAACAACTGGCAATCCTCTTTTCTTGCTCCGTCTCTCGCTGGCTTGAGCGAGGCGGTGATGCCAGACCCAGTGATGCGGCTCCAGCTGGTCAGTACGCGTACAGGCGAACTCGAGATTCAAAGGGGCGCTCTTCCAAGGCACAATTCGCACACCGGACCATAGGTAGCTTCGCAAGCAGTGTTTCTAACAGCTCCGCTAGGTGGCTAGCGGACAGGAGTTACCTTAAAGATGGCAGGACTACTTCCGTTAGCGCTGGGCGCTAGAAGTAAGCGCCCCATACAGATTCTTGGCGTGGCCCCATCATCCTTCATTGGAAAAATCCTCCATCCGTCCATCTTGGTGTGCCAAGCTGTACCTGGATCTAACTCATCTCGCATGCAGCCTCCTGCACATCTCATCCCGTCTCTACTCGCGCACTGGCACCGTTCCAACCACGGACAAGCCACCAATGTCAATAAATCTCCGAAATACAAGGGATTGGCAGTTCCCCTGTGCCCACGCGGTATAGGCCCTGTCCATGAGGCCCGACAGTATGGTCACGCATGCCTCGATCAGCGAAGAGGGGAGCTCAAAGCTCAAGCTTGCAGAGTGAGCCATGGCTACTTCGAGATGATAATGATGGCTATCAACTACTGTGCTTCGCACACTTCTCTCTCTGGCTTCTGGCTCAATCCTCTGCATGTCAACGAATGGATAAAGCCAATGGGCGTGCCTGACTACTGTCACGGCGGTCTGTGCGTTCAAGCCATCGTCTTATTGCTGGCCCCTATTGGACCAAGTTGAAGGCCAGTTCAGCCTGGCCTGCGGTGCTCTGTCTTTTGGTTTACCGCTACCCCGTATTCTTGCTCTGGGGATCCTTACGCCATTTTGGCGACTGCAAGGGTCTGGCTTGCTCACTACTATTGTCCATCATCCAACGACGTTCCATACTAGTCGCAATCATACATCAAGTATGTGCTTCCTTTTCTCCTTCGTTCGTCACTTTGACATATCTGTCACGTTTTCCCTTTTCTGTAATCCATGAGCACACAAGTCATATACATTGGCACCGACCTCTAACCTTGGCGTGCTGCCGACATACTACCCAACACTTGCCCGACATGCTTCTCACACGCGCAACCCAAGGCGTTACAGGCGCTCTTGCCTACGATCCATTCCAGTATTGTATTTTGGCTGCTGGTACCGCAGTCGCGTGGGTGTATACTGTCGAACTTAATCTTGTCATTTTCTATACCTTCAAACGCCGCAGAGGACTCTACTTTTGGTCGCTCCTCATCAGCTCATGGGGCTGCTCGCTTCACGCCTTGGGCTTCATCCTCAAATTCCTTGTTGGAACGACATGGCTGGTTGATTTGCCCTTCATCGAGGTCGGATGGGTCTCGATGGTTACAGGCCAGGCATTCGTGCTCTACTCGCGACTACACCTCGTCCTCCGGAAACCGCGTACTCTGAATTATGTTCTCGCCCTGATTATCGTTGACGCAATCGTGCTGCATCTTCCGACTATAATCTTCACCTACGGTAGCAATTCTCCCAACGCTCAATTCTGGGTCCATAAGTTCAACGTCATGGAGAGGATCCAGCTCGCGGGCTTTTGCATCCAGGAGTTTATCATTTCCACCATTTACATCGTGTCAACGGTCAGACTACTCGGGGCCATCTATCACAGTAGGACGAGGAAAGTGATGTTCCAATTGATCTTGATAAATGGCATATGTATTGGCATGGACATCATCCTAATTGGCCTGGAATATACAAACAACTACGTTGGCGAAGCTTCTATCAAGCCGATGCTCTACGCTATCAAGCTTAAGCTCGAATTCGCCGTCTTGAATCAGCTAATGGGCCTGACCAAGGCCGGCCTTACGGAGGGCAACCGTTGGCGGAGTGGAAACGATCCAAATAGTCATGAGCTGAAAGATCGGACAATTGGCTCCCATCATGATCCGGAGGCGGGCGCTCCCCAGCGGAAAGTAGGGACATGGACGACAGCGAAGGGCATTCGAGGGTCTCTCTCGGGTGCAGCAGTTGCACCGCCGGAGCAGATATACAAAACGCAGCACGTCGACGTCGTTTCCGAGCCCATCTCTGACCAGACGAATGCCTCGTCGTCAACAGCCGTCACAGCCGGGGAGCCAGCGACATCGTCAACAATGCCGAAAGTGAAGAGTCTTATGGGCACAGCGACTGTCTTCATGCCTGGACGTGTAGCCCGGAATTCTCGCCCCGGCGAGACGGACAACCGTGAGCGAGCGACCAGTCCCAGCGAGAGTCAGAAGGAGATCATCCGGAATAGCGCAGATAGCGAAAAGGAGGGGACAAGGTGGATCGAGGGTCACTATGTTGGATGATTGGCAAGGCATGGCATGTGCATGGGCATGGGCATAGCGCGGAGAATTGATTTCTGTTGCGCTAAAGTACTTTCCGACGCGCCGGCACATGGCTGGCGACTGGATCCCTAAGCGTACTGTATGTATGATCCAAAACCCAATACCTTGAGTCTTTCGAAGTTATCACGAAACCACCGAGAGTCCATCGGAACCCCTGGAGTCTGGAAACCGTGCACCTCGAGTACTAGTATGGGACCGAGCACCGACCCGTCATACTGGGTGCGACACCGCGATAAGCCGGCTACGAGATAAGCACGCATATGCAGCACCTCGCTACACAAGACTACAAAGGGATCTAGAAATACTGATAGCGTCTCGGACAATACCGGACACCAGACAGGGGGAGGGCTAGAAGTAGAAATGAAGTAGAAGCTCCATGTCTTCGAGGTCAACAATCCGCGGCGCCAGGTGGCGCTGGAAATGGCAGATGCAGGGTGCATTAGTCGAGGCACGTGCACATGCAAGATGCGATCAGATATGCGCGCCTTGGCTGATGATTGGCCCGCATACTTTAGGGTGCTGGCCAGCCTGAGCGAGGGCTGCAATTGGCGGCCTTGAACCCGAAATCGTTGAGTCTCCTTCCAACAAGGCCAGGTGCATCAAACGTGCACAGCGCCACTTCGAAAGCTGGCCTGTCACTGGTCTTACGATCGGCGAGGAGGCTTGAAAGAGTTCGCTTTGACTGAATCCTTTATGAATCCAAGAGGGAGCACGTCTTTCGCACGGGGAAGACAATGACTCTCGCAAGCAACCACAGCGTTGTCAAGAAGGTCCATGCACTCGGGGTCGGACCTCTGTGCTAATATTATTTACACAGATCTACCTCGTGAGCGAGGAATGCTCTAATTGGGACAGCTCGACCTTTGCCAGGGAATATGTCACATCAATCTCCAACCACTGTACAGATCTGTTCACCGTCACCGGACAGCACACCCGCTAACACCTTCATCACTCAGCACATCTCGCCAATCATCAGAACATGCTCATACTAACCTCGCATTGACCAAAGAGACTCGTCTCGTCATCAGTCATGGCGCCTCTCTATCGTTTCCTTAGGATGAGCTTCCTGGGTACTCCGTACAGTCCCCGCCAAGTCCGTATCTCTGGTCCAACCTCCACTCAAGTCCCAACCACACGATCTCCATACATCGGCTCCCCGCGCTCTCTCCATCTACATCCAATGAGGAACGCCGCCACTAGGATGGCAACCCCAACGAGACTCGCGACGACGGGAAGGACTGAAGTTGTTGCAAATGTTATATGTTTCGAACGAATGTGTTTCTACATGGGAATGTACTCCGGAACGCGAAATCTTTACATGGTAATAACTTGGTTGAAACCTTTTTGAATTCTACATCGGCCTGGACTGATTTTGACAAAAGTTGCGGGGGAATCTAAAAATATAGCCAAGCACGAGTAAGCGTTCTGACAACGCTAATTACTCCTTCTCACCTAAGTACCGTAGTAATGCAGTCCACCCGGTAATGCAACCGCTAGTGATTTCGGCGCATGAAGCTTAGGGTTGACCCTTATAACCCTGATCTTTGCACCGAAATCACTAGCGGTTGCATTACCGGGTGGATTGCATTACTAGATGAATAGGAGTAGCGAGCGTGTGCTTTCTCGCGCCTTCTACACCTCTTCACAACCTAATGGTTCAGCGTTTTCAACAACATGATCACAACAAGATAAAACGTGTCGATCGGTACCAGATGCTATTCCAGCTCTTTACTGAGTCGGCAATGTCTTGGCGCGACTGTTCGTGAAGATATCAGCGCGATAACCGTCGTCGTCACTCGCGTCTTTCCTCAGCAGCGTTAACATGTTGCTGCAGTCAATGTATCCTGCTGATGGTAGATCAACCAGATCGAAGAAACCGAGTCGCGGGTAATCTTAGTCAGAGGATGTCTCGCGGCGGTGTGCTACATTGAGAGTATCAATCACCTTTGTCTTCTTTGTGTAAGGTCATTGTTGCAAACATGATATGTGGGTCATCACATATCGTTTCGTTTGGCTGATCACTACACCTTCCAATCATCACTTTGAGTAATCATCTCCTTCATATACTCGTTTGATCGAGCTGGTGCACCTTCTGCATCGTCGACTCGTCCTGCTCGTTTCGACAGCGTTGAGTTTCGTGCGATAACCTTCCCACTATCTTTCTGATGAGCGGTTTGCCTGGTATACCGAAAAAATGGAGCACCCTGAGACTCGCACGTCCAGCAAGAGCGCACGCAGCTCTACGTCGACCGGCGATAAGGATACCGAACCCTTGGCCACTCTTCGACCTAAGATTGTAGAGCTTTGCTATTCCGTTGGTCTGGGCCTGCCTATTGCGCTTGAGGAGATGGAAAGTGGAACCTACAACAGAGTCCTAAGTCTCAACTTTGATACCTCTGACAACAATGCATGCGTCATACGCATACCGCATTATGCTATGGAGGATGAGGTGGATACCATCAAGGATCAAGTGGCTCTGCTAAATTTTCTAGCTCTGCGTCTCCCAGTCGCACGAGTGATTTCTTATGATGCTGGCATAGCCAATCCGATCTCTTCGCAATACACCATCCAAACGCGGATTCCAGGACTACCTATCTCCAAAGTCTATCGAGACTTATCCTTCGAGGAGCGTTTACAGATTGTGGATGGTGTGGTTACCACCATTTCCCAAATCAACAGTGTTAGGTTCAGCACCGCCGGCCGCCTGACTGCTCGATCTAGCTATCCCGAGAGCTCGTGTAACACCTCAGCCATTGAGAATAGCGTAGAGCTCAAACCGTTTCGACTAGGCCTCATCGAATCATCTACAGAGGTGCCTGCAAGCACCGCAATCTTTCTGAAAGATCTGATATTCTCTATGATCGATGCATGGGCCATAGAGGATGCCGAAGCACCTGCTTTGAGTGGTCTTCAGGCTAAGTGGAAGAATCTGAAGAATATCGCGGAGGAAATGTTAGCGATGGGAATGTTAGATTCGGCTAACGACGACAACGTGCTCTGGCACTGGGATTTTTTTGCTCGGAACATCCTAGTCGAGAAGCAAGACAATGTTTGGTCCATCCGAGGTGTCATCGACTGGGATTCCGCAATATCCGTACCCCGAGTCTTGTCAAGATGCCCACCAGCTTGGCTCTGGCGTTACCATGATGATCCCAGTGGCTGGGATGGAGACTACGATGATCTTCCACCGAGAGACCTCACCGATGAAGAATCTTCGATCAAACGTCGTTTCGATGAAGGAATGGCACACGTTCATTACGGTTCGGGTACGCATCTAAGTCACGCTTACGGTGATGGGGTGTGGGTTAGGCGCCTCGTAAGGTTTGCGCTAAAAGGGTTTGGTGACAGCCAAGACTGGAAGAGATACGATGTCTTTGTGGAAGAGTGGGGAAAGGTCTTCAGGGAAAGACCCTCTTCAAGATCAGGTCCGTAAGTCTGACCATACTTGGGAAGAAATCGTGGCCGGGTTCCCTACTTGAGCCACGGATTGAGCCACGGATTGTTCGACTGTCTTCACTTCCCTCAGAGCCGGTTTGTTATCGGTCTTATTAAGTTGTGCAAAGAGCTAGATTTTTATTGATGTTTTCTTCATGCACTTTCTTATCTATCTAAGCAAGCTCTTCTAGATGAACATGTCCTGTCATCATCCTTCAACCATCGCCTGATTATGAAGCAGGATGCTTGCCTTGAGATCCGCATGCGGGGCATTTCTCTGTCTTCAAGAAGATGTGCTGTTTCTTGCACTTGTCGCAATATGTCTGGTGTGCTGAACAGTAGAACTTGTGCGATGTTGGCGTCTTTTCCTTCTTACGGCAGTTGCCCTTGGATAACAAGGGGCAGTGATGAGTCTTGGTCATGTTGCCGAGCGTAAATTCGAAAATCTGTGATGGTTCCTATCTATGGGATGTCAACAATAGCCTGTTTGGGAAGACCAGTCGAGAGACGAGGAGGTACCTTCAATATTGGAACCCTGAGTATGGCTGTTTCTGACTTTTTCGTGCAACTTGCTTTAAGAACAGGGCTGACAAGGCTGAGTTGTAGGAACTATGCTTCGAGAATGTGGGATTCAGGATAAGTAGCACGATTTGCTGTGATAGCATTGCAGTCGACACTCATCATTAGGCGAAGCCCTCAAAGTCAAGCTCTAGGATATCACTCATGCGGGTCTTTTTTATTACTCAAGTCTTGGAAATTTCCGCCAACACTATCTCTGGGTGACATGGCGTTACGATCGGCTGACTGCTATACTCGAACAGTGTACGTTGATTCATGCAATGTCTTCAATGTCACGTTGGGGGCAGGCCTCTTACCATCGCCTAGGAGGGTGGCATATCATCCAGAGACACGATTGCTTTCCGCAATACTTCGTGAATTTTTGTTGTCACTAAGTCTCCGTCCTTCTGGCACCTCTTACAGCATTGGATCACAGTAAGCAGATGCCGTTAACGATAGTGCCAAGCAAGTAACATTTGTCCCCGTTGCTCGAATGCCGGACTCGCAAGCTTGAAGGCTCAAGACTAACGACTGAACAACCCAGTTGACCGAAGCGACCATCCTGTAAAAACAGATTTCCCAGTTGTGCCTCAAAGGAACATTGCGGCCAGGCCGCTTATCCGACTTTCCCCTGTGCAAATCAACTCTTTGCACTGCGAACACTTCTCCAGACAAAATTCTACCCACTGGACGACGCAGTCATGTTTCGAACCCATGTATTCTTCACTACTCAACAATTGTTACAACAAAGACATAGATTAGAGAGGTTGCGCAGTCTCAATTGAATTAGTTGATTCAATTGAACATTGCTCGATCGAGTTAGCATCGTTCTAAAGGGATAAGCAGATTTTGCGACTTAACAATGCAATTGAATTATTAATTCAATTTTTGTAACAATAATACAATTGCATTGTCTCTTAATTCAATTGCATCAATTGCTTGTCTAGACGTAAATCTTATAACTTAATTGCATTTTCTTGTTATTGTTCTTCTAATATCTTGCGATATGCTTAGCAATTAATTGCATATTTTTGATTTAAACTCTTGAACTCGTTCGTAGCAACAAGTATTGCAACAATTATATTTATCTTTGCAATTCTCGCAACAATCAAAGAATATACAACAATTATCTCGTAAATAAAAGAAGATTTCGATATTTAATTTGCAATCTTTTTAACAATTATCTACAAAGAGAAGAAGACAAAGCAATAAAATATAACAAATTAATAGTATATATAATTTGAAGAAGAAAAAGATAAATGCAAAGAGCAATATTAATTTCGATTTCGATATATTATCAATCGATAGACAACAAATATTTATTTTTGTCTCGATTGTTTTTGCAACTTCGAAAGAAAATTCTTTGACAATACTCTTTGCTTCTTAGAAAATTAATTGAATAAAAAATTGTTAATTAAATTAAAAGATAATCTATAATAAACAATTAATAAAGAAAGAAGATATTATACTAGTTAATGTTTGTATAGTTAGATTCTCGAAGTACAATATCAAGTTTATACAATAATTCTAGAATAAAATTAGAAACAAGTTTAAGACAACAATAGATTGCAAATACATTAAAATTAATCAATATATAAATAACTTAATAATTAAGAGAAAAGTCGATATTAAAGTTTTACATAAATTAAGATATGCGATTCGAAACAACAATTATACTTAAACTATTAAAAAATAAATATTAATTATTTAAGTATATTAGAAAAGCAAAAATAAGAAAAGCTCTTTATAAAAGAAGAAGCTAGAAACAAATGCAAAGCACAAAAAGAGAAAAAATTGTTTTAGTTAATAATTAAAGAATAAATCGAATTATAAACTCTTTTTCTTCTTTTTCTTTGTCGTCTTCTCTATTAATAACAATAATAGCTTCGAGAATTAAAGCAATTTTGAAGATAATAACTTAAATAGTATACTCTCTAATATAGAGAAGAATGCAAAGAAATCGAAAATTATTACAAATTCTATAACAAAAGTAAGTTCTTCTTCTAATAACAATACAATAACAATAGAATATTTAAATAATAACAATTAATATTACGCAATAAGAATTCTTGCTTTAGAAGACAACAATAATTTTTTGTCTATTCTATCTTCTAAATTATCTTTAAATAAATCTATATTATTAAAGTTTATTAAACTCGAAAAAAACAAAATTGCGAAGCAATTTCGAAAGTCTATTTCTTTTATAGAGTTTGCAAAAAATAAAAAAATTTCGAAAAGATTTAAACAAATATATGTAAATATAATAGACAACTTCGATTTAAATATTTTACAACAAATATTAAGCGAGTACTTTATAGAACAAACGCAATTAATAAAAGATATATTAAAACAACGATCTTTGCTAAAGAAAATAAACAATATATTTCAAAAAAATCTTGTCAAAATAAAGAAGTTATATTAAATAGAAAAGCTAAAATTAAAATTTTATTTTTGAATCTTTTTTCGAAAGTATTACAAAAACAAAATGCGCTTTTACTTTAAGTACGTCTTTGAAAATCTATATTATTACGCAAAAAATATAAATTGTCTAATAAATTAAGACGATAAGTTAAATTACTAAGTGCAACAAGCGATAATTAATTATTTTTCGATCGACAAACGCAAGTATTATGCACGATTAAAGAAGACAAATAGAAGTAGTAAAGAGAAGAAAAATAGAAGTAATAAAGAGAGAATAATAACAAATAATGCGAAGACGCATTAAATGCAAAAAGAAGACATTTTTGCGAAAAATATCTAAATATTTAAGAAAAAATATTATTATCGAAATTTCTTTTTCGAATTTTGACAAATCTTATTTAAGAAGAAAAGCGACAATAAAATATTCGATTATTAGACTTTTGTATATAATATTGTCTTTTTCGAAAATCTTAAATATTTAAATAAAGAGATATAATATATAAGTGACAATTATAAACAAATATAAATTGCATCTATTTTATCGATATCTTGAAATTTGTTCTCTAAATAAACAAAATAATAAATTAATATTTAATTGTATTTGCGTTAATAATATCTTTAAAAATTCTTAAGACAAATATATAAAATTTAGATCGAAAAATTTCTATATTAACAATATTATTTATAATTATAATACTTTGTTAAACTAACAAAAGCTTTTTAATTGTTAAAGATATATATATAAATATACAATTGCAAAGATTTAATACAACAATAATAAAAAAGAAAAAAAGAGAAAAGAGAAAAAAAAAGAGAATAAAAATTGTCTTTAAGAGTTTAATTAAAGATTCTTCTTCTTGTTTTAACATTTAAATAATAACAACAAGATTTAGAGCAACAAGTAATAAAGATTAGTATCAAAAAACTTGATCGAAGCTAGATATATATATAAATATAAAGAGAAAAATCTAGTATTCTTATAATATAGAGCTTTTAAAATTGTTAAAAATCTTATTAACTTGCAAATAATTCAAAAGATTAGAAAATTGCATTGCAAAGTAAAATTCTATTTAATTATCTTATCACTATACCTTATAGCAATTAATTAGAAGAATTATTGTTAAATAGAAATTTTTGACAAATTGTAAATATATTTTTATTTGCGTCTTAAAAGCATTAAATATTTACAAATTCTAAATTAAATTAAAGAAGTTTTCGACAACAATGCGAACTTTTAATATTTATTTGTTAAAAAAGATTTGTCTTTTATTTATATAATTTAAATAAAAAGATATAATATACAATTAATAAATATAGATTTTGTTATTGTACAATTGAAGTTTTCTTCGATTTTTAAGTAAATTCTTTAATCGATTTTGTAATCTTAACTTTTACAATTATTTGCATTTAATAAATCCTAACTTTAGTTCTAGATGTATCTAGATCTATTATAACAAAAGTTGCAATTTTCTATTACTAATATTTGAACTTTGTGCAAGATCAAGATTAGAGCTCGTAAATCTTCCATTATCTACGAGAATCTAGAGATTTAAGTCAAGCTTTGCGAGAGACAATCTTAATATTCTTTAACATTGCGTTCGTAAATACGTCTATCTTGTATAACAATGTTACGAGCTTATTTAAGTTGTACTAGTAATTAGATTCTATACGCTACGAACGCATTTGTTATTATGTTCGACATACTTAAGAAGCAAACATTTCAAATATAATTTTCGATATACTTAATAGACGAATATTGCGAGCAATTATTTTTATTATGTTCAACAAACAAACAAGATAAACAATCTATATTTTTTTAATATATAGAAACTAGAAACGCGACTTTCTTATAAATTGTGTTTAACTTATCTTAAATCTAGACTAGTCGCGTTGACCCGGAAATGTCACGTGCAAATGTTAAGACTCAAGTTAAAAAAAATTCGAAGAATCGAATTGTTTAAAGTAGTTTAGTCGATTACTATAAGTAGTTTAGCGCGCTTCGCGCTAAACTACTTTGAGCGATTCGATTTCAAAAAATCGTTACGACTCGATCTTGGCGCTAGGTTGAACTAGAGAAATAATATCATAATCTAGTTCGACGATCAATCTACTTAAATCTTTACTTATTGTTACTTTAATTTATTAAATTATTTATAAAGATTTATTAAATATAAGATTGTTTATAGTTGCAACTCTTGTTATCAAGTAATTGCTTATATTGTCTAAAGACGTTTACAAATCTCTTTGATAGCATAATTTTCTCTAATACTTTTTATGAAAGTACTAGCGTAATACTTTAAATACTTTAAGAATGTCTATATTAAATTAATGCGTCTTTATCTCGAGCATTAACTTAATAGTATTACGTCGACTCTTTGTTAATAAAGACAACAAGATAAGAATTAATAAGTCTAACATCTATTATAAAGATTAAATTGATTTAGAGAATTAATTTATGCAAGTAAATATTTATTTTACTTTCTATTCTATTCTAACGAACAAGAAGACGATTTCTGCATTTACATTTTTTAAAGAAAGAGCTTAACATTGACTCAAGTCAAATTTACGCAAGTATTTAGAGAATTATAACAAAAATTCTCGTGCAATATTTACGAACTTCGATAACTTTAAGAGAGAGTTTCGAAGAGTCTTCGAAACATTTAACAAGAAACAAATTGCAAAAAAAGTAATTTAATACTTAACTTAACAAATCTTTGTAGTAGACTATATAGCAAGATTTTAAAAGTATATTAATTTTATTAAGTACAACAATGTTGTATTTATAACAATGTTTCGATGAGATTTTAAGAACAATCTCAAGAACAAAATTATGCGCAATAACAAATTTATTAGCGATATGTTTGATCTTATTGAAGTAGTTATCGATTTCGACAACAAGCTATATAAAAGAGTTATAAAAAAGCAATATAATTAATTTTATAAAAAAGTGAAAACCTTCTTTGAGTTAATAATTAAATATTAGTAGAGAGAATTTTTTTTTAATTAGAAGTACAATAATTTAAACTATTGTAAGTCTATATCTATAAAATTGAATTTTATTTAACAACGCAAAGAAAAGAACTTTAGAAAAAAGCAAAATAATAAATTTTAAAAAACATGTTGTTTATATAACAAATCAAGTTATTTTGCAAAAGATTATTAATTACGAAACTTAATAAATTGTCAACAAATTAATATTATGTTAAGAGAAATATTTAATAGTTAGAACAACATTAAAGAGCAAATTGATACAAAGACAAATACTTTTAAGACTAAATCGAACAATAATTATTATTTAGTAGAGAACTTAAATTAATTACAAAAAGTTTTAGATAAAATATTATTAGACAAGATACTCGCATTTACGTAGAAAGTTAATTAAGTACTTTAGAAGACTATTAAATTTTATAGCTTAATTATTAATTTAGATAAAGAATATAATTAGAAGAATTTTTACAAATATATAAGAAATATTACAAATTATTTTAAGACTTTAGTTAGTTTATCGAAGATTGTAAACAAATGCAAGAAAAAGCTAGAAAACAATATTATTATAAAACAATTGAATCTTACAATATATATAAGTCTTAATTGAATAGCTTGCTACGACAACTTATATTAAACTTATCTAAAAAAAAGAACAAAGTTAATTAATCTTTTAAAAAGTTAAAGTTAATAACTTAACAACAAAAGAAAACTTAATGCAAACAAACATTTAAAGCAAAAGTCGCAATATAGAAACAAGAAAAAGTTCGAATTTTTTAATAAAGAATATATTAAAGAAATGCAATACATTAGCTTAACAATAGCAACTAAACTTAATAGCGTATACACAATATTTTATTATATTAATTAAGATTAACAATTATTGATTTACAATAATAATGGATTTTGATACAACAAGTAATTTTATAATCAAAACTCTTGTAAAGAAAGAAGAATATTTTACTTAAAAGAAGTTTAACGCTTATATGTTATGAATAAATAATATAGAAAGAGAATGATATTTATTTAAGCTATGAAGAATTACTATATAAAGGTAATTGTGTTATCTTGGCGCATTAGACAAACGCGTTATCTAGATTAATTGCAAAAGAATCTAGGTGACCTCGATAATCATAATTCATAACAAATGTTCGTCAAAAAAGAAAAGTTAACGTTCTTAATAACATAGTATTGCATATTATTTATTTATATTTATATATATGCAAATTAAGGTGATGCAAGAAGAAGTTTAATTAAGCGACGTAATTCTAATCGCGATAACGATAACTACATTAAGATTATTAATAATTGTGATAAAATAGATGTCGAACGTCGAAATATTCTTATCTTAATACTAGATTGTCTTGTAGAGATCGCTCTAAAAGATGCTTTCGTAGTCGTTAAAAATGTTCGAATTGCTATACAAGATGTTGTGATAAAACGTCGTATAATTTTAGATGCGATTGTAGTTAATGTATGCATGCGACGTTTAATAAATCTAGATATAATGATTGCGATCGTTTCATAGTCTACTATAAGATTCGAAGCGTTCTTAAGATTATCGATGAAATATCATACGTTATGTTAATAATTATAATTTTTTTATTTAACAAGATAGTAAAGCTTGTTTTTAATGATTCGCTTATTTAAAAGTCTTTCAATTTTGTACAATAAAGTCGATGTGTCTTGCTTCAATATAAAGAAAGAGTCAATCGTAATAATCTTGTCGTAAGAATTATTACTTGACGTGACTAATTCAAGTTGAGCTATAAAGATAACTAAATGAATGCGCATCATCGAAAATAAATTTAATCTTCAAATCTAATTGCTTTTGCTTACGACTTCTATAACGCGAAAAGAATTGACGCGTTAATTAAATAGCTTTCTATTTGCTAATTCTAATATTGTGTAATTCTAATGAAAACGTAGATAAATTATAGATTTTGATTTGATAGATGTTGCGATAGCGCGATGAGCTTAATTATAATGGACTTTGTTAATAACGCTTGCGAACGTCATCGCAACTTTAACATTCTCACGTTTGATTTGTCGTAGTCGCTAATATTGTTCGAGAGATAAATTCGCAAGCATTCTTATCGAATCATTGATTTTAAATTCATAAATTAACTGGTTCGAAACATAACTAGTATTAAGTTGTTTAACGTTGCTGCTTTCGACTTACAAGAAGAAAAGAACGTCGAATCAATTATTTTCGAAATGCGCAATAAGATAAAATCTTAGCGCAATTTCGATAGTTTAATTCGTGCGTTTTGATTAATCGTTTGTTTAAGAATAATAAATCGTAGATGTTAACATAGATACGTTCATTCTTAAGAAGATCGTAATTTAAAACTTCAACATAAATTTGCTATCACAATCGTTAATAATCGATCTAAATATATCTTAATTATGTTTAACTAAATTCTTAATAATAATTTTAATTCACTTAGAAGCGTCTTATGTATTTATTTCTAATAGTAGAAGTATTTGTTTAATAATCTTATAGATTATTGTCAATAATAAGTTGTAATCGTTTATCGTTATAGATAAGACAATTACCTAGTTCATAACAATAGTGTAAAATAATATTGTTAATGTTACGATAGATGTAAGTTCGTCGTAGATTAAATAACGTTTAGTTTGATTCAATTAATATTTAAAACAATGAGCTATGTAGATGCGAAAACGTTTGCTTAATTGTCTAATGTAGATAAATGATGCAATGCGATCGTAAATGCGATAAAAGTCATCATAGTAAATTTAATCGTATGCTATGATAAAGATATCTTGCTTTAGAGAAGCTAATACACATAATTTATTACAATCGTTATTCGCGATAAAATATATCATATTATTACGATAGATGAATCGAACTTCTAATTTGTCATAATTTGATTGCGAATTAATCTTAATAAAAGAGATATTAACAATAGAAAGCTTCTTGACGTTTTTAACAAAACTTAGAATTTTAATTTAATAAAGATTTGCAAAGTAAGCAACTTTAAGTTTTGTCTTAAAATTATTTTTCATTTTAACTAGAGTGATGTGATACATAATTTATTTTATTAACGCTATAAGTGCTTCGATAATTGCGACATTATTATGACAAAGTTGTATTGTGCTTTCATAGAACGATTCAAATATATCGATCTTGTCGTTGTGAGATATATTTATAGAAATATAAGCTTAAAGTCTAGATAAAGCATTGAGCACGATGTTTACTTTTTTAGCTTTATATCTTATTAAAAGATTGAAATTAAATAGATATTGCGACGCTTTAACAAAACGTAAATTAAGCTTATTTGTATTAGAAATCGTAAGCGTAATTTAACGTAAGATAGAAATCGCGACGCTATAATTAATGTACATCACAATTAAAGAAATCTTGATCGACTTCATTATGTGTTTAATCTTGCGTATAACTTATACAATATTAGTTATCTTAAGTTTTATAAATTAATAATTTTGTTCAACGCTATTAAGACATTTGCTTAAAAACATAATAGACTCGATCGAAATACGTAAGATAACGATCGCATTTTTAGATAAATTGTCGCGAACATAATACATTATGATTGCGAAGTTTTATTATTTGAAAGCATTAAGATTTACGTAGAAGCGACGCAACTTGTTGTAATAAGTAAGAAACGTAAATAACTCAAAGACGACTTAAAGATCGCGAAAAGTTTAACTTTTTATCGTAATAAACTTATATTAAGTCTTAACAATTACTCTTTTTTTTAAATTAATTAAGACAACATCTTTCATCAAGATGATTAATAGATTTTAATTAGATTTTACTATGTTAAAGCAATCTTTCGTTGTTGCAAAGAAAGCGCTCTTTGCGCATAGTATAATATCGACGATCAAAAATATTTTATTAATTCAAGAAATTCCTCGAGATCGCACAAAATGTATAAAAATCGTAGCGAACTATTACGAGTCGCGTGTTAATAAATACTATTTGTCGCACATCGCTCTTCACAAGATAATTAGAAAGAAAAGATTTGTCAACAAAATTAAAATAATTAAGATAACTTAACTCTTAAGCATCTTAAATTTTAAATTAAGATAATTAAGATAATCAAGATTTTAAACATCTTAAATAATTTGAATTTCAAATAATGAAAAAGTATATAGTTTTCGAATGCGACTTTTTTATGAATTGTATTTAACTTATTTTAAGTCTTTACTTATTGTTACTTTAATTTATTGAATTATCTATGAAAATTTATTAAACATAAGATTGTCTATAGTTGCAATTCTTGTTATCAAATGATTGCTTACATTGTTTGAAAACGTTTACAAATCTCTTTAATAACATAACTTGCTCTAATATTTTTTACGAAAATACTAGCGTAATACTTTAAATACTCTAAGAATATTTGTATTAGATCAACGCGCTTCTATCTTAAACAATAGCTCAATAGCATTACGTCGACTCTCTATTAATAAAGATGACAAAATAAGAATTAACAAGTCTAACGTTTATTATAAAGATCGTATTGATCTAAAGAACTAGTTTATATAAATAAATATTTATTTTATCTTCTATTTTATTTTAGTAAACAAGAAGACAATTTTCGCATTAACATTTCTTAAAGAAAAAGTTTAACATTAACTTAAATTAAAATTACGCAAATATTTGAAGAATTATAACGAAAATTCTCGTGCGATGTTTACGAACTTCGATAACTTCAAAAGAGAGCTTCGAAGAATCTTCGAAACATTTAACGAAAAACAAGTTGCGAAAAAAATGATTTAACACTTAATTTAACGAATCTTTGCAACGAACTACGCAACAAGATTTTAAAAATATATTAATTTTATCAAATAAAATAATGTCGCATTTATAACAATGTTTCGACAAAATCTTAAAAATAATCTTAAGAACGAAATTATGCGTAATGACAAATTCATTAGCGACATGTTTGATTTTATCGAAGTAGTTATCAATTTTGACGACAAATTGTATAAAAGAGTTATGAAAAAGCGATACAATTAATTTTACAAAAGAGCAAGAATCTTCTTTGAATTAACAATCAAATATTATTAGAGAGAATTTCGTTCTAATTAAAGATACAATAATCTAGACTATCGTAAGTCTACATTTATGAAATTAGTTTTATTTAACGACGCAAAAAGAAGAATTTTAGAGAAAAGCAAGATAATGAATTCTAGAAAACGTGCTATTTATGTGACAAATTGAATCACTTCGCAAGAAATTATCGATTACGAAACTTAATAAATCGTCGACAAATCAATATTATATTAAGAGAGATATTTGATTGTTAAGACGACATTAGAAAGCAAATTGACACAAAGACGAACATTCTCAAAACTAAATCAAATGACAATTATTATTTGATAAAGAATTTAAATTAATTATAGAAAGTTCTAGATAAAACATCATTAAACAAGGCATTCGCATTTATGCAAGAAATTAATTAAGTATTTTAAAAAACTATTAAATCTTATAGTTTAATTATCGACTTAGACGAAAAATATAATTAAAAAAACTTTCACGAATACATAAAAAACATCACGAATCATCTTAAGACTTTAATTAGCTCATCGAAGATCGTAAACAAATGCGAAAAGAAGCTAAAAAGCAATGTTATTACAAAAAAGAATATACTTAACATTATAATAAAACAATTGAATCTTACAATATACGCAAATCTTAATTAAACAATTTGCTACAACAACTTATATTAAACTTATCTAAAAAAAAAGAATGAAGTTAATTGATTTTCTAGAAAGTTAAAGTTAGCAATTTAGTAACAAAAAAAAGCTTAACGTAAACAAACGTTTAAAGTAGAAGTTACAATACAAAAGCAAGAAAAAGTTTAAATTTCTTAATAAAGAGCATACTAAAGAAATGCAATATGTTAGTCTAACAACAACAACTAAACTTAATAGCGCACGTACAATATTTTATCACATTAATTAAAATTAATGATTGTTAACTTATAGCAATGATTAATTTTAATACAATAGATAATTTTATAACTAGAGCTCTTGTAGAGAGAAAAGAATATTCTACTTAAAAGAAACTTAACGCTTACAATCTAATAGTTGTAGATAAAAACTCATTATTTGCAAGAAATGAAAAAGTAAATAGAGAAACGAAATTATTATCAATAACTATTTAGCAACATCACGAGAAACTAATCTTTAATATAGTGAAAATGATCACTTATAATATCGTTCTAGAAATGTTTTAATTAAAATAACACAATCTAGAAATTAACTAAAATATACGAATACTTAGATTTCTACAATGTGATCACACAATTCACATTTAATCTACGCATTAATAGCGTTCAATAATAGATAAAAGATTAAATTGAAATTCGATCGCAAATAACGAATTTACATTTTTGTAAAAAAACGATTTAATAAAATTCGACTCGATAGATATTAACAAAAATTAGTTAAAATACAAAGTCAAAATAAGTGAAAAAAATTGCGAATCTTCTAAGAGCTCTAAACTATTTAATATAGCGAGAAAATCGCTAAAGCACATATTACGAATATACAACAATTGAGAGCATCTATTTTAGAAAGAGAAAACGATTAAGACTTTATCTAAACATTAATTGTAAAATTACAAGATTAAACTTGAATTAAACAAGCAATTTATGTTTAAACTTATATATGTTTTATTCGAAAAAAAGCTAAAAACTCTTCGCGAATATTTAACAAAAAACGAAAAAAAAAGAATTTATAAAAAAATTTCAATCACAAACAAGATACTTGATTTTCTTTGTATTTAAAAATAACGAAACTCTTCGTTTATGTGTTAATTATCGAAAGCTAAACAATATTACGATAAAAAATCAATATTTATTACTTAACAGTAATGAACTTCAAAATTAATTATTTGAAGCAAAGTATTTTATCAAATTAAACTTATAAGAAGCGTACAATTAAATTAGAATAAAAATAAAGAAAGAGTAAAAGACATCTTTTTCTATACAATATAAATTATACGAATACACAATAATGTCGTTCGAACTTACGAATGTTTCGACAATGTATCAAGAATTAATTAATGATGTACTACGACAATATTTGAATCAATTTGTTATAATATATTTGAACGACATCATAATTTACTCAAATATTTTGAAAAAATATATAAATTATATTTTCAAAGTATTAAAATATTTAAATAAAAGAAATTTACATTTCAAATTAAAGAAATGCGAATTTCATTAAAAAGAAGTTAACTTTCTTGAATTTATCGTTAAACAACATAAAATACGCATAAATCTTAAAAAGTTACGAGCAATTAAAGAATAAAAATCATTTATTAATGTTAAAAAAGTTTAATTCTTTTTAGATTTCATAAATTACAACAAGAAATTCATTAAAAATTACTTCGTTAATACAATATTATTAACGAATTTTACGAAAAAGAAAACGTCATAAATATAAAAATTAATAAAAAAAAATCATTTTAAAATCTTAAGCTAAAATGTTTAAAAAAACTAGTACTAAAGATATACGATTTACAATTGTCAAATAAGATTAAAATTAATGCATTAGATTTAATTATCAATATATGCTTTAATTAAAAGCATAAAAACATATAACATTTAATAATATATTTTTTAAGAAAACTTTTGTTAGTCGAACAAAATTATAATATTTACGATAAAAAGTTATTTGCTATTGTAATCTTTTTAAAATTACAAAGAGTATACATTAAAGAATTATTAAAACTTACGATTCTTATAGATCACAAGAATCTTTTACACTTTACTACTATTAAATAACTTAACAAAAGACAAATGCGATAATTAGAGCGACTTAAACAATACAAGTTCAAAATATAATATACATTAAACAAAGATAATAATAAAACAAATGCACTTAACAAAAAAAAAAATTATATAAAAACGAAGAAATCGTTTAATTACAACATACTTAAGATTAACAAAAACGAATCATTATTAGCAAACAAATACGAGCTAAATGTTATTTTACGAATATTTAAAGACAATAAAGAAGAGTTTTTAATAAAAAAAGAAAAACTTCAAATATTTATTAACAAAATCAACAAATGTATAAAGAAACATTATGATAAATCATTGCAAAAGCATTTAAGAATGATCAAAATTCTTTAACTTTTACGTTAGCATTATTAGTTGTCTTAAATAAGACAAGTTATTAAGATATACGTTAAACGATATTTTAGTTGTTAACAAAACAAATATAATACATATGCGAACTATGACGAAATTTAATATTAGAAATTACTTGAATTGTTATAAGACGAAGTTACGATAAACTTTATTATTAAGTTGCTCAAGTTAACGAATCTAGCAACTAAAGACAAATATAATTCGATATTAATAATGATTAACAAATTTATCAAGTATTTATATGTTATTGCATGCAAGAAGAAGTTTATAGCAAAACAATTAAAATACATTGTATTAAATCGACTTATACAATATTACGATATACTTAAAGAATTAATTAGTGACAAAGATAAGCTCTTTACGTCTAATTATTAAAAGACGTTTCTATCAATGTTAGAAACAAGACTTAGAATGTTCATTGTTTATCATTCGATTACGAATGATTAAATAGAACGAACAAACTAAAGTTTAGAGCAATATCTAAGAAATTATGTTAACAATACTTATAACAATTAAGTATTACTTCTATTTATAACGCAATTAGCATTAAATGCAAAGATTTCAAATATCACTAAAATAACTTCATTCTTCGTCAATTATAACAAAGAATTTAATCTCTTCGAAAAAGAACGAAAGCATCTATTAACACAATTAATTATGAAAAGAGTAACGACACTAAAAATAATACACGACAACATCTCAAAAATGCAAGAAAAATCGATTAAGTATTAAAACAAAAAACGAAAAATGACATCTTAACTAAAGAAAAAAAATAAAATATATCTTTTTACGAAAAATCTTAAGACAAGAAAGTTAAACAAGAAATTAAATCATATCAAAGTCGAATCGTTTTTCGTTAAAAAAACAAAGAGATTAATCAATTACGAACTCGATTTACTTAAGAACGTCAAAGTATTTTTAGTATTTTATATCTTATTATTGAAATCAACGAATTCAACTACGTCTCTACAAAACACATTTTATTTTCACTCACAAAAAGAGAAACAATATAAGATTGAGAAAATTTTACAACAAGAAAATCAAAAATATTTTATTAAATAAAAAGAATATTTTATTTTCAAGAATATATAAGAGTTACTTAAGAACTTAAAGAAATGCTTTAACAAACTACGATGATTTCGTTAGCGACAAAATTACTTATAAGAGTTGACAAAGCATTAAGAAACAAGAGAGCAAACAATAAAAAATCAATAATAGTATCGAATAGAATCTCGAACGTCTCTTTAGTACATTCGATTTCTCTCTTACTTTTTTCGATCTTTAGAATATTTTTCGACTTCGCATTACTTATATTTTTTAAATACGAAATTAATGTTTTTTTTGTTTCGTCTTTCGCGCAATTCTTAGACGCAATTTTGTTATTTCATCATTTAGCTTTTTAATCTTTTGAATAGCTTTATTCATTCTTTAATAATTAAAAGTCAAATCGCATTTTCAATTCTTTCAATAACATTTCTTACACTTGAGATATTTTTTATTTACTCGACAAGATACGTCGAATGCGACATAAATTCGACAAGAACGCATTGTGAGAAAAACGTGCTTATAGCGACGATTAACAACGAAATTGCGACGTTGTTCAATGATTAACTTGATTAACATAATAAGAAAGAATAAATAGTTTCAAGATAACAATTCTTGAAGAGAGAAGATAATGTTACGAATTGCGTGTTAATAAATACTATTCGTTGCGCATCGCTCTTCACAAGATAATTAAAAAAAAAGATCTATCAATAGAATTAAAATAATTAAGATAACTTGACTCTTAAATATCTTAAATTTCGAATTAAGATAATTAAGATAATTAAGATTTTAAACATCTTAAACATCTTAAATTTCAAATGATGAAAAAATATATAGCTTTCGAACGCGACTCTTTTATGAATCGTGTTTAATTTATCTTAAGTCTTTACTTATTGTTACTTTGATTTATTGAATCACTTGTGAAGATTTATTGAACATAAGATTGTCTATAGTTGCAATTTTTGTTATCAAGTGATTGCTTGCATTGTCTAAAGACGTCTACAAATCTCTTTAATAGCATAACTCGCTCTAATATCTCTTATAAAAGTACTAGCGTAATACGAACTTATAACAACTATCTTTTCGATTAAGATTAATATATCAAGGCTATTAATTCTTTGTTCTAATAGAGTAACTAATGAATAACCTAAATACGATTTCGTAGAGACTAGATTTATTCTCTTGTCGCGACATAATTAAAAGATAGTTTGAAAATGCTACAAGTATTTCTCTAATGTGTGCAAGAATACAATGACATCGTCGACGTAAACTTTGACGAATTTCTTATATAAACGTAATAACTTGTCAATTTGTCGTTGCATATACAATGATAATTCTTTATATTTTATAAAAGCTACATTTGACTTTTCTTAATTTCGATAAAATACAATAGTAAATTTATAACAATCAATTCTTTAAACATTAAATTGATAAAATTATGCAACGACATTGATCGTAAAGATGTAGTTATAACTTGTAATCGCAACGATAATATTTAATTGCAACGATAATAAATAACTATTTATCTCGATAATAACATTAAGATCTTATATATTAACAATTATACGTTTTTTTAAATTTTTAGCAATTTTTCGTCATATTACGAACGCTAGATATTTGAAGATCGTAAATTAAGTAAATTAATGCAATTTACTTTAATGATGCAACTTGTTAAAGATCTTATTCATGAAGATTTTGTCACAAAATCTTAGAAAATATGTTTTGCTTAATTTAAATACTACATTTAGCTTAAGATTTATAGACATTTATTTCTTTTTTAAAACGTCGACGATTTTATCGAAGTTAATAAAGATATTCTAATAGATTTGCATTAGAATGAAGTATTGAATTGCGACATAATTGTTATCGTAAACATTGACGTCGTTGAATAAAATATGTTCGAACTTAAAATTAATTTGCGAAATAGTAAAAATTAACGTAATTGATTTAGATTACGATGAAGTAACAATCGAGATACTTAAGATAGTCGTAATTGCGTCATCTAGATCGATCGTAAAATTTATTATAGCGACGTAAATTATTGCGATAGCAACGACGTTTACATCTATTTGGCGCTTTCAAATACAACTCTTTATTTAATCGTTGACTATCTTGTATGTTTCTTTAGACATAGTTAAATAATAGTTTGTTTAATTGTATTTCGTCACGATATCTAGTTGAACACGTCTAGTTAGATTGACTAGAATGATTAAGATATTTCGAACAAGAATCTTGTCAAAATTGACATCGATTATGTGAGCATAAACATCGCCATTTTGATTTAAATAATAAAAACAATTTGACTCAAACAATAAATTACGATTATTCGATAAATCTTCATAATAAATAATAGAAATCTTTGCTAACTTATCAAGATTAATAATAAAAGTTCGACGAGCTTTAATGATTCGTTTAATATAAGAGTTGATTTTGATCTTTATTTGTAGTGATATCTTCATATTTTTACAATTATTTATAATAAGCTTTCGCTAATTTAAATGAAAATCTATTTTTTTCAAACATAGCACATCGTTATCTAGAAAAAGATTAATAGCGAAATCATCAATGATATGAATTTCGATTGTAACAACTTTTTTGACGAAAGCATCATTTAGTTTGTCGTAGAAAGCAAACTTAACAATTATGTAGTTATCTATCTTGATTATCTTGTCATCTATCTCACGTACTAGTATTGAGAACGCCATCTTTTGAACGAAAATATGTGACAATAGTTTGCGTAAAGAGTTGCAATTACTTATACTAATCGAACATTTTAAATTAGCACATATATTTATTTTTGTGTTATCTATCTTTGCTTCGATCTTTACGTATTGTTAACTACGAAAGATATATTTAAGATTTTTATTAAATTGATTCGAGACTACTTTAAAGATAATCATTCTTAATGACAACAATAGCGAAGAAGAGATTACGAAGACGTTAAGAATCTTTTCGAATTCGAAACAAGAATGCTTGCGTAATTGATTGCGAAATGTAAAATTATTCTTACATTTAACACAATAATGCTTTGATAACAAGTCGATAAAAAAATTCACATTACGATCGTTGTGTTTATTAGTAGACGACTAATCGTAATTTAACTCTTATTTATTATCTTTGTGGTATAAAAAGTTAATATATCGATTATGGTAATAAATATTTCTTTGAAAATTTTGCAAGATGTACTTAGAGTTAGCTTGCAAATTATCTTTGTTTTTCGTAGTTGTTGCTTTCAATTCTTTTGCAACATTGACTTAATAAGTACGTTATATTCTAGAATAATTAATGTTTCGAAACTAGTTGTTGTTCAAAAATCTAAAAAACTATCTTAACTAGAAAGTTTGATTAAAAGATAACGCGTTAACGTTTGTCGTTCTTGATGTGATTTAAAGTCGAGTTAATGTAAAAGATAAAACGCGAACGTTTAAGTATAAATCGCGATTTTGTTCTTGTTAAGTATAGCGACCTTGATTGCTTTGATAATCTTAGTTGCTTGAATAACTCTAATAATTCTAACAAGATTGTTAAGAAAACTAATTATACTAATAAGCGCTATTCTAATAGCGAGATTAATTGCTTTGATAAAAGAAATTACGTTTGTAATAACTTAATTCTTAAAAAGAGCGCTATCGATTCGCATATTAATCGAATCAATTATTGCTCTCGTAATGTAAATCTCGTTGTACAATTTTACGATTGTTTTGAGTGTTTTTTTCATGATTGTTATTTCGTAGCAATTTATTTTTAGCTCATTAATTGAACTTGAACTCATCAAACTTAATAAGAAGCTCGTTAAGTGTCATTTTAATCTTAGATCGACGTAGATTGTTCGTACGTACATTTACGTCAATGTTATTATAGATAAAATCGAGATAATTTTGCAAATTTATGTTCGCATTCTTTGCAACTCGCACAATTTTTTAAGCATATTCGCGTAGTTTGCGATGATTTGTTGCATTACGATTGATGTAATGTTGCGCAAATAAACTCTATAAAGCTACGTTGCTAAATTCTTTAAATCCTAACAACAAAAGGTTAGTTCATTTTACTAAATTGTTTTTATTTTCGTTAAGAGTTATGCGAGTTATGCGACGTTCAATGTCGATAAACTTGTTTATTTATTACTTAAATATTAAATTACGAAGACTTATTCAAAGATTGTCACGCATCATTTGACTATTCTTGATAATAATCATTTTCTTTGCTTTGATAAAAAATAAATGTATGTTACGAAAATACGTATTCTTATTAACATAATTCATAGACGCATTATCGCTACTAAGAAACTTGTCATCGTAGTGTAAATTAAAGAAGCTTAGATCTACGAAATTCTAACGATTGCTTTCGAAGTCATCGTAATTTAAAGAATCTTTTAAACTCTTTAGATCAATTGGTTTTGTGATTTAATAGATGGCGTTAACTAGATAGTTAAAACTTGTTATACTATCTTTGCTATTGTACGTTATTAATTAGAAGTAAAGTCGATCATAATTGACAATTCTATAGATTCTTCGTAAATAATTTTCTTTGCAAATGTTTTTTTTGTCGTAATTTTGTTGTCGAATCTTGATGTACTTGACGTAATTTCTTGATTTTGATCGTGAACAAGAGTATCGTCAACGTCGAAAAATTGACTCTTAATTCGCGAAGTTAATAATATTTAATCTTCAAGAGTGCGTACTTCGAACGATAATAAGCTATCAATCGCAAAATTTAAATAAGATTAAAGAAAACTCTTGTAAATAAAAGTATCTTAATAATTGACGATAAAATTGTAGAAGTTTTTCGCAACTTTCTTGAAGAAACTTTTATTAATAACTTAATCGCTTAAATATAGAGTTGACTTTTGCGACGAGTTCCGTATATGTCGTTAACTAAGTAATAGTAATAATTTAAATGAGATAGTTACAACTATGAACTAAAAGATGTAAATGATGTTCTTAAATAAATCGACAACGAATTAATAATCGCTTTTGTAAAATGCGTCTAGAAAGTATGCAATGTCTCTAATGTCGTTTAACAAAATATTCGTAATTGATGTTAGCTTGATCAAGAATCTAGATGCTCTAGTAATTTTCACAATAATAAATAGATCGCTTTGATAACAAAATTAATAACGATAAAAGAAAGTGCAAAGCGACTAGAATTTTAATGAATCAAATAATAACTAAAGCTAATATCATTTAGTTTAATAATTAAAATTACGATTACAATAGTTTAATAACAAGCAAGATAAAGAATTCGAAGCAATCGATTGTTATCGAAAGACAATTACTCGACTTAATAATAGTGTTATCTAGATTGAATTTCGATGATTGTACGATCGTAACTTGTTGAAACTATCATTGTTATAAATGAATGATATAAAAAGAGAATGATGTTTATTCAAGCTATGAAGAACTACTATATAGAGGTGATTGCGTCATCTTGACGCGTTAGGCAAACGTATTATCTAGACTAATTGTAGAAGAATCTAGATGATCTCGATAATCATAATTCATAACATTATAATCTAGTAATTGTAGATAAAAATCTATTATTTGCAAGAAATAAAAAAGTAAACAAAGAAACAAGATTATTATCGATAGCTATTTAACAATATTACGAGAAACTAATCTTTAATATAGTAGAAATAATTATTTACAATATTGTTCTAAAAATATCTTAATTAAAAATAGCACAACTTAAAAGTTAATTAAAATACATAAGTACTTAGATTTGCGCAATATAATTACGCAATTTATATTTAATCTACACATCGATAACGTTCGATAATAAATAAAAGATTAAGTCAAAACTTAATTGCAAATAGCAAGTTTATATTTTTGCAAAAAAACAATTTAATAAAGTTTAACTCGATAGATATTAACAAAGGTTAACTAAATTACAAAATTAAAGTAAGTAAAAAAAACGAATCTTTTAAGAGTTCTAGATTATTTAGTATAGCGAAGAAATCGCTAAAGTATGTATTACGAATATACAACAATTAAGAGTATTTGCTTTAGAAAGAGAAAACAACTAAAATTTTATCTAAATATTAATTGTAAAATTACAAGATTAAACTAAAATTAAACAAACAATTTATATTTGAATTTATATATATTTTATTCGAAAAAAAGCTAGAAATACTTTGCGAATATCTAGCAAAAAACAAAAAAAAAAAAAAAAAGATTTCAATTACAAGCAAAATACTCGATTCTCTTTGTACTTAAAAAGATCGAAATTCTTCGTCTATATGTCGATTATCGAAAGCTAAACAATATTACGATAAAAAATCTATATTTATTATTCAATATTAATAAGCTTTAAAATCGATTGTTCGAAGTAAAGTACTTTATTAAACTAGACTTACAAGAAGCGTACAATTAAATTAGAATAAAAACAAAAAAAAAGTAAAAGACAACTTTTCGTATACAATATAAATTATACAAATACATAATAATGTTATTCGAGCTTATAAACGTTTTGACAATGTGTTAGAAAATAATTAATAATATACTACGACAATATTTGAATCGATTTGTTATAATATACTTGAACAATATTATAATTTACTCAAATATCTTGAAAGAATATATAAATTATATTTTTAAAGTACTAGAATATTTAAATAGAAGAAATCTATATCTTAAATTAAAGAAATGCAAATTTTATTAAAAAGAAGTTAACTTTTTTGAATTTGTTATCAAACGATATAAAGTATGTATAAATTTTAAAAAGTTACAAGCAACTAAAGAATAAAAATTATCTATTAATATTAAGAAAATTTAATTCTTTCTAGATTTTATAAACTACAATAAGAAATTTATTAAGAATTACTTTGTTAGCGCAATATTATTAACAAATCTTACAAAAAAGAAGACGTTATAAATATAAGAATTAACAAAAGAGAAATTATTTTAAAATTTTAAGCTAAAATGTTTAAAAAAATTAATACTAAAGATATATAATTTACAATTGTTAAACAAAATTAAAATCGATGTATTAGATTTAATTATTAATGTATACTTTAATTAAAAGTATAAAGATATATAACATTTAATAATATATTTCTTAAGAAAACTTTTGTTAATTAAATAGAATTATAATATTTACGACAAGAAACTACTTGCTATTGTAGTATTTTTAAAATTATAAAAAGTATATATTAAAAAATTATTAAAACTTACAATTCTTACAAATTACAAGAATCTTTTGTACTGTATTATTATTAAATAACTTAACAAAAAACAAATGCAATAATTAGAGCAACTTGAATAATACAAGTTTAAGATATAGTATATATTAGGCAAAAATAACAACAAAGCAAACGCATTTAATAAAAGAAATAATTATATAAAAATAGAGAAATTGTTTAATTATAACATACTTAAGATTAACAAAAACAAATTATTATTAACAAACAAGTACAAGCTAAATGTTATCTTATAAATACTAAAGATAATAAGAAAGAGTTTTTAATAAAAAAAGAAAAACCTCAAATATTTATTAACAAAATCGACGAATATATAAAGAAACATTATAATAAATTATTGCAAAGGCACTTAAAAATATTTAAAACTCTTTAACTTTTATATTAACATTGTTAGTTTTCTTAAATAAAATAAGTTGTCAAGATATATATTAAACAATATCTTAGCTATTAGCAAAACAAACATAATATATATGCGAACTATAATAAAATTTAATATTAAGAATTATTTAAATTGTTATAAAATAAAGTTACGATAAACTTTATTATTAAGTTGCTCAAATTAACGAACTCAACAATTAAAGACAAATATAATTCGATACTAATAATAATTGATAAACTTATTAAGTACTTACATATTATTATATGCAAAAAGAAGTTTATAGCAAAACAACTAAAATATATTGTATTAAATTAACTTATACGATATTATAATATATTCAAAGAATTAACTAGTAATAGAGACAAGCTCTTTACGTTTAACTATTAAAAGATGTTTCTATTAATGTTAAAAACGAGACTTAGAATGTTTATTGCCTATTATCTAATTACAAATAATTAAATAGAGCGAACAAACTAGAGTCTAAAGCAATATTTAAGATATTACGTCAATAATATTTATAGCAATTGAGTATTACTTTTATCTATAACACAATTGACACTAAATGCAAAGATTTCGAATATTACTAAGATAACTTTATTCTTTGTTAACTATAACAAGAAATTTAATCTCTTCGAAAAAGAGCAAAAGCATTTATTAGCTTAATTAGTTATCAAGAGAGTAGCAACACTAAAAAAGATACACAACAACATCTTAAAAATGCAAAAAAAGTCGATCAAGTATTAGAACAAAAAATGAAAAACAATATCTTAATCAAAGAAAAAAAATAAAATATATCTTTTAACAAAAAATCTTAAGACAAGAAAGTTAAGCAAGAAATTAAATTATATTAAAGTCGAATCGTTTTTTGTTAAGAAGGCAAAAAAATCAATTAATTACGAACTCGACTTGCTTAAGAACGCCAAAGTATTTCTAATATTTTATATCTTATTGTTAAAACTAGCGAATTTAATTACGTCTTTATAGAACATATTTTATTTCTATTTACAAGAAGAGAAACAATATAAAGTTGAAAAAATTATACAACAAGAAGATCAAAAATATCTTATTAAATAAAAAAGATATTTTATCTTGAAAAATATATAAGAGTCAAAGAAGAATCTTAATTGTTGTCAAAATCTTCTAAGAAAGTTTTATTAAAACTAAACAAGAAAACAATAGTTCAATTCCAATTAATCGAAAGTTGAAATTGTTCGAACAATATATTAAACAACAACTTAGAAGTCTTTGCAACAAACTTAGCAAAAAGCGCTTTATTTATCTCTAGATCGTCGATGTTTTTTTACTTTATTATAATTATTTCTTTCTCTTTATTTTCTAGAAAATTTAGTTGTCTTTTTAAACGACTTAGTTTAATACGTGTTTTGCGCACTTCTTTCTTTAAGCGTAATCTTTTCTTATAAATTTGTTTTATCAAAGTAAACAAAATTGCCAAATTATAATTACGATTTAATTGCACACATTTTACACACTTTTTAAAATTATTGCTTACACAATAAGTTTTATTAGATATTGCACAATTGCGACAAGAACGCATCGCTAGATACAAGAGATCTAGAACATTAAAAAGATCTTTCTTATAAAAAGAAAAAATTTTAATATTAATTTTTCTTGAAGGCATAATAAAGAGACATTAAATTTCTAAGACGAAAACTCTAAAGAAAAGAAATAATATTACGAGCTTACTTAAGCTATATTAGTAGTTTAGATTCTATACGCTACGAACGCATCTATTATTATGTTCAACATGCTCAAGAAGCAAGCATCTTGAACATAATATTCGATAAACGAATATTGCGAGCAATTATGTTTGCTATGCTTAACAAACAAGCAAGACAAGCAATCTATATTTTCTTAGTATATAGAAACTAGAAACGCGACTTCCTTATAAATCGTATTTAACTTATCTTAAGTCTTTATTTGTTGTTACTCTAATTTATTGAATTACTTGTAAAGATTTATTGAACATAAGATTGTTTATAGTTGCAACTCTTGTTATCAAGTAATTGCTTACATTGTCTAAAGACGTCTACAAATCTCTTCGATAATATAATTCTCTTTAATATTTCTTACGAAAGTACTAGCGTAACAAACAATTATAATTTGTCTACGTAAGATGCGTATACGTTCTCTTAATTTATTAGATTTGTCCCAAAAGTAAAGTTTGTTCGAATCGACAAAATCTAATGTTTAAAGCGAAAAATATAAAGATTTAACGCAATTGTGCAACTAGCAAGCAATTGCAAACGTTTGTGCGCATTGCGAATATCAAAATTTTATGCGTTAAGACGTAGTTTAATTCGATAAAGATTTCGCAACTTTGTCGAACTTTAAGAAAACAAAACAAGCTCTTCGAGCAATTTCTATCTCGCCAATACTAATTTGAGTACGTAGGATAGATAGATTTATAAAATCTATAGAATCTAGTAAATATCTTGGTTCCTATTAGCTCGATCTATCTCCCAAAACGCGAATGATATTGTAACGTTGTTTATCTTATTTTCGCAAAAATTGTAAATTGATTCTATTAAATTGTTCAAACAAGTAATAGTTAGTTATATTATTTTATATACTTTTTTATAGTTAAAGTAATAGAATTTTTGTCTTATATTTGATTTGCAAAATCTCTAAAAGATTTTATCGATAAATCTCTATATAGTGCTTTTGTTTCTAATCTTTTCTACTTTTTTTATTACTCTAGCGTATTTTTTAAGACGTATATAGATAAGCGTTAAATATTATTGTAGAATATTATTATAACAAACTTTTAAATATTTAAGAAGATTGTTAAAAACATAAAAGAAATAGAAGAAAAAACAATTAAATTGTTTTGTCAATTTAAACAATTAACAAGAAGAAAATAATTTGTATAGAAGAAAATAAAGAACAAGTTCGAAAAACAATTTCGCACAATTGCTCTACTTAACAGTATCCATTGCAAAGTAATCAACAAATTATCGAATTTTCTTCTTGATAAATCGCATTATACGACAAAGTCGTTTAAAAAAAATTGATTCAAATCGAATTCGAACGCTTTATACTCTACTGCTTTAATATATAGATATCGAAAATCGTTAATAAGATATTGACTCAAGATAATAACAATAACAACGACAAAAGCAATAGTTGTAGATATGTTCTAATTGTTGTCGATCAATTGAATTAATTGAGACAAAATAAGATAGATATAATTAATATTATAATAAGAGAAAAGAAAAATTAATCAAATGCGATAATTATTAGATTGTGAAGAATATTACCTGATTGGGTATAGCGCCATCGGGCTAGCGATCCTAGGCCCCACTAGCCCTCGCAAAACCAATTGTATCACTGATTCAATTGAGGCTGCGCAACCTCCCTATTCTCCTAGCTTCTAAACTCAATAATAACCAGCATACATAGTACGCCTAAATCGTTGTGCTGTCGCATGGTCGTGGAATTTGCACTACTGCTACCTGCCTCGAGTAAAGAAACCTAGCGATGGTATGACTATATCATCTAGAGCTTCGGATGGTATATAAACATGGCATAGACCATGTCGACTCCATGAGCCACTGGATGTTATTTCAGGGCTATTCCAGGGCTCCCCGTATACATCTTCATCTTTTTCTTCGTTTCACCCCTGAGAATCAACGCAACGCTCTCGAAAGATCCTAGTAAGCTCCTTATCATATGATGTAGGGCCAGAAGCCATGTAAGATATATCTTCACATGGTATCATGCAACCTCGTCACACATTACACTCGCCATAGAGCCTCCGCAATCACAAGGAAATTATAAAGCGCAGTATGAAGCCCCTTTTCTGCGTGTGCTGCCAACCTAGTAACAATTATGGATCTTCCTGCCCTTCAGCAAGCAGTTCAGAGACATGTAGCAGGCCTTGCGGGAACCGATGACTTACCATCGTCCCTGCCGGAGAGTTTCAAGTCCAAAGGTCTTGAATCTACAGATATAGCGTCTATAATCGCAACCTTGAAAGATCAAAATAGAGACAATGACAGTAGTCTAGTAAGCTGTATCAAACCCCAAATCCACAACGTATTCTCACTAACACACAAAGACCCACATCAACCTCCTCATCCTCGAAGTCCACCTCCGTGACACCGCACAACCACAGCATCAACCCCCCAAAGCCGCCTACACCAACCTCCGCAACCTCCTAACCTCCCTCCTCCGACCCTCATCCCTCTTCGCCCCAAGATCCCCCTTCGCCACAGGTGCGCATCTCCACCCCCTACCCATCAATCCACCCCCCTAACCTCCCACAGAAACCCCTTCCCCCGCCTCAGCACCCTCGCGCCGCCGTCTCCGCGCCCTCTACGAAACCTGCCTCCTCCTCCTCTCCCACCTCCAAACCCTCTCCCCCCTAGTGCCCAAACCCCCAGAGACAGACCTCTTCTTCGCCCTCGCATCCTTCACCCACGCCTCCGATCCCTGGACCACGCCGGGATCGTACTCGCTAGCGAATTCCCTCCTCGCCATCTACCTCCCACCCCTGCGTGCTGATCCTCGCAGATTTGCAGCGCTATTTGATGAGCTGCTTCGCGAGCGCATCAAGCCTCTTTTTGCGAAATCGAAGAACCCGGCTATAACGCCTGCGGGGCGGAAGGCCATTACTCCGTTGCCGGTTGCGATTGAGCATGGTGTTGATGAGGAGGTGCTGAAGCCGTGGAAGTATGGTGATTGCTGGGTTGTTACTGTGTTTGAGTGGGTGCTGAGGCAGCTGAATGTTTGTTTCCTCTTTTCCCCTTCCCCTTTCCTCCCTTTTCCCTCCCCCCTCCCCCCTCTCCCCCTCCCAATCCCAGCCTCCCATAATAACCAGCTAACCCCCCCCTCCCCCCCAGAGCACGTCAGCCCCCCCCCACCTCCCCCTCCTCATCCCCCCCCTCCTCGCCC